>WBZS01001378.1_pt1 | contig 19605 bp, 16 predicted proteins | sample 5204201 | NCBI WGS metagenome assembly WBZS01 (sample SAMN12344357, study PRJNA552823) | activated sludge metagenome | biome: Activated sludge suspended growth; feature: Nitrification reactor; material: Wastewater; isolation source: activated sludge from nitrification reactor of wastewater...
CCGCGGCATCAGCCCCGTCCCCCGGCCGACGCCGATCGGCCACGAGTACGTCGGCGTGGTGGAGGCGGTCGGCGACGCGGTCGTCACCGTCAAGCCCGGCGACTTCGTCGTCGGCGGGTTCCTGCACAGCGACAACACGTGCGCACTGTGCCTGAAGGGGATGCACGCGTCCTGTCAGCACGGCGGTGGCTACGACGGCTGCCAGGCGGAACTGATCCGTATCCCGAACGCGGACGGCACCCTGCTGGCCACCCCCGGGCAGCCGGACGCCGACCTGATCCCGTCGCTGCTGGCCCTGTCCGACGTGATGTGCACCGGATGGCACGGCGCGGTGAGCGCGGGCGTGACCGCCGGGTCGAGCGTCGTCGTGGTCGGCGACGGGGCGGTGGGGCTGAGCGCGGTCCTGGCGGCCCGGGAGCTCGGCGCGACCACCATCGTCGCGATGAGCCGGCACGCCGACCGGCAGCGCCTCGCCACCGAGTTCGGCGCGACACACATCGTCGCCGAGCGCGGCGAGGCCGGCGTGGCCGCGGTGAAGGAGCTGACCGGCGGCATCGGCGCGGACGCCGTCATCGAGTGCGTCGGCACCGAGGACGCGCGGCTGCAGGCGGTCGAGTGCGTCCGCGACGGCGGGATGATCGGGCTGCTCGGCGTCCCGCACGGCGACCTGCCCGTCGACAGCCTGTTCTGGCGCAACGTCGGCCTCAAGGGCGGACCCGCGCCCGTGCGCGCCTACCTCCCCCACCTGCTGGACCTCGTGTGGTCGAGGCAGATCGACCCCGGGCGCGTGTTCGACCTCGACCTGCCGCTGTCGGAGGTCGCCGAGGCCTACGCCGCCATGGACGAGCGTCGCGCCATCAAGGCGTTGCTGCGGCCGTGAGGTCTTCGGCCCCTGAGCTTGTCGAAGGGCTCAACGGTAGGCACCGCGAAGGACCGTCGCGGCGGGAAGGAATAGCGTGACCCCCATGGACATCAAGGCCGAGGTGCGCGACTTCCTCTCGTCGCGGCGCGCGCGGATCACCCCGGAGCAGGCGGGGCTCACCGCGTGGGGCACCAACCGGCGCGTCAAGGGGCTGCGCCGCGAGGAGGTCGCCCTGCTCGCCGGGGTGAGCGCCGAGTACTACGTGCGGTTGGAGCGCGGCCACCTCGCCGGGGTGTCCGAGCAGGTGCTCGAGGCGGTCGCGACCGCCCTGCAGCTGGACGAGGCCGAGCGAGCCCACCTCTTCGGGCTGGCGCGCACGGCGTCCGCCCGCAAACCGGTGGGGACGCCGCGGCGTCCGGTCCGGGCACCGGTGCAGTGGCTGCTGGACTCGATGGCCGGCACCGCCGCCTACGTCCGCAACACGCGCACCGACCTGCTGGCCGCCAACGCGCTCGGGGGGGCCCTCTACGCGCCGGTCTACGACATGCCCGGACGCCCGAACGTCGCCCGGTTCGTGTTCCTGAGCCCGAACGCCCCCGACTTCTTCGCCGAGTGGGAAAAGGTAGCCGCCGAGTCGGCCGCCATGCTCCGCACCCTGGCCGGAGAGAACCCGTACGACCAGGGACTCGCCGGGCTGGTCGGCGAGTTGTCCACGCGCAGCGAGGTGTTCGCGCAACTGTGGGCGCGCCACGACGTCCGGCTGCACCGCACCGGGGTGAAGAAGTTCCGCCACCCCGTCGTCGGCGACCTGACCCTGGCCTACGAGGCCCTCGACCTGGCCGCCGACAGCGGCCTGCGCTTGAGCGCCTACGTCGCCGAGCCCGGGACGCCGTCCGCCGAGGCGTTCGGCCTACTCGCCAGCTGGGCCGGCACGCCCGCCGAGGCGACCCAGGCCGGGTGGGAGTCTGCGTCGAGTTCCACCGTGTCGAGTTGGGGGGCCGCGTCAACAGGGCCCGCTGGAGTCACCACGCCCCCTGAGTGAGTGACCCGCGCTGGGTTCGCTCCCGGTGGCTGACTGCGCTCCCGATGCATCGGGAGGACAGTGAACGACGGGGAGCGACGAGGCCGCGGGCCTGCTGCGTTTCGACCCGCGCGGAGCCGGATCGGCCCGCCACACACGTTTCCAGCGCTCGAGTTCCGCTGGCCCTCGAGAACCTCGGTCCCACTGTGAATGGCCGACGGCCGCGCGCAACGAGCGCTGGATTCGTGCGCTCAATGCCGCGTACCCCTCCGGGGGTCTGGGCCCACTCGCAGTCCCCGTCGACGACATCTGCCCCTGTTGATGCCGACTGCGCCTGTTCGCCTCGCCCCCCTGCGACGAATGCCCGCGCTGGTGACGTAGGCGCCAGGTGCACCTGGGGCGACAGTCACCTTCAGGCGCAGGTGTTGGACCCGGCCCGATGTGACGGCGACCTGTTCGTGCGCGCCACCACGGGATTGACCCTGCCGCCGTGGACAACGCAGCGCTAGGTAGCGGCCCCCACCACGCACGTCTCCAGCGCTCGAGTCAGGGCCTCAGCAGCACCTTGATCGCGCGCCGCTCGTCCATGGCCCGGTAGCCGTCGGCGGCTTCCTCCAGCGGCAGAGTGAGGTCGAACACTCTCCCAGGGTCGATGCGCCGCGTCCAGATCAGGTCGATGAGCTCCGGCAGGAACCGCCGCACCGGCGCCGGGCCCCCGTGCAGGTGCACGCCCGAGAAGAACAGCTCCAGCCCCGGCAGCGACACGTCGTGCGACACCCCGACGTAGCCGACGTGCCCGCCGGCGCGCGTGGCGCGGATCGCCTGCATCATCGACTCCTGCGTGCCGACCGCCTCGATGGTGGAGTGCGCCCCCAGCCCGCCCGTCAGCTCCTTGATCTTCGCGACGCCCTCGTCGCCGCGCTCGGTGACGATGTCGGTGGCGCCGAACTCCCGCGCCAGCGCTTGCCGGTCGGCGTGCCGGCTCATGGCGATGATCCGCTTCGCGCCCAACTGCTTGGCCGCCAGGACGCCGAGCAGCCCGACCGCCCCGTCCCCGACCACGGCGACGGTCTTCCCGGGTCCGGCCTCGGCCGCCACGGCGGCGAACCAGCCGGTGCCGAGCACGTCCGAGGCGGCGAGCAGCGAGGGGACCAGGTCGGCGTCCGGCATCCCCGGCGTCGCGACCAGGGTGCCGTCGGCCAGCGGCACCCGCAGGTACTCGGCCTGCCCGCCCGTCGCGGCGCCCGGCTCGCGGCGCACGCAGTGGGTCTGGTACCCGGCCGCGCAGATCTCGCACGTGTTGTCGGACGCGAAGAACGACCCGACCACGAAGTCGCCGGGCTTCACGCTGCGGACGTCCGCCCCGACCGACTCCACCACCCCCACGTACTCGTGCCCCATCGGCGACGGGGAGCCCACGGCGTCCAGCCCCCGCCACGGCCACAGGTCCGACCCGCAGATGCAGGACGCCACCACCCTCAGGATCGCGTCGGTGGGCTCCACCAGCCGCGGCACCTCACGCTCCTCCACCCGCACGTCGCCGGGCCCGTACATGACCACTCCACGCATCGTCGAACTCCTCGTTCCCTCGTCAGCTTCAGACTTCATGCCCCCACCTTGGCGCCCCCGCACGCACGCAGGAAGTCACTCCCGTGAGGTGTACCGACAGGGCGTCCCACGGCCGCGGCGTCCGGACTACGGTGGACGCCGTGGACAACCGATCCGAGGTGCGCGAGTTCCTCACCACGCGCCGGGCCAAGATCACGCCCCAGCAGGCGGGCCTGCCCGATTTCGGGCAGCGCCGCGTCCCCGGTCTGCGCCGCGGCGAGGTCGCCGGCCTGGCCGGGGTCAGCATCGAGTACTACTCCCGCCTCGAACGCGGCCAGCTCGCCGGGGTGTCGGCCGGCGTCCTGGACGCCATCGCCCGCGCCCTGCACCTCGACGCCGCCGAGCGCGAGCACCTCTACGACCTGGCGCGCGCGGCGGACGGGTCCGGCGTCGCGCCCCGGGCCCGCCGCCGACCCGACCGGGTCTGGCACCCCAGCCCGCACCTGCAGTGGATCCTGGACGCCATGCGCGACGCCCCCGCCATCGTCGCCAACGGCCGCGCCGACCTGCTCGCCGCCAATCACCTCGGCCGGGCCCTGTACAGCGACCTGCTCGCCGACCCGTCTCGTCCGCCGAACTTCGCGCGGTTCACGTTCCTGGACGCCGCCGCCCGCCGGTTCTACCCCGACTGGGACTTCTTCGCCGACATCACCGTCGCCAACCTCCGCACCGAGGCCGGCCGCAACCCCCACGACCACCAGCTGCACGAACTCGTCGGCGAGCTCTCCACCCGCAGCGACGAGTTCCGCCGGCGCTGGAGCGCCCACGACGTCCGCATCCACAGCTCGGGCGTCAAGCACTTCCACCACGCGGTGGTCGGCGACCTGCACCTCGCCTACGAGACCGTCGACCTGCGCCAGGACGCCGGCGTCGGGCTCACCGCGTACGCCGCCGAGCCCGGCTCCGACTCCGAGCGCGCCCTGCGGCTGCTCGCCAGTTGGGCCGCGACGGCGGACGTCCGGCCCGTCAGCCCGTCACCTTCGGAGCCGAGTGTGCGGACGCGTACTGCTCCTCAGTGACGGCCTCGAGCCAGGTGGTGGCGTCGCCCTGCTCGGGGGCGACGAGCAACGCGAGGTGACACATCAGGTTCTCGGACGTGCCGCCGTGCCAGTGCTCCTCGCCGGGCGGCGTCCAGACGGTGTCGCCCGGGCGCAGGACGACCACGCCCCCGTCGCGCTTGCCGACGAAGCCGACGCCAGCCGTGCAGTGCAGGGTCTGGCCGAGCGCGTGGCTGTGCCAGTGGGTGCGGGCGCCCGGGGTGAACCGGACATGCGCCGCGACCAGCCGCGAGGGGTCGGTGCCGTCGGCGATGCCGTCGACGTAGACGTCGCCGGTGAACGTGGCGGCCGGACCCTTCCGCGTCTCCGGGGTTGCGTACTTCTCCATGAGGTTTCTCCTTGTCAAAACGATTGCGGCAGGCGGGGGAAGTAGTGCTCCTCGAGCTCGGCGACCTCGGCGTGGGTGAGGTGCAGGTCGAGGGCGGCGGCGGCGTCCGCGAGGTGGTGCGGCTTGCTGGCCCCCACGATGGGGGCGGTCACGACGGGGTGGCGCAGCACCCACGCGAGCGCCACTTGCGCCATCGGGACGCCGCGGGCCTCGGCGATGCGGGCGACGGCGTCCGCGATCGGGCCGTCGTCGTGGGTGTCGTAACGCTGGCCGACCGGGTCGACCGCCGAGCGCGCCGATCCGGTGCCCCACGGGCGGGCCAGACGTCCCTTGGCCAACGGCGAGAACGGGATCGAGCCCACGCCCTGGTCAGCCAGGAGGCCGAACATCTCGCGTTCCTCTTCGCGCATGATCAGGTTGTACTCGTCCTGCATGGACACGAACCTGGTCCAGCCGTTCAGCTGGGCGGTGTACTGCATCTTCGCGAACTGCCACGCCCACATCGCCGACGCCCCTAGGTAGCGGACCTTGCCGGCCTTGACCACGTCGTGCAGGGCCTCCATGGTCTCCTCGACCGGCGTGTTCGGGTCGAACCGGTGGATCTGATACAGGTCCACGTAGTCGGTGCCGAGGCGCCGCAGCGAGGCGTCCACCTGCTCCATGACGGCCTTGCGGGACAGGCCCTGCCCGCCGGGGCCGTCATGCATCCGGAAGTACAGCTTGGTGGCCAGCACGATGTCCTCGCGGCGGCTGTACTTGGCGATCGCGCGGCCCACGATCTCCTCGGAGCTGCCGTAGGTGTAGACGTTGGCGGTGTCCCAGAAGGTGATGCCGAGCTCGACCGCCTGGGCGAAGAACGGCTGGCTGTCCGCCTCGGTCAGCGACCAGGCCGAGAACCCCCGGGACGGGTCGCCGTAGCTCATGCATCCCAGCGCGATCCGGCTGACCTTCAGGCCGGAGCGGCCCAAGCGTGCGTACTCCATGGTGATTCCTTCCGTGTGCTGGTTCCATCCAACGCCCGCGGGCCCGGGCGGAACAGTCTGTGCCGTTGGTGGTACTGGCAGTGCCCCCAGGGCCGGACGCCGGCAGTGCCCCAAGCCTGACGCCGACAGCGCCGCCCTGGACCGGACGCCGGTAGCGCCCCCTGGATCGGACGCCCTCAGTGCGCTCCGCGGGGGCAAAGCGGGCCAAGTCCTCCGTCCCGGGCGACTTCGCGGATTACGTGGCATGTCTGTGTGGCATACCGGGGGTTGGCACACCGGGAATGTCGCACAGAAGTGCCACCTGCAAGGGGAGATGACGAGCCTAGGCCGGATCAGCACGAGTTGCTTGCCCGTTGGACGTCGGCCATCGGCGTCCCGGCGGCATCGCCGCGCGTCTCATCGCCGTCACCGCCCGGCTGGCCTCGGACGCCCCTCAACCGCCACACTCCATCTGACCGAGACTGCAGGCCGCCGACACTCCAGCTCACCGATGATCCAGCCACCGACACTGCGAAGGAATCCCGTGACGAACCCGAACTTCACCGCCATCCCCAGCCTCACGGACCTCGTCGAGATCCAGACCGAGGCCACCACCTCCCGGACGGTGCTGCGCGCGGACGGCGTCCGCGTCGTGGCCTTCAGCTTCGACGCCGGCCAGGAGCTCACCGAGCACACCGCGGCCATGCCCGTCCTGCTGCAGGTCGTCGACGGCAACCTGTCCATCACGGCGGACGGCCGCACCGAGCGGTTGGTCCCGGGCGGGCTCATGTATCTCGCGGCCCGGGTGCCTCACGCCGTGTTCGCGAACGAACCGTCCCACCTCATCCTGACCATGCTCGACGCCCGCTGAGCCGACCTCGACGCGCCTGCCAACCAATGCCCGACCTGCGGCCGAATCACCAGGCATGGGGGATGAGGCAGTCAGAACGTCCCTTGACGCCGGCGCGCCCTGGCCTCGGGGTGAAAGTTGATCGGCGTTCGGTCGAGCACGAGGGAGCACATCGTCCCGAGGAAGCGCCCGGGATCGAGCTCGGCCGGAACCGCGCCGCGGTGCAGTGAGACCTTCGGGAGGCGAACGAGGTCGTCCTCGATCGCGTCGAGAGGGATCGGCAGTCCGGGATCGACGGTTTCGTCGTCCACCGCGCCCGCCTCAAGGGGCCCCGCCGGGTCTTCCTCCGACGTGGCGTCAGGGGTATCGGCGAGGATTTCGGGAATCACCAGGCCGACGGTGTCGTAGGCGTCCGACTCGCGACCGAGCTTCCCGAGCAGGTCAATGAGCCACCGCGCGATCTCCGCTTCCTGCTCGAGCGCCGAGGCGCCAAGAGCGTAGAAGAACCCCAGAGCGGCCTCAGGGTGACGGGAACGGAGGTTCTTCGCGTCCCCATAGCTCTCCTCGACTCGGTTCGCCGCGTTCTTGCCGAACGAGGAGTCCATGCGTTTCGTCGAGATCATCAACTCGGGCCCCGTCGACCATGAACTCATCACCACGTCCACCTGCTTCACGTAGTTCTTTCCCAGGATGTTGGCGGACGAGGCGCCGCCCGTGCCCTTCTCCCGAATGCGCCGCATCAACTCGTGGCGCTGCGTCGCCGGCAGCCTCGCGACGAACCTGCTGATCTCGTCGGGCAATACGCGAGGCGCCTCAGAGCGGGGCCAGACCCTCTCGGGATCGAACCCGGCCCGTCGCAGCTCATAGGCCACCCAGACGTCGAGCGCCAAGGCCGGCACACCGGACTGGCTCGGAGCCTTGAGAAGCGCCGGCACCCCGAGCAGTCGGCACAGCGTGTCGTAGTCGGGCTCGAAGCGCGCGCTGCCCTGGTCCTCGGCGCGCCAAGGGTTCGCGTCGCGCAAGGCCGCCTGTTCGACGATCGTGTCGAACAAGGCCCAGGCGCGCTCACGGATGGAAGGCACGGGCATCCTCCAGGGTGGATCGGCTGGTGGCGCGACTGCGGCGACGCTGACTCAGTGTGGAGTGGGCCTCGCGGATGGCGGCAAAATCAGCTGGCCCCATGCTCTCGAACAGGATCGCGTCGACAACCTCACGCACCTCCGCCAGTCTCCCTTCGCGCAGCGTCGCGCGGAGCTTGGGTAGCACCTCTCGGAGGGCCGCGGCGTGTCGCCTCACGGCGTTCGGCGACGGAACCAGAAGCCGGATCGCCTCTCCCGGCTCCATCTTGAGGACGCCGCCACCGTAGGCACGACCGGTGATCTCGGCGCTCAGGGCAGTGGCGCTGTTGAAGGCCGCAAGGGGAAGGATGTCGACTAACTCTCCGCCATCGCCGGCCAGGTACAGCCCGTGCACCGAGTTGAGGCAGTGCAGGCCCGAGGGGTTCGCGGCGAGCTGAGGGGTCGCTTCGTTCATGTAGGTGAAGAAGAGGTCGGGTGCTGCCGGCAGGGGTGTTCGCCACCACGGAGTGCGGACCTTGCACTTGTAGGCGTGGTGGACGCCGAGCTGCTCACCCTGCGCTATGTAGGCATGCGCCGCCCGGGACGGCTTGTCCGGCCGGAACAGGAGCGTGCGCGCGCCCTGCCGTCCGAGCGCCCCGTGGTCGGCCCTCGTGAACGTCAGCGTGCGCAGGTGGCTCGATCCGGCCGGCGAGATGGGCACCACGTCGGACGGCGCGAGCTTCAACTCGCGCACCGTGGCCGGGCTCATCGTGAAGTAGCGGTTGTTGCCGGTCACCGCCCCCAGACTCAGCCGCCCCCAGTGGGCCAAGGGGGTCAAGTCGCCTGAGTCGGACATCGCCCTCAGTTGGATCGTCGCGTCGGCCGAGACGAGGGCGGACGTCCACCGCTCCCCCGGCCCGGTCCGCAGGACCGTATCGAAACGCACGGCGTCCAACTCAGAGGCAGCGTGCACGACGGCGAAGCTGACTCGGTCGGTGCCGCCCCGCCCTTCGGCGAGCAACAACACCGCCTCCGTCTGCACGCCGGGGAACACCAGCCGGTCGATGAGGACCACCTTCACGTCGGCGAACCGAACGAGCAGGTAATCCCGCACTTCCTGGGCGTAGTTGGAAGAGGTCAGCTCGGCCGGGAGCACCAGAGCCAGCCTGCCTTCGGGAGCCAGGTACGCCGCCGAGTGGATGACGAAGGGCGCCCACGAGCTTGAGAGGCGGCTCAGCCTGACCCCCTGAGCCAGAGCCGCCGCCAGCCCGGCCGCTCGAGCCTCGCCCGTGAAGCCTTGGTACCGGACGTACGGGGGGTTGCCCACCACAGCCTCGGCGACGGGCTCGGCGGCCGTCGCGAGGAAGTCGCCGACCCTGACCTCCCCGGGGTATGCCAGCTCCCGAAGCAGCCCGCGCGACTCCGCGGCGCTTGCCTCGTGCAGCTCGTGCGCCCGGAGCGGTGTCTGGCCGCCCAGGCTGCGCAGGCGGTCTACCGCGGCCGCGAGGATCGCACCGTCACCGCAGCTCGGCTCGAGCACGCGATCGGTCGGCGCCCGGATCGCCCAGCGCGCAAGGAACGCGGTGACCTCGGGAGGCGTGAAAAATGCGCCGCGCGCCTTGCGTAGCTCGACCGAATCGCCAGCCAGTTCTATTGTCACGCCCGCCCTCCCATCTGCGCAGCTTACCGACGACATGCTTGCGGGCGGCTCCGACAGTTCGTGCCGAGGCGTAACTCGGTCCGGCGATCTGTCTGATTCAAACCCTGCTGACTGACTGATTCGCGGCCTGTTCGCCCGCCGTTTCCCGGACCGCCTCGTGTCCGATGCCTCGACTGTCGGCCGCGGGGCCTACTGTCGCACCGTGAGCGCGCCCGACCACAGCTGGCCGGCCTCGAGCCCGCCGGCCGCGCCTCGGCGTTCGGTGATCGACCGGACGGCCGAGCAGTCGCCGCCGCGCACGCTGCTGGACATCTTCCGTCACACGGTCGCCGCTCACCCCGACTCGGCGGCGATCGAGGATCCCGACGGCACCGTCGTGTACAGCGAACTCCTCGTGGCGGTGGAGTCGCTCGCCGACGACCTCGCCCGCGCGGGCGTCCGGCGAGGCGACCGGGTCGGCGTCCGGCTGCCGTCGGGCTCGCGGGAGCTGTACGTGACGATCCTGGCCGTGTTGGCCGCCGGGGCCGCCTACGTGCCCGTGGACGCCGACGACCCCCAAGAGCGGGCCGACTTGGTCTTCGGCGAGGCCGGCGTCGCCGGGATCGTGACGGTGGCCGGCTACCAGCCCAACGCTTTTTCCCCCCGTCAAACCACCCCAACCCCCACCCAACCACCAACCCTCACCGACGACGCGTGGATCATCTTCACGTCCGGCTCCACCGGCCTGCCGAAGGGGGTGGCGGTCACCCACCGCTCGGCGGCGGCGTTCGTGGACGCCGAGGCGCACCTGTTCCTCGCCGGCAGCCCGCTCGGCCCCGGCGACCGCGTGCTGGCCGGCCTGTCGGTGGGGTTCGACGCCTCGTGCGAGGAGATGTGGCTGGCCTGGCGCCACGGCGCGTGCCTGGTGCCGGCACCGCGCTCGGTGGTGCGCAGCGGCGAGGACCTCGGCGGCTGGCTCGTCCGCCACCGCATCAACGCGGTCTCGACCGTGCCCACGCTCGCGGCGCTGTGGCCCGTGGAGGCCCTCGAGCAGGTCCGCCTGCTGATCTTCGGCGGCGAGGCCTGCCCGCCCGAGTTGGCCGCCCGGCTGGTCGCCGACGGCCGCGAGGTCTGGAACACCTACGGCCCCACCGAAGCCACAGTGGTCGCCACGGCGTCCCTCCTGGACGGCCGCGCCCCGGTCAGCATCGGCCTGCCGCTGGCCGGCTGGGCGATCGCGGTCGTGGACGCCGCCGGCGAGCCCGTCCCGCCCGGCACCACCGGCGAGCTCGTCATCGGCGGCGTCGGGCTCGCCCGCTACCTCGACCCGGTCCGGGACGCCGAGCGGTACGCGCCGCTGCCGTCCCTGGGGTGGCCGCGGGCCTACCGCTCCGGCGACCTGGTGTCGCTGGCGGACGCCGGGCTGATGTTCCACGGCCGCGCCGACGACCAGGTCAAGGTGGGCGGACGCCGCATCGAGCTCGGCGAGGTCGAGGCCGCCCTGTCGGCGCTGCCGGGCGTGGACGCCGCCGCGGTGGCCGTCCGGCGCACCGACGCCGGCGTCCCGATCCTGGTGGGGTACGTGGTGGCGGCGTCCGGCTTCGACCGCGCGGCGTCCCGCGAGTTGCTGGCCCAGCGGCTGCCGGCGCCGATGATCCCGCTGCTGGCCCGTGTCGACGACCTGCCCACCCGCACGTCCGGCAAGGTAGACCGCGACGCTCTGCCCTGGCCGTTACCCGAAGTCACCGAGGCCCTGATGCTGTTCCAAGGCGACGAACGCTGGCTCGCGCAGCAATGGGTGGCGGTGCTCGGCACCCCCGTCATCGACCGCAAGGCCGACTTCTTCGACATCGGCGGCGGGTCGCTGTCGGCCGCGCAACTGGTGTCCCGCATCCGCACCAAAGCGCCCGAGTTCAGCGTCGCCGACGTCTACGACCACCCCCGCCTGGACGCCATGGCCACCGCCATCGCCGAGACCGAGACCGACACCGAGTGGCGGGCCTCGTTCAGCAAGTCGCGCCCGACCCCGCTGGCGACGCGCTCGTTGCAGACCGCGTTCACCCTCCCGCTGTTCGTCTTCTCGGGCGTCCGCTGGCTCGTCTACCTGCTCACCGGCAGCTGGGTTCTGCGCCGCACCGGCCCCGGATTCGAGTTCCTGCCCCTGGTCAACGGGTGGCTGCTGCTCGCCGGGCTGGTCGTCTTCACGTCCCCGTTCGGCCGCATGGCCCTGGCCGCGGCGTCCGCCCGGTTGCTGTTGCGGCGGCTGCGTCCGGGCGACTATCCGCGCGGCGGCCAGGTGCACCTGCGGCTGTGGCTCGCCGAGCAGGTGTCGCATCAGGTGGACGCCGTGGGCATGGCCGGCGCCCCCTGGGTGGCCTGGTACGCCCGGGCGCTCGGCGCGCGGATCGGCCGCGATGTCGACTTGCATACGCTGCCGCCGGTCACCGGGCTGCTGCGCATCGGCGACGGCGCCGCCATCGAACCCGAGGTCGACCTCAACGGTTACTGGATCGACGGCGACACCGTCCGCATCGGCGAGATCCGCATCGGCGACCACGCCACCGTCGGCGCCCGCAGCACGCTCGCGCCGGGCACGCGCATCGACCCTGGCGCCGAGGTCGCGGCCGGGTCGGCGGTGTTCGGCCGGGTGAAGTCGGGCCAGCTGTGGGCCGGGTCGCCCGCCGTCCGGGCCGCGGAGCCCAGCAAGGGCTGGCCGGAGGGACGCCCGCCCGCCGGCCCCGGCTGGGTGGCGGCGTACGGCGCGGCGTCCGTCGTGCTGGGCCTGATCCCCATCGCCGCGTTCGCGCTCGGCGCCCTCGTCGTGGCCCAGGGGATGCGCGGCACCCCCGACCTGGCCGCCGCCGGCCTGCGCGCCCTGGCCTGGTTGGTGCCCGGCGTGCTGGTCACCGGGGCCGTGCTGGTCGTCTCGACCATCGTGGTGACGCGGCTGCTCGCGATCGGCCTGGCGCCCGGCATCTACCCGGTGCGCAGCCGCATCGGCTGGCAGGCGTGGTGCACCGAACGACTCCTGGACTCTGCCCGCACCGTGCTCTTCCCGCTCTACGCCAGCCTGCTCACCCCGGTCTGGCTACGGCTCTTGGGCGCTCAGGTGGGCAGGGACGTCGAGGCGTCCACCGTCGTGCTGCTGCCCTCGATGACCACCATCGAGGACGGCGCCTTCCTCGCCGACGACACCATGGTCGCCTCCTACGACCTGCACCACGGCTGGTTGCGCATCGGCAAGGTAACCATCGGTAAGCGTGCCTTTCTCGGCAACTCGGGGCTGGCGGCCGGCGGCCACTCGGTGCCCAAGGACGGGCTCGTCGCGGTGCTGTCCGTGGCGCCCCTGAAGTCGAAGCCGGGCTCGTCGTGGCTGGGCTCACCGGCGGTGCGGCTGCGGCGCATGACGGTGTCCGGCGACCTCGAGCGCACGTACCGGCCCACCGCCGGGCTGCGCTGGGCGCGTGCGCTGTGGGAGGCGTGCCGCCTGCTCGCCGTCGTCACCACCTGCGGCCTGGGCCTGGGGGTCCTGCTCACCCTGGCCTGGCTGTTCGGAAGCGTCGGGCTGGGGTGGACGGTGCTGCTGTCGGGCGTCGTGCTGGTGGTCGCCGGGGTGCTGGCCGCCGCGATCTCGACCGCGGTCAAGTGGGTGGTCGTCGGGCCGATCCGGGTCGGGGAGCACCCGCTGTGGTCGAGCTTCGTGTGGCGCACCGAGGTGTCCGACACATTCACCGAGATGGTCGCCGGGCCCTGGTTCGCCAACGCCAACGTCGGCACCCCCGCTCTGGCCCTGTGGCTGCGCAGCCTCGGGGCGAAGATCGGCCGGGGCGTGTGGTGCGACACGTACTGGCTGCCCGAGCCCGACCTGGTCACCCTCGGCGACGGCGCCACCGTGAACCGCGGCTGCGTTGTGCAGACGCACCTCTTTCATGATCGAATCATGAGCATGGACGCCGTGGTGATCGAGCGCGGCGGCACGTTGGGGCCGCACAGCATCGTCCTGCCGGGGGCGACGATCGGGGCCCACGCCACCATCGGCCCGGCGTCCCTGGTGATGCGCGGCGAGACGGTGCCCGTGGGCAGCCGCTGGAGCGGCAACCCGATCGGCCCGTGGCGCGCCGTGAAGGTGCGCCCCTACCAGGCCAACGCCTCGTGACGGTCGACGATTACGCGCCGCAGAGCGGCGACCCCGGCTTCGGCGTCCTGGAGTACCGGCTCAAGCTGCGCTACAAGGTGGCCACGAACCGGCTGGACGGCGAGGCGTCCATCGTCGCCGTCGCATCGCCGGACCTCACCGCGCCACTGACGACGGTACGTCTCGACCTGGTCGGCCTGCACGTGGACCGGGTGCGGCTGGACGACGAGAAGCGCGCCCGCTTTCGGCAGAGCAACCGGCGGCTGACGGTCACGCCGGCGGCTCCCCTGGCGCCGGGGCAGCGGTTCGAGCTCACCGTGCGGTATTCGGGGTCGCCCCGGCCGCGGAGGTCCCGTTGGGGGCAGGTCGGCTGGGAACACCTTGAGGACGGCATCCTGGTGGCGTCCCAGCCGGTGGGAGCGCCCACCTGGTTCCCCTGCAACGATCGGCCGTCCGACAAGGCGCGTTACCGCATCGAGCTGACGCTTGAGGAGGGGTACACCGTCGCGGCGACCGGACGGCTGGAGTCGCGGGTCACGGCGTCCGGGCGGGCCACCTGGACCTTCGTGGACGACCTGCCCACCGCCACCTACCTGGTCGCGCTCCACATCGGGCGCTACCGCAGCGAAGCGCTGCGGCTGGGTTCGGTGGGCGGCTCGGTGTTCTACCCGGCGGGCATCCGAGGGCGCGTCGTGGCCGACCTCGCTCCCCTGCCGGCCATGATGGGGCTCTTCGAGCGCAGCTTCGGGCCCTACCCGATGGGCCGCTACGACGTGGTCGTGACCCCCGATGCCCTCGAGATCCCCCTGGAGTCGCAGGGCATGGCCGTGTTCGGGGCGAACCACCTGGACGGCGCGGGGGCGTCCGAGCGGCTGGTCGCCCACGAGCTCGCGCACCAGTGGTTCGGCAACAGCGTCGGCATCGCCAGCTGGCGCGACATCTGGCTCAACGAGGGATTCTGCTGCTACGCGGAATGGCTGTGGTCGGAGGAGTCCGGGGGGCCCTCGGCGAACCAGCTGGCCAAGCGCCACCACACCCTGCTCATCGGGCTGCCGCAGGACCTGGTGCTCGGCGACCCCGGGCCCGACCTGATGTTCGACGACCGGGTCTACAAGCGCGGCGCCCTGACCCTGCACGCGCTGCGGCGGGTCGTCGGCGACGGCGCCTTCTTCGGCGTCCTGCGCGCGTGGTGCGCGGAGCGGGTGCACTCCACGGCGTCCACGGCCGACTTCATCGCGATCGCCGAGCGAGTTTCGGGGGTGGCCCTCGACGGGTTGTTCACCCCCTGGCTGACCGCGACCGCGCTGCCCAAGCTGCCCCCGAGGGCGTCCTGACGAAGGCCAGGCTGATCAGGTACCGGCCGGGTCCTGGCACGTCGCGCAGGCGGAAGCGCGCCGGACGACCCGGGACGCCGCCCGCCCCGCGCGTGAGGCGCACCTCGGCCGGGTCGACGAGAAGCCCCCGGCCGTCGGCCTTGAGGACGGCCTCGATGCGGGTCCAGCGGCGCAGGACCGGCGTCCTGGACGGGCGTAGCAGCCGGCGCAGGTCGTCTTCCCGGGCGGGGGTGATGGCGACGGCCTCGACGTCGACGCCCAGGGCGGCGACGCGGTTCCGCGGCGCGACCGCGGCCACCACCAGGGTGTCGGCGTAGGACACGCCGGCCAGTGCGGGTGCCCCGATGACCTCGACCCCGGCATGGGGGGCGCCGCAGCGCGGGCAGGCGCGGCTGCCGAGCGTCCAGCCGGTGGCCTCGGGGCACAGGTCGCGCACGAGCCCGGCGATCAGGTGTCGGCCGATCAGGAACGCGCGACGGCGTTCGGCGCCGAAGACGTCCGCCCGCTCTCGTTCGGCGGGGGTGAGGCGAGCCGTGAGCGCGTCGCTCACCGAGGCGTCCGGGCCGGTGGGGCCCCACGCCATCGCGGCGTCCGGCCCGGTGGGGCCCCAGGCCACCAGCACCGGGCCCACCCTCGTCGTTCCCACGGACACGCCCGAACCCTACAGTTCGGGAGCCGATCCTGACCGGCTCGGACGCAGCCCGCCCCGAGGATGTGGTCACCCTTCTGTGCAAAATCGCCGGGGTCGGCGCACCGGGAACGTCGCACAGACACGTCACAACCCGGGGCGGGCGAGGGTGCGGAGGGTCGAGCCTTGGCATCGGCGATCAGGTCACCGTCGCAGGTCCTGGCGCAGGTCGGTCGGGGCGGGACGGTCGGGGACGGCGGGGGTTCGCGGCCAGGTCCAGGCGCACCTGAGGATGTAGGACAGGATCAGCACCTCGACTCCGATGGTGAGGGCGTAGTAGAAGGCCCAGTCCCAGGACGCCCCGGCGGCGTTGAACACCATGACAGGGATGTAGATCGACGCCACGACGAGGTTCGTGACGCGGTTCACCCGGGCGGGCAGCGCCATGGACAGCATCACCATCAGGGCCGTGATCCCGATGACCACGAAGAAGATGCTCATCAACGTCGGGGTGATCGTGAACTCGAAGATGTCGCCACCCCGGATGATGTCGATCTCGCCGGGTTGGTAGAGGTGGAAGTAATCGATGTAGATGACGAGGAACATCAAGCTGGTCCAGGATGCGGCGAGCTTCGCCTGCACGGGCATCGGCGGGCTGTCGAGCAGGGACGCGTCGTTGGTCGATGAGGTCATGGGATTCTTCTTTCGTCAGGATGGTCCGTCCGCTTCGGCGGCGGGAGGTTCGGGCGTGCAGGGGTGGGTCGTTCTCGTCGGTCGGGTCGTCAGACGGTGATCACGACCTTCCCTCGGGTGTGGCCGGCACCGACGTAACCGAGGGCGTCCGCCGCTTCGTTGAGGGGGTAGGTGCGATCGATGACGACCCGGACCTGCCCGGTCGCGAGGAGGTCGGCCAGGGCGAGCAGGTCTTGGCGCTTCCCGACGGACGTGAAGGGCCGCAGACGCTGAAAGGTGAACCCGGACAGCACGCGCGCTTTGGCGATCCGTCCCAGGGGACCGAACCAGCGGCCGCCGCGCCCGCTGTTGGGGATAAGGGTGCCGGTCGGCGCCAGCGCTCGGCGAACAGCCGCCAGCGGCTGGGCCTCGACGTTGTCGAGGATGACGTCGTAGCGCTCTTCGGCGCGGGTGAAGTCGGTTTGGGTGTAGTCGACGACGTGGTCAGCGCCGAGTGAGCGGACCAACTCGACATTGCGGGTGCTGCACACGCCCGTGACCTCGGCGCCGGACGCCTTGGCGATCTGGACGGCGAAGGAGCCCACGCCCCCGGACGCGCCCGTGACCAGCACCGTCTGGCCCGGCTGAACCTTCGCGATGTCGCGCAGTGCCTGCAACGCGGTCATGGCCGACGTGGGCACCGCTGCGGCGTCCGCGATCGACACGGTGGCCGGCTTGGGCACGAGGTGGTCCGCCGGGACACAGGCGTACTCCGCGAGCGCCCCCGCGGCGCACCATCCGAACACCTCGTCGCCGGGGCGAAGACCGGTGACTTCCTCTCCGACCACTGCCACCACGCCGGCGAGATCCATGCCAGGGACGCCGTGGCGCGGGCGGCGGAGCCCGTACACCAGGCGAACGATGGAGGGCTCCCCGGTCATGACGAAGTAGTCGCCGGGATGGACCGACGCGGCGCCCACTCGGACGAGCACGTCCCCCCGGCCGGGCGACGGGACCTCGACCTCGGACGCCTCGAGCACAGAAGGCGGGCCGTAGCGGCGCTGGACGGCGGCCCGCATCGTAGCCCCCGGGAGCAGACTCGCCCCCACCTTCTGCCAACTGCCCTCATCGTGATGCTCTGTGTCCACCTGGATCTCCCTTCGTGTGTGCCGCACCTCGCGGCTTCGTACACCGTACGTCGTACGTCGTACTATGATCGTACGTTGTACGCTTGTCAAGCGGTTCGGGGGAAGTGAGGGGATCCATGGCTGTCAACGAGCAACGTCAGGCCAGGTCGGAGGCGGGGCTGAGCAAACAGCGCTTGGTGGTCGAGGCGGTCCGGCTCGCCGATAGCGAGGGGGTCGACGGGCTGAGCATGCGCCGGCTCGCCAACGCGCTCGGCGCGGGCGCGATGTCGCTCTACCACTACGTCGCAAGCAAGGACGAACTGCTGGACGCCATGGTCGACGTCGTGTTCGAGCAGATCGAACTCCCACCCCTTGACACCGACTGGCAGACGGCGATGCGACGGCAGGCGGAGTCCACCCGACAGGTGCTCGCCCGCCACCCGTGGGCGATCGCCCTGATGGAGTCGCGGACGACGCCCGGGCCCGCCAGCCTCCGTCACCGCGAGGCGGTCACCGCCTGCCTGCGAAAAGCCGGCTTCTCGGTCCTGACCGCGACGCACGCCAACTGGTTGCTCAACAGCTACGTCTACGGTCACGCGCTGCAGGAGGCCACCCTCCCGTTCGACACCGCCGAGGAACTCGCGGACATGACCCAGGACGTCTACCTGCCCCAGCTACCCCCTGCGGAATTCCCCTACCTCAACGAGTCCGCCGAGGTGCTCGTCGCGTCCGGCTACGACCCGACCGAGGAGTTCGCCTTCGGCCTCGACCTCGTCCTCGCCGCCCTCGAACCACTGAGAGCTCCGCGGGAGGGGCTCAGGAACCGGCCGCGAGGTTGACCCGCGTCCATAGACGATCGATGGGCATGACGTGGAGTCGGTCGGCGTAGGTGTACGAACGGCTTCCCGTGGTGAGGACGATCCCCGCGGTGAACCGTGACCCAAGCGCGTCGCGCAGTTGGGTCAAGCCGCGGAAGTCGGGAGCGGTGGCGCGCTCGTTGGCTTTGACTTCAAGCGCGATCACGGCGCCGTCGTCCTGTTCGATGACCAGATCGACCTCCGCCCCGTCGCTGGTGCGCCAGTGTCCAAGCGTTCTCCCGCAGTCGGTCGATCATCGGTTGGGCGTACTCCAGCCCGGTCACAGACACGCCTCGCTCGACGAGCGGGATCGCGACCCGACCGCTCCCGACGGCGAACTCCAACACCGGCCCGGCGCCGCCAAGCGGGCCAGTCGATCGACCATCGGCCCCAGCACCTCGGGCGCGAACGACCCGGAGCCCGGGGTGTCGTACCGTCCGGCGACGTCGGCGTTCCACAGCTCGTCCGGACCCAGGCTCGCCAGGGAAGCGAAGTCCTTCATCACCCGCTCATTCTAAAAGCCCCCCCCCGCAGCCGCCCCCCGGCGTGTTTGTCAAGGGGTCAGGCGCGATTTGTGGATAACTATTGGTCTCAAAGTTCCTTGTAGAAGACCGGGTTCTCGTACGAAAAATGTCAGAGGGGGTCTCTAGCGTTGTCGGTATGGGAACGGGATTGGCGGGACGGTCGGGCAGCGAACTGCTGTCCCTCATCGACGCCGCCCTGGACGCCCTGGATGATGGCCGGCTCGCGTTGGAGTCGGACGCCGACCAGTTGAGCGTGTTGGTGGCCGGGTTGCGGGTCGAGGCCAGGATGCACGCCTGGCAGGCCAAGCTCACCGCCCAGCTGGATGCCCGCGAGGTCGCGTCCCGGGAGCACGGCACGTCGACGACCACCTGGCTGGCGGATACGGCCACGATGACCAGCCGCGAAGCCGGACGCCTCCTCGCGCAAGGCCGACAGCTCGACCGGTTCCGGTTTGTCGGGGACGCTGCTCTCGCCGGGACGGTATCGCCCACGCAGGCCGATGCGATCACCGGCGTGCTGGACAAGCTGCCGCCCGACTTCGCGACCGAGGTGGTGGATCGGGCCCAAACGTTGATGGTCGGGTTCGCTGCCGCCCACAACAGCACCGAACTCCGCCGCCTCTCCCGGAACCTCCTCGAAGTGGTGGCTCCCGACCTGTGCGACCAGTGGGAGGCCGAACGGTTGGAGCGCGAGTACGCCCAAGCCCAACGCGACCGACACCTCACCTTCAAACCCGACCACCACGGGTCCGTACTCATCAAAGGCAGCCTGCCGATCTGCGAGGCCGAACCGTTCATCCGGATCGTCGACGCCTACGCCGCCCACCTCCAACGCGCCAACCAAGAAGAAGAGCCACACGCCCACTGCGAGACGCCAGCCGAACTGGTGACGCCGGCGATGCGCCGAGCCGACGGGTTGATCGCCATGATCGCCGACCACCA
>WBZS01001379.1_pt1 | contig 19604 bp, 19 predicted proteins | sample 5204201 | NCBI WGS metagenome assembly WBZS01 (sample SAMN12344357, study PRJNA552823) | activated sludge metagenome | biome: Activated sludge suspended growth; feature: Nitrification reactor; material: Wastewater; isolation source: activated sludge from nitrification reactor of wastewater...
CCGCGTCTGCGGCCGCACCCTCGAAGTGGCCGGGCCGACGGTGGAGAGCTGGGCCGACTCGGTGGCCCGGGACCATGGCTTCCGGGACGTGCGGCATACGATCGAGATCGTCGGCACCTGCGCGACCTGCTGAGCGCGAGGTTTCTCGGTGCCGGTGAGGCCTGCCGCGCCTGACTCTGACGCCACGCGGTCAGATCCCTAGACTGCGGTCGTGCTCGTTGCCGCGTGGTGGGGTCTGGTTGGAGGGCTGGCGCTGGTCGTCGGCTCTCTCCTCGGGCTCTATGCGCGGGTGTCGACGCGGCTGCTCGGGCTGGTCATGGCTTTCGGAGCTGGCGTGCTCATCAGCGCAGTGTCGTTCGAGCTGACGCTGGAGGCGTTCGAGTCGGGCGGCTCGGGCTCAGTCATCGGCGGGCTATGTGCGGGGGCCGCGACGTTCTTCATCGGTGACTGGCTCATCGACCAGCGCGGCGGACATCGACGCAAAAGCCCCATCAACCAGACCCACGTCTCGGCCGGCGGCGCGACCGCGCTCGTGCTCGGGGCGTTGCTGGACGGCATACCGGAATCTGCGGCGATCGGATCGAGCCTGTTGGGGGGCGGGGAGGTCGGGGTTGCGATGGTGGCGGCAGTGTTCCTCTCCAACATCCCCGAGTCGATGTCGGCGTCCGCGGGCCTCAAGGCTGCGGGGCGGACCCCCCGTTATGTGTTGGGCCTTTGGGGGTTGGTGTGCCTCGCGTCGGCCGTCGCCGCGGCGCTCGGGTATGCCGTGCTCGGCGGCGCGTCGGCGCAGGCCGTGGCCTTTGTTCAGTGCTTCGCGGCTGGGGCGATTATCACGATGCTCGGCGACACGATGGTCCCCGAGGCGACCGAACATGCCGGCCGGTTGGTCGGGTTGTTCATCGTGGCCGGGTTCACGCTGGCGTTCCTGCTGTCGCACGCCGTCTGATCGGGGCGAGCGGGCTCAGCCGGGGTGCGCGGGCTCATGCCCACGAAAACGTCAGCGGGTGTGAGGAATTCAGCCCCCCCGGAGGCTGCCCGGACAGAAGTCATCGGCGAGTGTGGGGAAATCGGGCCCCCGGGTCCCAATCCGAGCTGAAACCACCGGCGAGTGTGAGGATTCCCAGGCTCCCAGGGCCAGGCGGCGCGGCCGAGGTCGGCCAGGACTCAGAGGACCGGCGCTGGCGGGGGCTCCGGGATGTCGACGGCGCCGCCGTAGCGGCGGTCGCGGGCGGCATACATCTGGACGGCCTGCCACAGATGACGCCGGTCGAAGTCGGGCCACAGGGTGTCCAGGAAGACCATCTCCGCATACGCCGACTGCCAGAGCAGGAAGTTGGACGTGCGCTGCTCCCCCGACGAGCGCACGAACAGGTCGACATCCGGCATCGACGGCTCGGTCAGATGGCGGGCGATGGTGCGCTCGTCGATCCCCGACGGCTTGAGCCGCCCGGCGGCGACCTCCTGCGCGATGCTCACGACCGCATCGGCGATCTCGGCCCGGCCGCCGTAGTTGACGCAGAAATACAGGGTCAGCCCAGTGTTGTGCCGGGTCAGCTCCTGCGCGACCTCAAGCTCGCTGATCACCGACCGCCACAGCCGCGGCCGCCGCCCGACCCAGCGCATCCGCACGCCCCAGGAGTTGAGCTGGTCGCGCCGCCGTCGGATGACGTCGCGGTTGAACCCCATGAGGAAGCGGACCTCGTCGGGCGAGCGCCGCCAGTTCTCGGTCGAGAACGCATAGGCCGACAGGTGCGGGATGCCCAGCTCGATCGCCCCCGCGACGACGTCGAGCAGCGCCGCCTCGCCCGCCTCGTGACCTTTGGTCCGTGGTAGCCCTCGCTGGTTGGCCCAGCGCCCGTTGCCGTCCATGACGATCGCCACGTGTTGTGGAACCAGCTCGGCCGGGATCGCGGGCGGCCTCGCCCCCGTGGGGTGCCCGAAGGGCCGCTGGTATGCCGCTGCTCCCCTGCCTGCCGACGCTGCAACTCCCGCCGGTCCTCCCGCTGGCTCCCCCGCCGTGCCGGGCCCGCGATCCCCAAGCTGGCCGGTCACGGCGTGCGCTCCACGAGACGCAAGGATCGCACACCGCGTTCCAAGTGCCACTGCAGGAACGCCGCCACCAGACCGCTGCCCTCTCGCCGGTGCAGCACGTCAGACCCATCGGCCAACACCCAGTCCCCGGTGAGCAACGCCGAGAGCAGCCGGAGCGTGTCCACAGCGGGCGCGGCCGAGCCGGGGGGACGGCATACCGGGCACACGCAGCCGCCTGCGGCGACGTTGAAGGCGCGATGCGGGCCGGGCGCGCCGCACTTGGCGCAGTCGTGGAAGCTCGGCGCCCACCCGGCGACGGCGAGCGCGCGCAACAGGTAGGCGTCCAGGACCAGCCCCGGGTCGTGCTCGCCCGCAGCCAGCGCGGCCATCGCCCCCGACACGAGGAGGAACTGTTGGGTGGCCGGCTCGCCCTCCTCGGTCAGCCGGTCGCAGGTCTCGACGACCGCCGTCGCCGCCGTGTATGCCGTGTAGTCCCGGCAGATTGCATCGCCATGTGGCGCAAGGGTTTCGGCCTGGGTGACGGTGTCGAGGTTGCGCCCGTCGTAGCACTGCAGATCCACGACCATGAACGGCTCAAGCCGGGCGCCGAACCGCGACGAGGTCCGCCGGACCCCCTTGGCAACCGTGCGGATCTTGCCGCGGGTGCGGGTGAGCGCCGTGATGATCCGGTCGGCCTCCCCCAACTGGTGGGTGCGCAGGACGACCGCCTCGTCACGGTAGAGCGGCACCGGGCCATTCTCCCCCGCCGAGCCGACAAGTGCGCTCGGGTGAGCGGAATCGACACTCTGGCGTCGATTCCGCTCACGCGACGCGGGCCGCTCCCGCAGGCAGCCTGAACCAACCACCAGTCGTACACTTGTTCTATGTCTCGACCGATGAGCCTGCAAAGCTCGCTCCTGGACCTCGCTGACGAACCCACGTTCGGCGAGCTCGGCGACACGGTGCAACGCATCGACCTCGGCCTCGGCGCGTGGGTCGACGTCCGCCCGGGCTGGCTCACCGGCTCGGACACGCTCTTCGAGCAGGTGCGCACCGCCGTCCCCTGGCAGGCCGAGCGCCGTCAGATGTACGACACCGTCGTCGACGTCCCCCGCATGACCCGCTTCTACCGCACCGGTGAGCCCCTCCCCCTGCCGATCCTCGCCGAGACGCGCGACCGGCTGTCGGCGCACTACCACCGCGAGCTCGGCGAAGACTTCACCAGCGCGGGCATGTGCCTCTACCGCGACGGGCGCGACAGCGTCGCCTGGCACGGCGACACCATCGGCCGCGGCGCCACCACCGACACGATGGTGGCGATCCTGTCCCTCGGCGCCGCCCGCCCGCTGTGTCTGCGGCCGCGCGGAGGTGGGCGGACGGCATACCGGATCCCGCTCGGGCACGGCGATCTGGCGACGATGGGCGGATCGTGCCAGCGCACCTGGGAGCACGCGATCCCCAAGACCGCCAAGCCGGTCGGGGCGCGCATCTCGATCCAGTTCCGCCCGCGCGGCGTCGCCTGAGCACACACCCCCACGCAGCGGTATGCCGCCCACTCGGGTGAGCGGGCGGCATACCGTCGCGGGGTCGGCCCCGGTTTCAGGCGGGGACGTGGGCCTCGCGCAGGGCGCGGTTGACCGCGGAGACGATCGCCTTGAGCGAGGCGGTGATGATCGAGGAGTCGATCCCGACGCCCCACAGCACGCGCTCGCCGACGGCGCATTCGACGTATGCCGCCGCCTTGGCGTCGCCGCCCGCGCTCATCGCGTGCTCGGCATAGTCCAGGACCCGCACGTCGATGCCGAGCTGGGCGAGCACCGAGCAGAAGGCCGCGATCGGTCCGTTGCCCTGACCGTCGAGCCAAGTGACCTCCGAGTCGGAGGCCGAGCGGTCCCGCAGCCCGACGTGCAGGCTGGTGTCGCCGTCCTCGACCGACTCGACCTTGGCGGTGGCCAAACGGAACCGGCCCCACGGGTGGTCGGGCGTGGGGAGGTACTCGTCCTCGAACTTGTGCCACAGGTCTGCGGGCGTGACCTCGCCGCCGTCCTGGTCGACGTCGCGCTGGACGACCCCGGAGAACTCGATCTGCAGCCGACGAGGCAGCTCCATGCCGCGCTCTGTCTTCATGATGTAGGCGACGCCGCCCTTGCCGGACTGGCTGTTGACCCGCACGACGGCCTCATAGCTGCGGCCGAGGTCGTGCGGGTCCACCGGCAGGTAGGGCACCGCCCACGGGATTCCGTTGACGTCGGTGCCAGCCGCCGCAGCGTCCTTCTCCAGCCACTCGAAGCCCTTCTTGATGGCGTCCTGGTGAGAACCGGAGAAGGCGGTGAAGACCAGGTCGCCGCCGTAGGGGTGGCGCTCGTGGACCGAGATCTGGTTGCAGTGCTCGACGGTCCGGCGGATCTCGTCGATGTTGGAGAAGTCGATCTCGGGGTCGACGCCCTGGGTGAACAGGTTCATGCCCATCGTCACCAGGTCGACGTTGCCGGTGCGCTCACCGTTGCCGAACAGGCATCCTTCGATCCGGTCGGCGCCGGCGAGCAGCCCGAGCTCGGCGGCCGCAACCGCGGTCCCCCGGTCGTTGTGCGGGTGCAGGCTGACGATGAGCGAGTCGCGCCGGTCGAGCTGGCGGATCATCCACTCGATCGAGTCGGCATAGACGTTGGGCGTGATCATCTCGACCGTTGCCGGCAGGTTGACGATCATCTTGTGGTCGGGCGTCGGGTCGATGACGTCAATGACGGCGTTGCAGATCCGCATGGCGAAGTCCAGCTCGGTGCCAGTGAAGGACTCCGGCGAGTATTCGTAGAAGATCTCTGTGTCGGGGATCGTCTCCTCGAGCTTCTTGATCAGGCGGGCGCCCTGGACGGCGATGTCGATGATCCCGTCCTGGTCCAGCCCGAAGACGACCCGCCGTTGCAGGGTCGAGGTCGAGTTGTAGAAGTGGACGATCGCCTGCTTGGACCCGCGGATCGCGTCAAAGGTCCGCTCAATGAGGTGGTCGCGGCACTGGGTGAGCACCTGGATCGTCACGTCGTCGGGGATGTGGCCGCCCTCGATGAGCTCGCGGCAGAAGTTGAAGTCGGTCTCGCTTGCGCTGGGGAAGCCGACCTCGATGTCCTTGTAGCCCATCCGCACGAGCAGGTCGAACATCCGCTTCTTGCGTTCGGAGTTCATCGGGTCGATGAGTGCCTGGTTGCCGTCACGCAGGTCCACCGCCGCCCACCGGGGGGCCTTGGTCAACCGGTTGGTCGGCCAGGTCCGGTCCGGGAGGTCGATCGGGATCTGCTCGTGGAACGGCACGTACTTGCCGAACGGCATACGGGAAGGGGTCTGTGGGTGGCGCATCGGGAGTCCTCGTCGGGTCTGCGGGGGGCGCGGCCGCGTTGTCCGGTGAGCGCGACAGTCTCCGCGACGAGGGGGGCCGTCAGATCAGGCCTCGTCGCGGCAGGGAAGGAGGAGCCCACGTGCCACGCGCACAGGGTATGCCGCCCGCTCCCCTTCCGTCCAACCCTCGGGTTGCGCAGGCCGGATGGTGAGATGGTCGGTGACAGCGCCGCCTGTCGGTGGGGCACGGCAGGATGTCCGGTATGCCGCCCACTCACCGCTCCCCCACCCCGGCCCATTCGACGCTCGGCGCTCCCACGCTGACCAGGTGTTCGATCCTGCCGCCCTATCTGCTGCGTCGGCTTGCCCAGGATGACAATCCCCAGGTCGCCGACATCGCGGTGCGGACGATCGCGCATGACCTGCCCTGGCGGGAGCGCCGGGTCGTCGTCGCCGAGCGCACTCAGCGCAAGCCCCGCGGCCTGGTCCCACCCGAGTTGGTCCGCCGCGCCAAGGCCCTGGACGCCGGCAAGCGGATCCAGGTGACCGCCACCCTGCCCGCCGCTCCCGAGCGAGCCATCCACGACGCCCAGCATTCGACCTTCCTGCCCGGCGACCTCGTCCGCGCCGAAGGGGCCGATCCGACTGACGACGCCGCGGTCAACGAGGCCTACGACGGGCTGGGGGCGACCTGGGAACTGTTGTGGACGGCATACCAGCGGGACTCCCTCGACGGGAAGGGGCTGCCGCTGGTGGCGACCGTCCACTTCGACCGGGGCTATGACAACGCGTTCTGGGACGGCACGCAGATGGTGTTCGGTGACGGCGACGGCGTCTACTTCGACGGGTTCACCTCGTGCATCGACGTCATCGGGCACGAGCTGACCCACGGCCTGACCCAATACACGGCCGGGCTCACCTACGTCGCCCAGTCCGGGGCGCTCAACGAGTCCGTGTCCGACGTGTTCGGCATCCTCGTCAAGCAGATGCACGAGCAGGAGACCGCCGAGACCTCGGACTGGCTCATCGGCGAGGGCCTGTTCACCGACCGGGTCAAGGGGGTGGCGCTGCGGTCGATGAAGGCGCCGGGCACGGCATACGACGACCCGGTCCTCCGGCGCGATCCGCAGCCGGGGCACATGGACGACTTCGAGGTGCTCCCCCACGACGCCGAGCACGATAACGGCGGTGTGCACACCAACTCGGGCATCCCCAACCGCGCGTTCTACCTCACGGCGACCGCGCTCGGCGGCAACGCGTGGGAGCGAGCCGGGCAGATCTGGTTCGACACGGTGACCGCCAAGGGCGTTCCCAAGGACGTCGACTTCGCCGGGTTCGCGGCGCTCACCGTGAAGGCGGCGCGCAAGCGCTACGGCAAGGACAGCGAGGAGGCCGCCGCGGTCGTGGAGGGTTGGGCCGGGGTCGGCATCGACGTGGCTCTTGCGGGTGCTCAGGGGCGATAGGCCCACGGGTCGACGAGCTCGACCCCCAGGTCCGCGAATCCGTCCGTGTCCCGGGTGGCCAACGTCGCGCCGGGGCTCAGCCCGGCGCACACATCACGCGTCGAGGAACCAGGCCCGTTGCATGCCCGGCGGGCGCCCGGGCTCGATGTAGTGCTCCATCCCGAAGAACGCGGCAAAGACCTCCTCGGGCATCGAGAGCATCCCCCCGACGTCGGTGGTCTGCGACGCATGGCTCGCCAGTGCCGCGCGCCGTTGGGGCAGGTATGCCGCCACGTCCACCTGCCAGTGCAGCTCAGCCTCGAGCGAGCCCATCGGGTTGCCGTCGTCCATCGGCCCGTCCGGGTCGAACCCGTCGTTCATCCCCGCAGCGCGGGCCGCCGCCATGAAGCCGCGCATGAGGTCGCGGTTCATCGATGACTCCAAGAGCCGGGGACGCCGAGCAGCCAGCTGCGCCGCCCGATGGACGACCTTGTGGACCTGGACGTGGTCGGGGTGGCCATAGCCGCCGTGCCAGTCATAGCCGACGAGCACATCAGCCGACTCCTCGTCGAGCAGGGCGGCCAACCGCCCGGCAGCTTCGTCAAGCGGGGCCTGGACGAACGCGTGCTCGTGGTCGTTCTGGTCCCAACCGGTCATCCCGGAGTCGACGTAGCCCAGCCACTCGACCCGGTGGACCCCGATCGCTGCCGCCGACCCGGCGAGCTCGACCCGGCGCCGATCCGCGACGGTTTCCCCAGGTGCCAGGTCCGGGGGTGCCTCGCCGTGCTCGCCGCCCGTCGCCACGACCAGCACCACTCGGTGCCCTTCGGTGACCGCCCGGCACATCGCGCCAGCCGTCTGGGACGCCTCGTCATCGGGGTGGGCGTGGACGAACACGAGGGTCGACATGAGCGCACAGCATGCCCTGTCGCCCGCAGATCCCCCAATTCAGGGCTACGAAGATCCGCACGCGCACGACGCAGGCGGACGGCATACGCCCTAGAAACCCAGCCGCGTGAGGGCCTTCGGGTCGCGCTGCCAGTCCTTGGCCACCTTGACGTGCAGGTCGAGGTAGACCTTCGACCCCAGCAGCGTCTCGATCGCCGCCCGCGCGTTCGACCCGACCTCACGCAGCCGCGACCCGCCGCGGCCGATGATGATCGCCTTCTGGGAGTCGCGCTCGACATAGACCGACACGACGACGGTGAGCATCGGCGCGTGCCCCTCGGGCACCTCGCGCGGCACGATCTCCTCGACGACCACGGCCAGCGAATGCGGCAGCTCGTCGCGCACGCCCTCCAGCGCCGCCTCGCGCACCAGCTCGGCGATCATGACGTCGTCCGGCTCGTCGGTGTGGACCTCGTCGGGATACAGCGGCGGCGACAGCGGCAGCAACCGGACGAGCACCGACCGTACCTCGTCGACTTGGTCGCCGCGCGTCGCCGAGCACGGGACGATCGCGTCCCACTCCCCGAGCTTGTCGATCGCTACGAGATGCTCCAGCAGCCGCTCGCGCGACACCAGGTCACTCTTGGTCGCCAGCGCCACCACCGGCTTGCGCTTGAACCGACGCAGCTCGGCGAGCTCTGCCGCGATGAACTGGTCACCCGGCCCGACCCGCTGATCGGCCGGCATACAGAAGCCCACGACGTCGACATCGAGCAGCGTCTCGCGGACCAGGTCGTTGAGCCGCTCCCCCAGCAGGGTCCGCGGCCGATGCAAACCGGGCGTGTCGACGAGCACGAGTTGACTGTCCGGCGCCGTCGAGATCCCCCGGATCGTATGCCGCGTCGTCTGCGGCTTCGAGGACGTGATCGCCACCTTCTGCCCGACGAGCGCGTTGGTCAGCGTGGACTTGCCTGCATTGGGCCGACCGACGAGGCAGACGAAGCCCGCCCGGAAACCTTCCGGCACCGCGCGCGGCCCTCCCATCGGGTATGCCGCCCCCTCACCACTGTTCGTCATCCGCACCTCCCACGCGTTTCGAGTCCCCGGTCGGGCCGGAGCCCTCGGTCGGGCCCGCGGCATCGGACAACCGAGCGGCATCGGTCAGTCGGCGCACCAACGGCTCGCTCTCGGCCTCCCCCGGGGGGACCAGGGGCCGGACGATGACCGTCGCGATCCGATGCCGATGGGCCATCTTCTCAGCCGTGATCGACAGACCGGCGATGCCTGCCTGGGCGCCGGCATACGGCACCCGCCCGAGCGCCTTGGTGAGCAGTCCGCCGATGCTGTCGACCTCGTCCTCGTCCATGTCCAGGTCGAAGAGCTCGGCGACATCGTCGATGTGCATCGCCGCCGGCAGACGATAGCCGCCGTCCCCGAGCGGTTCGACGCCCGGCTCGTCCCGGTCATACTCGTCGGCGATCTCTCCGACGATCTCCTCGAGGATGTCCTCGATGGTGATGAGCCCGGCCGTCCCGCCGTATTCGTCGACGACGACCGCGAAGTGCACCTGGTCGCGCTGCATCTCGCGCAGCAGGTCATCGATCGGCTTGGACTCGGGGATGAACGACATCGGTCGCATCAATGCTGAGCAGGCCACCCCGGCAGCCTCGGGGTCGGCGGTCACTCGGGCGACGACGTCCTTGAGGTAGAGCAGACCGAGCACATCATCGGAGTCCGCACCGATGACCGGCAGCCGGGAGAACCCGCTGCGCAGGAACACCGCCGTCGCCTTGCGCAACGGGTCGTCGCCCTCAACGGTCACCATGTCCGGCCGAGGCACCATGACCTCGCGGGCGATGGTGTCACCCAGCTCGAACACGGAGCGGATCATCTCCCGCTCCTCGACCTCGATGACCGACGAGTCCGAGGCGCGATCGAGCAGGTCGCGCAGCTCCGACTCGCTCTGGAACGGCCCGTCCCGGAACCCCTTGCCGGGGGTCACTGCGTTGCCGAGCGCCACCAAGGCATAAGAGAGCGGCCCGAGCACCCGGCGCAGGACCCGCGCGACCGGGGCGGCCGCCAAAGCGACCCGGTCATGATGCTGTTGGCCCAACGTCCGGGGCGACACTCCCACCACAACGAACGACACCACCGCCATCACCACGATGGAGATCGCCAGCGCCTTGGCCAATGATTCGGTGACCGAGATGACCGCCACGGTGATGAGCACGGCCGTCGCGGCCTCGGCCACGACCCGCACGAACGCGAGGACGGCCAGATAGGGCGCCGGTTGCGCCACCACGGCGACCAAGGCCCGCGCGCCGACCCGCCCGTCGTCGGCCAGCTCGTCGGCACGCACCCGCGACATCCGTTGCAGGGCGGCCTCGGCCGCAGTGAGCACGAAGGCAACCACCGTCGAGAGCACCGTGACGACGACGACCTCGCTGAGCTGCGGGCCAGTCATCGGACGGTGCGCACGATGCTCATCGTCGGCCTCGACCTGCGAGGAAGGTGAGCAACAACTGCCGCTGCAGTTCGAACATCTCCTGCTTCTCGTCCGGCTCGGCGTGGTCGAACCCGAGCAGATGCAACAGGCCGTGGGTGGTCAACAACAGCAGCTCCTCGACCGGCGCATGACCGGCCTCCCGGGCTTGCCGCTCGGCCACGCTCGGACACAGGACGATGTCGCCGAGCACGCCCTCGGTCGGGTCGACGCCGTCCCGCCCCGGGCGCAGCTCGTCCATCGGGAAGCTCATGACATCGGTCGGCCCCGGAAGGTCCATCCACTTCTCGTGCAGCACCGTCATCGCGGCCTCGTCGACGAGGCTGATCGCGACGTCGGCGTCGGGGTGCACCTTCATCCGGTCCATGACGTGGCGGGCGCAGGCGACGAGCTCAAGTTCGTCGACGGCATACCCGCACTCGTTGAGGACGTCGACGCTCACTGGGGGTTCGCCCCTCGGGCCGCATGCCGGGGGGTATGCCGCGCGCGCTCCTCCTTGTCGCGCGCCGCCTGCTCCCTCGCCTCGGACACGCCATAGGCATCGACGATCGCACTGACCAGCCGGTGCCGCACGACGTCGGCCGACGTCAACTCGGTGAAGTGGATGTCCTCGACGTCGGCGAGGATCTCGCGGACGTTGCTGAGCCCGGACCGGACACCGCCGGGCAGGTCGATTTGGGTGATGTCACCCGTCACGACCATCTTCGAGCCGAAGCCCAGCCGCGTGAGGAACATCTTCATCTGCTCGGCCGAGGTGTTTTGCGCCTCGTCGAGGATGACGAACGCGTCGTTGAGCGAGCGCCCCCGCATGAACGCCAACGGGGCGACCTCGATCGTCCCCGAGGCCATGAGCCGCGGGATGGTGTCGGGGTCGACCATGTCATGCAGCGCGTCATAGAGCGGGCGCAAATAGGGGTCGATCTTGTCGTTGAGTGTGCCCGGCAGGAAGCCCAGCCGCTCCCCCGCCTCAACGGCCGGTCGGGTGAGGATGATCCGGTTGACCCGCTTGCTCTGCAGCGCCGCAACCGCCTTGGCCATCGCCAGGTAGGTCTTGCCGGTGCCCGCCGGGCCGATCCCGAAGACGATCGTGTGCAGGTCGATCGCGTCGACATAACGCTTCTGGCCCAGCGTCTTGGGCCGGATCGTCCGACCCCGGTTGCTGATGATGTTGAGGGTGAGCACGTCGGCCGGCCGCTCGGCGGTGCGGGCCCGCAGCATCGCGATCGAGCGCTCCACGGCGTCGCGGGTCAACGTTTGGCCCGCGTCGATGACGACGAGCATCTCATCGACCAGGCGTTCGACGACGGCGACATCGGCGCTCGGCCCGCGCAGCGACAACTCGTTGCCACGGACATGGACGTCGACGCTGGGGAAGGCACGCTCGACCGTGTCGAGCAGCTCGTCGCGGGGTCCGAGCAGCGTCACCATCGACACGCTCGGCGGGATGGTGATGGAGTGTGTGGGCAGCGCCGCGGCGACGGAGGCCGGGGGCATGCCGCGCGGATGCGGCTCGGTCATATCGCGGACCAGTCTACGAGGCACACGGCATACGGGACGACGGGCTTTCCCGGGGCTTTCCCGCCGGTGGCGCGATCAGCCGGGAGGCCACTCCATCCGGCGGCCCCCGAGCACGTGGACGTGGGCGTGGAAGACGATCTGGCCGCCCTCGGAGCCGGTGTTGGCGACCATCCGGTAGCCGCGGTCCAACCCTTCCGAGTCGGCGACCTTCGCGGCGAGGGTGAACAGGTCGGCGAGCTCCTCGGGCGCTTGCGCCAGCTCACCGACGTTGTGGACATGCCGCACCGGCACGACGAGGACGTGCGACGGGGCCTGCGGGTCGATGTCCCGGAAGGCCAGTGAGTGCCTGCTCCGACCGACGACGGTGGCCGGGATCCGGCCCGCGACGATTGTGCAGAACAAGCAGGTGGGCGCGCTCATGCTGAGAGACTAGACCTGCGGGTCAGGTCAACCGACGTCCGCACTCAGCCGTCCAGAAAGCGTGCCGACGATGCAGCTGGAGCGCCCCGGTGCGCGCGGGCCCGCGCATTCTCCGAGCCCGCCCGCGCCCCGCTCGCCTGCCGACGACGCCATCAGTGCCCTGTATGCCGCCCACTGGAACCCTCTCGTGCGGCTGGCGTGGCTGCTCTTGCACGACCAGGGCGCGGCCGAAGACGTCGTCCAGGACGCTTTCATCGCGACCCACCGCAACTACGACCGGATCCGCGAGCCCGCCGCTGCGGTCGGCTACCTGCGCCGCGCCGTCGTCAACGGTGCCCGATCGGTGCAACGGCACAACGTCGTCGTGCGGCGCGAACTGGTCGCCGAGGCGGGGCGGGCCGACGTCGCCGATCGCTCGCTGGCCGCCAGCGCCGAGGCCGAAGCCATGCGCCACTTGGGTGACGGCGCGATGCTCGCTGCGCTCAACCGGCTGCCAAACCGACAGCGCGAGGTCCTCGTCCTGCGCTATTTCGCCGACTGGTCCGAGGCGTCGATCGCCGACGCTCTGGGGATCGCGCCCGGCTCGGTCAAGGCCCATGCCCATCGCGGGCTCGCTGCGCTGCGGGCCCGATTGGAGGAGTCGTCATGAGCGTCCACCCACCCGGCGACCCGCAGCTGGAGCAGCGGCTGCGCGCGGCGCTCGGCATGGCGGCCGACCAGGTCACTCCCACCGACCGCCTCGCCCACATCCAGGCGGCCGTCGCGAGCGCGCCGACCCGGCGGGGCGGCATACCTGCCTGGTTGTTGCCGCTCGCCGCCTCCTTTCTCGTCCTCGCCGTCGGTCTGGGCACCTTCGCGCTGCTGCGGCCACCGGCCGCAACGGGGACGGTGAGCGAGGCCGCGGGCACGTCGGTCGTCGCGTCTGACGGCATGCCCGCGCCCTCCCTGGTGATCGGGGGCCCGGCAACGACGACCGACCCGGGCAACTCGGCCAAGCGCTTCGAATGGTCCGCCCCGGTCTATTACGCCGCACCCGGAACCCCGGTCCATCGGTGGCTGCTCTACCGCGACTTCGTCCGAGCGACGATGGGCGACGACGGGCTGGAGGCCCGGGTCACGACGGCGGTCAACCTCGCCATGGCCCAGCCCGACGTGTGGGGTCCGGCCATGCCGGGACAAGACGGCTATCTCACAGCGTGGGCTCCCGGGACGCGGGTGACCGCCACGGTGTCGGCCGACGCCATCACGCTCGTCCTGAGCGCGCCTGGGGTGGACGGGCTCGACCTACAGGCCCAGCGGCAAGCTGTTCAGGCGCTGGTCTGGACCGCGACCGCAGCCGCCCAACGCAACGTCCCGGTCACGATCTCGGTCGCGGCGGGCGGACCGCTTGTGGGCGGCATACCGGCCGGGGTGTTCCGGCGCCCGGCGGACCCGACGACCGACCTGGCCCCCGTGTGGATCACCTCGCCTGGGCGGTTCGCGAGCGTGTGGGACTCCCGCGTGGTCATCGAGGGCCAGGCCTGCACGTTTGAGGGCAACGTCCAGTGGGAACTGCGCCAAGGCGACGCCGTCGTCAACACGGGCTTCACCACCGCGACCTCGGGGTGTCCGCAACGCGGCACGTGGAAGGTTGACCTCGGAGTGCTCGGCCCGGGGCGCTACACAATCCGGGCGTTCGAGCTCGACGCGGCCACGGGTGCGCCGTTTGCCGAGCAGTCGGTCGCCTTCAGCGTCCGCTGAGCGATTGCCGCCGCGCGAGTGTCGGCGTCAGCGCCAGCGGGACTTCGCGTTGAGAACCGCCAGGGCTGCGGGCCCAGCGGTCGAGGTGCGCAGGACGTCGGTGCCGAGCCGCACCGGCACTGCGCCGGCCGCCGCGAACGCCGCGACCTCGGTGTCGGCGAGGCCGCCTTCCGGGCCGACCACCAGGACGATGTCACCTGAGCTCGGGAGGCTGAGCCCCGCCAACGGGCGCTCGGCCTCCTCGTGCAGGACCAGGCCGAGGGCCGCCCCAGACAGCCGGGCGATGACCTCGGAGGTCCGCGCGAGCGGCAACACCTGGGGCACCCGGAACCGGCGTGACTGTTTGGTCGCCGCGACGACGAGCGACTCCCACCGGGCCTGACCGCGAGCCACCTTGTCGGCGCGCCACTGGACGACGCTTCGCGAGGCCTGCCACGGCACGACGACGTCGACGCCCAACTCGGTCGCCGCCTCGATCGCCTGCTCGTCACGGTCGCCTTTGGCGAGGGCTTGGACGAGGACGAACCTCGGGTCGGCGGCGACGCGCACCTGCACGTCGATCACCCGGGTGAGCAAGGTATGCCGTTCCACCCCGATCACCTCGGCGCTCGCCTGCGTGCCGACGCCATCACCGACAAGCACGTGCTCGCCAAGGCGCAGCCGATGCACGGACACGGCGTGATGTCCCTCAGCCCCGTCGACCACGACTGTGGTCCCTGCCGTGGCTCCCGCCAACGCCCCAGGTGCGACGAGGAACAGCGGTGCGGTCACGGCATACCGACTCTCAGGCGCCCTTGAACGCGTCGCGGAGCTTCCCCAGGAAGCCCTTGTCGGCGGGCGCCATCCGGCCGACCGGCCGCTCCTCGCCGCGGAGCTTGGCCAACTGGCGCAGGAGGTCCTGCTGAGCTTCGTTGAGCCTCGTGGGGGTCTGGACGTCGGCGTGGATGATGAGGTCGCCGCGACCGGTGCCGCGCAGGTGCGTGACGCCGAGTCCCCGCAAGGTGACCGTGTCGCCCGCCTGGGTGCCGGGCTTGACGTCGAACGGCCGCGTCCCGTCGAAGGTCTGCAGGTCGATCGTCGTGCCGAGCGCCGCGGCCGTCATCGGGAGCTCGACCCGGCAGTGCAGGTCATCGCCGCGCCGGGTGTACGTGGCGTGACTGGCCACCGCGACCTCGACGTAAAGGTCTCCCGCTGGGCCGCCACCGGTGCCGACCTCACCCTCGCCGGCCAGCTGGATGCGGGTGCCGGAGTCGACACCGGCAGGCACCTTGAGGGTCAAGGTGCGTCGGGTGCGGACCCGGCCCTCCCCCGAGCACTCGAAGCAGGGATGGCTGATCGTCGACCCATACCCGTGGCAGCTCTGACAGGGCCGCGAGGTCATCACCTGGCCGAGGAACGACCGCTGGACCGTCTGCACCTCGCCGCGGCCACGGCATACGGCACAGGTCGAGAGCCCCGTCCCGGGCTGGCAGCCGTCCCCCTGACAGGTCCCACAGCGCACCGCGGTCTCGATGGTCAGCTCCTCCTCGGACCCGAACACCGCGTCGTGCAAGTCGATCTGGATCCGGACCAGGGCGTCCTGCCCGCGGTGCGCCCGGGTGCGGGGACCGCGCTGAGTGGCGGCACCACCGAAGAAGGCGTCCATGACGTCGCTGAACGAAAAACCTTGGCCGCTGAAGCCGTTCCCGCCGCCCGTGGCGAACGGGTCGACGCCCATGTCGTAGTTCCGACGCTTGTCCGGGTCAGAGAGCACTTCGTAGGCCCGCGACACCGTCTTGAACTGCTCCTCGGCCTCAGCACCGGGGTTGACGTCGGGGTGCAGCTTGCGGGCCAACCGCCGGTAGGCGCGCTTGACCTCCTCCGGGGTGGCGGAACGGTCGACGCCGAGGTCCTGGTAGTAGTCGCTCACGGTTCCTTCTCGCTGCGGTGGCTGTCGATGCTCGGGTCAGGACTCGAGCAGTTCAGAGACGTAGTGGGCCACGGCGCGCACGGTCGCCATGGCGGTCGGGTAGTCCATCCGGGTTGGTCCGAGCACGCCCAGGCCCGCGACAAGCTCGGACCCCGTCCCGTATGCCGCGGACACCACCGAGGCGCCCGCGAGCCCCTCGTGCTCGTGCTCGTGACCGATGGTGACGGCCACTCCGGTCCCCTGACCCGGGCGCAGCCGTCCGAACAGCTTGAGCAGGACGACATGCTCCTCGAGGGCCTCGAGCACCGGAGCGATGGTCAGCGGGAAGTCGGACCCGAAACGGGCCAGGTTGGAGGTGCCGGCGAGCACGACCCGCTCCTCGCGCTCCTCAGCCAGGGCGTCGTCGAGGGTGCGCAGGACGAGCCGGACCAGATCACGGTCGGCCGGCTCGAACCGCTCGGGCAACGACTGAAGGCGGGCCGACGCCTCCGGGAAACTGCGACCCGCAGCCTCGGCGAGCACCTCCGAGCGGATCCGCGCGACGAGGGCCGTGCCAGCCTCGTCGTCCAGCCGGCCGCGGGCTTCGACAATCCGCTGCTCGATCCGGCCGGTGTTAGCGATGAGGATGACCATGAGCCGATCCCGAGCCATGGGAACGAGCTCGATGTGGCGCACCGACGACCGGGTGAGCGACGGGTACTGCACGACCGCGACCTGGTGGGTCAGCGAGGCGAGCAACCGGACGGTCCGGTCGACTACGTCGTCGAGGTCGACCGCGCCCTGCAGGAACCGGCTGATCGCCGCACGTTCGGCTCCCGACATCGGCTTGACCGCGCTGAGCCGGTCGACGAACAACCGATAGCCCGCATCGGTGGGCACCCGTCCCGCCGACGTGTGCGGGGCATGGATGAGGCCCTCTTCCTCGAGGATGGCCATGTCGTTGCGCACGGTCGCCGCCGACACCCCGAAGTGGTGCCGCTCGACCAGGCTCTTGGAGCCCACCGGCTCGGACGTGCGGACATAGTCCTGGACGATGGCCCGCAGGACGGCCAGCCGCCGTTCGTCGCTCATCGTCCTCCTCACTCGGGCGCTCGTCGTGCTGGTGAATCTGATGCCTGTTGAACCTGCTGCTGGTCGCGGTGCAGCACAGCGGCATACCCGCTGGCACTCTCACGATGCGAGTGCCAAGTCTACGTGCGTCGGGCGGCGCGTCCACCCGCGTGCCGCGTGGGACGCGGCATACCCTGCCGGGATGGATCGCTACGGACGCGACGTGCTCGCTGACGCCGCCCGTATGCCGCGTCGCCCCGCCGCCGCGCCGGTCCCCGCCGAGCCGGGCCTGGTCGTCGAGGACGTGGAGACCGGATGGTGCGGCGCCGTGGTGCGGGTCGAGAAGGCTGGCGGCATGCACGTCGTCCATCTCGAGGACCGACGAGGGCGGACCAAGGGCTTCCCCCTCGGACCGGGTTTCCTGCTCGAAGGCCGACCCGTGGTGCTCACACCGCCTGTTGCCGCCGACCGGGCCCGGCTGGACGCTGTGCGCAAGGCAGCCGCCCGCACGGCCAGCGGATCGGTCGCTGTGGCGGGAGCGCCGGCGCGGGTCGCCATCGGTTCCCGGCTGTGGGTCGAGGGCCGTCATGACGCCGAACTGGTCGAGAAGGTCTGGGGTGCCGACCTGCGGGTCGAAGGGGTCGTCGTCGAACAGCTTGACGGCATCGATGACCTCGCGGCGGCCGTCCGTTCCTTCGCCCCAGGGCCGGGCCGTCGCCTGGGCATCCTCGTCGATCATCTCGTGCCGGGGACCAAGGAGTCGGCCATCGTCGACGCTGTCCGCGGCCAGCCCGCCGTCCGCCAAGGCCATGCGTTGGTCCTCGGGCACCCCTATGTCGATGTGTGGCAGTCGGTCAAGCCGGCCCGACTCGGCTGGACCCAATGGCCGGTCATCCCCCGCGGCCAACCGTGGAAGGAAGGCATCTGCGCCGCACTCGGGTGGCCGCATGCCACGACGACAGATCTCGCGCTGGCCTGGCGTCGCATCCTCGCCACGGTCGACACGTATGCCGATTTGGAGCCAACTCTGCTCGCAGCCGTCGAGGAACTCATAGACTTCGTCACCGCACCGGGCTCGTGACATCACTCCCCAGTCGGTGCCCGATCCCGGAGGTTCTTATGTCTGACCAGCCCCTCAGCGACCCGACCGCACCCGCGGACGTCCCGCCGCCTCCGCCGCCTGCGTGGACTGGCTCGGCACCCGTGCCGCCCCCTCCCGCCTCGTCCGAGGTCCCGGCTCCCCCGGCCTACCAGCCGCCCCCCGCCCCCGCCTACCAGCCGCCTGCGGCGCCGGTCCCGCCCGCCTACCCGCCGCAGGGGTATGCCGCCCCCGCTGCCGGGGTCATGCCGCTCAGCCCCGCTGAGTCGCGCCAGTGGGCGATGCTCGCTCACGTCGGCGGGATCATCCTCGGCTTCGTCGGCCCGCTCATCGTCATGCTCGTCTTCGGCCCGCGAGACGCCTTTACCAAGGACCAGTCGGTCGAGGCGCTCAACTTCCAGATCACGGCCTTTATCGCCTCCGTCGCGTCGATGATCATCGGCTTCGTCCTGCCGATCCCGCTGTTCCTCCTCGTCTGGGTCGCCGTCCTCGTGCTGTCCATCATGGGTGCCCTGGCAGCCAACAAGGGCCAGACCTACCGCTACCCGTTCGCCCTGCGCCTCATCAAGTAGGCCAGGCTCGTCCCCTAGGTCACGCGGGGGCTGCGCAGTCAGCGCGAGCCCGTTCGACAATCCGTGCGCCGGTTGGTGGTCAGTCCACCAACCGGCGCACGACGGTGTCGGCCAGCAGGCGTCCGCGCAGGGTGAGTCGGAGCCGCCGCTGAGCCACCGCAGCGGGCCCGTCGATCAGGCCCTCGGCGATCAGCCCAGCGACCTCGCGGCGGCCGGACTCCGGCACGTCCGCGATTGGCAGCCCGTCGACGAGCCGGACCCCGAGCAGCACTCGCTCGTCGGCCCGTTGCTCGGCGGTGAGCTCCTCCCGGGCCGCCGCGGGGCTGCCGAGGGGGTCTCCCGGTGAGCCCAGGCGGGCGGCATACGCCCGGGGGTGTTTGACGTTCCACCACCGCACGCCGCCGATGTGGCTGTGCGCGCCCGGTCCGGCCCCCCACCAGTTGCCGCCCGCCCAGTAGCCGATGTTGTGTCGGCACCGGGTGGCGGCAGAGGTCGACCAGTTGCTCACCTCGTACCACCCGAAGCCAGCCGCCCCTAGCACGCTGTCGGCGAGCTCGTACTTGGCCGCCTCGTCGTCATCGTCGGGCAGCGCGACCTCGCCGCGACGCACCTGAGCCGCGAGCCGGGTCCCGTCTTCGACGACGAGGGCGTAGGCCGACACGTGATCCGGTTGCAGAGCCAACGCGGCATCGAGCGAGCGCCGCCAGTCCTCAGGGGTCTCCCCCGGTGTCCCGTAGATGAGGTCCAGGCTCACCGCCATGCCCGCCTCGCGCACGGCCCGGACGGCCTGCCCGACTGCAGCCGGTTCGTGGGTGCGGTCGAGGGTGGCCAACACATGCGGGACCGCCGACTGCATCCCCAGACTCACCCGCGTGAAGCCCGCGGCCGCAAGGTGCGCCATCGCGTCGGGGGTCACCGTGTCGGGGTTGGCTTCGGTCGTCACCTCGGAGTTGGGCGCCAGCCCCCACCGATCCCGTATGCCGTGCACCACCCGTGCGAGGTCGGCCGCCGGGAGCAGGGTCGGGGTGCCACCGCCGACGAAGACGGTCTGCACCGGTGGCGGCGCGGGCGCGACACCTCCGACGCCCGGGACGTCTCCGGC
>WBZS01001380.1_pt1 | contig 19602 bp, 19 predicted proteins | sample 5204201 | NCBI WGS metagenome assembly WBZS01 (sample SAMN12344357, study PRJNA552823) | activated sludge metagenome | biome: Activated sludge suspended growth; feature: Nitrification reactor; material: Wastewater; isolation source: activated sludge from nitrification reactor of wastewater...
CGGCGTGAAGGTGACGCCACGCGGGACCTTGAAGTTGGCGAGGTTCGCCCGGCAGTGGGCGATCAGGGCTTCGGCGGTCTCGTCGGTGGCGTCGACGCCCGGGCGGAGCACCACGTGCGCCCACCCGACCTCCCCCAAGCGCTCGTGCGGGACCGCGACGACCGCGGAGTCGGCGACCGCCGGGTGCGTCATCAGGCACCGTTCGATCTCGGCCGGGTAGACGTTGAACCCACCGACTGTGTACATGTCCTTGATCCGGTCGGTGATCGTCAGGTAGCCCTCCTCGTCGAGGAAGCCGACGTCCCCGGTGTGCAGCCATCCGTCGGCATCGATCGTCTCGGCCGTCGCCTCCGGGTTGTCGAGGTAGCCGAGCATCGTGTTGTACCCGCGCGAGCAGATCTCGCCGGCCTCGCCCGGGGCGCACTGGTTCCCGTCGCGGTCGACGATCCGCACCTCGACGCCCGGGATCGCGATCCCGGCCGTCCGCGAGATCTTCTCGTCGGGTGCCTCCGGAGGGCAGACGGTGATCGTGCCGGTCGCCTCCGTCTGCCCGAACGCCGTGACGACCGTCTCGACGCCGAGTTCGTCCCGGATCCGGTGGATGAGCGCCACCGGCACGACGGCGGCCCCGGTGACGACCAGGCGCAGGCTGGAGAGGTCGAACCGGTGCCGCTCCGGATGGTCGAGCAACGTCGTGTAGATCGCCGGGGCGCCGGGCAGGAAGGTCAGCCGCTCGCGTTCGATGAGCTCCATCGCCGCGACCGGCTCGAAGGTCGGCAGCAGGAAGAGGGGGATCCGCTGGGTGAGAGCCGCCGTCAGGCCGGCCCGGAATCCGAACGCGTGGAAGAGCGGGTTGACCAGCAGGTAGCGGTCCGCAGCGGTCAGGCCGATCATCTCGGCCCACGCCTGGAACACCGTGATGTTCGCGCCGTGCGCGGTCATCACGCCCTTGGGTTCCCCGGTCGTGCCGGAGGTGAACATGAGGTCGGCCAATCCGCCCGGGTCGAGGTCGGCGGCGCGCGCGGCCACCTCGGCCGGGTCGATGCCCGCCCCGGGGGCCAGGAAGTCCGGCCAGGCGGTCGCTCGCGACGGAGTCGTGCCAAGGGTCACGACGTCGAGGTCGCCCAGCCCGGCCGAGTGGAGCATCCCGGTGTAGTCGGTGTCGAGGAAACCGTCGTCGACGAGGACGAGCCGGGCCCGGCTGCGCCGGAGCACGTAGGCCGCCTCGCCCCCCTTGTACCGGGTGTTGAGGGTGACGAGTACCCCGCCCACCGAGGCGATCGCCACCGCGCTGGCGCACCACCGGATCGAGTTCGAGGCCCAGATGGCCACCCGGTCCCCCGGGGCGATCCCTCGGGCGACGAGCGCGCGAGCCGTCCGGTCGACCTCGGCGGCGAAGCCGGCATACGTCAGCCGGCGCTCGCCCTCGACGAGGGCCAGGGCGTCTGGGGCGGCCGCGAGCGCCGCGTCGAGCACGGCGGGCAGCGTCGTCAGTGGCACCCTGTCATCCAACGACGAGCGGGCTCGCGCCGCCCGGATCGATCCCACTGCGTCGGATCGGTCGGGTCGGGTCGGTGAGCACCCGGCATACCGTCGAAGGCGTTGCCACTCATGGAGGTTCGATGGCCCAGGCCTATCTCGTCGATGCAGTCCGCACCCCGGTCACCCGCCGTGGCGGGGCCCTGGCCGGCGTTCACCCTGCCGACCTCGGCGGGCACACCCTCAAGGCCCTCGTCGAGCGCACCGGGATCGACCCGGGGGCCGTCGACGACGTCATCATGGGCTGCGTCGACACGATCGGTCCGCAGGCCGGCGACATCGCCCGCACCGCCTGGCTCGCCGCCGGGCTGCCCCAACACGTGCCCGGGGTGACCGTCGACCGGCAGTGCGGGAGTTCGCAACAGGCGGTGCACTTCGCGGCCCAGGCGGTGCTGTCGGGGACCGCGGACCTCGTCGTCGCGTGCGGGATGCAGCAGATGAGCGCCATCCCGATCAGCGCGGCGATGTATGCCGGCCAGCCGCACGGCTTCGACGACCCGTTCACCGGTTCCGCGGGTTTCTCGGCGAGGTACGGCATCGACCCGCTCTCGCAGTTCCGGTCGGCGCAGATGATCGCCGACCGCTGGGGGTGCAGTCGCCAGGACATGGAGGCGTATGCTTTGCGCAGCCACCAGCGGGCCGTGCGCGCCCAGGACGAGGGCCGCTTCGACCGCGAGATCGTGCCGCTCGGCGACGCGGTCGCGGACAGCTGTCCGCGCCGTGACACGAGCCTGGAGCGGATGGCCGCCCTGGCGCCCCTCGAGGAGGGCGGCACGGTGACGGCCGCGACGGCCAGCCAGATCTGTGACGCCTCGGCGGCGATCCTCGTCGCGAGCGAGCGGGGGGTGCTCGACCACGGGCTCACCCCCCGGGCCCGCGTCCACCACCTGTCGGTCCTCGCCGACGACCCGGTCTGGATGCTCACCGCGCCGATCCCGGCGACGGCCCGCGCCCTGGCCAGGGCGGGGATGTCGATCGGAGACATCGACCTCTTCGAGATCAACGAGGCGTTCGCCTCCGTCGTCCTCGCCTGGCTCGCCGAGAGTGGCGCCGACCCGGAGCGCACGAACGTCAACGGGGGGGCGATCGCCCTCGGGCACCCGCTCGGGGCCACCGGGGTGCGTCTGATGACCACGATGCTGCACGAGTTGGAGCGGCGTCAGGGTCGGTTCGGGTTGCAGGTGATGTGCGAGGGCGGCGGGCAGGCCAACGTGACCATCATCGAACGTCTCTGAGAACAGCGCGTGGCCGATCCGCTCAATGCTGCTCCCCGGACGCCGACGTGCCGGACACTGGCGAGGTGGCCAACCCCTCGCATGACGCGACGTCCGACCCGTCCGGACCGCTCCCAGCCGGTGCTCGGATCGGTCGCTGGGTGCTGCTCCTCGCCGCCGCCAACTCGGCCTTGATCGTCCTCGGGTGGGCCCTGCGGGACCGGGAGTTCTCCGGCCCGGGCCTGTTGCGGGTGGCCGGGGTCGTCCTCGTCCAAGGGTTGCTCGTGCTGGCGGCGACGCGAGGCCCGGCGCGCCTGTCCCGGGTCCCGGGGCTGGCGCGTCGAGGATTGCTCGTGGGCGGGCTCTTCGCCGTCGGTTACGTCCTCGTCCTGGGGTGGCAGTCGTTCGCCACCACGGTCTTCCCGTTCAACGTCATCTGGTGGTTCGTCGGGATGGCCGCCGTCGGCGGGGCGTGGGAGCTCGCCGTGAGCGGGCGGTGGACGTCCGGCGTGCTGGCCAGCGCGTGGACCCTCGTGCTCGGCACCGCCATCTGGTCGACCCTGTGGCTGACGGCCAATCTGGTGACCTGGGGGTCCGATCCCTGGCTGACGTTCTGGAGCAACGAGGGCGTGGCGGGCTCGGGTGGGCCCCTGGCCGCCGTCGGTCGCGATCGCTACGTGTTCCAGGACCTCGAGGGAGCCATCGCCCTGCACCCGATCCTCAGCGTCGTGCTCGGCGGCGTGGTCGGTCTGCTGGTCAGTGGGGTGTGGGTCGCCGGGCGCGCCGTTCGGGGGCGCGCCGGCGGACGTTAGCCGATCCGTCCTGCGCCCTGCGCGAACGTGTTCGCCTCGATCTCCAGGTAGCGCCGGGTCATCCGCGAGGCCGCGAGCCGCACCAGCGGGGCCAGGGGCCCCTCCCAGTGGAACTGCAGGTGCACCCGGGAACCGTCCGGGGTGGCGGTGACCGTGTGCGTCGCGATGCTCACCAGGCCCGTCGACCGGGCCAGCCAGGTGAATCCCTGCCCGGCCACCCAACTCGTGACCTCGTAGTTGGCGACCGGAAGCCGGGGTTGGCGCACTTCGAAGACCGATCCGACGCCGGTGGGCTCCGGACCGCCGAGGCGCCGCACGCTGGTCACCGTGGGGAGCAGCTCACCCCAACGTTCCAGATCGGAGACGAGACCCCAGACCTGCTCGACGGGATGGGGGCCGGATGCCGTGACCTCGATCATGGGTTTTCTCCTTGCGCCGGGGGACTACCGGCATTGTCTCCCGCCCAGGGCGCCCCGGTGGCCGGTTGGGCTTCACCGGGACACCCGGTTGACGACATACCCCTTCGGATGAATATTGAATTCAAAGAAGGAGGCATGCCGTGGAGGAGTTGTCCATGATGGCCACCGGCATCGGTGGGCATGGCATCCAACTGCTCGCCAAGGTGCTCGCGCTCGGCGCGGTGCGCTCGGGTCGGCACGCCATGCTGAGCAACGAAGTGGGCGGCGAGATGCGCGGCGGCCCGTCGCTGGCAAGCGTGGTCATCGGCGATGCCCCGGTGCGCGCGCTGCCGATCCTCGAGCAGGCCGACACGGTGATCCTCAGCCACCACCGGCACAGCGAACGGTCCCGCCAGCGGCTCGCCCCCGGGGGCCTGGTCGTCGTGAACTGCGACGTCGTCGACCCGGACACCCATGCCGACGTCATCCCCGAGGGCAGCGCGGTCCTGCTCGTGCCCGCGGTGCGGATCGCCCGGGAGATCGGCGCGCCCCAGTCCCAGGGGCTGGTCCTGCTCGGCGCCTACGCCGCGGCGACCGGCGTCGTCGACCTCGAACACCTCGGTGCGGCGATGGAAGCCCTGCTCCCGCCCTATCGAGCCGCCGCCGCCCCGGCCAACCACGAGGCGCTCCGCCGCGGTGCCGACCTCGTGGCGGCGATCGCATGAGCGCCCCCGAGATGGAACTGCTCGACGGCAGTTCGGCGATCGCGAAGTCGGCCATCGCCGCCGGGATGACCTTCTTCGCCGGTTACCCGATGTCGCCGTTCACCCACCTGTTGGAGTCGTTGAGCAAACGGATGCCCGAGTCCGGCGGAGTCTGCCTGAACGCCGAGAGCGAGATCGAGGGCGTCAACATGGTCCTCGGCGCGGCCGCTGCCGGTGCCCGCGCCGCCACCGGATCCTGCGGACAGGGGATCGCGCTCATGCAGGAGGCGATCGGCGAGGCGGCGCAGAACGAGACCCCGTTCGTCGTCTTCAACATGGCCCGCGGACACGCTGACTACTTCCAGTGCACCAAGGGCGGCGGCTGGGGCGACTACCGAACGATCACCCTGGCCCCCAAGGACGTGCACGAGGCGGTCGAGCACACCCAGCTCGCCTTCCACCTCGCCGACAAGCACCGCTCCCCGGTCGTCTTCCTCGGTGACCCGCTGCTCGCAACGAGCCAGGTCGGGGTGCGGATCGAACGTCTCGACTTCGGGCCACTGCCGGCCAAGGACTGGGCCCTCGACGGCTCGACGAGCGGCACCGGGCGGTCGCGCCAGGTCTGGACCTGGGCGATGGGCAAGGTCACCGACCCCGGGTTGGGCATGGATCAGCACTGGCGCAACATCGCCGACAAGTTCGACGCGATCGCCGCCACCGAGGCCCGGCACGAGGAGATCGAGGTCGACGACGCCGAGGTCCTCGTCGTCGCCTACGGCTCGGCCGCCGCCTTCGTCGAGCACGTCTGCCGGGGCCTGCGCCGGGAGGGACACAAGGTCGGCGTCTTCCGGCCGATCACCCTGTGGCCCTTCCCCGGCGAGGCCCTGATGACGGCCACCGAGGGCAAGCGCACCGTCCTTGTCTTCGAGGTCAACTCGGGCCAGATGCTCGACGACGTCCGGGCCTGGACCTACGACCGGCGCACCGTGCGGTTCATCGGCGGAGTGAGCGTGCACGAGTCGGGCATGTCGTTCGGACCGTTGCTCGACGCCCCGGTGATCCGCGAGCGGATCCTGGCGCACCTGCCCGGCGGCTCGGGCGTCACGCCGCCGATCCCGGCGACGCACATGGAGACGGGGGTCGTCGGATGAAGCACGCGACACTGCGGACCGGCAGCGGCGGGCCGGGCGACGAGCGGGGCGGACGGCATACCCTGCCGTTGGTCGACACGACCACGGCGCCACCCCCGCCGGCGACGAAAGCCGCTGCGGCACACCCGGACCTGATCCTCGGCGCCCACTCCCTGTGCCCCGGCTGCGGCGAACCGGTCGCGCTGCGGATCCTGCTCGAGACCCTCATCGAGCTCGACGTCGTCGGCCGCACGATCGGCGTCGTCGGCCACGGCTGCTACGGATCGTTCGTGCGGATCATGGACGTCGACGTGCTCCAGTGCCTGCACGGGCGCGCGCCCTCGTGCGCGACCGGCATCAAGCGGGTGCGACCGGAATCGGTGGTCTTCACCCTCCAGGGCGACGGCGACATGGTCAACGAGGGGCTGCAGGAGGTGCTGCACAGCGCCGCCCGCGGCGAGAACATCACCTGCATCCTGCTCAACAACGGGGTCTTCGGTGACACCGGCGGGCAGGCGACGACGACCACGGTCCTGGGCCAGCGGACCAAGACGTCGCTCGAGGGCCGCACCGCCGAGCAGCACGGCTACCCGATCCCGGTCGCCGAGCTCGTCGCCTCACTCCAGGGCGTCGGCTACGTGGCCCGCGGGGCGGTGTCGAGCGCCGCGCAGGTCCAGGCGACGAAGCGGATGATCCGCCGAGCCGTGCAGTCCCAACTCGCCGGGGAGGGTTTGTCGCTCGTCGAGATCCTCACCATGTGTCCGACCGGGTGGTTCGTCCCGGCGTCGGAGGGCGCCAGCTACCAGCACGAGTCGATGGAGCCGATCTACCCCATGGGTGAACTCCTCGTCGCGGGGAAGGCGCCATGATCCACTCGCCTCGTCCGTCGTCGCTCGGCGCCAACGCCGCGGTGCTCCCGCTCCCCCGGATCAAGACCAGCGAGGCCGTCGCGGCCCACCTGCTGGGCGAGTTCGTCGCCGGTCGACTGCGGCCCGGCGACCGCATCGACCTCTTTGAGGTGGCTGCCGCGCTGGGCGTCAGTCGCCAACCCGTCCGCGAGGCCCTTGTCCTGCTCGAACGTGACGGCACGGTCCGGATGCCCTTCCACCGGGGCGCCTTCCTCGGGGACATCGACGCCGCCTCCGTGCGCGAGGCCTTCACCCTGTATGCCGTGCTGTCCGGCATCACCGCGCGGGTCGCCCACGGCGCGCTCGACGACGCGGGCCGGGATGCCGTGGGGTCGGCCGCCGCCAGCGCGCGCGCGGCGCGCTCCGCCCCGGAGTTCGAGGTGCAGGCGCGCGAGTACCGGCGCCTGGTCAACCGGTGGGGTGCCGGGGCGCAGTTGCGCGCCCTGCTGCGGACCTTCACCGGCCTCGTCGTGGCCGTGTCGACGGCGGCCATCGCCGCCGATCTCGCCGAGGAGCAGCGGTTGCTCACGGCCGAGTTCGAGGCCTTGCTGGGGGGCGAGGCGGCCGCGGCGGCCGAGACGGCGATCGCCCACGTGCGCGCCACCGGCGAGCGCGGCATCCGGGTGCTCGTCGCCAGGGGGGCCATCGCCCCCGAGGAGCCGGTCGTCGCCGCGGGTGACCGGGCTGCGGTCCTCGACTCAGTCCTGGCCGCGCTCACGGAGGACGCGCGATGACCGCGGCCGACGACCAGGGTCGGCCGGGCGCCCGGGGCACCCTCACCATCGACGTCGAGGCCTGCAAGGGCTGCGAACTCTGCATCCCGGCCTGCCCACCCGGAGTGCTCTCGATGTCGAGCGAGGTCAACGGCATCGGCTACCGGTTCCCGCTGCTCAGCGAGGGCTGCACCGGGTGCACCGCCTGCCAAATGGTCTGTCCCGACTTCGTCTTCGAGGTCTACCGCCACCCCCGATCGCGCACCACCACCCCGGATCCCGCTCCCGCTCCCGCTCCCGAGAGGACATCATGACCGCAACGTCCCGTCCCACGACCCCGCTCGATCTGACCGGAAAGTCGGTGATCATCACCGGAGGGACGAAGAACATCGGCCTCGGCATCACCCGGGCCTTCCTCGCGACCGGGGCGAACGTGGTCATCTGCGCGCGCACGGCCCCCGAGGAGCCGATCACGGTCGGGTCGAACGAGGCCCACTTCGTCGCCACGGACGTGCGGGACGCCGCCCAGTGCGAGGCCCTCGTCGCCGCGGCCGTCGAGCGCAACGGGCGCCTCGACATCCTCGTCAACAACGCCGGCGGCGGCCCGCCCTTCGACAGCACGACCGCCTCGACACGCCTGGCCGAGCGGATCATCGCCCTCAACCTCACGTCCGCCTACTTCATGTCGGTCATGGCGAACCGGGTCATGCGCGAGCAGGAGGACGGCGGCCTGATCCTCAACGTCGGCTCGATCGCCGGCCGCGAACCGCTGCCCGGGACGGCGGCGTATGCCGCGGCGAAGGCCGGGCTCTCGGCGATGACGAAGGCGATGGCGTTCGAGTACGGCCCGGCGGTGCGGGTCAACGAGGTCGTCGTCGGTCTGGTCAACACCGATCTGTCGGAGATGCACTACGGCGGCGCCGAATCCCTGCGTCGGATCGCCTCGACGATCGCCGCCAAGCGGATGGTCACCCCGGCGGACATCGCAAACTCCCTCCTCATGTTCTGCGCCCCCGGGGCGGCCCACTTCACGGGCGCCGCCATCGAGTGCAACGGTGGCGGGACGCTCCCCGCGTGGCTGGTGGCAGCCGCCCCCAAGGTCCCGGTCTACGACTCGAAGGGCTGAGCCACCGTCAACGCATCAAGGTGCCGCCGTCGACGCAGAGCACCTGCCCGTTGACCCAGTCGGCGTCCGGCCCGACGAGGAAGGCGGCCATCGCCGCGATGTCCTCGGGCCGCCCGTTGCGGCCGGTCGGGTTGAACTTGGCGAGCTTCTCCCAGGCCGGCCCCATCGCGCTCTGACTGGCTTCGGTCTCGACGATGCCCGGGGCGATCGCGTTGCACCGGATGCCGCGCCGCCCCCACTTGGCGGCCACGTGTCGGGTGAGCGCGGTGAGTCCGGCCTTCGACGCGGCATACGCCGGTCGCACCGGCTCCCCGGCGAAGGCGGCACCGCTGGCCATCGTCACGATCCGCCCGCCGCCGCGTTCGATCATGCTCGGCAGCACGGCGCGCAGGGCGAGCACGTGGCCGCGCAGGTTGACCTCCATCGTGCGGTCCCAGACCCCGAGGTCCATCGAGAGGATGTCGCTGTCCTGCCTGAGGATCGAGGTGTCGGCAACCACGTTGACGAGGCTGTTGATGCCCCCGTGACGGGCCTGCGTCCAGGCGACGGCCGCCGCGAGCTGCTCCTCGTCGGTGACGTCCACGGCGATGATCCCGTCGCGCGCGACGACATCCCCGACGGCCACCTCCGCACCCCGGGCTCGCAACTCCTCCGCGACGGCCGCCCCGATCCCGGTGGCTCCCCCCAGGACCAGGCTGACGTGCCCGTCGAGCGTGCTCATGACCACTCCTTCAACTCGGTGCCGGGCCGGCCGGTCGACCGCCCCAGGCTTTGCAGGGTCTTGCCGCGCTTGAGCGCGAGATGGACGTCGAACTCGTCGGTGAACCCCACTCCGCCGTGCAGTTGCAGCGCGTCCGCGGCCACGGTTCGCAGCACGTCGGCGGCCACGGTCAGCGCGTCCGCGGCCAGCTCGGGCCGCGACAATGCCTGCGCCGCCAGGGCCGTCGCGCCGGCCACCTGGGTCACCAGATCGGCGCATCGATGCTTGAGGGCCTGGTAGGACGCGAGCACGCGACCGAATTGCCGGCGCTCCCCGAGGTAGCCGACCGTGTCCATCAGGGTCCGGTATGCCGTCCCGCTGGCTTCCAGCGCGGCAAGCGTCCGCCACCGCGCCCCGAGCCTCTCCGCGGCGTCGTCGGACACCACGGTGCCAGCGACCCGGTCGAAGAACAGGTCGGCCAGTTCACGGGTCGGGTCGAGGGTCCGTCGAGCGACGACGTCCAGACCCTGCGCTCCCGCCTCGACGAGCCACACCTGGCCGTCCACCGGCACCAGGAACCAGTCGGCCCGGGTGGCCCACGGCACCGCTCGCGCCGGACCCGAGATCAGGCCCTCGGACACCGACACCGATCCGTCGGTCAGCCCGGCGATCGAGACGATCGGCTGCTCCTGCGCGTACCGCTGCGCGATCGGACCCCCGACCTCGCCCAGCCACCCTGCCGCCACCACCGTGTCGAGCAGCGCGGTCGAGGCCAGGTGCCTCCCGTGCTCCCAGGCAAGGACGGCGGCCTCGGCCCAGCCCAGGCCGAGCCCGCCGAGCGGTTCCGGCACGCAGACCAGGCCCACGCCCAACTCGTCGAGCAGCGCCCGCTGAAGTCCCGCGTCGAACGCCCGGGTCGGCCGGGGCACGCGCTCGTCGAGCAGCCCGCGCACCGCCGCACGGATGTCGCCGGTGGTGTCCCCCGTGAGCAGGATGTCGCTGGGGTCCCAGGTGGGCACGATGGTCGCCGGGGTGTTCGCCCCCGGTGATCCCTCCCGCGGCATCCGCAGGAGTCGCTCGGCGAGCACATTGCGCTGGATCTCGTGGGACCCGCCGTAGAGCGTGTCCGAGCGGGTGAAGAGGAAGAGGGTCTGGGCCTCCGACAACTCGCCGTCGTCCCCGACCAGACCCCCGTCCACCCCCTCGAGGTCGATGGCCAGTTCGCCGAGCTCGCGGTGCCAGGTCGCCCAGAGCAGCTTGGAGATGGAGGCCTCCAGCCCGGAGGTCCCCTCCCCCGAGGACCGCAGCGTCGTTTCGGCGACCGCCCGCAGCACGAGCAGGTCGAGCCGCGACCGTTCGAGGCGCACCGCGAGCGCGGCCGCGTGAAGGTCGCGGGGCCGCCCGTCGGCCTCCCACAGCCCGGCGCGTTCGGCGGCCGCCCGCACCGCGGCATACTCGCGCTCGAACCCTACCTGCTGGCCCAGGGTCGACACGCCGCGCTCGAAACCCAACAGCGCCATGGCGATTCGCCACCCGTCGCCCTCGGCGCCGACCCGGTTGCCCACCGGGCAGCGGGCCCCGTCGAAGAAGACCTCGTTGAACTCGCTGGTACCGGTGATCTGCACGATCGGGCGCACCTCGATGCCCGGCTGGTCCATCGGCACGAGCAGGAACGACAACCCCGCGTGCCGGCTCGACCCGGCCTCGGTGCGGGCCAGGACGAAACACCAGTCCGCGACGTGGGCCAGGGACGTCCAGACCTTCTGCCCGGTGATCAGGTATGCCGCGCCGTCACCCTCGAGGGCGGAGCCCCCCTCGTCCAGGGTGGCCCTGGTCGCGACGCCGGCCAGGTCCGAGCCGGCGCCCGGCTCCGAGTAGCCCTGGCACCACAGGGTCTCCCCGCTCAGGATGCCGGGCAGGTGCTCCGCCTGCTGCTCCGCGGTCCCGAACGCGAGCAGCGTGGGGGCGAGCAGTTGTTCGCTCATGTGCATGAGGCGGCCCGGTCCGCCGGCCCGCGCGTACTCCTCGTGGAAGACGACCTGGTGCGCCAGCGACAGGCCGCGACCGCCGGCCGACACCGACCAGCCCAGACCGATCCAGCCGCCCTCGCCGAGCCGGCGCTCCCAGGCGCGCCGGCGCTCGATCGTCTCGTGTTCCCGGCCGGGGCCCCCGGTGCCGCGCACATCCGCGAACGGCCCGCCGTCGCCCAGCTGGGCTTCGAGCCAGGCCCGCACCTCGTCGCGGAACTCCGCCAGTGTCACCTCAACGCCCGCGGACACCCTGCGTCACGCCCCGTAGACCGGTGCCGGTTCAGGGGATCGCGCGAGGAGATCGGCGACGGCATCGGTCAACTCCGCTGGCTCCCAGCGCCGGTCCTGCCGGGCCGCGACCCCGTGCTGCCACCCGTCGGCGAGCGACACCTCCCCACCGGCGCACTCGAAGACCCGCCCGGTCACCGAGCAGGCGTCCGAGCCGAGCCAGACGACGAGTGAGGACACGTTGGCCGGGTCCATCGCGTCGAAGCCGCTCGCGGGCTTGGCCATCATCGCGGCGAAGACACCCTCGGTCATCGGAGTGCGCGCGCTGGGCGCAATCGCATTGACCCTGATCCCGTAGCGCGCCATCTCCACCCCGGCGATGACCGTGAGTGCGGCGATCCCGGCCTTGCTCGCCCCGTAGTTGCCCTGACCGACCGACCCCATGAGGCCGGCGCCCGAGGACGTGTTGACGACCCGCGCCGACCCGCCACGCCCGGCCTTGGCCTCGTCCCGCCACCAGGCCGCGGCGTGCCGCAGCGGGGCCATGTGCCCCTTGAGGTTGACCCGGAGCACGTCGTCCCACTCCTGCTCGGTGACCGAGACGAGCATCCGGTCGCGGTTGATGCCCGCGTTGTTGACCAGGGTGTGCAGCCCCCCGTGGGTCGAAATGGCATGCGCGACAAGGGACTCGGCGAACCCCCAGTCCGAGATGTCGCCGGCGCAGACGCTCGCGGTGCCGCCGGCCTCACCGATCTCCTCGGCCACGGCGAGCGCGTGGTCGGCGGAGTGGTCGTTGACGACGACCGCGGCACCCTCCGCGGCGAAGGCGAGCGCGTGGGCCCGGCCCAGGCCTTGGCCGGCCCCGGTGACGATGACGACCCGGCCCGCGCAGAACTCACCACTCATACCGATCAGTCCACCAGAGTCCCGCGGCCGACGGGCTCGGCACTCCCGGCCAGCGCACCGGACCCCGCGTCGTCATCGCGGTCCGGCATACATTCGCTCCATGCCCACCGCCCCGCTCGCCGTCGTGACCGGTGGCAGTGGTGGGCTCGGGGCCGCGATCTGCACGACGCTGGCCCGGGACGGGTTCAACGTCGTCCTGACCTACCGCTGCGATTCGGCCGGCGCGGACGTCGTGGCGGGCACGATCGCCGCGCTGGGACGGGACGGGACGGCATACCGGCTCGACCTCGACGACCCCGCGGCGGTCCTCGCCTTCGCCGAGCAGGTCAGTCGTGACCACGCGGACCCTTCCCTTCTCGTCCACGCCGCCGGCCCGACGATCCCGCAGATCCACCTCTCCCGGATCGAGCCGGAACGCTTCGCCCGGCATCTGCGCGGCGAGGTCGAGGGCTTCTTCGCGGTGGCCCAGGCCTTCCTCCCCGCGCTGCGCCGCAGCCAGGGGTCGATCGTCGCGGTCACGACGGCGGCGACGGCGAGGTATGCCGTGCGCGACGGACTCTCGGCGATCCCCAAGGCGGCGGTCGAGACCCTCGTGCGCGGGCTGGCCGTCGAGGAGGGGCGCTTCGGGGTGCGGGTCAACGCGGTCGGACCCGGGATGCTCACCGACGGGATGGCCCAGGAGTTGATCGCCAGCGGCGACCTCGACGACAAGGCCCTCGAGGCGGCGCGGCTCAACACCCCCCTGCGCCGATTCGGCTGCGGCCAGGACATCGCCGAGGCGGTCGCGTTCCTCGCCGGACCGCGCGCGGGGTTCATCACCGGCCAGAAGCTCGACGTCGACGGCGGCTACACCTGCTGACGAGGCCGCGTGCGGCGCGCTCGCGTCGCAGCCCGCCCGGCCCGTCAGGACCCCTACTCGGCCGCCTTCTTCATCGACCTGGCGTCCATGCCGGCGAGCGCGTCGTGGCCGACCTCGGCGTTGTGCGCGTGCGCGGCGTGGTGCAGGCCGAAGACCGAGTCCATCCCCGCTCGCAGGCCCATCTGGTCCTCGCACTGATTGATGGCCCGCTTGGTCAGGGCCAGCCCGAGCCGGGGCATCTGGGCGATTCGCTCCGCCAGCGCCATCGTGTCGGTCTCGAGGTCGTCCCGGGCGACGACCCTGTTGACCATGCCCACCTCGTAGGCCCTCTGGGCCGACATCCGGTCCCCGGTGTAGAGGAACTCCCGCGCGGCGCGGCAGCCCATGACCCAGGGGTGGGCGAAGTACTCGACGCCCGGGATTCCCATCCGCACGACCGGGTCGGCGAAGAAGGCGTCGTCGGAGGCCACGATGAGGTCGGCGGTCCACGCGAGCATGAGGGCGCCGGCCACACAGGCCCCCTGGACGGAGGCGATCATCGGCTTGGGCAGGTCGCGCCAGCGGCGGCACATCCCGAGATAGACCTCGGACTCGCGGGCGAAGCGGGCGTCGACTCCCTCCTTGCCGACGTGGTCCCACCACAGGCCGGCCCGGCGCTCGAAACTCGTGTCGATGTCGCGCCCCGGGGTGCCGATGTCGTGCCCGGCCGAGAAGTGCGGGCCGGCACCGCGCAGCACGACGACCTTGACCTCGTCATCGGCGGCCGCCCGGTAGAAGGCGTCGTCGAGGGCGTAGGTCATCGCCGAGTTCTGTGCGTTGCGGAACTCGGGGCGGTTCATCGTCACCAGCGCGACCGCGCCGCGCACCTCATACGTGACGACGTCGGGGGTCGGGTCGGCCTGGCCTCCGGGCTGCTCGGTCATGGCGCCCATCGTCGCCGCCGACCGGGTCCGACCACCAGTGGGCACCGGTGAGCGGGACCTACAGATGTAGTGAGCCCACGGCATACCGAACAATCCCGTTCATGTCGACGACGACGGAACGCCCCGCAGCGGCCCCCAGTGGCCACACGGTCGAGAAGCACGGCATCCGCTGGAGCGTGGGCTCCGAACCGGTCGCCCGCACCCTGCTCAAGGACAACGTCCACACGATTCAGGCCGGGTTCAACGCCGAGTCGGTCACCAAGGCCGTCCTCGAGCGGGTCCCGATCCTCTACGGCGGCGGCGACGAGCACCGACGGCAACGAGCGGCCGTCGCGCGCTACTTCGCCCCGAAGGTCGTCGACGAGCGTTACCGCTCCCGGATGAACACCGAGGCCGACCTCGCCGAGGCGATGCTGCTCGCCCGCGGCTACATCGACCTCGACCCGGTGGCCCTGAACTACTCGATGACCGTCGCCGCGACCGTGATCGGGCTCGAGTACTCGTCGATCCCCGGGATGGCCAAGCGCCTCGAGTCGTTCTTCAAGGCCGAACGCCTCGCGGACTCCTCCGAGTGGGCCCGGTATCGCGAGAACTACAAGGGCATGGTCCGGCTCGCTCGGTTCTGGTGGATGGATGTGCGCCCGGCCATCGCGGCGCATCGCGCCGGCGAGATCGACGACGTCATGGGGCACATGGTCAAGGACGGCTACAAGGACCAGGAGATCCTCATCGAGTGCATCACCTACGCCGCCGCCGGCATGGTGACGACCCGGGAGTTCATCGCCAAGGCTGCGCTCGTGCTCCTCGAGCAGCCGGAACTGCTCGAGGACTACCGCTCGGGCGACACCGAGCGTCGGTATGCCGTGCTGCACGAGATCCTGCGGCTCAACCCGGTCGTCACCCGACTCTCCCGGCGGGTCGTGTCGGACTACACGATGCCCACGGTCGAGGCCGCCGAGGCCGCCGTGTCGACCCGCCGGATGCGGGTCGGCCAGGTCAACGCTCGCGAGGAGGCAGCGCGCGAGGCGGAGGAGCAGGCACGGATCGCGGCCGGGCTCGCCCCGGAGACCCCGGACGAGACCGCGGCCGCGATCGCCGAGGCCGCGACGGCCGGGGGCTGCCCGGTCGACCACCATGCCCTGGCCACGGGTGAGGCGGTCGACATCGACGTGTACTCGGTGAACACCGACCCGATCACGGCGGGCGAGTGCCCGACCGAGTACCGGGTGGGTCGCTCGCTGCCCAGCCAGGTCAAGGCCGACATCCTCGGCTTCGGCGACGGGGCCCACCGGTGCCCCGGCGCCTTTCTGGCGATCCGCGAGACCGACGTGCTGCTCCAGCGCCTGCTCCGCCACGACCTCGAGCTCGTGTCCGAGGTCGACTTCGGGATCGACGACATGATCAGCAGCTACTCGGTGCGCAACGTCCGCCTCAACCTAGTCCGCCGCTCCACCCCCTGAGCTTCCCGCCCAATCCCACTTCCCCCAGGTCTGGGACGCTAGTTCGCGACTCGAACACCGAGTTTGTGTCCCAGTGTCACGCGGCCCCCCGCAGGCACCGCCGCACCTTGGCGATCGCGAACCCGGGACGCTCGAGATCGCCCCACGTGAGCCGCACCACGGCATACCCGAGCGCGCGCAGCCGGTCCTCTCGCTTCTTCTCCTCGAAGAGCGCCTGCCCGTCATCGCCGGCGTACTTCACCCGCCCGTCGAATTCGACGATGACCTTCGTCCCCTCGACCATGAAGTCGACCCGGGCCACGAAGCCGCCGCGCTCGTCCCGGATGGTCACCTGTGGGATGAGGCGTATGCCGCCCGCCGCCAGGACACATCGGGTGCGGGACTCTCCGGGAGACTCCGCAGCTCCATCGACCAGTTCGAGCATCGCCTTGGCCCGATGCGACCTGGGCCAGTTGGCCACCTCGGCGACCTCCGCCGCGAGGTCGTCGGAGCTCAGCAGCTCGCGGTGCAGCGCGGCATCGGCGCTCACGACACCCTGGACGGCGCCGTTGTCCAAGGCCACCTCGACGAGCGCCCGGGCCACCGGGACCGCGGGCCCGAGCTCGGTCTCGACACAGGCCCTGGCCGCCCGCCGGATCCTGATCCCGGCTGCCCCGGTCCCCTTCTGGGCATCCCGACGCAGAATGGGCCGGGTCAGGTCGACGTTCCAGGTCGGCAGATCGTGGGCCACGATGGCACTGACCCCCGAGAGCACCCCATCGGGATAGAGCAACAGTGCGCCCTGGCAGAACTGCCGGTGGGCAGGGATCGGGTCCTTCTCGCGGAGCTCGCTCACGGCATACAGTCCGCGGGTCAGGTGGTCGAGCAGCCCCTCCTTGACCCAGCGCTCGAGCAGGTACCACCCGGTGCCGCACTGGGTGCGCGCCTGGACCGTGGTGAAACACCCGCCCTGGCTGGCGGCGAGCGAGAGGAGGGCGGGGTCGATGGCAGTCATGGGACGAGGGTGACCCGCTCCCGCCACCCGGGGAAGCCAGGAACGGGGCCTGTGGACGACACGCCGCCGGCGCGCGGCCTGTGGACGACGACTTTGGGACAGATCCCCCAGGTCCGAGTCGCGAACGAGCGTCCCGAACCTGGGGGAAGTGGCTTTGGGCGGGAAACTCAGGGTGCGGCGGAGAGGATGAGGGCGGAGGTGGGGACGCCGGTGCCGGCGGTGACCAGGACGTTGTCGACCGCGTGGTCCGGCTGGTTCACCGACGTGCCGCGGACCAGGCGCACCCCCTCGGCGATGCCGTTCATCCCGTGCAGGTAGGCCTCGCCGAGTTGCCCGCCGTGCGTGTTCGTCGGCAGCGAACCGCCGCGACGCAGGTGCCCGTCCGCGATGTATGCCGGGGCCTCCCCTCGCCCGCAGAAGCCGAACTCCTCGAGTTGGGCCAGGACGAACGGGGTGAAGTGGTCGTAGAGGATGGCCGCGTCGATGTCGGTCGGGGCGAGCCCGGACTGGGCATACAGTTGCCGCGCGACGAGACCCATTTCGGGGATGCCGGTCAGGGACGGGCCGTAGTAGGACGTCATCATCTGTTGGCCGTCACTGGCGCCCTGGGCCGCGCCCACGACATACGCCGGGGTCTGTGGAAGGTCCTTGGCCCGCTCGGCGGACACCAGGACGATCGCCTGGCCGCCGTCGGTCTCCTGGCAGCAGTCGAGCAGCCGCAACGGCTCGGCGATCCAGCGCGAGGCCTGGTGGTCCTCGAGGGTGATCGGTCGCTCGTAGAACCACGCCTTCGGGTTGGTGGCCGCGAAGTCGCGCACCCCGACGGACACCCGACCGAAGTCCTCAGAGGTGGCACCGAACTCGTGCATGTAGCGGCGCGCGAACATCGCGACCCACTGCGCCGGGGTGCTGAGCCCGAAGGGGAGGATCCAGCCGTAGGCGGCAGAGTCGGCGCTGTCGTCCATGGTTCGCCCGCTCATCCCGAGCCCGAAGCGGGTGCCGGAGCGCTCGTTGAAGGCCCGCCAGCAGACGACGACGTCGGCGAGCCCGGCCTCGATCGCGGCCACCCCGTGGGCGACCGTGCCGCAGGCGGCTCCGCCGCCGTGGTGCACCCGGGAGAAGAAGGTCAGCTCACCGATCCCGAGACTCCGAGCGACGTGGATCTCGCTGCTCGTCTCCTGCGAGTAACTGACCATCCCGTTGACGTCCTTGGGCGTCAGACCCGCCTCGCGGACTGCGGACAGGATGGCCTCGCACGCCAATTGGAGCTCACTGCGCCCACTGGCCTTGGAGAACTCGGTGGCACCGATCCCGGCGATGGCCACCCCACCACGGTTCCAGCTCATGCCATGGCCCCGGTCTGCGCGCCGTGCGGCAGCTCGAGGACGGCTGTCCCGGTGACATGGGCGCCCAGGCTGTTCGTGCCACGCACGGCGACGGTCACCCGGTACCGCTCGGCGCCGGACCCGGCGCCGCACTCGATGCCGGACTCGACGCCGACGACCTCACCGGTGAGCGTCATCTCGTCGCCGGCGTAGTTGGGCGCCCCGAGTCGGATCGTCAGCCCCTTGAGGACCGCCGCCGGGCCGGCCCAGGACCGGACAAAACGCTCGAGGATCCCGTTGGTCGTGAGGATGTTCATGAAGATGTCCTTGGAGCCGCGCTGAACCGCGAGGTCCGGGTCGTGGTGCACGTCCTGGAAGTCCCGGGTGGCCAGGGCGGTCGCGACGATCATCGTGCGACTCAAGGGGACGCGAACCTCCGGCAGCGTCGTGCCCACCGCGACACTCATGACCGGATCTCCTCTCGCGCGAGCAGGTCCCCGAGCGCGGCCAGGGAGGCCTGCGGGCCGCCGAGCGTGTTGGCCGTCTGCTTGCCCCACAAGTAGTAGCGGTGGATCGGGTAGTCCACGTCGACCCCGATGCCGCCGTGCAGGTGCTGAGTGCGGTGGACGAGGTCCGCGCCGGCCTGCCCACACCAGTAGCGGGCGACGTCGACGACCCGCGCGATCTCGGTGGCGTCGGACGGTGCGCCCGAGCCGGAGTCGTCGAAGGCCGTGACGGCCTGCCAGAGGGAGACGCGCATGGCGTCGAGGTCGATCCAACAGTCGGCGAGCTGGTGCTGCACGGCCTGGAAGGAGCCGAGCGACCGACCGAACTGCTCTCGGCCCTTGAGGTAGTCCGCCGTCAGGGCCAGGGCCCCCTCGCCGATGCCGACCTGGAGGGCGGCCAGGGCGAGGGCGCTGGCCTGCAGGGTCCACGTGAGAGCATCGGGGCCGCCGAGCCGCTCCGCGGGCGCCTCGTGCAGGGTGAGGTGGCCGGCGAGGTCGCGGCTGGTCGTCTCGGCCCGCTCCCAGGAGACCCCGGGCGCGTCCGTGCGCACGAGGAAGAGGCCGGTCTCTCCCATGGTCGTCGCGGACACGAGGACGTATGCCGCACCCGCCGGTGTCGGCACGGCGGCCTTGGTGCCGGTCAGGGTCCAGCCGTCGGCGCCCTCTTCCGCCAGGCATCGCGGCTCCTCGGGGACACCGGCGAACTCCTCGAGTGCCAGGGTGAGGCGACCCGCTCCCATGGGGTCGAAGACCTGCGTGACCTGCCGTTCGTCGCCGAGCTGCGCCACGGCATACGTGGCGATCGCACTGGACCACAGCGGGATCGGCGCCACCGCGCGGCCCTGCTCGATGAGGATGACGGCGAGACCGGCCAGGCCCATGTCGGAGCCACCCGCGGCTGCGGGCAGATGCAGGGTGGTCAGGCCGGAGTCCGCGAGGGCCGTGAGGAGCCGGTCGTCGATCCGCGAGTCGGTGCGCTCGACCGCGACGACCCGGTCCAGCGGAGCGACATCGGTGAGGATCTCCCGGGCGAGGTCCCGGGCAGCGATGAGGTCGTCGGAGAGGTGGAAGTCCATCAGAGGTCCTGACTCGCAGGGCGGAAGGCGGGGAGGATGAGGTCGCCGTCC
>WBZS01001382.1_pt1 | contig 19589 bp, 14 predicted proteins | sample 5204201 | NCBI WGS metagenome assembly WBZS01 (sample SAMN12344357, study PRJNA552823) | activated sludge metagenome | biome: Activated sludge suspended growth; feature: Nitrification reactor; material: Wastewater; isolation source: activated sludge from nitrification reactor of wastewater...
GTTCGATCCCATGAGCGCGCGGTTGGCGTCGTCATGTTCCAAGAACGGGATGAGGCCCGCCGACACGCCGACCATCTGCTTGGGCGAAATGTCGAGGTACTCGACTTGTTCCGCGGGCACCATCTTGAAGTCGCCGCCGTACCGCGCGGTGACCCGATCATGATTGACTTTTTGGCCATCGCTTGGAGTGTCCGCGGGAGCCAAGTAAGCTTGATTTTCCTCATCGGCACGAAGCCAAAGCACTTCGTTCGTCAACTTCGTCTTCGAAACCTTGCGATAAGGCGTAATTAAGAACCCATACTCATCCACACCTGCGTAGATACTTAGGGACGAGATCAAACCGATGTTCGTACCTTCAGGCGTCTCGATGGGGCAGATTCGGCCATAGTGGGAAATATGGACGTCGCGGACTTCGAAGCCCGCACGTTTTCGGTTCAGGCCGCCTGGGCCAAGCGCCGAAAGCCGGCGTTCGTGCGTGAGCATCGCCAGCGGATTCGTTTGGTCGACGACTTGAGAAAGCTCGCCGCGACCGAAGAAATATTCGATCGCCGCCGAGATGCTCTTGGGATTGATCAGCGAGCGGGGCGTCATGTCCTGCTGATCGCGAAGGCTCATACGCTCCTGAACGGTGCGGCGAAGCTTGAGAAAACCTTTACGGAGTTCGTCAGCCGCCAACTCGTCGATGGTGCGAAGTCGGCGATTACCCAGGTGGTCGATGTCATCGACGATGCCGCTGCCATCGCGAAGGGCCATGATGTACTTGATCGAATTCAAGAAGTCGATCGGCCGAAGCGTCATTTCGCTTTCGGGGACATCCTGGTTGAACTTGCGATTGATGCGGAATCGGCCGACCTTGCCAAGGCGATACCGATTCGGGTCCTGGAACTTTTCCTTGAACAATTCCTTCGCTTTTTCCAGCTGAGGCGGATTGCCGGGACGAAGACGCTGATAGATACGCAGCAGGGCTTCTTCATGGGTCCGTGTTGGATCTTCCTTGATGCTGGCCAAGATCAGTTGATCGACCGGTTTGCCGTCGTCGAATTTCTGGTGCAACACGGTCACGGTTTTGAGCGAACTGGCGTAAATCTTGTCGACATGCTCTTTGCTGATCGTGGTGCAACTATCGACGTAGATTTCACCAGTTTCAGGGTCGATCACATCGCCCACCGCCAACGAACCTTCGAGCGCCTCGCGATTGGCGGGAGTGACAGCGACTTCTTGGCACGTGTGGAACGCACGCAGAATCGCCTCATCGTGCGAATACTCAGGGCCCATGGCACGCAACAACGTGATGGCTGAGAATTTGCCAGACTGGTCGATGCGAACGCCCAGCGTGTCCTTCTTGGTGACGTTGATCTCGATCCAGCTACCTCGTTCGGGGATGATGCGGCAGCTGTGAAGCTTTCGATCCGCCCCTTCGCTCTCGATGACGTAATCCACGCCAGGGGAGCGGTGAAGCTGAGAAACGACAACACGCTCGGCCCCATTGATAATGAATTCGCCCCCGCCGATCATGATGGGCATGTCGCCCAGGTAAACTTCCTCTTCAACGGGTTGGTCTTTGCGGAGACGCAACCACACGCGGAAGGGACGTCCGTACGTCAGGCGGAGCTGGCGACATTCGTCTGGACCGTAACGCGGCTTGCCCAGCTCATACTTGACGAATTCGAGCTGGATGGTCTTGTCGTAGGATTCGATCGGAAAGATTTCGCGGAGGACCCCCTCCAAGCCCAACGGCTGGCGTTTCTCGGGTGACTCATCCAGCTGCAAAAATCGTTCATAAGACCGAATTTGCACGTCGGATAAGGCCGGCACTTCGACGGCGTCGCCATAACGGCCAAAGTTTCGCGTTGCCGACGGATTGATGATGCGTACCGCGGGGATGGGCATGCTCTAAGCTCCTCCCAGAAAAGAAAGAACGACCAACCTCCATCCCGCCGGTTGAACTCGCCTTGCGAATCCCGGTACGAATGGTAAAAGTCGGCGTGAAGTTTGCGTCAGGGAATGCGAGGAAGAAAAGTCGCGTAGGCGACAAGAAAAAGGAACCCTAGGCCGTGCCGGCGCTTTCGCCGCTCCCATGGCCTGGATACCGTTAGGTTGACAATAGCGTTGCACGCTGTTCCCACCGTAAGACAACGTGACCGCCGCGACCGGAAACCTTCCACCGTCCAAGCGGAGGCTTTCATCGCGGCTGCCTAGCCTATTGCCCATCCGTGAAGGCCGACCACGACAAAGCCCCTCGTGAACTCAATCCGATGGGAACGGCTGCTCAGGCAACCCACATTACATCTTCCCATCAACTTCGAGTTCACGAGGGGCTTAACACATGGTATTTTAGGCATCAAATTTGCATTTTAACGCGCACGCAGCGCGTGGCAAGCATTTTTTCGAAAAATTTGGCTGGACAAGGCGAAATCCATTTCTTTGACAAGCCGAACGGCGAAAGTCGCCGAGCAACGGGCGATCACGGTTTCCTTACATCATTGTAGCGCCCCAGCGCCAGGTCAACCCATTTCCGACGGAGCTAAGCTCGCCGTGGCGAAGCTCGCGCATGAACGAATCAAAAGCCCCTCGACGGTCCTCCGACGAGGGGCTTTTGGCAATCAGCCGGCATAGACTACTTGATTTCGATCTTGCCGCCGCCATCTTCGATTTGCTTCTTGATCTTCTCGGCATCTTCCTTGCCGATGTTTTCCTTGAGGGGCTTCGGTGCACCTTCGACGAGGTCCTTGGCTTCCTTGAGGCCCAAACCGGTGACTTCGCGGACGACCTTGATGACGTTGATCTTTTTGGCGGCATCGAAGCCAGCCAACACGACCGTGAATTCGGTCTTTTCCGCAGGCTTCGCGGGAGCTTCGCCGCCACCGCCGCCGCCACCACCGCCCGCCGCCATCACAACGCCGCCGGCGGCTGGTTCGATCTTGTAGGTTTCCTTGAGGTAGTCCTTCAGTTGGACCGCTTGCACGATGGTCAATTTCGCGATTTTATCGCCCAGTTCCACGATTTCAGCAGCAAAGTCAGCCATGGTTCACTTTCCTTTCTAAGACAGGTCGCCTGAAGCATGGCGACACCTGCGTAATAGCCTGAGAGAAAATCCAAGTCGTACGTTCACCTAAACCGATATATTTTTTGCATCCTGCAAACCCAGCCCCGAAAGGAGCCGGGGACACACTGCTGAACCAGGGCTACGCCGCTGGCGCTGCATCTTCCTTCTTTTCGCTGATGGTCTGGATTTGGCTGGCGACCTGACCGGCGGGACCAACCAGTGCCGAGGCGATGGCTGCTCCCGGACCAAGGATCATTCCCACGAGATCGCCAATCGCTTCGAGCCGAGTCGGCATCTTCAGAGCTTGCTCGAACGGCACTTCAGTGCGATCCGCGACCGCCGTCTTGACCTTCACGAACTTCGGATGGTCCTTACCAAGCTTTTCGACTTCCTTCGCGAGCTCCTTCAAGCTGTTGCCGCCCCAGGCCACGGTCGTAGGGCCGCCCCAGTTGTCGCTGATCTTGAATCCCAACTCGCCAAACACCTTTCGGGCGAGGCTATTCTTGACCATTTGCAGGCGAATGCCTTTTTTTCGCAAATTGAGCCGAACTTTATTTTCCGTGATCGCATCCAACCCCGAGAGGTTGACCATCACGAGATCCCGAACGTCATTGAAGGTGTGCTTCAAGACGTCGAGCTGCATCTGCTTAATTGCCTTACTCATGACACCTAGATCCTTTTCGAGATTCTTTTGAAGCCTGACGACGACGTTCCCGAAGCAATGGAACGGGGAAGTCCACCATCCGGCGGACTCGCACCCGAAAGCCCTGGCCGATCTACATCGTGACCGGAATTCCAGGACTCATCGTCGAACAGACGTTGATCGATCGCACGTAATGACCTTTCACTCCCGAAGGCTTGGCGCCACGGATCGCTTCGACGAAGGCGTTGATATTCTCGACCAACTTGGTGTCGTCGAAACTGAGTTTGCCCACGCCGGCGTGCACGTTCCCGCCCTTGTCCGTGCGGTATTCCACCTTGCCGGCTTTGAAGTCGCGAACCGGACCAGCCACATCGCCGGTAATGACGGTTCCCGCTTTCGGCGTCGGCATCAATCCACGCGGACCAAGAACTTTACCTAAGCGACTAACTTTACCCATCATGTCTTGCGTCGCCAACGCGACATCGAAATCGAGCCAACCTTCCTTTTGAACCTTCTCGAGCAAGTCGTCACCGCCCGCGAAATCCGCGCCTGCTTCTTTCGCCTTGGCCACGTTATCGCCCTGGCAAAAGACCACGACGCGAACCGATTTCCCGATGCCGTGAGGCAAGGGAACCGTACCTCGGACGAGCTGGTCGCTTTGCGTGACGTCGACGCCCAACGACATGTGAATTTCCACGGTTTCGTCGAATTTGCTGCGTTTGAACTGCTTCAACAAACCGATCGCCTTGGGCAAGGGCATGGGCCCTTCTTTTTTCAGCTTTTGGAATTGCTGTTTAATGCGATCTCGAAGCTTTTTGCCGCGTGCTGGTGGGGCACCAGGTCGGCGTTTTTTCTTCGCCTTCGATTCCGTCGCCACCGGCGTGGGCTTGGGCGCGGGCGCCGGTGCAGCTTCAGTAGCGGCCGGCTCGGCTTTGGGAGCTTCGGACTTGGTAGCCCTGGGTTTCTTGGTTTCTTTCGCTTCCGCACCTGCCGCCTTGTCGGCGGGCTTATCGGCGGAGGCTTCCGCTGTCGTTTTCTTCGCCATTGCACACTCGATTCAAAAAATGAAAGAAAGACAAATAGACAAAGCCCTTCGCCGCGGTGAGCGATAGGGCCCGCCCTATTTGCCGAAACGTCGTCTAGGCTTAACCTTCGACCGAAAGGCCCATGCTTCGGGCCGTCCCCGCCACGATACGGGCGGCATGCTCTTCATCGCGAGCATTCAGGTCGTTGAATTTCTTCTTGGCAATGTCTTGAACTTGCTTCGCCGTGACTTTGAATCCCTTGTACTTACCCGAGCCTTTTTGCTTCTCATCGCCCGGGATCACTTCGCCGCCCTTCTTCTTCTCGATGGGAATGCCCGCGGCTTGCTTGAGCAACACCGCAGCTGGCGGCGTCTTCACTTCGAACGTGAAACTGCGGTCGTTGAAGACCGTGATCACGACCGGCGTCATCACGCCGCGGCTTTCCTTGGTTCGTTCATTGAATTGCTGAACGAACTGCCCAATGTTCACCCCATGCTGACCCAGCGCGGGGCCCACCGGCGGAGCGGGAGTCGCTTGTCCACCTGGGCATTGTAATTTGATCTGTGCCGTGACCTGCTTCGCCATGTTCGTGTTCCAAATCGCGCGTGCGAGCCTGAATCATCCAGAGGGAATGATTTAGAAGAATGATTCCAACATGGCAAGGGATTTCACGATTTTTGCTTTTGAATGCAAGTAAATCCGAATTTCCTTCCCACCCAGTTCGCCGATCCGATACAATCCGCTCAGCGAAATCCTTATACCCCTCGCCCCGTTCCCAAGGCAAAAAGATGTCGCTCACCTCGTTACTTGCGCACGCCATTTCCAATTATCCTGAAAACACCGCCCTTCGGTTCGGCGATCAAGCGTGGACGTATCGCGAGATGGACGCCCTCACGGATCGTCTTGCGTGTTCGTTCGTGCATCTTGGAATTCAGCCCGGCGATCGGATCGCCTTTTTGGCTGCGAATTGCCCGGAACTCGTCTTCCTCTACCTGGCGAGTTTCAAATGCGGCGCGATCGCGGTGCCACTCAATGTTCGCCTCACCAGCCCGGAACTTCGTTATCTTCTCGAACATAGCCAAGCTCGAATCCTGGTCAGCCAGGCCGACCTTTATCCCTTGGTCGAACCGATTCGTTCCGAACTTCCTTGCCTCGTGCACGCGGCGATCCTGGGTGAACGCACCTTTGCGTCGACGGTTCCCTTTTCGAACTGGATCGCCGAGCGTGGAACGCCACCCGTTTGGCCGGCCACCGACCCGGCCAAGCCCACGGCGATTCTGTACACTTCGGGCACGACGGCCAAGCCCAAGGGCGTCACGCACACGCACCATTCGCTCGAACACGCGGTCCGGTTCTATCGCGAAGCCACCGGGCTTCATTCGAAGGACGTTCTTTGCGGCATGCTTCCCATGGCGCACATCTTTGGCTTCACGCTGCAGATGCTCGCGCCGCTGAGCACCGGCGCTACCGTGATCGTGGTTCCGCGTTTCGAGCCAGCGTGGGTGCTCGAGGTGCTCAAGAAATATCGCGTGACCCACTTATACGGACTGCCGGTGATGTTCAATGCTTTGGTCAATCATCCCGAGGCCAGCAGCGTGGCGCTTGACGCACTTCGGTATTGCCTGGCGGGGGGCGATGCGGTTCCCAAAGCTTTGAACGACCGCATGCAGGCGGTTTTTCACGTTGAGATTCATGAAGGCTGCGGCATGACGGAGGTGATCCCCTACACCCTCAATCGACTGGGCTTCGAAAATCGAATCGGTTCGATCGGGAAAGCTTCCATCGGCATGACGTTGCGATTGGTCGATGAAGTCGGTAACGACGTGCCCCCTGGTTCGGTGGGGGAAGTCCTCGTGAAAAGTGAGGCCGTGATGGCGGGCTATTGGAACGATCCCGGCGCCACCGCGGAGACATTGCGTGATGGTTGGCTCTATACTGGCGATCTCGCACGTGTGGATGCTGAGGGATATTATTGGTTCGTGGGAAGACGCAAGGAGATCATCGTACGAGGTGGATCGAACATTTCGCCGCTCGAAGTCGAGGCCTCGCTCTACCTGCACCCCGCCGTGCGCGAGGTTGCGGTGATCGGCTCCGCGGATGCCAATTTGGGCGAAATCGTCGTCGCGTTCGTTTCGCTCAAGCCCGAAACCAACACCACGGAGGCGGAGCTTAAACGATTCGCTTCCAGCCATTTGGCGGCGTACAAAATCCCGGAGCGCATCCACTTCTTGGCCGAACTACCGAAAGGACTCACGGGAAAAATCCAACGAAAGGCGCTGAAGTCGATGGCGACGGAAAAGGGCTAAAGGGTGTACATAGGAATGCCGTCTGACGGCGGCTGAGGAATGCGTCGCAAGGGGAAATGAACGAACCGCGACCGTCAGGGAGTGCCGCCGCAGAAGACTCAGCTTCAGGGACACACGCTGACGGTCGCGGTTCTTACATCGTGCAAAGCAACCAGGAGTCGCTTTACACGTATTCGACTTGCCAATACTCGAGTTCGACCGGCACGGGTCGGCCGAAAATCGTGAGTTCGATGATGACGGCACCCTTTGCCTTGAGGATTTCCTTCACGACGCCGTCCATGCCCTGGAAGGTGCCGTCCTTGACGCGAACGCGATCGCCTTCGGTGAACGGGGATTCTTGAGGTTTGTCCTTGACGTCAGGAGCAATCTGTTTGTTGATGAGCCGCTCGACTTCACGGGGCGACATGGGTTGGGGAGGCTTGTTGAGCCCGCCACCCACGAAATCACCCACGCCCGGCGTTTCCCGAAAGAGGTACAACACGCGATCATTGAATTCGACGTTGCACATCAAGTAGCCAGGGAAAAGCTTACGTTCACGAATGTATCGTTTTCCCTTACGAAGCTCCGTGCTCTTCTCGGTGGGAATGACGATTTGACCGTAAAACTCTTCCAGGCCGTCGATCTTGACGCGTTTTTCGATCGCTTCCTTGATCGTTTCTTCTCGGCCGCTCTGAACTTTGACGACGTACCATTGCTTGTTGTCGGAGCCGGCGGCGAGAACCGCGGATTCCTCCGTGGCGCCAGGCTCTTCCGTGGCCGCGGGTGCGGATTCGGGTTGCCCTTCGCTGGGAGCTTCGTCTTCAGGACTGGAATCGAGAGGTTCGTCAATCATGGAAGGATTCACCACGAATCACCATGTCGCCTTTTCTTGTTGTTTTTGTTGAGCTTCTTTCAAATCGACACGCAAGACCCCAACATAGGGATTCGAAAGAATCTTGATCCATAGCAGGTCGACCGTGAAGAGAAACGCCGTCATCAAGAAGACGGTCACGAGCACGACGATCGTATCCTGCACCAAACGCTTCCGCGTCGTCCAGGAGACCTTGTTCATTTCCGCTTCCGTCGCGATGAGGAAATCGGCGAACACGGGCAGGTTCACGAGACGGTAGGAAAACCAAACCAAAAGCCCGCCCAGAACCAACGGCATGATCACCGGGCTGTTGTAAATGAGCGGAATGACGGTCAAATTCTCTTCATCGCTCATGAAGGGAACGACCCATTTCCAATCCGTGTTACCTTGGCGTTCGGAGCCGAAACTCCGCGAATTGAGCAAGGTGATGATGCCACAAATCCCCAGGGTGAGTGCGGCGACCACCGTGGCACGGCGGACACGAACGCCCTGATTCCCCTTATAGGATCCGTACTGGAACCATCCCTGACTTTCAAACTCTTCCATGGCTCCAGGCCAAAACGGGCGGGTGTAAAGATACGCCAATCCACCAACCAGGGCGGCGAACACGAGCCCCATCACGCCCAAGCCGAACGAAGCGTTTTCCGCGTTCCGCTCGGCCATCGATTGACCCAACGAGATCGTGATCCAGGCCGCGAGGAAGAGCGCGAGCGCGGCGACAAAAACGCCCGCCCGAATCCCAGGCAACGATTGGCTCTGGAAAACTCGGTTTGCGAGAAACACCAACCCAGCCAGCGCCAACGTGCCGACGACGAGCAAAAGCGTGGACGACAGGAAGGGGTTGTTTGAAAGAATCCCCGCATGCTCCCAAAAATACGGGAGACCGCCAAATACAAAACCCAGGCTCGCCAAGACACCAATCGCGCCAATTAAGCTGGCGACGAAAAAGGCTTGGGTCGGATTGGACACGGCTGGCTTTTCCGTGACCTTTGTTTCTGCCACCGTCATGGCCATTCCTAACCTCTTGAATCGATGCTTTCCGATCAGTCAACCGAATCCTTGGCGAAGGACACCGAAGGCTGGTGGGTGGATTGTCGCAAACAGGGGCGGAGCGACTCGAACGCTCAACCTGCGGTTTTGGAGACCGCTGCTCTGCCAATTGAGCTACACCCCTTCAGGTACGGGCAAATGCGCGGGGCGTGGGCAACGATGGACCTTCGGCCTGGCTCACCCTTCACACTCGTCCGCTTCGCTACTTCTTACGAGTTTCCTTGTGGGGCGTGTGCTTGCGTTCCTTCCGGCAGAATTTTTTCAGTTCCAGGCGCTCCGCGCCTCGAGTTTCCTTTTGCGTTCGGTAATTGCGAGCGCCACACACCGTGCATTCCAACCAAACGTGTTCACGCATAGGGCATCATAAATGAAAGATCCTGGGATGAGCAACGCGAATCCCAGGTGAGCAAATGGATTGGACATTGAAGGGCACGAAACTCGCGAATCTCGTTTCGCGCCCTTTTTTCAGTGGGCAAAGAAGATCGAACCAACCTTCTCGAGACTACTCGAGAATCTTGATGACGACGCCGGAACCTACCGTGCGGCCGCCTTCGCGGATCGCAAAGCGGAGACCTTCGTCCATGGCGATCGGCGAATCGGGCAACAGTTCCACACGCATTTTGATGTTATCGCCAGGCATGCACATTTCGGCCTTGTTGCCATCCGAACCGATCAATTCAGCGATATTTCCGGTGACGTCCGTCGTACGGAAATAGAACTGCGGACGATAGCCTGCGAAGAACGGCGTATGACGGCCGCCTTCTTCCTTCGAAAGAATGTAGACGTTCGCTTCGAACTTGGTGTGCGGATTGATGCTGCCCGGCTTGGCGAGCACTTGACCGCGTTCGAGGTCCGTGCGTTCGATACCTCGAAGGAGCACGCCGACGTTGTCGCCCGCCATGCCGTATTCGAGGGTCTTGTTGAACATTTCGATACCGGTGAGGGTCGTCTTGCGAGGAGCCTTCATCAGACCGACGATTTCAACTTCGTCACCCACCTTGCAGCGACCGCGTTCGATACGACCGGTGCCAACCGTTCCGCGACCTTTGATCGAGAAAACGTCTTCGATCGACATGAGGAAGGGCTTGTCTTCTTCACGTTTCGGATCGGGAATGTAGTTATCGAGCGCCGCCATCAGTTCGTCGATGCACTTGCCAGCGGCGTCGTCCTTGCCGTTGGTGTCGAGCGCGGGCTTCGAGCAGCCGCGAATGATGGGGATTTCATCGCCCGGGAATTCGTATTTGCTGAGGAGCTCACGAATTTCGAGTTCGACGAGGTCGAGCAATTCGGGATCGTCGACGGTGTCGATCTTGTTCATGAACACGACGATACGAGGCACACCGACCTGACGAGCCAAGAGAATGTGCTCGCGGGTTTGAGGCATCGGGCCGTCGTTGGCGGCGACCACGAGGATGGCGCCGTCCATCTGGGCGGCACCGGTGATCATGTTTTTGATATAGTCGGCGTGGCCGGGGCAGTCGATGTGGGCATAGTGACGCTTGGACGTCTCATATTCCACGTGAGAAACGGCGATGGTCACGGTCTTGTTTTCGTCGCGGACGATACCGCCCTTGGCGATTTCCGTGTAGCTCTTGAACTTCTCGAGTTTGTTCACGTGAGCTTGACGAGCCAAGATCGCGGCAGTCAGCGTCGTTTTGCCGTGGTCAATGTGGCCAATCGTACCGACGTTGACGTGCGGCTTATTCCGCGTGAAGACGTCTTTTGCCATCGCAATTCCTCAATGATGTAAAAGCAAAAACTCCAGCCTCTACGGGCCGGAACCTGGGGTTAGAAACACACACGTTTTTCAAAAGCTGCTGATGGGAATTGAACCCATGACCTCGTCCTTACCAAGGAAGCGCTCTACCAGCTGAGCTACAGCAGCAAACCGATAAAAGGCTGAATTCGGAAGAAAGAAGGATGAAAACAGACGTGGAAGCGTTGATCGTCCTTGTTGTTTTTTTCGTCCTTCATTCTTTAGGCTTCATCCTTAACTCAAGAGCGGGTGATGGGAATCGAACCCACGTATTCTGCTTGGAAGGCAGAGGCTTTACCATTAAGCTACACCCGCGAACCGTCTTCGAACAGATGCCGACTGAGAAACCTTGCAAGGTCGGCTGGAAAAGCCCAGGGACTGCCGTCCCTGGGCTTTCGCCTTTTGCGAGTGGGTAGGGAGGGATTTGAACCCCCGTAGTGCGAAGCACGTCAGATTTACAGTCTGATGCCATTGGCCGCTCGGCCACCTACCCTTTGCACCCGTCGTGAATCAACGCATCTTTTCGCGATGGAGCTAGCGGTGGGACTTGAACCCACAACCTCCGGTTTACAAAACCGGAGCTCTGCCGTTGAGCTACGCTAGCGGCGTTTCAAACTTTTCAATATAGTCAGGCGTTCACGCCCATGCAACCTATTTTTGGATCCGGATCCCTCGTCGGGTCCCGTTCTCGATTTTCCTACGACTCGCACCGCTTCCAGGAAAGAGGCAGATGCATGGCCATAGGTTCGGGAATGACCCTCACATCGATTTTCCAGAATGTCCTTTTTAGAAACCTTGATGGTGGAAATCCAGAGGAACTTAGCGCAAAATGCACGTAAATGACCGATATCCTCAAACCGAATCCGGCCCTGCTTCCAAATCCACCGCCGAAATCCGAGAATAACTTGGTAGAAGACGGATTTTCCGCTCTCCCTCCCGCAGCCGAGAAAAAATATGACCCATCTTCCGCTCACGCTCAGCACCATCGCCAGCGCCATGGCGGTTGGTTTCGTGCCGGTTCTGGTCGATCATCTTCGCCAAGACCTGGTGAATCGATTTGGCATTTCCATGGAACGCGCGGAACGGTGGACTTGGCTTTTCTACCTCGCTTGGCTGCCGGCCATGCCTTTGGCGGGATGGGTCTTCGACAACTACGTGACCAAAAGCTTGCTGTTCTTCGGGCTGTTTTTCAGCGTCCTGGCGGTGATCGCGTTGCTGTTGGCGAACACGCCCCTCCGCGCCAAGGCGGCGTTCGTCGGCTTGGGCATCGCCTACTCCATGGTCGCCGTCGTCAGCATCTGGGAAATGCCTTTCGCATTTGATTTTCGCGCACAAAACTCGCAGGTGGCGGCGTTCAATCTTGGCTTCGTCTTCGTGGTGTTGGGAGCGATGGGAGGAATGTTTGGCCTGCAAACGCTCGAAAAACGCTTGGGCTTCCGCCAAGCATTTCTTTACTCCAGCTTCCTACTGTTCGTGCCCGCCATCTTGACCGCGATCACGCCCAGCGCCACGTTCGGCACCGAGCGACTCACCGTGTTGACGCTCGTGGAGGTCCTTCGTGATCCGTTCGTCGTCCTTCTCGTCGCGGCGCTACTTTTGTATTTTATCCTAGAGAATTGCACTGATATTTGGCCGCCGCGTTATCTGCAGGAAGTTGGCTACACCGAATTTGGCCTGCCTTGGGTCATGGCGGCGTTTTGGACGTTTTTCCTGCTGGCTCGGCTCTTGGTTGGGTTGTTCGCGCCTCCCGTGGCGGATATCTGGATCGTCTTGTCGCTCGTGCTATTAGCATCATTCACGCTCGGCAACATGGCGGGAGCCCACGATCGCTTCGGCGTCACCGTCGGCTTTCTCATCGTTGGTTTTAGCTACGGCCCTTTGCTACCGGGTTTGCTCGGACTCGTCATGCCGATCACCGAGAAAGAAACCGGCGCTCCCTCCGCCCTGGCGCTGGGATGCTTGCTCAGCCTGAGTGGGTTGGACACCGTCGTATTCCGCCCGATCGTGACAGCCCTTGCGAAAAATTGGCAGCCTCGAAGCTTTTTGCGCATCCCGATTGGCCTGGGCCTTCTAATCGGCGCCCCGCTCCTCATCATCGCCCTGATGGCCATCTCCCCCACGGGCGGCCGATAGGGCGAACCGGCAAGCGAAAATAACGATCAAGCCCGCCACTTGCCGTTTCACGCTCTCAGCGCGGGCGCTGCCCGCAACCCAAGTGAAAGAGGACGCAATGAACAATGAGAAATGAAGAACGAACAATGAAGTTGGCAGTCCTCGTATTTTACTTGTTCATGGTTCATCCTTCATTGTTCATTGATTTTTCCTCTCCCGCCGCGAGGATTTTCAACGGTAGCAATGCTCAAATTTTTGCCAAGGCCTATGGGCGCATGCAATTTCCTGCGGTCTTACGGAACGCGAAACGCCAACATGTCATCAGCCGGGGCCTCGGCCTAGGTTTCGATCAACCCTAGGGCAACCAAAAACCCAAAAACAACCAAACCGCCACCTAGAATCCCGTAAACGATTCTTGTCCCTGTTCGGCCGAAAATCGCGGTTAAGAATCGAGCTTTGCGGTGGTTCATAAACCATTCCCAATCGAACCCTGCACCACAAAGGGCAAACAGCCCTATCGCAACAAAGATTAACCCGACCGATTTCATTGGTTTGATCCTATCCAACGATCCACTTACAATCATCCGCGGCTGCCGCTGAAAGGACATTGAACTCTTAAGACCGTATTGTGGCTGCCAGCGAGTGTAACGGTGAATCGGCCAGCTAATCGTTCAAATCACGTAACCAATATTGCGCTGCCAGAGCATTCACGCCTGAACCAGCGGCCATATTCTTGACTATCGCTAAACACGTTTCTCGAACTGCCTGCGATGATTTGCCAAGTTCAAGGAGCGGAAAGGCAAGCCATGGCGCTACACTCGGTTCTTTGAGCAGAGGCACCAATTCTTCGGCAGCGCCGGCCCCTAGTGCTCTGTCCAAACTAAATTTTGGGGTTACAGGTTATGGCGAACTCACCCGTGGGCCTTTCGGCCCACGGCTTTGTAATTAGCAAAGAAAGCCGCGGGCCGAGAGGCCCACGGGTTTCCACAACCCCAAAATTTGGTCTGGACAACGCACTTGGACTAATTGGCGCATCTCTTGCACGGCGGCATTATGCTTAAGGACTGAAGTTTGCGACCCGTAATCCGTTGCTCCTAATACGGCAGCATACTTCCGAAATCGATCTACTCGCGATTCCATACTTTTTTTCGCCGTCTTTGAGGTCGGAAGTTAAGCCTCAATCGGGCGTCTTTTCGTCTTTCGGTTTCGGCACTCACCGTCTACACCGAAGATATTACGACCCGGCGCTACTTTCCTGCCATCGAACCATGAAATGATCGATAGGAGCTGCAAATTTTTCAAGAAAAAGGGATGGCGTCAGGGGTACTGGGTATTGACCGGTTGTCCGGGGCTCACTGGGCGGGGCCAGAAGGCGCCGCTCCACTTATCCCTTCCTCCGCTTCTTCTTCTGCGCCCAAGATTCCTTGGTACCGTTCATGACCTCGAGGGCGAAGGAAGCTTGGCCGCTCACCAACCTCTCCTGGTGATTGAGCAGCCCTTTGAGGGCAGGCACGGCCTCTTGCGCCTTGGGGCCGAGCTCGCCCAGGACGAAAACAGCCTGGTTCACGACGAGAAGGTCAACGCGGTTTCTGGACACCTGTCTCTCGTCGATCAATTTCAATAACTCCGGCACCACGTAACCTTCGCCGCCGTCATTTTGAACTCCCTCGAGCACGCCCGCGAGTTCCCCTTGCCGCAACAGCAAAGACAAGGCATCCACCTCCCTGTTCGCGAACTGGGAGGCATCCTTGACTTCGGTCAGGAGCTTGGCGACGGAGTCCGGTGCTTTGCTCTTAGCATTCGGCACCAGGATGGGCGGTTGATCGGGAGGCATGGCGGGTGCGTCGCCCGAGTGGCTTTTGCCCGTTACGTCTGGACCGGGATTGGATGGCAGAGGCACCTTCTCCACGTGCCGCCCCGCCGAAGCGGGCCGCTGCGCGACGGCCGGGCCAGTCCGTTCCGTCCCGCGGTTGAAGGCAACCAAATAGACGATAACCCCTGCCACGAGCAGGATCACCCCCGCACCGCCCGCCACCAGGAGCATCGTCTTGCTGCCCGTTTTCTGCCCTGCTCGAACGCGCCGCTTTCCCGTGCGGAAGTCGTACCCGCAGTCGATGCAGAGGACACGCGTGGCCGGCCCGGACGACTTGCAAGCCGGGCACGGCTTGACACTCGCGTCGACCTTGGCGGGCGGGGGCTCCGGGCTGGTAGCCGGCACCGCGAAGCTTAGCCCTTTCACCGTGTTCGCCTGGACCCACTTCCCGTCTTGTTTGCGGACGAGGTCCGTGGGGCCAAGACGGCCGCTGGACGTCATCCGCTTCAAGTCCGCGGCTTCGAAGGGGCCGAAGTCGGTCCCGTCAATTCGGCAATACCATTCGGTTGCCACGGGTGGCTCTCCGTACCTGAATAAGCCATCGATGAGGCTGAAAATCGAGCCTCGATCGGGTGTCTTTTCGACTTCTGGTTTCGGCGTGGGCCGTCCACGCGGGTAATATTACTGTCTAACGCTGCTTCATTGCCATCGCCTTTTTGGCATTTTTTCTCCTTCGCTGCACACCGTGCTACGGGCACGCAATCTTGCGAAACTTCAATCGCAAGCAAATTAACATAGGCACTAACGCTCGCGCTTCGGAAAAGGGTCCTGACGCGAATGCCATGAACTTAAGGCGTAAGTGGTTGGTGGAATTGGACTAGAAAAATCCGGGGCCTCGTGGAAAAGTAAGGGTACATCAACAAACCTTGCTTCGCCCAAGGAGGCCACGGATGGCTATCAATGTCGCTCAGGTCGTCGGTCAGATCAAGGCCAATGTCGGCAAAGCGCTCAGCGCGGATCGCATCCTCAAAGTTTGCTCGCTCCTTAATCACAAATTCCGCAAACGCACCCTCGATCCCGTCACCACAATCCACGTCTTCCTTTTGCAGATCCTAAATGGCAACATCGCCTGCACCGGCCTGCCTCATCTGGCTGGTATTACTTTCTCGGCCACCGCCTACTGCAGAGCGCGAGCGGGCTTGCCGTTGCTACTGTTCGAAATCTTGCTCGAACAAGTGGTCGATTCGTTGCTTCCCGCCGTCGAACGCGCCAAACGTTGGCACGGCCATCGTACCTGGCTCTTGGATGGCTCGACGTTCTCGATGCCGGACACGCCTGAGCTGCAAAAGGAGTTTGGCCAACCGGGTGCCCAGAAGAAAGGCTGTGGCTTCCCCGTGGCTCATCTCTTGGTCTTGTTCCATGCTTCCACGGGCATTCTCCAGAAGGTTCTCATCGCGCCGATGCGCACGCATGATATGAAGCAAGCCGCCCTGATGCACCCGGAGATGCAGGAGAATGACATCCTGTTGGCGGACCGCGGCTTCAGCTCCTACGCCCATTTGGCCTTGCTGGCGATGCGGAAAATGCACGCGGTGTTTCGTTGCCATCAGAAGCAGATTGTCGATTTCACCCCCCGACGTCCGCATACGAGCGCACGCAAGCCGAGCAAGGGGATGCCTCGTTCACGTTGGCTGAAACGTCTTGGCAAGAACGACCAACTTGTGGAGTACACCAAGCCGGGCACGAGGCCGACGTGGATAAGTCGTAATGACTATGCGAACCTTCCGGAAACATTAGTCGTACGCGAGATGCGGTACACGATCGCCGTGCCTGGCCGACGTACGCGTGTGATCACGTTGGTGACGACCTTGCTCGATCCGGTTGTATACTCCGCCAAGGAGTTGGCTGACCTTTATGGCCAAAGGTGGGGAGTTGAAATTCATTTGAGAGAGTTGAAGACGACGATGAAGATGGAGGTATTACATTCCAAGACGGTGAAGGGAGTGAAGAAGGAATTGATGATGTATGCGTTAGCATACAATTTGGTGCGTATGGTGATGCTGGAAGCATCGTGTCGTCAGAATCAACCGGTGGATCGGATCAGTTTCGTGGATGTATTGCGTTGGCTAAGGAGCGCCGAGCCCGGCACGCCGCTGCCGAAATTCGTGGTGAATCCGCGTCGGCCAAAGCGCTATGAGCCACGCGTGCTGAAGCGTCGACCAAAACCATTCGACCTCATGACGAAGCCGCGAGCCAAGCTACGCAAGGCCATGGCAGAACAACAAGTTGTGTCTTAAGTTCATGGCATTCGGTCCTGACGCCTTTTTCCAGCCGGAGTGAACTTACATTGCTCAACGACCGATTGGTCCGTTCGGTGCCTCATAGTTCGGCCGCTGGAGATTTTTGCCTGGAACCAGGTACGACTGCGTCCATACAGGTCGGGGCGGGGTTCGGCCCTGGCGAAGGTCGTCTTTCCATATCGAATCGGATTTTCGCGTTAGCCCAGGCATTTCGAACTCGTAATGGCTCATCACCGGACCTGCGTACACCACGCGGTCCTTGCCGTTGTTGACAGCCATCAACATCAAATCGACCGCACCCACGCCTTGGTGAACGACACAACCCGGGTCGCCGAGAATGGGTGCGGGCGGATTTGAGTGAATGTCGGCTACCAACGCATCCCATGTGATCGAATCCTCGAAACCCGCGAAGAACAATGCTGGGTACCATCCCGTAAATCCGATTTTACGTCCTGATCCGAAGCGAACGTGCCCCAGTTCAATGACGTTTTCGAGAAATTGCGTTTCCCAGCCTGCCAGTTCCTGCTGGGCGAGTTCTTTCACGGAGATGCCTTGGAGTGACTTCACGGTGTCCGCGAATTTCTTGAGAAAATCAACATAGCGTTTTTTGAGTGCCACATTCGGGTATGGAGCGGTTTCGAAAGCCGAGACCGCGCGGCGGAGCATCCCTTCCATGTTTGACCAGAATTGGGGAACAGGCTCCACGAAACCGGCAGGATAGTAGCACAAGGGCGCGCCCGAGTATGATTGTTTGGCGTAGAGGATCGTATCGTGGCGTAGTTGACTCCACGAAGCGTGTTGGGTGTTGAGCGTCTTCATCGCCCATGCCTCGGTGCGCATGCAATCGGGATACTCTTCCGCCACGGTGGGTTTGGAAAGCTCACGCAGGCTTCCGAGCCAACCGTTGTACAAGTCAGTTTGCCACCAGGAGGTCGGCCGAGCATCCACCACGTTCCGGACTGCTGCCAAATTGTGTTGATAGTTCAGTCCATCGCGGAACTTTCGCCCGTTGTTGATGAGTCGATCCATCAAGATCGGCACGGCGTGATCGTTCCCGAACACGCTGAAGCTGACATCGATGCACGACGGGACTCGGCGTTGAATTCTCTCGTTGTTCCACACGATGTCGTCATACACCAGATTGGACAGCGCCCAACTATCCACCACGAATTTCTGCCCCAACAACGTGAACGAGCGGGGAAGCACGAGCTTGCCAGGGCGTTCCCGATCTGAGAGAAAGAGGTCGCCGCGGATTTCTTGTGCGCCGAAATCGCCTGCCTCGATTTGTTTCCGAAGTACATCGATCTGGTTCGCCGAGGTGAAATCTTTCGGGCTTCTTAGGCCGGTCATGCGGAGCACTTCATTGAGCTGGGCGAACGTCATGGAATCGGGTTTGCCGACGAAGACTTGCAGCATTCCGTCGAATTGGTTCCACAATTCGAAACCCTTGGACCGTTCCAGCAGGTCATTCATCACCACAGCGGACGCGAGTTCGCGTGGCGACGACTCGTTAGGATTCCCCGCCACGCGAAGGTCGATTCGGCCACACCACATCATCGCATGGAAGTAGTTTTTGAGATCTACACTTTTTTCATAATGTCCACGCGGCAGGAACTGAGAAAAATCCATTTGCCGATTCTTACCGAACAGATCGAAGTGAAAATCCGCTTGGTACGATTGGCAAGCGTTAAGCGTTCGGCGAACGCGTTCGTCTTGTTGGAGGACCGAAGAAACCGCAGTGCCTTGGAGCAGCGAGCGTGCCACGGCGAGATAATAATCGACGTCGAGCAGGCTATCGCGGAAAAGCCCGTCGCCGTACTCAGAGCGAGCGGCGGCGACTTGGTCGCTCATCCCGGCGAGGAGTTTTGCCAACGTGGGGGCAAGTACTCTTACTTCGGTATCTTCCAGAATCGCGTCATAACTGCGGTGCCAAGCGTGCAAGATCGCATCCGAGGTGATCAGGACCGGAAGATCGCGTTTGTAGATTCGGTAGTACATGTCGGTGCAGCTTCGAGCCCCCAACCGTTCACTGACCACGAATCCGTTCGTCTTGAACTTTTGGCGCTCTTCGGGGTTCAAACGAAAGTCGAAATTGCTGTGGATCTCAACGTAGACGGGGTCGCCCGCATGTAGGTTTTTCCCCATTTTCATGGCGGCATCGAGTAGCATCTTCTCCTCAGCTCCTCGCGCCCTCACCTTAATCCCCGGGACGTTTGGATCTAGATCGAAGCGGTCGAAAAACATCGCGGTTGTGGGGTCCCAATCGAGATTCTTAAGGTAGGGCGTCTTCGGTTCGTAGCGGGTTCGAAAATCGTCCTTCGAGATTTGGCCGATTTTCTTCAGCTCCGCGGCCAACGATTCTCCCCACCCCGGTGCGACGTATTCACTGGATCGTGCTTGGGCTGGAATTTCACCCAGGAAACTGACTTGGCCAAGCCGAAACCAATAGATGGCACCAAGTAGAGTCGCCATCCCAATGAGAATGAGAAGCATCCGTTTCATGGGCTAGTCCTCCGGTGGGCGAACTGTGGAATGAAACTGTTGCGTGAGATGCCGTGAATCGTCACGCACCTTGTTCTTAGATGATCCCTTTTACGTGGAGATGTCAAGAAGGATTCTCCCGATTCAGCCGAGTTGGCTGGGGGAAGGGGCAATGTGGAAGACATGGAGAAAAACGAATCGACGGCA
>WBZS01001383.1_pt1 | contig 19588 bp, 18 predicted proteins | sample 5204201 | NCBI WGS metagenome assembly WBZS01 (sample SAMN12344357, study PRJNA552823) | activated sludge metagenome | biome: Activated sludge suspended growth; feature: Nitrification reactor; material: Wastewater; isolation source: activated sludge from nitrification reactor of wastewater...
AATCATTCGGCGCCACGGCATCGTGCGTGTGATCTGTAAGGATCCGCGTCACAAGCAGCGTCAAGGCTGATCGTTGGGACTCGTTGAAATGAGCCACCTGGCGGTTGAAGAGTTAACTGTAATTTTCGCACATTTGGGGTGAACCGATGGCCCGCATTGCAGGGGTAAATATACCCAACCACCAGCATGCCGAGATCGCGCTTACGGCGATATACGGTATTGGAAGAAGCCGCGCACAAAAGATTTGTGATGCCGTAGGCGTAGCGCGTTCCACGAAGATGAAAGACCTGACGGAAGCTGAAATGGATCGTTTGCGCGATTGCGTCGCCAAGTTTGTTGTCGAGGGCGATCTGCGTCGTGAAGTAACGATAAGCATCAAGCGTCTGATGGATCTTGGCTGCTATCGGGGCCTACGTCATCGCAAGGGGCTGCCTTGTCGTGGCCAGCGTACGCGCACCAACGCACGGACGCGTAAAGGCCCGCGCAAAGCCATCGCCGGCAAGAAATAAGAGGATCTGATCATGGCCAAGACCGTTGCGAAAGTTCGCAAGAAAGTCAAGAAGAATGTTGCCGAAGGCATTGCGCACATTCATGCTTCGTTTAACAACACGATCATTACGATTACTGATCGACAGGGTAATGCCTTGTCGTGGGCGACATCGGGCGGAGCCGGTTTCAAAGGCTCGCGCAAGAGCACCCCGTTTGCCGCACAGGTTGCTGCCGAATCTGCGGGCAAGATGGCCATCGAGTGTGGCGTGAAGAATATCGAGGTCCGCATCAAAGGGCCTGGCCCGGGTCGTGAGTCGTCGGTTCGTGCGTTGAATGCTCTGGGAATCAAAATCACCTCGATTACCGACGTGACGCCGATTCCGCACAATGGTTGCCGCCCACCCAAAAAGCGTCGGATATAAGGAGAAGGAAAAGTGGCTCGTAATCTCGATCCGAAGTGCCGTCAGTGTCGTCGCGAAGGTGAAAAACTGTTTCTCAAAGGTGAGAAGTGCTTTACCGACAAATGTGCCATTGAGCGTCGTTCGTATGCTCCGGGCCAGCATGGGCAGAAATCCGGGCAACGCCTGTCCGATTACGGCGTACATCTGCGCGAAAAGCAGAAGATACGTCGCATCTATGGCGTTCTCGAAGGCCAGTTCCGCAGGGTTTATAAGGAAGCCGATCGCCGCAAGGGCGTTACCGGCGAAAATCTGCTGCAGTTACTTGAATCGCGTCTCGACACCGTTACGTATCGCATGGGTTTTGCAGCCTCGCGTGCCGAGTCCCGCCAGGTCGTCAAGCACAACGGCATATTGGTTAACGGACGACGCGTGAATATTCCGTCTTACCTGGTTCGCCCAGGCGACGTGGTTGAAGTCGCGGAAAAAGCTAAAGGGCAGTTGCGCGTCAAGGCAGCGCTTGTTGCCGCTGAGTCGCGTGGCTTCCCCGAATGGGTTGAAGTGGATGTCAAGGAAGCAAAGGGCACCTACAAGGCTCGTCCTGAGCGTAGCGAATTGTCGTCGACGATCAACGAAAGTCTCGTGATTGAACTTTATTCGAAGTAATCGAGGCTCCGCTTGACTGAATCAGGCAAAGGACAAGACATGCATAGCAGTGGACTATTGAAACCGCGCATCATTGATGTACAGAGTTTGTCACCGGTACACGCCAAGGTCGTGATGGAGCCGTTCGAGCGAGGCTTCGGTCATACGCTGGGCAACGCGTTGCGGCGCATCCTTCTTTCGTCAATGCCGGGCTTTGCCGCCACCGAGGTGAGTATCGACGGCGTTCTTCACGAGTACTCATCGATCGACGGTGTACAAGAAGACGTAGTTGATATTCTCTTGAACCTCAAAGGGGTCGTTTTCAAGTTGCATAACCGCGATGAGGTGGTGCTGCAACTGAGCAAAGAAGGTGAAGGTGTTGTTCGTGCTGCGGATATCGTGGTTTCCCACGATGTCGAGATCATCAACCCCGACCACGTGATTGCCCATCTCTCGGCCGGTGGAAAATTAGCCATGGAATTAAAGGTGGAGCGCGCGCGCGGCTATCTTCCAGGCAATCTTCGCCAGCTTGCAGATGGCAGCAAGAGTATCGGCAAGCTTGTTCTTGACGCATCGTTCAGTCCGGTACGACGCGTCAGTTATTTCGTCGAAAGTGCCCGTGTCGAGCAGAGAACTGATCTGGACAAGCTGGTCATGGAGATCGAAACCAACGGTGTAATCGAGCCCGAGGAAGCGATACGTACGGCGGCGCGCATTCTGATGGAGCAGCTTTCGGTTTTCGCCGATCTCGAAGGCACCGCGTTACCGATCGAACACCAGAAGACGGTACAGGTTGACCCGTTGCTGTTGCGCCCGGTTGACGATCTCGAATTGACCGTTCGTTCGGCGAATTGTTTGAAAGCCGAGAATATTTACTACATTGGCGATTTGATTCAGCGAACCGAAAACGAATTGCTTAAGACCCCCAATCTTGGGCGGAAATCGCTCAACGAAATCAAGGAAGTGCTGGCTGCGCGCGGCCTGACTCTCGGTATGAAACTTGAGAACTGGCCACCGGTCGGGCTTGATAAATAAGCCATCCGGACAAGAATAGGAAGGAATTGAAATGCGTCACCGTTTGGGTCTTCGAAAACTGAATCGAACCAGCTCGCACCGTTTGGCGATGCTGCGCAACATGACCGTCTCACTGCTTCGTCACGAAACGATCAGAACGACCTTGCCGAAAGCCAAGGAATTGCGTCGTGTGATTGAGCCGATCATTACTCTTGGCAAGAAACCGAGTCTCGCCAACCGCCGCCTGGCATTTGATCGGCTGCGCGATCGCGAAATCGTCGTCAAGCTGTTCGATGAACTTGGACCACGCTATGCCGTTCGTAACGGGGGCTATCTGCGCATACTAAAATGCGGGTTTCGCGTCGGCGACAATGCGCCAATGGCATTTGTTGAACTCTTGGATCAACCGGCAGGATCCGCTGTCGAGCAGGCAGAAGCGGCATAAGCGTCCGCCGGTCGTGCACGATGCGCAAAAGCCAGGAGATTCCTGGCTTTTTTTCTGGGATCTTGTGAATTGCATTTAGGCGACATTCACCGTTTCACTTATCCCCGCATTCTCGGCCTCTTCCTGCTGCTGAAGCAGCCACATCTGCGCATAGCGGCCCTGCGCTTCGAGCAAGGACCAGTGCGAGCCGCGCTCGACGATGCGTCCCCCCGCCATGACCAGAATCTCGTCGGCGTTCATGATGGTTGACAGCCGGTGAGCGATGATCAGCGTGGTGCGCCCGCGTGCGGCATGGTCCAGACTGGCCTGAATGGCTTTCTCGGTCTTCGAATCGAGCGCTGAAGTCGCTTCGTCGAAGATGAGCAGCGGTGGATTCTTCAATAGCGCACGCGCGATGGCGACTCGCTGTTTTTCACCGCCGGAAAGCTTGAGACCACGTTCGCCGACACGGGTGTCAAAACCATCGGGCAGGAGATTGATGAAGGCCGTCAGCTGTGCCGCCTGTGCCGCAGCCAGCACGTCTTCGCGAGACGCATCCGGCCGCCCGTACTGGATGTTGTAGTAAATGCTGTCGTTGAACAGCACCGTGTCCTGGGGAACGATGGCGATCATGGCCCGCAGACTGGCCTGGGTCAATTGCCGCACATCGATCCCGTTGACGCAGATGCGACCTGCGCTGACATCGTAAAAGCGATAAAGCAAACGGGCCAACGTTGATTTCCCCGACCCGGATTCGCCGACCACGGCGACTGTTTGTCCCGACGGAACTTCGAGGTTAACGTCGAACAGAATCCTGCGCTTCGGATCGTAGGAAAATTCAACCGACTCAAAGCGCACATTGACGGATTCCGCATTTAGAACCATGGCATCCGGAGCGTCGGCAATTTCCCGATGGACCGCCAGCAGCTCGAACATGCGCTCGATGTCGGCCAGCGACTGGCGGATTTCCCGATATACCACCCCGAGAAAATTCAAAGGCATATAGAGCTGAATCAGAAAGGCGTTAACCAGGACCAGGTCGCCGATGGTCATCCGCCCGTCAACCACACCGGCCGCCGCACGCCACATCATGGCCGTCACGCCGGCAGCGATAATGATCTGCTGGCCGAGATTGAGCCAGGAAAGTGAAACCTGGCTTCGGGTCGCCGCGTCTTCCCACTGGTTCATGCGTTCGTCGTAGAGTCGGGCTTCGTAGTCCTCGTTATTGAAGTATTTGACCGTCTCGTAATTGAGCAGACTGTCGATGGCACGCGAGTTGGCTGCCGAGTCAGCGTCGTTAACGCGACGACGGAGCCCGATGCGCCAGTTGCTCATCTTGATGGTGAACCCGATATAGGCCGTCAGCGATAACAAGGTGATGAGAACGAACCCCCCGTCGTATTTGACAAAAAGGATACTTAACACCAGGCTCATTTCGACCAGTGTCGGGAGAATCGAGTACAGCGTGTAGCTGATCAGGCTTGAAATGGAACGACTACCGCGTTCGATGTCGCGTGATACCCCACCCGTTTGACGCTCCAGATGAAAACGCAGCGACAGGGCGTGCAGGTGGCGGAATACTTCCAGCGCAATGCGGCGTACCGCCTGCTGGGTTACGCGCGCAAAAAGGATTTCACGAAGTTCGGTAAACAGCGAGGTTGAAAAGCGTAGCGCGCCATAGAGCGCCAGCATCAGCGCGGGGAGCAACAGGACCGGCTGTGGAGGCGTCAGCCCGTCGATCATTTCCTTGAATACGAGGGGAACGGCAACATTGGCCAGTTTGGCGCTGAACAGGCAGGACAAGGCGAGCAGAACCCGCCATTTGTATTGCCACAGATAGGGCGCCAGGCTGTGCAGGGTGCGCCACAGGTGGGAGTCGCCTGCCGCTCGGTTGGACGCCGGCCAGTGATCGGACGTATTGCGGGAAGAGCGGCGCATAGTGGTTGATTTGTCTGATGGGTAGTGCCGAGTATGCCGCTTTGCCCAGTGACTACTCAACACAAAAATATCTCGTCCCAACCGACGTTGCTACGGGCGGCCCCAGTATTCATCCTGTATTCCCTGCGCCTGCCAAGGCAAGCGGGGATCAACTGACGTTTGTGGAGTTTTGAATACCGCGTTTGATTTGCCGGCAGTCGGTTGCTATCTTGTGGCTTCGGCGGGTGTCGGAGAAACCGTCTCAATCGGGCAGATCGCCCAACTGCGCAAGGAGTCGTCATGTCTGAACAGATCAACGAACCGGTGGTCTTGCCGTATGGTTCGCCCGCGCTACGCGTGATGCCCATGCCGGCCGACGCCAATCAGTACGGCGACATTTTCGGCGGCTGGATCATGTCGCAGGTCGATATTGCCGGTGCCACGGTGGCTATGCGCCGTGCCCGTGGCCGAGTCGCGACGGTATCGGTTAACTCCTTTGTGTTCAAACAGCCGGTTTCGGTGGGTGACATCGTCAGTTTTTTCGCTGAGGTGATCGAAACCGGCAAGACTTCGATAAAGGTCAACGTCGTGGTTTTTGCCGAACGCAATCCGGTGCAGCCGATGACGGTCAAGGTAACCGAAGCGACACTTACCTATGTTGCAATAAACCAACAGGGAGGCAAGCGTGTGCTGGCCGGCAGCGAATAAAAAAGGTTTAATGCAGAAGTCGCTTTAGAATTACAATTGTCTGTTCGCACGTTATGATAATTACATGCCAAGAGGGTTTCAGATGGTGCAAGAAAATTCTAAAAGGTTGATCCCGGCGCTGTTGCTGCTGGCTTGCTCGGGAGTGGCAAGCGCTTCCGGTTTCCAGTCGTTCGAACAAAATGCGAGCGGTACCGGCAACGCCTATTCCGGCTCGGCGGCGGTCGCCGATAACGCCAGCACTATCTTCTTCAACCCTGCGGGGATGACGCAACTGCAGGCGCACGAAATTTCCGGCGGCCTCACGGCGGTCGATTCGAGCGTTCGCTTCAACGACAAGGGATCGTCTGTCGGCGCATTGGCGGGCACAGGCGATGGTGGCGATGCGGGCAATTGGCTGCTCGTTCCGAACGGCTACCTCTCGTGGGCGCTGAACAAAGACTGGTATGTCGGCATCGGCATCGGCAGACCGTTTGGCGTGAAGAACGAATACAACGATCCGTGGCTTGGTGCAGCGCAGGCCACGCTGTTTGAAATCAAGACGGTCAATATCAACCCTTCAGTGGCCTATCGCGTGAACGACAAGGTCTCGCTCGGGTTCGGTCTGAACTGGCAGCGCGCCGAACTTGACTACCGGCATCATCAGTCCACGGCGAGCACCGCACCCTGGAAGCTGACGCTGGATGACGACTCCTGGGGTTGGAATGCCGGGGCGCTGTTCACGATTTCCCCATCGACCAAGGTCGGCGTGTCCTACCGTTCGGCCATCAAGTACGATTTGACGGGGAAGATCGCTTCGACAACGCCCGGCAATGCCAAGGCCAGCCTCAAGCTTCCGGGCACCTTCATCCTGAGCGTATCCCAGAAACTCAGCGACAAATGGGAAATGCTGGGCGACGCGTCCTGGACGGGCTGGAATTCGATTTCAAATGTCAATATCCTGCGTAGCTCAGGTGCCCTCGAACAAAGCCTGGATACCGACTTCCGCAATACGTGGCGAGTTGCCTTGGGCGCCAACTACAAATTCAACGATGCCTGGAAATTGAAATACGGCGTCGCTTACGACCAGACACCGGTGCAGAGGGCGGCGAATCGCCAGGCATTCCTTCCGGATAACGACCGCTTCTGGCTGTCCATCGGCGCTCAGTGGGCGCCGTCCAAGACCTCGGCGCTGGATCTTGGCCTGTCCTACATTATCGTCAAGGACAGCCGAATCAATAACAGTCAGGCGACGTTTGGTCGGGTCACCGGCGATTACGAAGCCAACAACTGGCTGTTGGGCGCACAGTACTCCTTGTCGTTTTAAACCCGGTTCATCCGCCCCGAAACGCCCCGTATTCCGGGGCGTTTTTAATTTCAGTGTTCGTTTGACTGCGGATTTTGGCTACCATGCATTCGTTTCCCTCAATACGCGGGGAGTTGTACCGCTCCTCGTGATGCCATGGCAGACAAACGCCTCAAGGAGGTGCTCTTGAGCAACTTTATTGTTCGCAAAGTGGCGGTACTCGGAGCCGGGGTAATGGGCACGCAGATTGCCGCGCATCTGGCCAATGCCGAAATACCGGTTGTTCTATTCGATCTGCCGGCCCAGGAAGGCGACCCGAATGGTCTTGTTAAGGCCGCGCTGGCAACGATCAGCCGGCTCGAACCATCGCCGATCGCCACAGTGGATCGCACGGACTACATCGATATCGCCAACTACGCGCAGCATCTTGATCAACTCAGGTCGTGCGATCTGGTCATCGAGGCCATCACCGAGAAGGCCGCGTGCAAAGCCGATCTGTACCGCGCGGTCGCGCCGTTCATCTCATCGCAGGCCGTCGTCGCGTCGAACACGTCCGGCTTGTCGATCGCCCTTCTCGCTGAAGGATTGCCTGACCCCTTGCGCGAACGATTCTGTGGAATGCATTTCTTCAACCCGCCGCGCTACATGCCGCTTGTCGAACTGACCTCATGCGAACGCACATCACCGGCGCTGCTTGACCAACTGGAATGTTGGCTCGTTTCCCGTCTCGGCAAAAGCGTTGTCCGCGCACTCGATACGCCCAACTTCATCGCCAATCGCGTCGGTCTATTCTCAATGCTCGCTGCCATGCATCATGCCGAGCGTTTCGGGCTGGGTTTCGATGTCGTCGATAGTCTGACCGGAGCGCTAATCGGCCGAAAAGCGCGACCTACCGAACGGCCGACGTGGTGGGACTCGATACGCTGACGAATGTCATCATGACGATGCGCAACACAGGCGTCAGTGGAAATCCCGATCCCTGGTCAGGGTATTACGCCGTGCCAGCATGGTTGGCCGCCCTGGTTGAACAGGGGGCACTAGGTCGGAAAACCGGTCGCGGCATCTACCGGGCAGGGGGGAAAGAGGTTCAGGTATTCGACCCGGCCACGCTGACGTATCGGGCCAGCCAAGAAGCCTTGGAGCAGATTGACCTTGACGTATTGGCCATACTCAAAGACAAGAATCCGGTCGGCAGACTGGCCCGATTGCGCACCTGCGCTCATCCGCAGGCACAGTTTCTGTGGGCGATCTTCCGGGACGTTTTTCACTATGTGGCGTTTCACTTGGCAGATGTCGCCGACAACGCCCGCGATATCGATCTGGCCATGCGCTGGGGTTACGGCTGGGCGCAGGGGCCGTTCGAGACCTGGCAGTCGGCAGGCTGGAAGAACACCGCCGATGCAATTCAGGCGGATATCGATGCCGGCACGGCGATGAGCACGACGGCGCTTCCGGAATGGGTTTTCGCGCGCGTCGAACAGGGTGGTGTGCATTGCGCCGAAGGTTCCTACTCGGCGAGCGCCCAGGCGATCAAACCGCGCTCGACTCTACCCGTTTACCGGCGGCAACTCTTCCCCGATCTTATGCCAGGCGAGAAAGCCGACCATGGAACGACGGTCTGGGAAAATGCTGGCGTACGCCTGTGGACGCTGCCGCAAATCGATCGCGAGATCGCCATCGTCAGCCTGACCTCGAAGAACCATACCTTGGGCCACGATGTATTGATGGGCATGCAGGAAGTTGTTGCTCGGGCCGAGGCAGGCTACAAAGGCTTGGTCATCTGGCACGAGGCGCCGTTTGCCTACGGGGCAAATCTCAAGGAGGTGGCCGGCCTGATCGGTGCGGGCCAGTTCGACCAGGTCGAAAACTATATTGCCGAGTTCCAGAAAACCACAATGACGCTCAAGTATGCCAAGGTGCCCGTCGTTGCTGCCGTGCAGGGCATGGCGCTGGGTGGCGGCTGCGAGTTCTTGATGCATTGCGCAAAGCGGGTGATTGCACTGGAAAGCCGGATTGGCCTGGTGGAAACCGCCGTCGGGCTGATCCCGGCCGGTGGCGGCTGCAAGGAGTTTGCCATCCGCGCCTGGCAGAACGCGGCCAGGACCATGAGCAAGGATCCCTTTGAATTCATCCAGCCCATTTTCATGTCAATCATCGCGTCCAGGATTTCCGGGAGCGGGATGGAGGCGAAGTCGCTGGGTTTCGCGTTTGATTCTGACCCGGTCGTCTTCAACGCCAATGAACTGCTCTACATTGCCTTGCGCGAAGCGCGCGGAATGGCCGACGCCGGCTACGCTCCGAAGCTGTCGCCGCGCGATATCCAGGTGGCCGGGCACGCCGGAATCGCCAAATGTGAGCTGATCCTTGCCGGAAAGAAAGAGGCAGGCATGTTTTCCGAACACGATTGTTTCGTCGCCAGATGCGCCGCGACAGCACTGTGCGGCGGGGACATCGAACCCGGTTCGCGGGTCGACGAACAAGGGCTACTGACGGTTGAGCTCGAAGTTTTCCTCGAATTGGTCAAGAACCAGAAAACCCAGCAACGCATCCAGCATTTGCTTGATACCGGCAAGCCGCTCAGAAACTGAAGGCCCGGCACCCGAACGAATCGTTGATGGGGTAAACACGTAGTTATACGTAACCCAACACAGAACATTCTCTGGTATACAGAGACCGGAAACATTGACACACGACGTTGGGGGACATCGTCGCACACTCGTCGGGCAGCTTCTTGGCGCAAGGCGAGAGCACGAATCCGAGCAGCGTGAAATTGACTTCAACGAGTCCAATTCAAATTACTATCGGGAACAAGTCGCTCACCTAATTATGATCTATGCTCGCACTCACACATGAACAACACTGCGCCTGCGACCAAGCCAATGTCTGACTCCAAAGCTCAATTCATTGATGTCGCCGATCTGCGTATCGGTCTGTTTGTTTATATCGACTTGGGGTGGATGTCACATCCCTTTCCTTTGAGTAGTTTCAAGATTCACTCACCGGAGCAAATCGCCACCATCCGTACCCTGGGCATCGAGCGGATTCGCTACTCGCCGGAAAAGAGCGATCCGGAACCCGAGGCGGTAAAAACAATTGAGGCACCGCCCGCGCCTCTTTCGCCGCAGGAGAAGGAACGGGAGCGGCGCCAGTTGTTGGTGGGCGAGCAAAATGCCAGCCTGAAAGTATGCGAGCGCCAGTATTCGCAGGCCGCCAAAAGTTACAAGCAGTTGCTGGAGCAGACGAAGGCCCAGCCTGATAAGTCGTACGCCCAGTCGAAGGTGCTGGTCGACGAGGCAATTCGGCAACTACAGGGGCTGGAGGAGAGCAGCATTCGATTGTTGTCGGAACAGGCTGGCGATCGCGCCTCCTTGCATTCGATCAACGTACTGGTACTCTCGCTGCTGCTCGGCAAGGCCTGTGGGCTGGGTGAAGCCGATTTGCAAGGGCTCGGTATCGGCGCGCTTCTGCACGATATCGGCAAGCAGGAATTGCCCAATCGCCTGCGCTGGGACGACGAGCAGTTCTCCAGCGCCGAAAAGAAACTCCATCAGGAACATGTGCGGCACGGGATCGCGCTCGGAATAAAGATGGAACTGCCCAGCGCGGCCCTTCAGTGCATCGCCCAGCATCACGAAGCGGCCAACGGGAACGGTTACCCGATGCGGCTATCCGGCGAACAAATTTCGCCGCTGGCGCGCATCCTTACGCTGACCAACCAATACGACAGTCTGTGCAACCCCGGCAATCCGGCGGCGGCGCAAACGCCCCACGAGGCCTTATCGACCATTTTCACCCGGTTGAAGGGCCGCTTTGACGCCCAGACGATGAGCGTATTCATTCGCATGATGGGTGTTTATCCCCCCGGATCGGCTGTACAACTTACCGATGACCGCTACGCAATGGTGGTTTCGGTCAATTCCTCGCGCCCGCTGAAACCACGCCTGATTATCTACAACCCGCAAATTCCCAAAGCAGAAGCGCTGGTTGTGGATCTCGAACAGCAGGCGGATCTGGGGGTCAAGCGAAGCATCAAACCGATTCAATTGCCCCGGCAGGCGCTGGATTATCTGTCGCCCCGGCAACATATCTGCTACTTCTTTGAACGCGCGAGCAGCCTCGCCGGGGGTGATGACACATCATGAATGTCGAGCGCTGGCAGTCCTTGCTGGAAGGGATGATTGAAGCCGTCTGGCTGGTCGATCCACAAACCTTGCGCATCGTCGCCGTCAATCGGGCGGCCACGTCGATGCTCAATAGGGAACCTGGAGATCTGATCGGCAAATTGGTAACCGAACTGGCGGCCACACCGGAAGACCAGTTCTTCTGGGAAGACGTCGCCGCCGGACTCGCCGATCATATCCTCTCCGAAACCCTCCTGTTGCTCGAGGATGGCAGCACGGTTCCGGTAGAACGCCGGGTGAGCCAGGTAAGACTGTCGGCAGAAATCGTGGTTTATCAGGTGGCCATCTCCAATAGGGCAGAGCAACGCCGGGTTGAACAGGAGCTGGAGAACCTGCTTGCCGAGTTGCGGGCGACGCTTGATTCCACCGCTGACGGTATTCTGGTGACCGATACGGATGGTGGGGTGCGTGGCTACAACCAGCGCTTTGCCGAACTTTGGGATATGCCGAATGAACTGATGATACGCAAGGACGATGCGGCGACGCATGCCTGGATGACCCAGAATGTTCTCAACAGTGCCGAATACGAGAGCCGCATCAGAACGATCGCCAACTCCGCATTAACCGAAACCAGAGACGTGGTGGCCTTGCGCAACGGGCGCATTCTGGAGCGCGTATCCATGCCACAGCTCGCACGAGGCCGGCCCACGGGCAGGGTCTATTCCTTTCGTGATATTACCCAGCAACTGGCCAATGAATCCAGACTGCAGCTCGCGGCCGAAGTGTTCGAATCCAGCCTCGATGCGATTTGCGTTGCCGATCCGCAGGGCGTTATCGCCGCAGCCAACCCCAGCTTTGAACGTTTGTACGGGCTCCCTGTTGAGCAGATCAAGGGCCGAGTGCTCTGGAGCATGATTCGCTCGACACAATATGAGCTCAGCGGACAGGATTTTCTCAAAGCGCTCGCGCATTCCAACGCCTGGGAAGGCGAGGCAAGCTTCCTTCCTCAGAGTGGCGACGAAGTACCCATTCTGGCTTCACTGGTGCGCGTCGTGTCCCAGGGAAAGGAGATTTTGCACTACATCGCTTTTCTCAAAGATACCACCGAGAAACTGGCCGCCTTGCAGCGCATCGAGGAACTTGCTTTTAGCGACCCCTTGACCAGCTTGCCGAATCGGGCATTGCTGCATGAGCGCATCGATTTTTCGCTCGAATTGTGTGAAAGGGAACACAAGAAATGTGCCATTGTTTTCATCGATCTTGATCACTTCAAGAAGATCAACGATTCGATGGGCCATATTTTTGGCGACCAGGTACTGGTTGCCGTGGCCAAACGCCTCAGGGCCTGTCTACGCCAGTCCGATACAGCCGCCCGCACCGGCGGCGACGAATTCGTGCTGCTGCTCCACGACACCGATGCGCCGGGCGCCGAAGCGATGGTGAAACGGGTGTTGCAACGCGTGTGCGAACCTGTCGTTCTGGGCGATTTGACCTTGACCATAACCAGCAGCATCGGCATTGCCATCTATCCCCTCGATGGGGAGAACCGCGATGAGCTGATCAAGAATGCCGATACGGCCATGTATCAGGCCAAGGAAAGAGGCCGCTTCAATTACCAGTTCTATCAACGGCAAATGAACATCGATTCGCTGTCCCACATCAAGCTGGATTCGGCGATGCGTGCGGCCCTTGCTCAAGGCGACTTTCTGTTGCGCTACCAGCCGCAGATCGACCTCGAGTCGGGCCGAATCATCGGTGCGGAAGCGTTGCTCCGCTGGCACAGCAAGGAACTTGGCGATATCTCTCCAGGGCAATTCATTCCCGTTGCCGAAGAAACCGGCTTTATCATTGCGCTCGGACAATGGGTGCTCACCGAAGCGGTCGCCCAGGCGGCGCGCTGGCAAGCGGCAGGAATTGGTCTGGTCGTGGCCATCAACGTCTCGGCCTTGCAGTTTCAGAGTTCCTCCTTCATTGACAGCGTTGCCGCGGCGCTCAGCCAGGCAGGGCTGGAGCCTTGCCGGCTGGAACTTGAACTGACCGAATCGATCCTGATTCATGACATCAACGAAACGTTGGCCAGATTGCAGGCCCTGGCGCAGCTGGGAATCAGCCTGTCCATCGATGACTTTGGGACAGGCTATTCCAGCCTGACCTACCTGAAACGTTTTCCGGTCCAGAAACTGAAGATCGATCGCTCCTTCGTCAACGGTCTGCCGGATGACGAAAGCGATCTGGCGATCGCCCGCGCCATCATTCAACTGGGCCTGGCTCTGCGCCTCAGGGTGATCGCTGAAGGCGTGGAAACCGAGCGGCAAAAGGATTGCCTGCAAGATCTGGGTTGCCATGAGTATCAGGGCTATTTCTTCGCGGCGGCGCTCGACAGCCGGGATTTGGAAGCCATGCTGACCGAAGAAGACAAAAATCTCCAAAGTGGCCCAGGGAAGGTGTGAAGCTTGGCCTCTCGGAGTGTCTGGCATAATACCGCTCTGTGACAATGGCTTAGACGACCGATGGATTTTGATGTTCTGGCAATCTTTGGCTGGCGCGAAGCGCTCGTCGCGGTGATCGCGATACTGGCGCTGTATGTCTTTGTCGTTTTTTTGCGCATCCGTCGCTTGAAGCGCGCGAATCAGGGCAGCGCGATCCCCGATCCGCTGGTGGCCAGGGCCGCCGTTGCCGCCTACACCGAAGTGCTTGAAACAGAGGCGAAGGAGGTGCCTGATTCCCCCGATACATCGCCAGCTGTTCCCGTGCCTCTGGCCGAACCTTCCGAAGCCGCCTTCCCGTGGAACGAACCTCCTCCGGAAATTCCAGGGCAGAAATTGATCGAAGCGCTTGAGCGAGAGATCGCGCAGTTGCGCGATGAAATGGGGAGCCTCCATGCCGAAGTTCAGGCGCTACGCGAGGAACAGCAGCGCGAATTGACCCAGTCGCAGGCGATACAGCACGTTTCGCCGCTGTACAGCGATGCCATGCAGCTGGCGATTCAGGGGCAGGATGCAACAGGCATTTCGCAGCACTGCGGCATTTCTCGCGCCGAGGCCGAGCTGGTGGTAGCCTTGGTGCGTAATCGCGAAAATCTGGGTTAAAGACAATAACGGGCGAGGAGAAAACATGGTTAGCAGCCAGACCGGCACCGGCGGGGCGCCAGACGATCTGTCCGATATAAAACGCAAACTGGCCTGGCGAATGGGAATTGCCGGGCTGATGATCGTCGGTCTGCTCGTCGGTTTGGCCTTGTTTGACCACTTCAGCGTGGAGCGCGAAACAGAATCGTTGGCACCGCAATACACCCAACCCGTGCCGGTACCCAAGAAACTGACTACGCAGCCGTTGAAACCTGCGGAGCCACCAGCCGAACCGGCCAACGACACGGCGAAGGATCAGAAGACTGCGGCCACCCCCGAATCCAGCGCGGCGCCCGCGGAAAAGGAAGCCACGCCGGAAAAGGCGGCTCCCGCGCCTGAGCCGCCACCCCCGCCGGTGGTGACGGCGCAACCGGTTTTGCCGCGCGCCTCTTCGCCGCGGGGTCCCGTGCCGGCCCCGGCAAGCCAGTCGGCGCCACATGCGGCGGGCAAATCCGCCGAGCCCAGGACGGTTCCTGCAGTTGCAGCACCCGCTCGCGAGGAACCCGTCGTCGCGGCGGAACCCGCGCCGATCAAGCCTCAACCCGCAGCGCCACGACTGTTCTCCGGTTATGCCTTGCAAGCCGGCGTGTTTTCCGACCCGCGCCGGGCTGAAGAGCTGCACGCCAAACTCACGCTCGAAGGCATTCCATCGACGATCGAAGCGCGGGTGCAGGTTGGTCCTTTTAAGACGCGGGAAGAGGCCGAAGCGGCTCGCGCCAGGATGAAGGAACTGGGGATCGATTCGGTGATGCTGGTACCCAAAGGCGTCAAGCGTTAGGGAGTTGCGAACCCCCTTCGTCCGCGTGTTTGTTCAGCCGTCGGGCGAAAACAGCCATCTCCTTGGCCACCTGAATATCACCCTTTTCATTGGCGATCTGGATTCCCTGCTCGTAGGCGGCCAATGCCTCCGCCGTTTGCCCGCTGTCCGCCAGCGCCTTGCCCAATAGCTTCCAGGCGGCCGAGTATTTTTCGTCGCGCTTGACGGCCTCGCGAAAACAGTCCGCCGCCTGATCGGGGTGACCGGCTTTGAGCCATTCGTTGCCCAGCGAGTAACGGAGCAAGGCGCCGTCACGCGGCCCGCCGAGCAATTTTTCAAGACTGGCGATGATTGCTGTCGTCATTGAGATCTTCCTGATTCAGACCTGGTTGTCCGGAATTCTGAAATCACTGGCACTTTGCTTTGCTGTTGGGACGAACGCCATATTAAGGCGATGCCTCAAGAGTTGCTCTGAGAATACCGACGTAAGCATAAGAAAGGTGGAATGTCACTTGGAAAATCCACGACTACAACCTTTGAGGTAGCCGGCCGCAGGAGCGGTGCAGCTGCGGAGGGACCCTGCAAGCGCAGCTTGCAGCCGGACTGTGTTCGCTGAGATGTTTTGGGCACCGTGGCGATTCTTGAAGGTTGTACATAGCCATGCCGATGCGACGCCTGAACCTGTACCTGTACCATAAGAGTGGAGCGGCTCTAACTGGCGGAACATGGCCTTGGCCTCTAGCTGCGCACCATTCGGTCCGCAACTCAGCGAGTGTCGTTGCAATCTCGACCATAGAATTGATCGACTTGTCGGCATGTTCAGTTGATAGTAGCCACTTCGCAATGGAAGCGCGACGAGCCCGAATGTTGGGAATTCCAAGGGCATTCGGTTCACCCGCTTCGAGTACTTGGCTCCACACGAAGATTATCGGGTTGTGCGCAACTTGGTTTCGAAGGTGCGCAAGCTTCAATGCTTCGTTCCAACCCCTTAACGATTGATTTGATTTCGAACTCTCGCTCAGCAAGTTGCACAAACCAATGGATAGATTCCAACTCAATTGCCGAAAAGTTCACGAGCAACTTCCCGACTCGTTCGACCCACCGCTGCGTGCTTAAAGCGACTCATCGCATTCGAGAGCCTGACGTTTGAAATCAGGGGTGAGCCAGCTTGCTGGCGATCCCCTGGATTGAAGTGTTCGGCACCCTTAGGGACGAGTCATGCGGCTTGCAATAAGAACTCAACTTTGACCGCCTCAAAGGGAAAGACAATACCTCCTCCTTCTGCACGATCAAGTACGCCAGCCTTTAACAAGGCTGTCACATCGCCATGCACGGCTTTGACATCACGATCAACCCGCCGCGCTGCTTCGCGGATGGAGATAGGGCCTGCACCGCACAGTGCTTTGAGTAACTCCCACCTCTTGGCCGTCAATAATTTCCACAGCAGCTCAGGTGTCGCAAAGCTGATGTGTGCAGATTTCTGAGATTTCCCGGTCTCCCAACCGTGCAAAAAGTCACCCATCGATTCGCTGGGGGAGCGCACATCAAGTGTTACGGTTTTCATTGTTCCACCTCGTAATATCACGTTGGAAATCATGGATCAGTTGCTCAGGAGTAGTGAAGCGATACACGCTTTCTTTTCCCTTGAAATGCTTGTGATCGCCCTTTCCCTCTTCGTTGTCGTAACGAAGCACACACACGCTATCGACAACGTAGGCCAGCCTGTACTTGAACTGATGTGTCGAACCGGCTAGAGGTTTTGGCACTTGCCAAAGCGCCAACTCAGCAAAAGCTGTTTCGGAGTAGGAGATACGGGTACGAACAAGCTGAGTTGCTTTCATGTTGGAGATACTGCCAACATGTGCGGATGTTGTCAATGCTCCCAACGGCTACTGGTTTGTAGAGGGTGCCGAACAGTCATTCACACGTGGAAACGTCCAGGTTGTTGCCAATCATTCAGACACAGTAGAAATGCCTTTAAAGTGTTGTATGACATGGAGATTGTCCTACGCGAGTCTCTTTATCAATCAACAATCATACGGACAGGTTGGGTTAGCCACTGCGTCGCCCAAGCAGTCAGCAATCACAATTCCGGGTTGGCCAAGGCGTCGATCGCAACGAATGCCGATGTCCATGCGTGTTGTGGTTCAATGGCGATTTTCAGGCTTTCAATTTCTTCGATCGGGACAGCATCATGAGCAAATCAATTATCTCCACGCCCAAAGCCCCTGCTGCGATTGGTACGTATTCGCAGGCCGTGCAGGTGGGCGATACGGTTTACCTTTCGGGCCAGATCGGCCTCGATCCGGCAAGCATGCAGTTGGTCGACGGTATCGACGCCCAGATTGTCCGCGTATTTGAAAATCTGAAAGCCGTGGTTGAAGCGGCCGGAGGTTCGCTGGCCGATGTCGTCAAGCTCAACATTTATCTTACCGACCTGAGTCATTTCACCAAGGTCAATGAAGCGATGGCCCGCTATTTTTCCGAGCCTTTTCCGGCGCGTGCCGCGGTGGGCGTGGCGGCGCTGCCGCGCGGTGCGTTGGTCGAAGCCGACGGGGTCATGGTGTTATCGGACGCATCCCGTTAATCGATGGCCGCTGCCGACGAGATCAGGGCGCCGCAAGCCCTTCAGGCCCGGCTGCGCAAGCTCGGTCTGATTCGCGGCGACGATCTTGTTGTGCATTTGCCCTTGCGCTACGAGGACGAGACGCGTGTCACGCCGATTGCCAGCGCGCCCGCCGGCGTGCCGGTGCTGGTCGAAGCGAGCGTGCTCGATGTTTCGGTGCAGTTTCGGCCGCGCCGCCAACTGGTTGCGCGGGTTGCCGACGCCAGCGGCGAGCTCGTTTTGCGCTTCCTCAACTTCTACGGCAGCCAGACCCGGCAACTCGAAGCGTTGCGTGACCAGGGGCCTGATCAGGCTCAACTCAGCGGCCGTCGGCTGCGCCTTTTCGGCGAGATTCGCCCAGGCTTTCTTGGCGCGGAAATGGTGCACCCACGCTACCGGGTGGTCGCCGCGGATGAGCCCTTGCCGCAGTCGCTTACTCCCGTTTATCCGACCACGGCCGGCGTTTCGCAGGCAGCCCTGCGCAAGCTGATTCTGCCGGCGCTGTCCAGTGCCGACCTGAGCGAGCTGCTCGATGCGCGCTGGTGCCAGCAGCAGGCAATGCCGACCTTCGCCGAAGCGGTACATCTGCTGCACGCACCTCTCCCCGGTGTTCCGGAAGCCGCGTTGCAGATGCACACCCACCCCGCCTGGCGGCGTATCAAGTTTGACGAAGTGCTGGCGCAGCAGCTCTCTTTGCGTCGCGCCTATCGTGCCCGCCGACTAAAGGGCGCACCGCTGCTCAAGGGCTCCGGCCAGCTTGCGCGGCGCCTGCTCGCCACGCTCCCTTTTCGCCTGACCGGCGCCCAGCGTCGGGTCCATGACGAGATCGCCAGCGAGCTGGCCCAGCCCTATCCGATGCAACGGCTGCTGCAGGGCGACGTGGGCAGCGGCAAAACCATCGTCGCCGCGCTGGCGGCATGCCAGGCCATCGAAGCCGGTTATCAGGCGGCGTTCATGGCGCCGACTGAAATCCTGGCCGAGCAGCATTACCTCAAGCTGCGTAGCTGGCTCGAACCACTCGGCATTGAAGTCGTGTGGCTGACCGGCCGGCAGAAGAAGGCACTCAGGCAAGCCATGCAGGCGCGTGTGGCAGGCAGCGCGCCAGGCAGCGCGCAACTGATCGTCGGCACCCATGCGCTGATTCAGGAGAGCGTGGATTTCGCCCGGCTCGGGCTGGTGATCATCGACGAGCAACACCGCTTCGGCGTTGCGCAACGGCTCGAATTGCGCAAGAAGGGCGAGAAGAGTGAGAACGGTGAGAAGAATTCCATGCCGCCACATCAGTTGATGATGTCGGCGACGCCGATCCCGCGCACGCTGGCCATGAGCTATTACGCCGACCTCGACGTTTCGGTGCTCGACGAGCTGCCGCCGGGGCGCCGGCCGATCAAGACCAAACTCGTTTCCGATTCCCGCCGCGACGAAGTGATCGCTCGCGTGCGCGGCGTGGTGGGTTCCGGTCGGCAGGCCTACTGGGTTTGCCCGCTGATCGAGGAATCGGAAAAGCTGCAACTGCAAACCGCACTCGACACGCACGCTGCGCTCAGCGAAGAACTCGACGATCTGCGCATCGGGCTGGTACATGGCCGTCTCAAGTCCGATGAAAAAGCTGCAACGATGGCTGCTTTCGCTGCGGGTGAAATCGACGTGCTGGTGGCCACCACGGTCATCGAGGTCGGCGTCGATGTGCCCAACGCCTGCCTGATGGTCATCGAACATGCCGAACGTTTCGGCCTGTCGCAACTGCACCAGTTGCGCGGGCGCGTCGGGCGCGGTGCGCATGAGTCGGTATGCGTCCTGCTCTATCAGCAGCCGCTTTCCGAAACCGCCAAGGCGCGACTGAAAATCATCTTCGAAAACGACGACGGTTTCGAGATCGCCCGCCACGACCTGCACCTGCGCGGCCCCGGCGAGTTTGTCGGCAGCCGCCAGTCGGGCGTGCCGCTGCTGCGCTACGCCGATCTCGAAGTCGATACCGATCTCGTCGAGCTGGCCCGCGAGATGGCCGAGCACCTGCTGCGCGATGCGCCCGATCTCGCACAACGGCATTTGCAGCGCTGGCTCGGCAGCCGGGAAGAACTGTTGAAGGCGTAGCTCCAG
>WBZS01001384.1_pt1 | contig 19569 bp, 25 predicted proteins | sample 5204201 | NCBI WGS metagenome assembly WBZS01 (sample SAMN12344357, study PRJNA552823) | activated sludge metagenome | biome: Activated sludge suspended growth; feature: Nitrification reactor; material: Wastewater; isolation source: activated sludge from nitrification reactor of wastewater...
ATGGTCGAGACGGCATCAGTTGACAGCCGACTCTGAAGCAGGGCCGACGCGAACGCCGCGAACGTGGTTGCGTCGGACGAGCCGGCCATCAGGGCCAGATGTCCCAAGCTCCAGGTGGCCCCGCCGGGTCGAGCGGTACCGGTGATGGCCCAGCGCCGACAGGACCAGACCCGACCCGGCAGCCAAGGTCAGTCCGACCGCTGCCGACAGCCAGGGTGCGACACCGGCCAGGGACAGCACCGGATACCAGCCGATCAGCGGACCCACCATCAGCGCGACCGCGAGGATCGACCAGTAGACGATGATCGCGATCGCCCACGGGTGCGCGATGTGGGGCCGGGACTCGGTCATGCGTATTCCTCCCTACGCCCGGAACCGGACCGTGCCGAGAGCGAGCGGCCACCGATGGCGGTGATCAGTGCCGCAGGCGTACAGCCAAGGTGTCACATCAGGAAAAGTCGCCCCGGGCAATGAGTTTCGCCCGCAAGTCGTTCGCCAGCGCCATGGTGGTCGCAGCATCGGTACCGGCAGCAGCCAGTGAACCTCTCGCGACACCCGAATTGCCGTGAAACCCGAGCCGACTACCTGCCGAAGCGTTCGACCCGAAAGCGCCGAAAGCGCCGACGCCGGAGATTGGACCCAGGACCATGCTTCCGGGTGTCGAGCCTCCGTCGGTGGTCACCGTGTATTGGGCCACACTCGTCAATGTCGCCCAAGGGACAACAATGCGTTCCGGCCCTCCGAGAGAATTGTCATCGAGGACAATCGCCGAACCGGTCAGCGATGAGAAGTGGCTACTGATGCTGATCGAGTCCAGGATGTTTTGCAGACGGACCCCGTGTCGCGTCCCACGTAAGACGTTGTCGGTCAGTATCGACCTCCGAAGCGCTGCCCCCATCGACGTGATGCCATCGGCCGACGCGCCCTGGTTTGCAGTGTCGCCAATCACACGTAGGCCAGATATGACAATGTTCTCTAGGTCTTGACCGGCCCCGCCGATCTCGACCATGCCGACACTAACCACGCCGAATACTTCCCCGCCGAGAATCGACACGTCGTCGGCGTAGATCGAGATCCCCGCATACGGGTGCGCGACCCCGGAGTCATACGTCATATCTACATGGGGTGAGGTGATCTGCACTCCGCCGGCCTGGACCTTGAATCCGCGCTTCCGGCACCTCCGGGTGGTGATGTTGTCCAGCATCACATCTACCCGGCCGGGAAAATCCTGCACAACGATGCCGTCGCCATCGGACGGGCTCTCGATATCCTCGATTGTCGTGTGATGGATCTTCACGCCCTGCACAGTGCCAGTCGTTCCGCTTATCAACACCCCACGCCCCACGGTCGCCGTCGTCACCCCGTGGAGCCAAGAGTTTGCGATGATCGTCCGATGGCACCCAGACCGGATTCGCACTAACGCCGTCGTCGTGGTTCCGGCGGCTCCGGTCACCTCGCTCTCAAGGATTCGACTATCGGTGACATCGGTCGCAATGTCCACCACCCAGTTGCTCGCCTTGCCGTCCGCATCGAGCACCATGCCCCGAACCCCTGATCGAGAGCCGTTGATCTGGAGGAAGTTCGGAGCGGCGGTCCGCATCTTCAAGGTTGCTGCACCATCTCCATCCAGGAGGACGCGACTCGGCAAAGTCAGCGCATCTGACAGCCATACCCCGGGTCGGAAATAAACGGATCCGCCTCCCGCGCCGGCTTCCGACACGGCTGCTGCGATTGCGGAGGAATCGTCTGCCCCACCGCCGACGGCACCCCACTGGGTGACCGACTCTCCACGGCTCTGGGCGTAGATCTGCCCCGGGGATGCGGCCCCGATAGCATCCCTCGCCCCAGCCGCGTCAGCAGCAGTGAGCAGGGACTCGACGGCAGATGTGGCGTCGATGCGTTCCACCGGCACGACCACCCAGTCGGGGATGGTCAGGTCGTCCCCGGTGGAAATCAGCCGCTCGACCATCGGGGCTCCTCTCGGTTGGGTGCATCGCCCGCCGCCAGCCGGAGCCAGGCCGCTGCTCCCCGGCTGCGTTGGGCTGCCTTGCGGAAGGCAGCCGCGGCGGGCGATGCACGTTCAGGGGGTGGTGCGGATGAGGCTGAGCGTCATCCGGGTTTCGTGCTCGCCGGCGAGGATGCCGGTGGCTGAGGTGGTGCGGGCGATGCACATGATCCGGTCGGCCGGGGTGAGCCAGTAGCGCCGCTCTGCCGTGTGCCCGGTCTCCGCAGTGGAGGGTGCGACCTTCGACGAGTCCAAGTAGAGGCCGCCGGACAGGTTGCTGGACGAGTTCCAGGTGGTCGCGGACGGGTTCAGGTAGATCGCTGCCTGGCGGTTGCCGGATGTCGAGTCACCGGCCCAGTACACCTTCCAGGCGATCTGCCACCAGGCCGGGAAGGGTGGAACCAGACAATCCCCGTCCCATTCGGGGGTGAAGTCCGGCGCCCCGGTTGCCCCGACGAGCGTGGACGGCAGGCACGAGGTGTAGTTGGAGGCGGTCGGGCTGAAACCGGACGCCAAGCGGCCCGACCAGAAACTGCCAGCGGTCGAGCCACCGAGGATGGCGGCGATCAGATAGCTGTTGTTGTCGATCGAGACCCGCACCTGCTGACCGGCCGCGATCACGCCGAGCGAGGTCGGCATCAGGCAGATGACGGACCGGTCGCCAATGTCCACCAGGGCGTGGGTGGAGTCGACTGCCTCGATCACGATCCCTGACCGGACGCTGGCCCGGGTCGCCCTCGCAGCGCCGATGACCCGCCCCAGCGTCTGCGTGTTCATGCGATGCTCCTGGCCATCGTCCGGACGGTGGAGGTCCCTCCGGCCAGGTCAAGATCCCACGAGGACACCAGGTAGGCTCCGGTGGCGCCGACCCGGCGGCGTCCGATCTGCACCACATCCCGGTAGTCCAGATCGGGGCGGGGTGGTATGCGCACCTCGACGGTTTCGGTGGGCAGCCGGAGCCGCCCGAAAGTCAGCCGGGCCAGGTTGTCGGCGGCGGCTTGGGTGGCGACCGCGTCGGACTCGACGCGCTCCTCCCAGATCGCCCCTCGACCCACCCATGTCGGTGACGATTCGTCGTCGTCCTCGACGATGGCGACGATCGGCGGCGACACCTCGCTGGAGGTGGACACCACCACGACCCGGTTGACCATCTCGCTGGTGGTGATCTGCCGGCGGATCGCCGACATCCGGTTGTCCGGGCCTTCCTGCCAGGTGGCCCGCACGGTTGCGTCGTCGGAGGCCGGTCCGCAGACGATGGTCCCTTTCCGGTCGGCGCGCACCGTCCAGTTCGCCATGCCGGCGATCTCCGTCCAGTCCTCGAAGGGCTGCCTTGCGCCCAGCTCGTAGACGGCGGGCAGGGTGATGTCGGTGTCGCCGATGGTGCGCGGGAAGCGGGGAGCCACCTGGGAGAAGATCACATCGAGCGCGGCGCTGACAGTGAGGCCGCCGACCGAGATCGTCTGGCCGCGGTAGCCGCCACGCTTGGCTTCGGCGATGACGTCCACGCCCTGCACCTGCATCGACAAGGTGCCGTCGTCGGAAATGTCCGGATCGTGCAGGACGAAGGTGCCGACCGGTACCGATGCCCATCCGATCGGGCGGGCGATGATCCAGCCGCCCGGATGGTCCGGGTCGGGCAGCAGGCTGGTGCCGGCCCCCATCAGCCAGCCGTGGGGATGGTCGACATCCTCCACCAGCCCCGACAAGGGCGTGAACAGCCAGCCGAGAGGATGGTCTAGATCGGGGGTGATGCCGCGGGTCTCGATCGGCTTGTCGATGTACAGGTCCCACCACAGCCGCAGCCGCAGCCAGGCCCGCGGGTCGAACGGATCGTCGGGGGAGCGCGGCACCCACAGCGGATCGGTGAGGGTGACGTCGGCCGCCCACTGCTCGGACGATTCTCCAGAGAAGCGGACCGTGCCGGACGCCACCGGCACCTGATCGCCCAACTCGACACCGTCGATGGTGACCAGCCCGGCCCGACGACGGGTGACCCTGCGCGGCGACTCAACGGCCGCCTTCCACGCCGCCGGGTCCACCTGCCGGTAGTCGATCACTGCTCGACCCATTCGAGCGGCAGGTCACGCGGCGTGGCAGCCACCTGCACGATGCGGGCCGCCTCGACCTGCGAGGTGCGCGCAACCCGGACGGCCCCACCATCGTGAATGGTCGCGCCCTTCACCTCGGCCGGGAACCGGATCCAGAACAGGCGATGGGCGTCCCAGAAGTCGATGATCGCGGCCCGGTCGGCGGGCAGCACCCCTAGCAGTGTCGTGGTGCCCGCCCATCCCTGCGGAGGGCTGTACTCCACGGCCGCAGTGGGCGCCTCACCATCACCGGTCAAGCCGTAGGTGACCTCGATGGCTTCCACCCGGCGGCGAGCAGTGTCGGCCCGCATCCGGATCTGCATCCAGTCCACCCCGTCATCGGAGACCAGATAGCCGGCGATGTCCGTCGAGGACTCGGCACCGGACCCGATGGTCCGATCCGACCACTGCTCGGTCCCATCGACGGTGTCGGAGGCGCGCGCCCCGTACAGCCTGGGCACCCCGTAGGGGGTGAGCGGCAGGCTCAGCGTCACCGACGGTCCAGTGACGGGCACGACGGTGTAGGTAGCCCATGTGCTGCCACCATCCTCCGAGTACTCGGCGCGCACCCGGTTCCGGCCGGACACGCCACTGACGGTCAGGGTGGGTGGGGCGCCCTGCCCGAACACCACCGCCGACGGGGCGGTAGGCGGCGTCCACGACACGGTGAAGGTGCCGAACGTCCACGCCGACCATTGCCCGCCGGTCTGCTGGATCCGTAGCCACAGCTTGTAGGAGGAGCCGTTGGTCCAGTCGATCGGGTCCAGCGTCCACGCCAGATCATCACCCGGCGTCACGCCCGAATCCCAAAGGGTGACCTGACTCGAATCGGTCGCGCTCGACGGGGTGATCCGCATCTGCCACGCCACCTGAGACCCAACCCCGAGCGTCCGGGTCGCGGTGACGCCCGGCGTCAAGTCACCGGCCGGCGACGAGACAGTCACCGAGGTGACGACCGGCTCAGGCGCCACATTCACCTCGAACGCACCCGACCAGTCGCTCCACGACGGCGACCCGGAATCATCCACCGCAGTCGACATCTGCCACTCGTAGGAGCCGGCGCTCAGCTGCCCAGCAGCCAACGGCATCGACGTCACATCCGACGCGGTCGAGTTGGTGGCGGCATTCAAGGTGCCGTCCGCCCACAGGTACTGCCAGGCGCCCGGTCCCGTCTTCTCCCGGATACGCAGGTTCACCCGAGACTGCGGCATCGTCGGATGATTGTGGCGGCCGACGAAGGTGTTCTCAACCGACGGGTTGATGTAGCTGCCGCTGCCCGGCCTGAGCCGGGTGGGCGGCGACGGCGGCAGCGCGGGCAGCAGTTCGAGCGACGTGAAATAGGACGCGTTCGTCGAAGACAGTTTCTTGAAACCAATCGTGGTTTGCGCTACGAACCACACGTTTGACCGGCGGTTCCGGTTCTTGCCGTTGAGCACATCGGTACCCAACTTGCCGCCCGCCGGGGTGAGCGTCGACGTGCGGGTGTCGTCCCGGACGAAAACGAACAGTCCGCCGCCCACGTTCGTGACCTGCACACCATTAGTTTTCGACGTCCGGCCGATCCCGCCGCAACCGGAGAATGTCGCCAGAAACGCCACATTGCCGGTGACTGCCAGGCTGGACGCCAGCATCGCTGCCGTCACCGGGGCACCCCACACCGTCGAGTTGCCCGTCGACGGCCCGACCTTCCACACGGTCGCATCCGCCGGCGTCGAGTTCGGATTCCCCGACTGCGGCTCCAGCATGCACAGGACAGCGAAGTCGCCGACCACCGTCCCAGCCGGCCAAGCGACGGTCTGCGACCCTGACGAGGCGTAGACGGCTTGGGTGTAGCCACGAAGAGCGACAGCCACCAGACCTCCTAAAAGCTCGCCGCGAGAATGCGGGCCGACAGGGAATCGGCGAGGCGGGAGACGCCCTCAAGGCGAATCCCTGCACCTGCAAGTCCGACGCGGACTCCGCGGGCCACAGCCGCCTCGATATCGGCCGCGGTCGCACCTCCGACTGGCGAGCCCCCTGTGGACCCGACCTTGCCGCCATCCGCATACCCGGCGAGGCGCTCCTTGGGGATGCGGCCCGCGTTGAGCGCGGCCATGATCCGGTCGCCGTAGTAGCGCGCCGAGGGACGCTTGATGACCCATTCGTCCGGCGTCAGCAGTGCGGGCACCTTGTCGTCTCGGTCATGCAGGGCGAAACCGGGAATCTTGCCGCCCGACGCAACGGCGAGCCGAACCAGTTTGCCGCCACCTCGCACACTGATCGTCTTCGACGTGTCGCCGGACCACTTCATCTTGACGTCGACATCGACCTTCTTCGACTTGATCAGACCGAGCTTGTCGGCCAGCTTCTGAGCCTCGCTGCGCGACTTCCCCATCTTCTCGGCGACCGCCACGAACTTGTTCCGGGCGTCTGCCATCGCGGCCGACACCCTCTTGCCCGAGGCGTTCGTCTTGGTCAGAGACTCCACCACTGACAGGCCAGCCGAGGCGATGTTGTTCAGAGCGGTCCGGTTCGCACGGCCCTTCTCCGTTGTCACATCAAGGGTCTTGCCGTTCTTCTTCACCGCCGCCGTGGCGTCGTCGTAAGCAGCCTCCAAGCCCATCGTCGACCCGGACAGGGCCAGTTGCGCGTTGGCGGCCTCGCGGACGCTCTTGAGCTGATCATCGAGCGCCTGCTTGTTGGTCTTGGTGGCCTCCGACTGATCCTTGCTAGCCTGCGTGGCATCCGCGGTGGCATTCTTGGCTGACGTGGTGGCCGTCGCCATGCGCTCCATAGACTCTTTGGCAGCGTCGATCGCGGCTGATTCGCCGCCGATCTTGCTGATCAGCTCATCCGTGGCGTTGATATACCCGGTGATGTTGCCGTACTCGTCGCGGATCGGCTCGGCGAATCCGGCAAGCTTGTCTTTCAGGGTGTCGTAGGCGTCACCCTGCCTGAGGACCGCCCGGACAATCTCGTCCGACGACACGCCGTACTTCTGTGCCGCCGCGAGTACACCTTCCCTCTCCAGGCGGTTGACGATCAGCGCCTGGGTGTTCTCGCCCAGTGCGCCCGAGTCGGCCTTGAGGGACTCGACGTAATCCTCTGCGGCCTGCTTGGCCTTCTCCTGCGCGCCCGCGTACAGCCCGTACAGTGCGGCACCCACGGTCAGCGCGACACCGACCGCACCCATCGAGACCACGGCCAGCTTGGCCTTCGTGCCGAGCGCCTGGAAAGATTCACCCAGCCCGGCGACTACGGCCTTCGCGGCCTTGAGCGCCTCAAGCGCCTTGCCGGCAGTGACGACCCCGGCGATACCGGCAGCGATGAGGGCGAAGCTGCCGACCAGCGGCACCAGCACAGCCTGGTTGTCGGTGGCCCACTTGATCATGGTGATCCCGGCCTTCTGCGCTTCCACGATGGCCGGGGCCAGCTTCTCGCCGATCTCGGCGGACAAGTTCGCCGACTCTGCCGCGAGCCGCTTCTGCACATTCGCGGTGCTGTCAGCGGTGCGGGCGAAATCGCCCTGGGCGTCCTTGGTCTGGGCCAAGATCTCGGCCTGCGCCGCCAGCACCTTGTTCTGGGGGCTGAGGGCGTCCTTGGTGGTCTTGATTAGCCCCAGCGCCAGCGCCCGGTTACGCAGGGTCGCATCGTCCAGCAGCACGCCGTACTTGCGGATCGGCTCAGCCTCGCCACGCATCGCGGCGCCGATTGCCTCGATCGCTTCCTCCGGAGATGTGCCACGGAATGAAGCCATGTCGCCGGCGAGCCCAGTCATCTGGGTGGAGAAGCTGGCGAGGTCGTCACCGGCCAGCCCGGCAGACTTGCCGAAGGTGCCGAAAGTGATCGAGGCGTCGATGGCCTGCTGCTTGCTGATGCCGAACGCAGCGGCGGCACCCTCGGCCTGCTGGGTGATCTTGCCCATCGAGTCGCCGAACACGACCCCTGCGGCGGCCGTGGCGTCCTGCAGCTCGGCGAAAGCGGAGACCGACTTGTCCACGAAAGCACCGACAGCGGCCACAGAGGCGACAGCCAGAATCGGGGTAACGGCGCCTCGGAACTGATCGCCGAACTTCTTGCCGGTCGCCTTCCCCTGCTTGTCGCCCTCGGCCTGCATCGGGCCGTAGGCGGCAGGCATCGCCTTCTGCACCTCGCCGCGGATAGTGGCCGCAAAGTCCTTCCCGATCTTCGGATAGATCGACCAGTAGGACGAACCAACCTCACCCATCGGTCACCCTCTCAGTCCGGAATCGCGGAATGCGCGTCGTGCCAACGTCGAGCCGTCTCCACCTCGTCAGCGGTCGGCGGCGGCTCCTGTGTCCACGGCCAGTCGAGCGACTCGACGCCAGCAGCCCCGGCGGCGAGCATCAGATGCCGGGTCGCCACCCACTCCGGCAGCGGCATATCCCACCGCTCCACGGCGGCGTGCAGCCGAGACGACGGGTCACCCAGTAGCGCCATGGTGTAGTCGGCGGCTACCGACAGCGGGCACCCATCCGGGCAACCCAGCCGGTGGGCGACTACTCCGAATCGCTGCCAGAGGTCGGCGGCGAGAGCGGCTCTATGCTGTCGCCAGAGGGAGACAGCGACAACGCTTTTCCCAACCGGCCACGCAGGGCCAACGACCAGGACCGAACCACTTCCACCGCGGCGATGGCGTCCACCTTCTCGGTGGCCTGCACGAACGCCCGCGACTCGGTGTCCATCACCTCGTCGCGGATGCGCTCGTGCAGCGGCCAGAATCCGCCGCTGTCGTCCAGGTCGAGCCACGCCGACAGCCGGTCGATTGGCACCAGCAGCGACAGCGCAAAAGTCTCGCCGTCTCGGGTGACCTCCAGGAATTCACCCGCGACCATGCACTCAACCGCCATCTCAGACGGTGGTGTAGGTAACGGTGTTCGACGTGCCGTTGGCGGTCGTGATGATCACGTCGGACGCGCCGGACGCGCCGGCCGGGATGGTGACGTACACCGCGCCAGAGTTGATCTCGACACGGGAAGCACCCGAGGCGACCGACACACCGTCGAACGTCATCGACGTGATCGGGGTGAGGTTGTAGCCCTGCACCAAAACCTGGCCGCCGACGCTCTTGCCGGTCGGAGTGATGCTGGTGATGAACGGGTTCGGGGTGGTGTCGAACGGCAGCAGCGTCTCGCGGAAATGCCCGTTGCCGTGCGCCGCGTCCCGCTTGATGACCACCGCGAGGGTCACCGTGTCCGCCTGCCCGCGCGTCGGCTGGTCATTGCTGACCGACCGCACCCAAGCGTTGGCGCACGCACGACGCCGCATGACGCCGTTCTTGTACGTCTGCTCGGTGAAGACGGAGTACCGGATGGGGTCGCCGTCGATGTCGATCTCCATCGTGCCGTTGGCGTCGGCGGTCTTGCCGCGGGTGATCTGCCGGACCACCTCGGAGGTCTCCGCGAGCTTCACCGTCAGCGTGAGCTCGCCGGTACCGACCGTCACCTCGTAGCCGTCCTGGAAGAACTGCATTGCTTCGGAGCGGGACTCGTTGTAGGCGAACCCGCCATCCTGTGCGATCAGGCCCGGGTTCATCCACGTGCCGGCGGGCAGCGCGTAGGCCGGGTTGTACATCTGGGCCGCAGTCGGCAGAGTGGTGCCGTAGGGGGCGAAAGCGATTCGGCCAGTGAGGGCAATCCCCACCGCCGAAACGTCCATGCCGAAGCTATCAGAAGCCATCGGGGTTTCCTCTCACTGTGGTGTGTGGCCGACCACGGTCAGGTCGGCGGACAGGTAGAACTCGGAACGCCCGGCGGCGTCGAGCGAGTAGGGGCCGCGCACCGAGGCGGCGGCAACCGGCGACGAAGGGCCGGGGATCAAGGACGAGCGGATGAGGGACGCGACCCGCTGCGCGAGACGTGCTGTGTCGGCATAGCGGGATTCGGGGCCGATGACCGTGAAGCCCATCGAGCGACGGGCGGTCACCACAGACAGGTCGCCGCCGGAATCGTCACGGACGACCACCCAGAAGCCGGGCGTCCATGCGCGGTCGGGGAATCGGCGGTCCACGGATGCGGGCCACGCGATCAGCAGTGGGCGCAGGTAGCCGGTCGCCCACAGTTCGAGGTCGTCGTACTCGACGGCGGGGACGCTCACTGCCCGGCCGCCTTCGCGAGGATGCCGTGACGTGACTCGACCTTGAGCGCGTAGGGCGAGTTCGTGATCACCCGGCTGTGCGCCCAATCGTCAATGCCGTCACGGGCGTCACCATCGACGGTGATCGAATCCCGGTAAGCGCCGGTGACGCTGATGCCTTCGGCCAGGTCACGGGCGCGGGCTGCGATCGCTTCGGCGAGCGGCTTGCACACCTGCTCGTTGGTCGCGTTCGCAATGGCGACCAGTTCGGCCATGTTCAGCGTGAAGTCGGCGCCCATCAGCCCTCCACCAGTTCCAACGGCCATGACGCCCCCGGCTGCCAGCCGGTCCACGGATTCACCGGCCGCGACGGATTGCCCGCCACATGCCAGACCCGGCCATACTCGTCGCGCACCCGGTCGCCGGCCAGCACGTCGGGCACGTCCGACCCCCACCAGATGAGGGTGGGGGTGGTGACCGTCTGCGTCCGGTTCACGGTGTCGGTGGTGACGGAGCCGCCCGGGTCGAAGCCGAAGCCGTCAATCTCCAGAGCGGCGGCGTTCGGCCAATCCGGCAGGGAGGCGGTAGCCGAGTACGGGTCGGTGACCATCGGGGCACGGAGACGGGAGAACGTCTGCCCGGCAGGAAACGCCATGTATCAGCACCCCCTCGGCCGTACCCTTGACTGCATGAGGACTGCTCTGTGGGCGCTGTTCGCGCTCGCTGCCGCCGGTGCCGGCGGCCTTGCCTTGTGGGCTCGCAACACCTACGCCAGCGTTGAGGGGGTGCGTGCGTTCTTCTACAGCTTCCAGGGCTACCCGGTTGCAGCCGCCGAACTGGCAGCGGCGAGGGACGCACAGCAGGCTATCAGCACGCAGGTGACGATGGCGTGGGTGCTCGCCGGGCTCGCGCTGGTGCTGCTGCTGGGCGCGATCGTGGCGACGGTGCTACACCGTGGGCGCGATGAACATGTCGACCGTGCGGGCGACCTGCCGGCTTCCGCCTAGCCTGCGTCGCTCGGCCTTCGTCAGGTACATGTCCCCCTGCGGGTTGGCAAGGGTCATGCTCTGCGAGAAGATGCCCGCCGACTGCTGCACCTGGGAAACCGGCTGCTGATCAAGCGGCACCCCGAGAGTCCGCCGCACCATGTTCGCAGCACACGTCCATCACCAGAGCGGCGTCCAGTGTGGGCGGTACTGCGGCCAGCCGGGCATCAACAGTGGGGATCTCCGCCCGGATGGTCCGAGACGCCTTCGCGACCAGCCTCTCGGCCCGTTGGTATTCCTCGGGGGTAAGCAGCCTCCAGCCGTGAGTCGGGGTTTCGACCGACCCTGCCCACGCGTCGGTCTGGGTGTAGGGGTCATCCGTCCAGACGTACGGCTCACGGTGCACGGTGCCGATGATGGGCAGGTTCATTGAGTTCTCCCCGTCAGCAGGTTCGCGGGTATCCGGACTTGATTCGGGCCGTGCCGAGCATGTGGGTTGCGGTGGGCAGCAGTCCGTACAGGTCGGCGTCGTCGATCTCGATCACACCGGTGGCGGCTGATCCGTCGTAGGTTCCGGATTGAGAGAAGGTGCCGGCCGTCTGCGACACCTGCCGCATCATGGCGGGGTTGTTCAGCACCCGCTTGACCGCGTTGACGACGGCGATCCTGGCCAGCTCGGCGCGGAGTTCGTCGCCTTCCGCTAGGTCATCGACGCCGGGGGCGCGGATGCGAAGCTTGGTGAGCGCCTGGGCGATGAGTCCGGGCGTGATCGTCTCCTCGGCGGCGCTCAGCGGCCGGAAGACGGCTGCGACGTCGGCCGAGGAGACGATGATCACTTCCGGGCCGCCGGCTTCTTGTCGTCGCCGGCCTTGACGTGGTCGCCGACCTCGACACCGTCGGGGATGTCGTCGCCGGCCTTGAGGACGATCGGGTTGCCGTCGGTGGCGACGATGACGACGCCTTCGAGGTCGTCGCGGATCTTGCTCACGATGTCTCTCCTTGTGAGGGGTTGAGCCGGGCGACCTCCTTGTGAGAGGTCGCCCGGCTCGGTGGGGTCAGGACAGGACCGTCGCCTTGAGGCTCAGGTTCGCGTTGGCGAGGACCGGCATCGCGATCGCATCCGAGATGACCTCGACCTGGATCGGCGGCTTCTCGCCCCGGTAGACGCCCGCCACGATGCCGGGCTGCTCGTCGTCCTCCATCTGGTACGACACCTCCTGCGAGGTGAGCGTCTCGCCCCAGAAGGTGGCGCCGAGCTGGGTGTCCTGCCAGTCGCTCGGGTCGACCGGGGCGGGCAGCATCAGCAGCTCGTTGTCCGGCAGAACGAGACCAGCGGAGGTGCGCCGGTTGTACACCTCGATGGGCGGCAGGCCGGCACCCTCGACGATGGCGTTGACGTCAGCGACGGTCGCCGGTCGGGAGCCGCCGCCGACCAGCGACGTCTTGAACTCGTCGCCGGCGGCCATGACGCGCAGCACTCGCCGCGACATCAAGATGGTGCCGGGAGCCTCGCCGTTGGTGGCCTCGTAGACGTCGCTCCACGCCTGCAGGTCGGCGAGGCGGGAGACGCTGGTGGCGGAGGTCCACAGCGCACCGGCGGTGACGGTGTGGGTGCCGGAGCGCCCGAAGTCGTCGTCGGTGGCCAGCTCGGGGATGGTCGCCTTGCCGGTGCGGAGCACGATGCCGCGCAGCCGCTCGATCCGGTCGGCGACCGCCAGCGTGACCGCGCGGGAGGTGTTGAGGATCTCGCTCAGGATCGAGTCGTCCGATGCGCCGCGGGTGCGGAGCTGGTCGTACTCGGTGACGATCAGTTCGGTGCCGATTGCCGGCAGTTCGAGAGCGACCCGCTTGCCGCCCGGCTTCGAGCCGATGGTGGGCGGGGCGTCGAACGCCCGGAACTTCGCCTCCGCGACCAGTCCGGCCGAGCCGGCGGTGAACCGCACGAAGATGCTCGGGACGGTCCGGTTGGGCAGGAAGCGGGCCAGGTTGCCCTTGCGCTTCTCGATGTCGGCCAGCGACGCCCGGACGTATCCGGTGAGGGTGGCCGGGTCGATGATGTCAGTCCACAGTGCCATGATCCGACTCCTCTCAGACGAAGACGATGGTCGTGGCGGCCTTCTTGGCCGCGGCGGCGGGGGCGGTGAACGCGATCGGCAGGTTCGCCGTCACGACACGACCGTGGTCGTACAGCGGTACGCCCCAGTCGGCGGTCCCGACGACCGGCTGGTCGGTGAGGACGAACCCGGCCAGGACGCCGGCGCCGGTGGTGGTGCCTTCGGTGGCGTCGTAGGGGACGAGGACGCCGCCGACCTTGGCGACGGGGAGACCGGACGGGATGTAGCCGTTCGGGTAGTGGGTGCCTGCGGTGAAGGTGGAGATGTCGAGGATCTCGGTGCGGCCGTCGGAGATTCCGTGAGCGCCCGATCCGATCCAGGACTGGTTTCCGCCACCGAAGGTCTGGGTGCTCATGCGGGGCATGATTTCCTCCTGTATTTGGTGGGTCTGGGGTTACTTCTTGGCGTGGCGTGCGTCGAACAGTGCCCGACCCGCCTCGACGCCAGCCGCCTTCTGCTGCTGACGCTTGCCCTGACCCATGTCGGGCCACTTCTTCCCGTCGGCCGGCGCGATGCCGTCGACGTACTGCTGCACCTTGTCGGCGTCGACCTCACCGTCGGAGGTCAAGAACTTGGCCGGGTCGAGCCCGTCGAGGATGGCGCTCAACCGATCGGCCGGGATGCGGCCCGCGTTGGCCGACTTGAACTCGGCAGCCACCAGGCGGGGCGCGATCTTGGCCCGCTCGGATGCCGCACCCGCTTCCAGGGCTTCCTTCTTGGCCGCTTCGAGGGCCTTCTCGTCGGCGGTCTGATGTTTGGCCTTCAGGTCGTCCCGTTCGGCCTTGAGGGTGTCGTAGTCGCCCATCGACTTGACCCGGTCCTCGTGCTTGCGGGACTGGTGCCGCCAGTAGGCGGCCTGCTGGGCGTCCGACATGTCCTTGACGGGCGTCTTGTCGGGGAAGCCGTGCTCGTTGACGACCGGCTCCTGGTTGTTCGTTCCCGGGTCCTGGGTGTTGGTGTTCTCGGCCGGTCCGGCGGTCATCGTGTAGCCGCCGAAGATCCCGCGATGGAGGTCGAGAAGCGCCTTGATGCCGCCGGGGCGGCTCAGGTCGATGGTTCCGGGCACGTAGAAGTCGGCCATGGTGATGGTTTCCTTTGTCAGGTGGGGGTCTCAGGCGGCAATGTCTGCCGCTGAGGTGAACTGCTGGTGCTTCCAGGTCAGAACAGGGCCGATCTCGCCGTGCTCACGGGTTGCGACCAGCTTGCGATAGGCGGAACTGCGGGCGCCCCGGTCGACTTCTCCCGTGATTCGCCCAACCTCGGAGTGGACGTGCTCAAGGAGGTCCGGGTCGAGGACGAGGTCCGCGTCTCCTTGGATCGGGGCGACAGTGCAGCCGCACCGGGGGTGGATGGGCATCAGGTCGCCCTTCCGGTATCGCTGGGTCGAGGCGATCATGCACAGCGCGCAATCACCGCCGCCGCCGAGCACCCGGCGGTAGAACTGGACACCGGAGTTGCGCATGGTGCGCTGGGCTTGCCTCACCTGCGTCATCTGCATGTCGGTGGCGATGAGCGCGATCAGCCGGGTCGTCGCCACCGTCTGTGCGATGTCCAGCGCCTTTCCTTCAGCCAGCTCGCCATAGAGGGCTTTCGCCGGCCGCCGATACACGTCGGCGTCTGGGATGCCACGGATCGCGGCCAGGTCGATCACGCCGGCGGCCGTGCTGCCTGCCAGTTGGGCGATGTAGGCGTCGGTGAGCCGGGCGACCTGCCGTCGGCCGGCCAGGACGCGGGGCAGCATCAGTTCAACGAACCGTTCGATGTCGGAGTCGCGCCACGACCCCAGCCCGCCCCACAGGGTGGTGGCGTAGTCGGTGAGGCGCGCCCGAATGTCGGCCAGGAGGCGCCGATGGGCGGCGGTCAGTTGGTCATGCGACGGCATCGCGAGTCCCGGTCAAGGCGACCGCGGCGAGCTGGTCGGCAGCCTTCGCCTGTTCCTCGATCGCGATCTCCTCAGGCGTCATCTGCCACACGTTCTCAAGAATGAACCGGTCCGAATGACCGGCAGCCTTCGCCTGCTGCGCCGCCGACGCCTTCGCCGACAGAGAGTGCCGTTCGAACGGCATCCAGTCGACCGAAATCTTGCCGAGATCCGCCCGGTCGGTTTCGCCCATGAACTGCATCGCCAGCGACTCGACCTGAGCGAGTGCCCGGCCGGCACGCATCGCCCGGTCCTCCGTCGCGAACACCAGGCCGTCGTTGGCATGCTCGGCGCCGGATGCCGACTGGTTGTCGGGGGCGAAGATCCAGAACGGGCGCCGGGACGCGGCAGCGAGATGCTTCAGGTCGTCAGCGACCGCCGACAGGACGCCTTGAATGTCGGCCTGGCCGGACTCCCACACCTCAGCGGCGCCGGGCAGCAGCCACAGGGCGTCCGGGGACGACACGAACAGCGCGTCGTAGTCGATCGGCTTGCCGCGCAATGCTTCATCCGGCCAGTCGGCCGGGTAGGTCTTCGGGAAGTCGCCCTTGAGCGCCCGCTGCCGGAACGCCTGCATGGTGACGATCACCATGCGTTGGAGGATCATGTGGTTGATCCGGTCCAGCCCGTCGATATGCGGCTCGAACTCGGCAACACCGCGCCGGTTACGGAACCGGACGAACGCCACCACGTCATCGAGACCATTGGGCAGCGGCATGCCGTCCTCGCCGCCGCGGTCCTCGTCCCACGCCCAGGATGCGCCGAACGTGACCGTCCCGGTGGAGGTCTTGCGGCGCTTGTAGGCGGTGAACACCCGGCCCGGAAGGCCGAGCACCGCATAGTCACGCTCTTCGTCGGCGTCATGGTAGAACTTCGCGCCAGCACGCACCGACGACTGCCGCACCGGGTCATGGATGGTGACCACCTGGCGAGGGTCCTCAGCGGTGATCCACACCTGATCCGGCGTCGGGGTTCCGGAGGCGTCCGGATCGACGCCGACCATCATGTAGCCGTCACCGAGCCCGAGCATGTTGTCCAGCACGTCCGGAAGGCTCGTCTGCAAATCGTTGGCGGTGAACACCGCCCACGCCAGATCGTCGCCCTCCTGACGGGCAGCGACGCTGGTCCGGATCGCCCGCACCGTCAACCGCTCCGTGATCGACGAAACGAGCGCCTCAGCCATATTCAGCCGCGACGTCCGCAGGAACGCCCGGAACGCTTCCTTCTCGACCTCGGCCCGCTTCGGCAGCGGCGGATCACCATCACGGTAGGCGGCCAACTTCCGCAGACGGGGGAGACGGTCCTGGAGTTTGCGGTGGCACTTCATCATCCACCAGCCGGGCGAACCGGGAGTCTTCACGTCGATCACAGAGACCTCCTGTCACCTGACGCGAATCGGGACGCTCATCTGGGATTTCGGTTTCGCCCCAGACTTCCTGGCGTCCATGGCGGCGATCCAGGCGAGGGAGAAGGCCATGGCGGCGTCGAACTTGAGGTCGTTGCGGCCATCCTGCTTCTGCATGATGTACAGCGGTTTGCCCTCGTCGTCCTTGACCTTGAGTTCTTTGGTGCCGGCGTCATGGAAGTGCCGGACCAGATCACCATGGGGGTTGAACTCACCGACAGGGTTCTCTTCGCCACCGAGATGGACCGTGCCGGAGTCGAACGCTTCGAGAAGTTGCCGATGGCCGTACGCCATGCGCACCGCACGGTTCGTCCACCACTCCACAACCTGATCAGGCCACCGAGCCGACCACGATCCGACCGTTTCGGTCCAGTGCGGCGGGTCGGCGTACATGCGCCACACATCCCAGCGAGCCATCGCTGTCTCGACGGCCTCGGTGACCTCACCCTCGGGCACTTCCCACTCGTCATCATCCTCGGGACGTTCCCAAAGTCCGACGAGTTCGCCGAGCCCGGTGGCTATCTCGACAGCCACCAGAGCGGTGGCGTCCCGGAATCGCGCCCCGTCGAAGCCGAGGGTCACGAACGAGCGCGGCGGGATGGTCCTGCCGGGTGCCGCTTGGGCTTCGACCTTCTTCGGGTCGAAGAACTGGGAGGAGGCCTGCCGCCACCGGTTCAGCCACACCCGCTCAAGGAACGGCTTGTCGGCACCCGGCCTGTCCCACTGGCTGGCGATCTCATCGAACTGGCCCGGACCCCACTCACCGGCCGGCCCAGTGGCCTCAGCGATCGCGCGAATCCGCTCATCCTTATCCGACAGGTCACGCTTGGCGTCATCGTCGGTGCGGTACAGGTAGAACAGGTCCGGCCGAGCGATCTTGCCGGCCCTGATCTGCTCGGCCTCGATATGCAGTTGCTCGGCCACGGAGCCCTGGCCAGCTTGGCCGGCGGTCCCGACGTACAGCGACCACGGATCATCCAGCGGCCGCTTCGGCAGGTTTGCCGCCATCGTGTCGTGCGCTTTCAACTGCCGCGGCAGGTACAGGCGGTGTGGTTCGTCGAAGCAGTTCAGCGTCGTCCGGGCTCCATCACGGGCGCCCGGGCTGTTCGCCAGCGGGACCGCCTTGCCATCCTCGCGGCCGCGGTCGTCGAGACGGCAGATGCGTTCCTGCGTCACATCGAACAGGGCGGCGTCTTCGCCTTCCAAGCAGATGTAAGTCAGGGCGCCGAACGCCAACTCCTCGACCTGCTCCACCGACACCGACAGCATCGGGATGTATGGCGCGACAACCGGCCGCCCCACCGGGTTGCCGCGAGCGTCCCAGCCGTCGAAGCGGGTCGGGCCATCCGGGTGAAGCTCAACGTAGGCGATCAGCGCCTGCTTCTCAGTCTTCGCCAGACCCTTGCGGACGCTCAACCCGCACCGCTTGAACCGCCGCCGACCGGCCCACGGATGACCCTGGGGGAACACCTCGTAGGCCCGATGTAGGAACGCCCGGAACTCCGGATCGATCACATACGGCTGACCCTGCAAGCTGCCGGGGCCGTAGACCGCAGTCTCCTCGATCAGGTCACAGATAGCGGGGCCGAGAGTCGGCCACGGCTCGGCGTCGGCGCCCGGAACGACGAGCAGCACCGGCTACACCACGAACAGTCCGCCGCGGGGGTCCGTCGGCGGACCCGATGCGTTCCGATCCGGGCTCGTGGCCCGATTCCGGCGGCGTCTACCGCGATCCTCGGCGGCGTCCGCCCGCTCGATCTCAGCCCGCAAGCGCAGCAGCGCGGCCGGGTTGACACCCAGCACGTTCGACAGTTGCCGAGCCTCCGATGACGCCTTGCTGTCACCCTGCTCAGCGCGGGTCATCCAGCGCACATACAGGGCCAGTTCGCGCACCGTCGCCGGATTCTCGGCCCAGATCGCAGCTTGGGGGGTCGTCCACAACTCGGCCCACATGGCCGACTCGGCGTCCGCCACCTGCTCGGCCTGCAAGCGCACGATCCCCAACTCAAGCTCAGCCTTGTCGAGCTCCCGACGGATGCGTGCGCGCCGGCGGCCGTCAGCCTCATCGACGATCGCCGACTGGAGATGAGCGACCTTCTCCGTCAGATGATCTTGCCGGGCAACCAGGTACACATCAGGGCGCAACGGCCACGGGGGAGTAGCGACGTCCGGCACCGAGGCCAAAACTCGACCAGAGCCGGTCGAGCGGTTCCGCCGAGCACGGACGCTGGGATGCTTGCCTGCCGGACCGGGCACGCTCACCACCCCCGAGTCATGACCATGTTCACAAGCCCTCGGAACCCGTACAACCAGAAGTTCACAGCGCCTAACCGGAGGCGCTAGGCACCCCGGGGAGGGGGAGGGGCACCCCTTGTCAGTGATTCTGTTCGGGTCTTCGCTGCGTGGCAGTCCGAGCAGAGTCCTTGACCATTGCTTTCAGGATCATTCGTTCCGCCCCGGCTGACCGGTACGACGTGGTCGGCTTCGGTTGTCGGCTCGCCGCAGATTCGACAGGCTGGCTCTCGCTTGAGGACTGCTGTGCGGAAGCTGCGCAGCTCGGCGCGGGTGTACGTCTGGTTGCGCTTGCTCGGGTGTGTATCCCACCCGATGGGCTGATGGCTGTCGCAGTAGCGCTGCCCGCCTGCGATCAGCGTGCTGCATCGGGGGCATTGCCGAGGGGCTCGTGGCATGGAGGGAGTTCCCCCCTCGGGTGTTGTGCGGGAGAGGGGCTTACTTCAGTGAGGGGAGGGGGTTGCGGTCGCGCCGCTCGCGCTTCTTCGCCGTCCGCCACAGCCTGATGCCCATGCGGATGGTGTCGATGGTGGCGGTGATGGCTAGCCGGAGGTTGTGCATGAGCCACCTCCCGGACGTGAGTATGCCCCGGCCATCGGGCTCGGGGCATACGTCTCTGCGCCTTATTCTGGATCAGACTTCGCGCTTCGTCAAGCAGGGACACGCGCAGATCTACCGGGGGCC
>WBZS01001385.1_pt1 | contig 19566 bp, 19 predicted proteins | sample 5204201 | NCBI WGS metagenome assembly WBZS01 (sample SAMN12344357, study PRJNA552823) | activated sludge metagenome | biome: Activated sludge suspended growth; feature: Nitrification reactor; material: Wastewater; isolation source: activated sludge from nitrification reactor of wastewater...
GAGAACCCTAACGTCCCCCGGCGCGGATCCGCTCCGCTCCGGCGGGTCCAGCTCACCGACCTCCTATGCCGACTTGACCTAGTACTTGACTTTGCATAGTACTCGGTGAAGACTCGGTTCATGAGCCTCCACGACGCGCAGATGTTGAAGGGAGTCCTCGCCCTCCTCCTGCTCTCGCTCCTGGCCCACGAGGACAACTACGGCTACGGGATCGTCCTGGCATTGCGGGCCGCAGGCTTCACGGACCTCGCCGAGGGCACCGTCTACCCGGCCCTGACCCGACTCGAGGCGGCCGGGCACCTCGAGTCCTACCTTCAGCGCTCGGCGAGCGGCCCGGCGCGCAAGTACTACCGGACCACCGCCGCCGGCCGGGCCGACCTCGTGGCCCGCCGGGAGTCCTGGTCCGACCTGGTCACCTCCGTGGCCACCGTCATCGCACACACCGACACCAAGGGGAACTGACATGCGCCTCATCGACTGGCTGCGCATCGAGAACGCGGTCCAGACCTACGACTTCTGGTTGGAACTTCGTGGCACCCGCTGGCGCCGTCGCAAGGAGTTGCGCGGCGAACTGCGGAGCAATCTGCGCGACGCCGCCGCCGACATCGGCATCACCGCAGCCCTGTTCAACATCGGCTCCCCCAAGCAACTGGCGTACGCGGTGACCCCGGAGGCCAGCCGTCGCCCCCGCTGGTCCCTCGGAGCGCTCTGGGCGGTCCTGGCCGGTGGTCTGATCATGCACTCACTGATCTTCACCTCGGCGGCCTTCCTCGGCGGTGTCAAGGCGAGCGGGGTGACCGGTCGCGAGGTGCGCGGCGGCGCCTTCCCGTGGTTCGGGGTCGACTTCATCGCCAAGGTCGAACCCGACGATCGGGGCCTGGCCTTCGGGGCCAGCGGCGGACTGTGGTACCTGCTCGTCCCGCTGGCCGTCTTCGTCCTCGTCGCCCAACCGTGGCGAGCCCTCAACCGGGACGGGAGCTGACGGCATACCGCGACGACGGAACCCTCACCGATGGCTCGGTGAGGGTTCCGTCGTCTGGTATGCCGTCAGGCCGGCTCAGCTGAAGCTGTCGCCGCAGGCGCAGCTGCTGCCCGCGTTGGGGTTGTCGATCGTGAAGCCCTGCTTCTCGATGGTGTCGGCGAAGTCGATCGTCGCGCCGTCGAGGTAGGGGGCACTCATCCGGTCGACGACCACCTCGACCCCGTCGTAGTCGCGCACGAGGTCACCGTCGAGGGTGCGCTCGTCGAAGTAGAGCTGGTAGATCAGTCCGGAGCAGCCGCCGGGTTGGACCCCGACGCGCAGCCGCAGGTCGTCGCGACCCTCCTGCTCGAGCAGGGACCGGACCTTGCCGGCGGCGACGTCGGTGAGAACGACGCCGTGGGTCTTGGTGTCGAGCTGTTCGCTCATGGCATGCCTCCAAGGGCGGTGGTGGACCTGTGCGGGAGGTGCAACCGACATCGACTCGCCGGTGTTCCCCCTCAGGATACGGGGTGTGGCAGGGGCCCGGCGCCGACGCCGGGAGCGGACTCAGGGCGGCGGGGACCAGGTACGCGCCAGCCGCTCGGTCCGTTCTTCGAGGAAACGCACCGGATCGGACCAGGCCGCCCGCACCTGATCGGGGTGCTCGCCGAGGGAGTAGGTGCCGGAGAGCCCCAGCGCCATCGCCTCGCGGCGCCCGACGCGTGACTCCAAGGACACCGCGACGACCGGCACCGGGACGTCGGCGGCCCGGTTCGCGACCTCGCGGATCACCCCGGCCCGCACGCACTCCCAGTCGAATCGTCCGGTGCCGGTCACGACCAGGTCGCAGCGGCGGAGCCGGTCGTGGAGTCCGACCGCGTTCGCGAGTTCCTCGGTGGCGCCACCCGTCGACGCCCCGAGCAGGAGCAGCCCGTGCCCCACTCCTCCCCCGCTGCCGGCCCCCTTCTCCTTGTCGAGGCGCCGCGGGCGGTTGGTCAACAGGTCGTGCTGCCCGTGCGCAGCCGTGACCAGGTCGACGAATCGACCGAGGATCGACTCGAGTCGCTGACTGGCCTCCGGTCCGATCCCGGCGTCCTGGCCGCGCTGGGCGGCCAGTCCGTGGAAGCCGAGCAGCGGCAGGTCCTCGTCCGTGGCGAGGACGAGGTCGACCTCACGGAACCGCCCCCGAGCCACACGCAGGGAGGGCGCATCGATCGAGGCGACCAGAGCGAGTCCTTCCGCGCCCGACCCGAGTGGGCCGTCGGCCCGCACGCCGAGACCGGCGAGCAGGCCGGCCCCCGCATCGAGCGCGGCCGCCGGGCCCACCCCGACGACGACCCGCTCCGCGTGCAGGTCCAGCGCCGCCTCGAGCAGGTCGGCGACGCCGACGCTGCTCGTGCGGCTCGGGTCGATCTCGTGCGCGGCGAGCAGATGGGTCCCGATCGCCTGGGCCGCCTCGAGGTAGGCCGTGCGAACCCCGCCGATGTCGAGGACCACCACGCTGGCCGGGACGGGGCGGCCCAGTGGATCGCGGATGACCAGCGGCACCACCTGCGACCCGGGCACGGCGGCCACGGCATCGACGAAGCCGGTGCCACCCTCGCCCAGCGGAAGCAGGTCGAGCACGTCGTGCGGTGCGCCCCGGGACCAGCCCTCGGCCATCGCGGTGGCGACCTGCACCGCGTCCAGTGCCCCGGCATACGGTCCGGGGGCGATGAGCACCCTCACGACTGTGGGGCGAACCCGGGCAGGGTCGCCGCGAGCCACTCGAGGGAGTTCGTCACGTAGGGGCGCCACTGGTGGAACCCGTGCCCGCTGCCGTCGATGGTCACCTCGGTGGCCGAGGTGGGCGCCTTCACCTGCGCGAGGAAATGGGCCTGGCTCGGGCCCGAGAGGGTGTCACCCTTCGCGGCCTGGACCCAGATCGAGGTCGCGGGGGGTGCGGTGGAGACCAAGGCGGCCAGATCGTAGTCCGCACTGGCCATCTGCTCGGCGGTGAGGGGGTGGTAGGACGAGGAGAAGACCGGCTTGAAGTAGCCGCCGAACGCTTGGGCGGCGCCGTAGCGGTCCGGGTTCTTCAACCCCACGAAGGCGGCGCACCAGCCGCCGGCGGAGTAGCCGGTCGTGGCCCACGAGGAGCGGCCCGAGGCGACCCGAAGGTGCCCGGTGATCCATTGCGGCAGATCGTCCTTGAGCCACGTGTAAACGTTGCCCTGCGGTCCGTCGACACATTCGGAGTCGACCCCGTTCCAGTGCAGCTGGGGGATGACGATGATCGGCGCCCGGATCTTGTAGGCAGCCACCGCGGCGTCGACCTGGGTGGTGTAGTCCATGTTGGCGGCGTCGGTGAAGCCCGTGTAGGCGCCCGGGAAACCGTAGAACGCGACAAGGACCGGGTATCCCGTGCCCGCCTTCGGGTCGTAACCGACCGGGAGGTGGATGGAGATCGAACCGGTCAACCCGCTCTTGGGCCCGGTGTACGTCAGTTGCTGGAATCGAGCCGTCGAGGGCAGCGCCGGCAGGTTGGGGACGGGTTCGGCGGTCGGCGCGGCCTTGGCCGGCGCTGCCGGAACGGCCGGCTTGCCCCCGATCGTCTTGGTGGCCGGCGGTGGGGCGCTGCCGGTGGCGTAGCGGTACAGGTCGGTCCAGGTGCCGAAGAGGTTCTCGTTGCGGTTGACGGTCCACCCGACCAGACCGAGGACCAGGACGGTGAAAAGGCCGAGTTGACCCATCCGCAGCAGCGCCGGGCGCCACCCGCGGGCCGAGGGGAGGCCGAGGGCCAGCGGCACGAGCAGGAGCAGGGCACCGAGGAGGAGGACCGTGGCCAGTGGCCACCCGGTGAGGGACACGTTCGAACTCCTTGGGACGTCATGCGGCGGTCGAGCCGCAGGTGCTGGATCCACGATCCCACGACGATGTTGCGGTTGTGCATCGGCGCGGCCGCAGCGGCGCTCGGTCTGCGCCGGTGCGCGCGCCCGCGCGCGTCAAGCGTGTGTGAAGATCGGCAGGTGAGCGCCACGACCGATCGCCCCGCCCTGCCCCTGCTCGTCCTCGGGGCGGGCACCGACCTGCACACCGAACGCGGGGTGGAGTGTCCGGGCGAGCTGCCACCGGCCTCCGATCCGGACCTGGTGGCCCGGGCCCGGGCCGCCAAGGCGGCCCTCGGGGACTCCGTGTTCGTGCTCGGTCATCACTACCAGCGCGACGAGGTCATCGAGTTCGCCGACACCACCGGCGACTCGTTCAAGTTGGCCAAGGAGGCCGCGGCCCGGCCGGACGCGGCATACATCGTCTTCTGCGGTGTCCACTTCATGGCCGAGTCCGCCGACATCCTCACCTCCGAGACGCAAACGGTCGTCCTCCCGGACCTGGCCGCCGGCTGCTCGATGGCCGACATGGCGGCCATCGAGCAGGTCGAGGACTGCTGGGACGAGCTGGTCGAGTTGGGCCTGGCCGAGCGGGTCGTGCCGGTCACCTACATGAACTCGTCGGCGGCGATCAAGGCGTTCACCGGGCGCCACGGCGGCACCATCTGCACGAGCAGCAACGCCAAGACCGCGCTCACCTGGGCGCTGGACCAGAAGTCCAAGGTGCTCTTCCTTCCCGACCAGCACCTGGGCCGCAACACCTACGTCCGCGATCTCGGCGGTGCCCTCGACGGTTGCGTCGTCTGGGACCCCCACCGGCCGATGGGCGGCCTGACCCGCGCCCAGCTCGAGGCCGCCACGATGATCCTCTGGCGCGGGCACTGCTCGGTCCATGGGCGCTTCTCGGTCGAGGCGGTCGAGGCCGCCCGCCGCGACATCCCCGGCGTCAAGGTCATCGTCCACCCGGAGTGCCGCCACGAGGTCGTCGAGCTGGCCGACGAGGTCGGGTCGACGGAGAAGATCATCGCGACGATCGCGGCCGCTCCCCCGGGCACGCAGTGGGCGGTCGGCACCGAGCTCAACCTCGTGCGTCGGCTCGCCGCCCGGTTCCCGGAGCAGGGGATCGCGTTCCTCGAGAAGAACGTCTGCTACTGCTCGACGATGAACCGGATCGACCTGCCGCACCTGGTCTGGGCGCTCGAGTCGCTCGCCGCGGGCCGGGTCGTCAACCCGATCCACGTCGACCCGGACGTCGCGCACCACGCGCGGGTCGCCCTCGACCAGATGCTCGCCCTCCCCGGGGAGACCCACAAGGACTGAGCGGTATGTCGGCCCGTCAGGACCGCGGCATGGCTCCCAACCGCTCGAGGAGGACCGCCTCCGCGACGCAGGCCCGCTCGAAGTCCGCCAGGTGCAACGACTCGTTGGCCCCGTGTGCCCGGGTGTCCGGGTCCTCGACCCCGGTGACGAGGATGGCCGCGTCGGGGAACTTCTCGGCGAAGGCCGCGATGAACGGGATCGACCCACCGACCCCGATGTCGACCGGCCGCACCCCCCAGGCGTCGGTGAAGGCGGCGCGGGCCTGGTCGTAGACCCGACCCTGCGCGCGCGCGCTGAACCCGTTGCCCCGATCATCGAGGGTGACCTCGACCCTCGCCCCCCATGGCGCGTGCTCGGCGAGGTGCTCCTTGAGCCGGGCCAGGGCGTCGAGGTCGTGCTCGTCGGGGGCCAGGCGCATCGAGATCTTGGCGCTCGCGCGGGGCACGAGGGTGTTGGAGGCGGTCGCCACGCTCGGGGCGTCGATCCCGATCGTCGTGATCGACGGCTTGGTCCACAGCCGGGAGAGGATCGACCCGGACCCGATGGTCTCGACCCCGTCGAGCAGCCCCGACTCCGCGCGCAGCCGTGCCTCGTCATAGTCCAGGTCAGCGGCCCGGCCCGTCCGTAGGCCGGCGACCGCGACGTCACCGGCATCGTCGTGCAGCGTGGCCAGCAGCCGCACGAGTGCCGTGATCGCATCGGGCACCGGTCCCCCGAACATCCCGGAGTGGATCCCGTGGTCGAGGGTGGTGACCGTGACGACGACCCGGATCAGACCCCGCAGGGTGGTCGTCAGGGCCGGCTCCCCGACGGCCCAGTTGGTGGAGTCGGCGAGCACGATGGCGTCGGCGCGCAGGCGCTCACCGTGCCGCTCGAGGAGGGCCGGAAGGGAGTCCGAGCCGATCTCCTCCTCACCCTCGACGAAGACGGTGACCCCCACGGGCACGGCGCCGGCGTGGGCGCGCAGGGCGGTGACGTGCGCCATGATCCCGGCCTTGTCGTCGGCCGCGCCACGGCCGTAGAGGCGTCCGTCGCGTTCGACCGGGTCGAACGGGGCGGTGTCCCACTCGGCCTCGTCACCGGGCGGCTGCACGTCGTGATGGGCATAGAGCAACACCGTCGGCGCTCCGGCCGGGCCGGGCAGGTGACCGATGACCGCCGGACGCCCGCCCTCGCGGACGATCTCGACCGTCAGGCCCTCGGCCCGCAACAACTCTGCCGTCGCCGCCGCCGATGCCTCGACGTGTGCCTGGTCGAACGAGGCGAGGGACACACTCGGGATCCGGGTCAACCCCTCCAGGTCACTCCGCACGGCGGGCATGAGTTCGCGCACCCGTGCCTGCAACTGCTCGATCCGCTCCCGGCTGACCACGTCGTCGCTCATGGGGGCCAGCCTATTGATCCGGCGGGCCGCAGACCCACCGGCCCGCACGGCATACCGGCCGGTCGGCTTAGACTCGCGGGGTGTTCGGACGCAGCAAGGCCACTGAGCCCAACCCCACCGAGGCGGTGTCCCCGCGCCCCGGCGCGAAGAACCGGCCCACGCCCAAGCGGCGCGACCAGGAGGCCGCCCGCAAGCAACCCCTCGTCGTGACCGACCGCAAGGCGGCCCGGCTCCAGGACCGGGAGAAGCGGCGCGAGGCCTACGCCCGGCAACGGGTCGCGATGCAGACCGGTGACGAGAAGTGGCTGCCGGTGCGCGACAAGGGCCCCGAGAAGCGCTACATCCGCGACGCTATCGACGCCCGGTGGAGCGTCGGGGAATTCATGCTGCCGGTCATGCTCGTCGTCCTCGCGCTCTCGTTCGTGCGGCAGACCTGGGCGATGACGATCGTCTTCGTGCTCGTCTACGGGCTCATCGCGGTCGCGTTGGTCGACGCGTTCCTCGCGTGGCGCAAGATCAAGAAGGCTCTTCTCGCCAAGTTCGGGCACGTCCCCTCCGGGGGCGGGATGTATGCCGCGCTCCGGATGTTCCAGATGCGCCGCACCCGGCTACCGCGCCCGATGGTCGCGCGCGGTCAGCACCCCGCCTGACCCCGCCCCGCCCCGGTCACCACGACCCGCCGGAGTCCTCCGGCGGCTCGAGGCTCATCGGTCCGTAGACGACGTCGCCGTCGCGCAGCAACGTGACCGCGCCCACGCCCGCGTCGAGCAGGTCCGGCCACGACTCCCCGAGCCAACTCTCGGCGTCGGACTGGGTCGGGAAGGTGGGCGGCGGGACGGCGTCCGCATCGACGTGGCCCCCGAGTCCGGCCGCGAAGGTCCAGGTCCAGGTGTCGGGCATGACGGCTCTCCAAACGGTTCGGGCGGGGAGGTGGGCGGGTGAGGCTGGGGCGATCCGGTCGTCGCGTTGCCGGTCAGCTCTCGCGGACTCCCACCTGGACGAACGGTGGTTTGGTGACGACGGCGGGAATGTCGCGACCGCGCACGTCGATGACGACCTCGTCGCCGAGGGCCACCGAGCGGTCGCACAGGGCGAGGGCGATGCCCTCCTTGCGGGTCGGGGAGAAGGTGCCCGAGGTGACCTCGCCGACGACCTCACCAGCCGTGTTCTTCACCGGGCAGTGCGCCCGCGGGATGCCCCGGCCCTGCACCACCAGGCCCCGGGAGAGTCGGGTGTTCTTCGCGGCCCGCTCGGCGGTCAGCGCGTCCTTGCCCCAGAAGGCCTCCTTGTCCCAGCCGACGGCCCAGGCCGCGCCGGCCATGACCGGGGTGATGTCGAGCGAGAGGTCGTTGCCGTGGAGGGGGTAGCCCATCTCGGTCCGCAGGGTGTCGCGCGCCCCCAGCCCGCACGGCATCCCTCCCCGGGCGGCGACCTGAGCGGCCAGGGCATCCCAGACCGACCCGGTCACGTCCCACGCCGGGACGATCTCGTAGCCACGCTCCCCGGTGTAGCCGGTGCGACACACGATCACCGGGAGGCCCTCCCAGTCGACCTCGACGAAGGACATGTAGTCGTGGTCGACGGGGAGGCCGAGGGTCTCGAGCACCTCGTCGGATCGCGTGCCCTGCACGGCGATGACCCCGTACTTCTCGTGCAGGTCCTCGACGGTGATGCCCTCGGGCGCGGCCGCCCGGAGCCGCGCGACGACCTTCTGGGTGTTGGCGGCATTGGGGATCAGGAAGACGTCGTCCTCGCCACGCACGTACTGGATGAGGTCGTCGACGACCCCGCCGGATTCGTCGCAGCACATGGTGTACTGCGCCTGACCGGGACCGATCCGGCGCAGGTCGTTGGTCAGGCAGGAGTTGACGAAGTCGACCGCGCCGGGCCCCGACACCCGGGCCTTGCCCAGGTGCGAGACGTCGAAGATCCCGACCCGTTCCCGAACGGCGGTGTGCTCGGCGACCACCCCGCCGCCCGGATACTCGATCGGCATCTCCCAGCCCCCGAAATCGGCCATCTTGGCACCGAGGTCGACGTGGCGTTGGTGCAGGGGCGAAGTCCTCAAGTCGCTCATGAAAGGCAACCTATCGCGCCGCGCCGACGCCCGGGATCCCCCCGGGGCTGGTTAGATGACGGCCAATCGCCGGACCGCGCCGCCCGACCCAGGAGTCACCGTGCCCACGCTCACCCTCACCTCCCGACCTGCCTCCACCGTGGCGGCTGACGTGCTGGTCCTCGGAGCGACCTGCGGCCGCGCAGCGGCGTCCCTGGTCGAGGTCGACGGGGTGCCCGCCGAGTCGCTCGCGCACGTGCGTGCCGCCCTGGCCGTCCTCGACGCCAAGGGCGCTCTCGGCGACGTCGTGCGCCTCGTCGAGGTGCCCGGGGTCAGAGCCGGCTCGGTCGCCGTGACGGGCCTGGGCCCCGAGGTGACCACCGAGAGCCTGCGCGCGGGCGCGGCCAACGCCCTGCGTGCCCTCAGCGCCAAGGGCAGTGTCGCCGTCGCGCTCCCCGCCGGGGATTCGGCGGCGGTCGCCGCGATCGCCGACGGCGCGTATGCCGGGTGCTACGCCTACGCCAAGGTGACCTCGGAGTCGGCCCGCGGCCGGGCCGGAGCTGGCCCGAAGATCACCCTCGTCGGACCGACCGGTGCGGCCAAGGCCGGCAAGGCCGCCGTGGCCCGGGCCGAGGTCCTCGGTCGGGCCAGGGACTGGGCCCGCGACCTCGTCAACATGCCCCCGAACCTGCTCTACCCCCAATCCTTCGCGGACGCGGTCCGAGCCCGGGTGCGGGGGTCGGCGGCCAAGGTCACGGTGGCCGTCCTCGACGAGAAGGCGCTGGCCAAGGGGGGCTTCGGGGGCATCGTCGGCGTGGGCCAGGGATCGGTGAACCCGCCACGCATCGTGACCATGTCGTGGAAGCCCGCCCAGGCCAAGGCCTCGATCGCCCTCGTCGGCAAGGGCATCACGTTCGACTCCGGCGGCCTGTGCATCAAGCCGCAGGCCTCGATGGTGACGATGAAGTCCGACATGGCCGGGGCGGCGGCGGTGGCCGCGGTCGTTCTCGCCGCGGCCGAGCTCGCCCTGCCGGTGGCGGTCACGGCATACCTGTGTCTGGCCGAGAACATGCCCAGTGGCACCGCGCAGCGACCCAGCGACGTGGTCACGATGAGGAACGGCACGACGGTGGAGGTCCTCGACACCGACGCCGAGGGTCGTATGGTGCTCGCCGACGGCATCTGCCTGGCCAGTGAGAAGAAGCCGGATGCGATCGTCGACATTGCCACCCTCACCGGGGCCCAGATGATCGCGCTCGGAGACCTGATCGCCGGCGTCATGGCCAACGACGACTCCTTCCGCGACCGGGTCGTGGCCGCGGCCCAGAACGCCGGGGAGCTGGCCTGGCCGATGCCGCTGCCGGTCGAACTCCGCAAGGGGCTCGAGTCGCAGACCGCCGACCTGGCCCACATGGCCGACCGGTGGGGCGGCATGCTCACCGCCGGGTTGTTCCTGCAGACGTTCGTGCCCGGGGGCATTCCGTGGGCGCACGTGGACATTGCCGGTCCCTCGTTCAACGAGAAGGCGGCGGCCGGGATGAACCCCAAGGGCGGCACCGGCTATGGGGTCTCGACACTGCTCTGCCTGGTGGAGCAGTACGCCCACTGACCCCCACAACACCAGCACCAGCACCAGCACCAGCAGGAGCACCAGCACGAGCAGGAGCACCAGCACCAGCAGGAAGACCAGCACCAGTGGCCGCGGCTTCGGAGCCCAGGGCCGAGGGCCGCGGGCCGGCCCGGAAGCAGGGCTTCTCGCGCCCCCGGTGCGGATGCCGCCACCCCCCGGTGCAGCCGGTGCGTCCTACCGTGCAGTAGGTGGGGTGATCACCCCACCTACTGCACGGTAGGACGCACGGGGGACGAGCCGGGGCCGCTCAGCCGCCGGCCTTGCGGCGGAACATGCGCGTCGAGGACTCGGCGTCGTGCGTGCCGGCGACCTTGGATCGCCCGGACCGGTCGGTGACGTCGGCGCCACCATGGGCCTTCTTCTTGTCGAGCGCCGCGCGGAACTTGGCCTTCACGTCCTCGGTCGCCGGGCTGTGCTCGCCCTTGTCAGCAGCCATGCCGTCCTCCTCGTCCGGTCGGGCCGCGCCGGGTGGGCAAGCCTCGATGCCTCCACGGTGTCATGTCCCGTGGCCCTTGGGCCATTCCGTTCCGTGGCGAGGGCGGCACACCGGCTGATGGTCCCCGTGCGCCACCCCTCGCTCCTTGGCGGCCGGGGCCGTCACGGTGACAAGATGACCGGACACCAGCCCCGAGGAGACCTGCCATGTCGGCCAGCGCCGAGCCCGTGACCTCCCCCGCCGTGCCCGGCGAGGACAGCTACGACGTGGTCGTTCTCGGCGGCGGGAGCGGGGGGTATGCCTGCGCCCTGCGCGCTGCTCAGTTGGGTCTTCGGGTCGCCCTCGTCGAGCAGGACAAGCTGGGCGGCACCTGCCTGCACCGCGGCTGCATCCCCACCAAGGCCCTACTCCACGCGGCCGAGGTCGCCGACACGGCGCGGCACGGCAGCGCCATCGGGGTGCGGTCGAGCGTCGAGGCCATCGACATGCCCGCGGTCGTGCGCTATCAGCAGGGCGTCGTGAGTCGCCTGCACAAGGGCCTGCAAGGGCTCGTGTCGCAGGCGGGCATCACGCAGGTCGAGGGTCACGGCCGCCTGGCGGACGCCCATACCGTCGCCGTCGGTGACCGTCGGTTGAACGGACACTCCGTCGTCCTGGCCACCGGCTCCTTCGCGAAGTCCCTGCCCGGGCTCGAACTCGGCGGCCGGATCATGACGTCCGACCAGGCCCTGACCCTCGACCACGTGCCCGAGCGGGTCGTGGTGCTCGGTGGTGGCGTGATCGGCGTCGAGTTCGCCTCGGTGTTGGCCTCGTTCGGAGCCGCCGTCACGATCATCGAAGCCCTCCCGCGCCTGGTCGCGGCGGAGGACCCCGCGCTCAGCGCCGGCCTGGAGCGCGCCTTCAAGAAGCGCAGGATCTCCGTGCGCACCGGCGTGCGCTTCGTCTCGGCGCACCAGGACGACCGGGGGGTGCGCGTCGAGGTAGAGGGAGCTGACCCGATCGACGCCGACCTGTTGCTGGTGGCCGTGGGGCGGGGCCCCGTCACCGCCGACCTCGGGTATGCGGAGGCGGGGGTCGCGCTCGACCGTGGGTATGTCGTCACCGACGACCGGTGCCGCACCTCGCTTCCGTCCGTGTATGCCGTGGGGGACATCGTGCCCGGCCTGCAGTTGGCGCATCGCGGCTTCGCCCACGGGATCCTCGTCGCCGAGCAGATCGCCGGGCTGGAGCCACCGCCGCTGGTCGAGTCGTCGATCCCGCGGGTCACTCACTGCGAGCCCGAGGTGGCCTCCGTCGGCCTGACCGAGGAGCAGGCTCGGGCCACCCACGGTGACGTGCAGACCTACGAGTACAACCTCGGCGGGAACGGCAAGTCCCAGATCCTGCAGACCCAGGGCTTCGTCAAGCTGGTGCGCGTCCAGGACGGGCCGGTGGTCGGCGTCCACCTGCTCGGCTCGCGAGTCGGCGAACTGATCGGTGAGGCCCAGCTGATCGTCGGTTGGGAGGCCCACCCCGAGGATGTGGCGGCCCTCGTCCATGCCCATCCCACGCAGAACGAAGCGCTCGGGGAGGCGCATCTCGCCCTCGCGGGCAAGCCGCTGCACGCCCATGCCTGAGCGTCCGGGCGCCAACTACAGTGGTCCACGTCACCCACACGAAGGAGAACCGAGCTCATGTCCGAACGCGTGACCATGCCCGCCCTGGGAGAGTCCGTCACCGAAGGCACCGTGACCCGATGGCTCAAGCAGGTGGGTGACCGCGTCGAGATCGACGAGCCCCTGCTCGAGGTGTCCACCGACAAGGTCGACACCGAGATCCCGTCCCCGGTGGCCGGAATCATCGAGCAGATCCTCGTGCCCGAGGACGAGACCGCGGCCGTGGGCGCCGATCTCGTCGTCATCGGTGACGGTTCGGGTGCCTCCGCCGACCAGCCGCCGGTTGACTCCGGCGAGCAGCATGGTGCCGCCGACGCGGCCCCCGAGCCGCAGGTCGCCGCGCCGGCACCGCAGGCCGAGCATTCCGGGTCCCCCGAGATCGGCCCCTCCACGTCGGAGGGGCCGCAGGCGGCGACCGCATCGGCGGGTGGCTCCGCCGATGCCGCGGGAGACGTCAGTGGTGGGACGACCGTGACCATGCCCGCCCTCGGCGAGTCGGTCACGGAGGGCACCATCACGCGCTGGCTGAAGGCCGAGGGTGACGACGTCGCGACCGATGAGCCCCTGCTCGAGGTCTCCACGGACAAGGTCGATACCGAGATTCCGTCGCCGGCGGCCGGCCGGCTGACCAAGATCCTCGTTGGCGAGGACTCGACCGTTCCCGTCGGCGCCGCCCTGGCGATCATCGGCGGTGAGGCCACCGCGAGCGCCTCCGCGGCTGCCCTCCCGTCGGCTGACGCGCCCGAACCCCAGGCCGCCCCGGCCCCCGAGGCCGCTGCGGCACCCGCGGCACCCGAACCCGAGGCCGCTGTGGCACCCGAACCCGAGGCCGCCCCGGCACCCGCGGTCGCTTCGGCACCCGCGCCGGAGCCCTCCTCGGCCCCGGCCGCCGTTCCGTCGAGCGCCGACTCCGAGTCGACGGCGGAGGATGCGGCCTCCTATGTCACTCCCCTGGTGCGCAAACTGGCCGCCGATCACGGCATCGACCTGGCGACCGTGACGGGTACCGGGATCGGTGGCCGGATTCGCAAGCAGGACGTGCTCGCCGCGGCCGAGGCCGTCAAGGCCGCCGCCGAAGCCGCAGCCCCCGCCGCCACCCCGGCGGCCGCCGTGACCGCCCCCGCGGCGGCCGCGCCCGCAGCGATCCCGCCGGTCGCCGACGGCCTGCGGGGCACGACCCAGCCGATGAGTCGCCTGCGCAAGACGATCGCCCGCCGGATGGTCGAATCGCTCCAGGTCTCCGCCCAGTTGACCACCGTGGTGGAGGTCGACGTCACCAAGATCGCCCGCTTGCGCGACCGCGCCAAGGTCGAGTTCGAGAAGCGTGAGGGCACCAAGCTGAGCTTCCTTCCCTTCTTCGCCCTGGCCTGCGTCGAGGCCCTCAAGACCCACCCGATGGTCAACGCGAGCATCGACGGCGAGGCGGTCACCTACCACGGCGTCGAGAACGTCGGCTTCGCCGTCGACACGGAGAAGGGCCTGCTCGTGCCCGTCGTCAAGAACGCCGGCGACCTCAACATCGCGGGCCTGGCCCGGGCGATCGCGGACGTGGCGGACCGCACCCGGACCAACAAGATCACTCCGGACGATCTGTCGGGCGGCACCTTCACCATCACCAACACGGGCTCACGAGGCGCACTTTTCGACACCCCGATCATCAACCAGCCCCAGGTCGCGATCCTCGGCACCGGAGCCGTCGTCAAGCGCCCCGTCGTCGTCAAGGCGGCCGATGGCGGGGAGACGATCGCGGTGCGTTCGATGGTCTACCTGGCTCTCTCCTACGACCACCGGATCGTCGACGGTGCGGATGCCGCGCGGTTCCTCTCGGCGGTCAAGGCGCGCCTGGAGGACGGGGAGTTCGAGAGCTCGCTCTGAGCCACCGACCCGGCCCCGGCCGGTCGAGCGTCAGCCGGCTTGCACGTCCCAAAGGCGCCACCCGGCGTCGGTCCACGACAGCACGAGGGTGATGGGGTCGCCCATCTCCCCCGGACGAGTGACCCGACCCGCATCCTCGACCACGACGTGCGCCGAGACGTCGACCCGGCCGTGCAGGACCAGGCGATGCTCCTCCATGGCCTGCGTCTCGACGTCGACTGCGGTCAGGTGCAGCCCCTCCCGCCGGGTGTGGGCTGCAGCCAAGGCGTCGAGGTCTGCCTCGTCGACACGGCGGGCCGGGCCATCGGGTGCACTCCACGCGTCGAGCGCGTGCCGCCGCTGCTCGACTGAGGACGGGGGGCTCGTCCACGCGGCAGCGCGGGCATCGGCCAACGCCTGCACGATCCGGGCCACGGCACGGGCGTCCGGGTGGCGCACCAGCAGTGGGTCGGGTGGGCGGGACGAGGGCGGCACCGGGTCGGTCACGCCGTCGGCGACAGTCCCCACGCCGGCGGCAACCGGAGGACCCCCCGTCAAGCGGGTGACGGCCGCCGCCGCCCCGCCGGCGAGCAGGGCCGACACGACGGCCAGCAGGGCGAGCCCGCGCGCCGACCCTCGAAGGGTCCGACCGCTGGTGGCGAACCCTGCCCTGCGACGTGGGGCCCGTGCAGCTCCGGCGGAAGGTCCCCGACCCCGAGCATGCCGCCCCCCGGCGCCGCGCGCCTCGCCCGGGCCGTCGAGTTCACGAGGCCTGGCGCCCGGCCCGGACGCCACCCCCCGAAGGCGGCGGGTCAGTCCGGCGCCGACGTCGCCGTCGCGCGCCAGCACGAGAGGTTCGGGATCGACCGCGTCGTAACTCTCACTCGCCAGCCGCACCGCATCCGGGCGCCGTACCGCCTCGGCGGCGAGCGCCTCGGTCAGGACGGCAGCCAGGCGATGGCCGGCCACCTCCGGGTGCCCGGCGGCCTCGAGCCACAAGGTCACCGGGGCCCTGATCAGGGCCGCCTCCGGCACCTGCCCGGTCAGGGCGAACAACGCCACGCTGGCCAGCGCGAACACGTCGGAGGCGGCCCCCGGCGGTGCACCGAGGAGGACCTCGGGAGCGACGAACCCGTCGGTCCCCCAGACGTCCGCGGGTGCCTGACCGATCGCATGCGAGGCGCCGAGGTCGCCGAGTGCCGGTCGTCCCCGCAGGTCGAAGAGGATGTTGTCGGGGCTCACGTCGCCGTGCACGACGCCATGGGAGTGCAGGTCGCCCAGGGCCGAGGCGATCGGCACGAGCACGGTCACGACCTCGCCCGGGCTCAGATGGCCCCGCGCGGCCACGATGGACCGCAACGAGCCGCCGGCCATCAGGTCGGTGACGATCGCCACGGCGCCGTCGGGCAGGGCGACCACGTCACGGACCGGGACCACGTGGTCGATCCGCAGGGCACGGACCGCATCCACCTCGCGCGACACCTGCTCGCGGTCGCCGGTGACCACCTTCAACGCCACGTCGCATCCATCCCGGCCCCGGATCCCGGTCCACACCGCGCCCGAGGCTCCGGCACCCAGGGGTGGGCCCACGGCATACCCCGGCACGTCCGGCGGCTCCGGGTGCTGACCTGGCGACCAACTGTCCATGCGTCCAGCCTGACGGAGCGAGGGAGGTCGTGCCGGTTGTCCACAGGGCAATCGGCGGACGAGGTCTGACAGACTGCCGCCCATGCCCGCCGACCAGCCGACCATCCTCGCCACCTCCGGGGGGTACCGCTATGGCGAGCGGACCCGCCTCGAATTCGACGCCCTCGTCCACCACGCGATCGACCTGTCGGGGTGCCACGGTCGACGCCCCCGGCTGACCTTCGTCGGGACCGCGAGTGGCGACCAGGCCCACGGTGACCACTGGGTGACCCAGGCCGGGCAGGTGGCCGGGATCGAGGTGACCTGCCTCGACCTGTTCCCGATGCCGAGCGTGGCCGACATCCCCGGCCTGCTGCTCGACTCCGACGTCGTCTGGGTCCAGGGCGGATCGGTCGCGAACCTGCTCGCGGTCTGGGCCGCCCACGAGCTGCGCCCCGCCCTGCACGCCGCGTGGCGGGCCGGCGTCGTCCTCGCGGGTGTCTCGGCGGGTTCGATCTGCTGGTACGTCGGCGGCTGCACGGACTCGTTCGGCCCGCAGTTGCGCGCCGTGACCAATGGCCTTGCCTTCCTCCCCTACGGCAACGGGGTCCACTACGACTCCGAGGCCAGCCGCCGCCCGACGATCCATCGGCTGGTGGCGGACGGGACGCTGCCGACGACCCACTGCACCGACGACGGGGTCGGTTTGGTCTACCACGACACCGAGCTCGTCGAGGCGGTGAGCGAGGTCGACGGCAAGGGCGCGTATGTCGTGCAGCTCACCGACACCGGGCTCGCCGAGACCCGCATCGAGCCCCGCCGCCTGCCCCGCCCCTGAGCGGCGCGGAGCAGGCGACCGGGTGCTCCCGATCCGGGACGGGGCATAGGTTGGATGACATGCGTTTCGAACACCTGGGGTTCGCCCCCGACCTCGTCGACTACGACGCGGCCTGGGCGCATCAACGGCAGGTGCACGCTGCGGTCGTGGCCGGTGAGCTGCCCGACACCACGGTGCTGCTCGAACACCGCCCGGTCTACACCGCGGGCAAGCGCACCGAACCCCACGAACGCCCCTTCGACGGCACCCCGGTCATCGACGTCGACCGCGGCGGGAAGATCACCTGGCACGGGCCCGGGCAGCTCGTCGGCTATCCGATCGTCCGCCTCACCCAGGTGCCCATCGACGTCGTCGCCCATGTGCGCCGCCTCGAGGACGTCATGATCCACACCTGTGCGGACCTCGGCGTCCCGGTCGTTCGCGTCGCGGACCGCACTGGCGTCTGGGTGCTCGCCGATGACCGCGGACCGGATCGCAAACTCGGCGCGATCGGGGTTCGGGTCAGTCGGCGGGTCACCATGCACGGGTTCGCGCTCAACTGCGACCCCGACCTGTCGTGGGCGGACAACATCGTGGCCTGTGGGATCGCCGATGCCGGCGTGTCCTCGCTGACCCGTGAGGCTGGGCGGACGATCACGGTCCAGGACGTCTTGCCCCTCGTGAGGGAGCACCTGACCGCCATCCTCGGCTGACCAGCGTCCTCGGCTGACCGCATCACCGGCTGACCGGCATCCATCTCCTTCGGGAGACTTCGGATACGGCAGTGCCGGTAACGAACCGGCACTGGAGTATCCGTTCTCTCCCGGGGAGAGGTTGTGGGGGTCGGGCGCAGCGTAGGGTTGGTGCCCGTGACTGTCGCACCCGAGGGTCGGCGCCTGCTCCGCGTGGAGGCGCGCAACGCCGAGACCCCGATCGAACGCAAGCCCGAGTGGATCCGGACCAAGGCCACGATGGGGCCGCAGTACTCACAGATCCAGTCGATGGTCAAGGGTGAGGGCCTGCACACGGTGTGCCAGGAGGCCGGATGCCCCAACATCTTCGAGTGCTGGGAGGACCGCGAGGCCACCTTCCTGATCGGCGGGGACACCTGCACGAGGAGGTGCGACTTCTGTGACATCGCCACCGGCCGCCCCCAGCCGCTCGATCGCGACGAGCCCCGCCGCGTCGCCGAATCGGTGCGCACGATGGGCCTTCGCTACGCCACCGTCACCGGGGTCGCCCGGGACGACCAGCCCGACGGCGCCGCGTCCCTCTACGCCGAGACGATCCGCCAGATCCACGCGTTCAACCCACACACCGGGGTGGAGATCCTGCCGCCCGATTTCGGCGCCGAACCCACCCTCGTCGGCCAGGTCTTCGACGCCCGTCCCGAAGTGTTCGCCCACAACCTCGAGACCGTCCCGCGCATCTTCAAACGGATCCGGCCGGCCTTCACCTACGAGAAGTCCCTGCGCGTGCTGTCGATGGCACGCGACGCCGGCCTGGTCACCAAGTCCAATCTGATCCTCGGCATGGGCGAGGAGGAGGCCGAGATCACGCGCGCGATCGAGGACCTGCACGACGCCGGCACCGACATCCTCACGATCACCCAGTACCTGCGCCCCTCGAAGCGGCACCACCCGATCGACCGATGGGTCAAGCCGGAGGAGTTCGTCCACTGGAGTGAGGTCGCGACCGAGCTCGGTTTCAAGGGGGTCATGGCCGGACCGCTGGTCCGCAGTTCCTACCGGGCCGGTCGCCTCTGGGCCGCCGCCATGACCCGCTGGGGACGCCCGATCCCCGAACACCTGGCCCACCTCGCGGACAACCTCGACCAACCCGCCCGGCAGGAAGCCGCATCGTTGCTCGCCCGCAGCGACGGCCACGTATCCTAGGTAGCCGACCCCCCGGCATACGTGACGGCCGTCCGCGGCCCGATCGGCACCCATCCACCGCAGGAGCACACCGAGCGTGTCCGAGAAGTCCGAGCAGAAGACGGGCCGGATTGCCGAGATCCGCCAGAGTTACCAGGCGATCAAGAGCATCGACCCGAAGATCGGGTGGTGGATGCTGCTGTTCGCGGCGATCACCTTCGTCGCGATCGGCGCCATCGGTTTCATCCTCGGCGGGTTCTGGCGCTGGTACTTCCTGCTGATGGCCCTCCCGGCCGCGGCGTTGGCCGCCGTCATCGTCATGAACCGGCGCGGCAACAAGGCGATGTTCACCGCGCTCGAGGGCCAGCCCGGCGCCTCCGGTGCCGCGATCTCGGGCCTGGGCAAGCGCGGCTGGTACACCAGCCAGGAGCCGGTCGCCGTTGACGCCCAGCGCGGCACGAAGCTCTCCGACATGTCCGGTGCCGCGATGGTCTTCCGCGCCCTGGGTCGCCCCGGGGTCGTGCTCATCGGGGAGGGTCCCGAGGCGCGGGTGCACAAGCTGCTCAAGGCCGAGGAGAAGAAGGTCGCCCGCGTCGCGCCCGGCGTGCCCGTGCACCTGTGGACGATCGGCGACGGCGAGGCGCAGGTGCCGATCCGCAAGCTGTCTTCTCGACTCATCCGGATGAAGCCGGTGCTCACCAAGGAGGAGGTCGTGGTCGTCAACAAGCGCCTGAGATCCCTCCCCGGGATGCGCGCCGCCATTCCGGCCGGCATCGATCCGACGAAGGCCCGGATGAGCCGGAGTGCGTTGCGCGGCAAGTGATCTCGGGCCGGCCGTGACGGGCGTCAGCGGCGGACGAGGACGGTGCCGGCCCACCGGTCGTGGAACCCCCGGCCGTCGCCGCCACTGAGCACGGCCGGCACGAACAGGCAGAGCAGCACCGTGCGGGCCAGGACCTGCAGCGGGAAGCGGCCCGGACGCACCTGGCGCAGCTGCAGGCCGAGCAGCCAGTGCCCGAAGGTCGCCCCGACCGCCATCAACGGTCCGGCGGTGAGCACGAAGAACACCGCGAGGACGACCCAACT
>WBZS01001386.1_pt1 | contig 19563 bp, 20 predicted proteins | sample 5204201 | NCBI WGS metagenome assembly WBZS01 (sample SAMN12344357, study PRJNA552823) | activated sludge metagenome | biome: Activated sludge suspended growth; feature: Nitrification reactor; material: Wastewater; isolation source: activated sludge from nitrification reactor of wastewater...
CGGTGCCGGCCTGGTAAGGCAGCGTGTAGGCGTTGCCCGGGTCGAACGGCAAATCCATGTAGCGTGGATCGAGGTCGTCGACGATCGTCAGCCGGCTCTTGTCGAGCTTCTGCAGCTGTCCTTTGCGGATCAGCACCGAGACGTAGTAGTCGGTCGGCTGGACGAGGTCATAGGTGGCGCCGCCGGCGTCGAGCTTGGCGCCGAGCTCTTCGTTCGACGAGAACTCCTCGCGGTTGACCGTGATCCCGTAGACCTTCTCGAAGCACTCGATCATGTCCTGCGGGATGTACTCGGTCCAGACGAATAGGTTGAGCTCGGTCGACGTGACCTCGACCTTGGGGTCGGCGGCCGGGCAAACGAAGCCCGACGAGGCCACGATCGCGTCGGCGGCGGGCTCGCCTTTCGGGGCGTCGGACGGGCTGGCGGCCGGCGCACAGGCGGCCACCATGACGGCGGCCGCCAACAGGCCGGAGGCCAGTGGCTTCAGGCGTGGGGTCATAACTTCTCCTCCTCGTGTGTTCACAAAACGGCGTAGTGACAAAACAGCGGGCGCTCAGTGCGCCTCGCTGCGACGGCCGGCAAACTGCGACAGCATCAGCACGACGAACACGATCACGATCCAGAGCGTGGCCAGGGCGTTGAGCTCGGGCGTGGTCACGCGCCGCAGCAGACCATAGACGTAGATCGGCAGCGTGGTGCCGCCCGGGCCGGTGGTGAAGAAAGTCGTGATGAAGTCGTCGAGCGACAGCGTAAAGGCCAGCAACGCGCCCGACATCACGCCCGGGAAGATGATCGGCAGCGTCACGCGCCAGAAGGTCGTCCACTCGTTGGCGTACAGGTCCATGGCGGCCTCTTCGACGGCCTTGTCGAAGCCCTGCAGACGCGCGCGCACGACCAGGGCCACAAAGGGCACGCTGAAGGCGATGTGCGACAGGATCACGGTGCCGAGACCGAGCGAGAGCCGGTCGTCGCCGACCAGGCCCAGGGTGTTGTTGATGAACCCGAACAGCGCCGAGTACAGCACCAACAGACCGACGCCCATCACGATCTCGGGGATGACGATGGGGATGTACAGCGAGATTTCGGAATAGGCCTTGCCCGGGAATTTGTAGCGTTGCAAGGCCAGCGCGGCCATGGTGCCGATGATGGTCGAGGCCAGGGTCGAGACCGCGGCCACGGTCATGGTGTTGCGCGCGGCGGCGACCAGTTCGCGGTTGCGGCCCAGCTGGCAGAACCAATAGAAGGGGCCGCAGTCGCCCTGGTTGACCACGCCCTCGAAGACCACGTTGGTGCGCGACGAGTTGAACGAGAAGACGACCAGGACGATGATCGGCGCGTACAGGAAGAAGTACACCAGCGCCGTGACCGCGAGCAGCCAGGGGGAGCGACGCTTGGTCATCGGCCGAACGCTTCCTCGGCGAAGCCGAACTTGCGTGTGTAGTACAGCGTCACGGCCAGTGTCATCACCATCAGCACGATGGTCGCGGCCGAGCCGAAGACCGGATCGCGCGCGTCGAGAAACTGACGCTGGATCAGGTTGCCCACCAGGATCACCTGCCGCCCGCCGAGGATGTCGGAGACGATGAAGGTGCCCATGACCGGGATGAAGACCAGGATCGTGCCGGCCACGATTCCGGGCAACGAAAGCGGAAAGGTGACCCGCCAGAACGTGTTCCAGGTGTTCGCGCCCAGATCCGCCGCAGCTTCATAAAGCGAATCCTCGATCTTTTCCAGCGACGTGAACATCGGCAGGATCATGAACGGCAGGAACTCGTAGACCATGCAGATCAACACCGCGCCGTCCGAGGGGTACAGGTCGAAGGGCTTGAAGCCCAGCCCGACCAGCCCGGCCAGCCAGCCGAGGACGCTGTTGAGCACGCCCTGGTTGCGCAGGATCATGATCCAGGCGTACACGCGGATGACGAAGTTGGTCCAGAGCGGCACAAGCACGAGAAACAGCCAGAGGTTACGCCGTTCGCGCGGGGCCCGGGCGATGAAGTACGCCAGCGGGTAACCGACCAGGACCACGAGGACGGTCGACTCGAACGCCAGCCAGAGCGAACGGATCAGGATCTCGAGGTAGAGCGTGTCCCACTTGCCGACTTCGGTCATGCCGAGCAGGCGCAGGTAATTGTCGATGTTGAAGTTGTAGATGATGGTGTTGTCCGGACCGCGCTGCCCGAACGAGTTCACGCCAATGATGATCAGCGGCACGACCAGCAGCACAGTCATCAGCACGGTCACCGGCAGGGCGAGCAGGATGCCCTGCCAGCGATTGCGCGGTGGGGCATCGACCAGGAGGGCTTTGTTTTCGGTCGCCATGGTTACTCGGTGAGCACCCGCGCGGAGACTTCGTCGCAGTACACCTTGACCGCGTCGCCGATCGAGGCCAGCGGCCGCGAATACGGGTCGTCGTTCTGCTCGCGGACCCGCAGGCGCTGGTCCCCGGCGAGCACGACGGTGTAGTGCGTGTCGGTGCCGATGTACACCACCTCTTCGACGCGGCCGTCGTACACGTTGTCGGCTCCGGCCCAGGGGCGGATGCCGAGCTTCTCGGGCCGCATCGTCACGGTCACCTTCTGGCCGGGCGTCACCTGCGAGCCCTCGTCGGCTGTGGCGCGGCAGGGCAGGCCGCCGGCCAGCTCGAGATCGACGTCGCGGCCGGTCTGAACCTTGACCACGCCGTCGAGGAAGTTGGTCTCCCCGATGAAATCGGCCACGAAGCGGCAGTTGGGCTTCTCGTAGATCTCGCTGGCGGCGCCCATTTGCAGGACGTTGCCGGCGCTCATCACGGCCACGCGGTCGCTCATCGTCAGCGCCTCTTCCTGGTCGTGGGTGACGAACACGAATGTGATGCCCACCTCGCGCTGCAGGCGCTTGAGCTCGAGCTGCATCTCCTTGCGAAGCTTGAGATCGAGCGCGCCGAGCGGCTCGTCAAGCAAGAGCACTTCGGGGTGATTGACCAACGCGCGTGCCAGGGCCACGCGTTGCTGCTGGCCGCCGGAGAGCTGGCGCGCCATGCGCTTCTCGTAGCCGGCCAGGCGCACCATCTCGAGCGCCTCGCTCGAACGGCGCTTGATCTCTTTCGGATCGACGCCCTTCATCTCCAGACCGAAGCCGACGTTCTGGCCGATGGTCATGTGCGGGAAGAGCGCGTAGTTTTGAAAGACGGTGTTGACGGGCCGCTTGTAGGGCGGGGTGTGACCCATCGGCCGATCGTGGATGAAGATCTCGCCGGCGGTGGGGAGCTCGAACCCGGCGATCATGCGCAGGCTGGTGGTCTTGCCGCAGCCGGACGGGCCGAGCATCGAAAAGAACTCGCCGTCCTTGATTTTCATCGTCACATCATTGACTGCGGTGACGACTTCGCCGGACGGTCCGGGGAATCGCTTGCTCACGTTGCGGAGTTCGACCGCAAATTCGGGCATTTCTTATCTTTCCCTTGGGGTTGAATTGGAGCGATTTTAGCGGGTTGGTATGGGCGAGTCAATGATGGCGTATCGCACCTCGCTCTCACGCACCTCGCTCTGCCGCTCCACGTATAATCCCCCCATGCTTCCGATCCTCCTGCGCCTGGGCCCTGTCACGCTCTACACCGACGCCGTGCTCTTAAACGTCGGTGCCATCATCGGCCTGGTCGCGCTCTACCTGCGGGCACCGGTCGCGGCGCGCTCGCGCTGGGTGGACGCCGGCCTGGCCGCGCTCGTTGCGGGTCTGTTCTTTGGGCGGCTTGGTTACGTCTTCGTCCATGCCAGCTACTACGCCGGGCAACCCGGTGAAGCGCTGGCGGTCTGGCTGGGCGGCCTGAGCTGGCCCTCGGCCGCGGCTGGAGCGTTGTTGGGTCTGTTCGGCTACGCGCGCTGGCGACGTGAACCGGTGGGGCCGTTGCTCGATGCGCTGGCGTTGCCGCTCGCCGTCTTTGGTCTGTTGGCCTGGGCCGGTTGCTGGGCCAGCAGCTGCGCGTACGGTGTGGAGGTCGACCCGGCCACCTTCCCGGCCGGCCTGGCCTCGGTGGCACCCGACCTCTACGGCCTGACGGCGGCGCGTTGGCCCACCCAGCTGGCGGGCCTGGCCTGGAGCCTGGTCGCGCTGATCGCGGTCCGGGCGGCTCGGCGCACCGACTGGGGCGCCGGCGCGCATGGCTGGTTCTCCCTGGCGCTCGTCGCGCTGGGCGCCTTCCTCCTTGCTTTCATGCGCGGCGACCCCGCGCCGACTGCCGGCGGCGTCCGGCTCGACGTGATCGGCAGCGGTCTCGTGCTGGTTGTGGCGCTCGCCGCCTGGATGCTGCGGCAGGGTCGTCCTGCGCCAACGTCACCGGCCTGACGCACGCGATCGGCAGGAATCTCGAAACACCATGACTTCATTCAACCTCGGCCTGGCTCAGATCAAAACGCGTTTGGGCGATGTGCGCGCAAACCTCGACAAGCATCTGGCCTACATCGACGACGCCGCGCGTCAGGGCGTGGACGTGCTCGTCTTCCCGGAGCTGTCGCTGACCGGCTACGTGCTGCAAGACCTGGTGCCCACGGTCGCGCACCGCCCGACGGCCGACGACCCGGTCTTCGCCGAACTGCTGGCCGCCTCGCGGGCGCGGAGCCTCGACCTGGTCGTGGGGTTCGTCGATGAAGACGCGCGCAGCCGTTTCTTCATCGGCGCGGCCTACATCTCGCGCGGCGAGATCGTGCACGTGCACCACAAGGTCTATCTGCCGACCTACACCATGTTCCACGACGGGCGCTTCTTCGCCTGGGGCGACTCGGTGCGCGCCTTCGACACGCGCTTCGGCCGCTTCGGCGTGCTGATCTGCGAGGACTTCTGGCACGTCTCCGCGCCCTATCTGCTCTGGCTCGACGGCGCCGACGTCATGCTCTTCTCGAACGCCTCGCCCGGCCGCGGCCTGAGCAGCGAGCCGCGCCCCGACACGGCGCGCTGGGTCGAGCACGTGCTTCAGGCCTACGCCAGTCTGTTCACGACCTTCGTCGCTCACACCAACAAGGCCGGCTATGAAGACGGCTTCAACTTCTGGGGCGGCTCGGCGGTCTTCGACCCCGAAGGCCTGATGCTGGCGCAGGCCCCGTACTTCGACGAGGCCCTGACGATCTCGCGCCTGGATCTGAACCAGCTGCATCGCACGCGCTACAGCCTGCCGTTGCTGCGAGATGAACGCCATGCCCTCGTGGCGCGCGAGATCGCGCGCATCACCGCGGGCGCGGCCGGCGCGAGAGATAAAGGACAGTGAGACGGTGACCTATGGCCGATCCTCTTGACATCAACACCGACCTCGCCCGCCGGATCCTCGTGGGCTTTCTGCACGAGGAGATCACGCGGGTCGGGGTGACGAAGGCCGTGATCGGGTTATCGGGCGGGATCGACTCGGCGTTGAGTTGCTTCCTGGCGGCCGAGGCGCTCGGCCCCGCGAACGTGCTTGCGGTGCGCATGCCGTATCGCACGTCGTCGCCGGCCTCGATGGCCGACGCGCAGAAGGTCATCGATCAACTCGGCGTCCAGCACCTGACGGTCGAGATCACGGATATGGCCGAGCCGCTGCTCCAGAGGTTCCCGGATATGAGCAACGTGCGCCGCGGCAACATCATGGCCCGCACGCGCATGATCGTGCTCTACGATCAGAGCTCGACCTTCGGCGGGCTGGTTGTCGGGACGAGCAACAAGACCGAGATCATGCTGGGCTACAGCACGCTCTTCGGCGACTCGGCCTGCGCGCTCAACCCGCTGGGCGACCTGTACAAGCGCCAGGTGCGCCAGTTGTCGCGTGCCATGGGTGTGCCGGACTCGATCCTCGACAAGGCCCCCTCGGCCGACCTGTGGCCCGGCCAGACCGACGAGAACGAGATGGGCCTCACCTACGACCGGGTCGATCAGTTGCTGTACCTGCTGGTCGATCAGCGCTACAAGCCCGAGGAGTGCGTCGAGGCCGGCTTCGACGCCGCCTTCGTCATGATGGTCGTCGAGCGCATCCGGCGTAACCACTTCAAGCGCATCATGCCGCCCGTCGCCAAGCTCTCGCGCCGCACCGTCGGCTACGACTTCCTGTACCTGCGCGACTGGGGCACGTGAGCACGGCTGACTGCTGATCTCTGAATGCTGATGGGCGCGACGGAGCCGGAGTCGCTCAGGCTCAGTCAGCCGGATACCGGACAACAACGAGGGTGCTCGCGGTAGGGCGGATCGCCAACCCCGGGCACCCTCGTTTGCGTGCCCCCTGGGTTGAGAATTGCTCATTGACCAATTCGATGAACTTGCTTAATATTTACTTGTCTGATGAAAGCCAAGTTGAAAACAACAATGAATACCGGTGCTATGCGCATCAAACCCAATGTGCCCATGGCGGTGCAGGCCGCCGAGCTTCTTCGTAATCGCCTTCGTCGTGATTATGTAAATGGCGGGCGTCTGCCGGGCGAAAATGTGATCGCCTCGGAGCTGGGCGTCAGCCGTGGAACGATCCGGCAGGCCTTGGCCATCCTGGAGCGCGAGGGCGTGATCCTGCGCCAGCAGGGTACGGGCACTTTCGCCAACCCCAACGTGCTCGGGATCAATGCTCGGGTCGATATGGCCTACGAGTTCACGCAATTGATTGAAGCGGCGGGCTTCGAAGCCGCGATCGATACGGTCGAGGTGCGGCGCGAGGCGGCGTCGGCGGACCTGGCGCAGCGGCTGGGGCTGACGACCGGTGATCCGGTGCTCACCATCCACAAGATCTTTCTGGCCAGCGGCCAGCGTGCGATTTATGTGGTCGAGCAGCTCCCGACGGCTCTGGTCCAGTCGGAGTATGCCGAATCGGAATTGACCCACCCGATCTTCGATTTCCTCGACCAGCGCTGCCATCAGCGCGTCGACTACATCGTGTCCGAAATCGTGCCATGTGTGGCCGATCAAGGGCTCGCCGAGTACCTTGGCATCGAGCCCGGTCAACCGATCCTCAAGTTCTCCGAGGTGTTTTACAGCACCAGCAACGCGCCGCTGGTGTTGGCCACGGTCTACTTCCGCGATCCGTTGATTCGTTTTCATGCGTTGCGACAGTTGACCACCGTGACCTGACCCGTCGACGTCGCAAGGAGGGCCTATCGCGAACGCGCTCACCGCTCCCGCACCCACGCCGCGCCCCACTCATTCGACCTCATAGAGGAGGCCCTGATGGCTACCGACACGCGTTCGCTGCGCTCATTCCGCATTCCCACGAATTACGTCGTCGCCTTGGTACCGGCCGCGGTTGCCCTGAACATCGTGGGCAGTTACATCAACACCGCCCTCAAACTCCCGACTTTTCTCGACATGATCGGCACGGCCGTGATCGCGATCACGATCGGCCCGTGGTGGGGCGCCCTGGCCGGCGCTCTGACGAACACGATCAACGGCTTCATTAGCAGCCCAATCAGCCTGCCTTTCGCCGCCTGTAACGTGATCGGCGCCCTGGTCTGGGGCTATGGCATCCGCTGGGGCATGGGCAAGAGCATGGTTAGTTACTTCCTGCTGGCCTGCATCTGCGCCGTCGCCGTCTCGCTGATGGCCGTGCCGATCTATGTCTTTGTCTTCGGCGGCGCCACCGGCCACTTCTCCGACATGATGACCGCCGCGTTCGTGGGCATGGGCCAGAACCTGCTCGTTTCGGTGTTCTCGGCCAACATCATCGTCTCGCTCGCCGACAAGATCATCTCGGCCTTCATTGCGCTCGCCATTCTCGAGGCACTGCCGCCGATGCTGACCAGCCATCTCGACATCGTCAAGGCGCCCCGCATGCAGTTGGTGATGTGGATCGCCGGTGCCGTGGTGGTGGCCGTGGCCCTGGCCCTGATCGTCGCCAACATGAATGCCGCCGGCTGAGCGCTCACTGACCCGAGTTGAAAGGAGATCTCCATGGACCCGCTTGTTGTTGCAATCATCGCCCTGGTCGTGGCCGTCGGCGCCGTCGTCTACGCGCGCTCGGTGAAACCTGATACTTCGAGCAGCGCCGGGCTGACCCCGGGCCAGGCTCTGGGCGCCGGGATCGTCGGTCTCGGGATCCTGCTCTTGGCGATGCCCTGGGCTGCTGGCGCGATCGCCGATCTGGAATTCATCTCCAGCAGCGACTTCGGCATTCTCTCGGGTGCGGTGTACGCCATCGGCGGCCTCGCCTTCCTCGGCGGGGCGGTGTTGATGGTCTTCCGTAACTCGCTCGACTCGTAATCCCTCCATCCCCGGCGGGCGCGCGGCGCCCGCCGGGGATACCCGGCCCGACCAACTTGCTGCTATGTCCAACCCGATCGTTTCGATCCAGGGCTTGAGTTACCAGTACGCGCTGACCGAGGTTCCGGCGTTGCGCGATGTCAGCCTCGACATCGCCGAGGGCGAGTACGTGGCGATTATGGGGCCGTGCGGCGCCGGAAAGACGACGCTCTGCCTCAGCCTGAACGGCATCGTGCCGCACATGATGGCCGGCGGTGTGGAGGGCAAGGTGATCATCGCCGGTCAGGACACCGCCCAGACCACAGTCCGTGAGTTGGCCCGTACCGTGGGCATGGTCTTCGACAATCCCGAGTTTCAGCTGTCTCAAGTGACGGCGCGCGAGGAAATCGCGCTCGGTCTTGAAAACACGGGCGTACCGCGCGACGAGATGATCCGCCGCATCGACGAAGTGCTGGGCCTGGTCGGGCTGCGGGGTTTTGCCGACCGTTCGCCGCTGGCGATGTCAGGCGGGCAACAGCAGCGCCTGGCCATCGCGGCTGCCTTGGCCATGTACCCGCGCGTGCTGGTGCTCGATGAGCCCACCTCGAATCTCGACCCGATCGGGAAGGAGGAGGTGTTCTCGGTGTGCGCGCAATTGAACCGCGAGCGTGGCATGACCATCGTCATCGTCGAGCACGAGGTCGAGGTGATGGCGACATATGCCAGTCGGGTCGTGGTGCTGAGCGAGGGCCGCGTGGCCCTGAACGGGGCGCCACGCGACGTGCTGCGCCAGGTCCAGGCGCTCGAGGCGGTCGGCGCCCGCGCGCCGCAGGTCACCGAGCTAGCCTATCGACTGGAACAGCGCGGTCGCCCGGTGGCCGAGTACCCCGTGACGCTCGAGCAGGCCCTGGCCGTCTTCCCGGCCGAAGGTGTGCGATGACCACGCCGCCTATCGTCTGCGACGCGCTTGGCCATGAGTATGCCGGCGGCGTGTTGGCGCTCAAGCCCACGACCCTGACCATCCAGCCCGGCGAAGTGTTGGGCGTGGTTGGGCAAAACGGTTCGGGCAAAACCACGCTGGTCAAGCACTTCAACGGTTTGCTGCGACCCACGTCGGGCCGATTGCTGATCAACGGCGAGGATGCTCGCCCGCGCCCTGTTCATGACCTGGCCCGCCACGTCGGGTACGTCTTTCAGAACCCGAACCATCAACTGTTTGCTACCACGGTCGAGGCCGAACTGCGCTTTGGGCCGACCAACCTTGGTCTCACGCCCGAGACGGTCGCCGAGCGCGTGCAGCAGGCAACCTCGTTTTTCGGGATCGAGAAACTGCTGACCAGCCACCCGTATCGGCTGGCCTTTCCGCTGCGCAAACTGGTCGCCATGGCCTCCGTCTATGCCATGGGTCCGGACGTGTTTGTGCTGGACGAGCCGACCACCGGGCAGGATCACGCTGGCAGCAACATGGTCCGTAAGTTGATCGAGCGTCTGCGCGAGCAGGGCAAGACCGTCGTGATCGTCTCGCACGACATGGCGCTGATCGCGGAGGTCGCCGACCGCGTGTTGGCGCTCTGGGCGGCCGAGGTGATCGCCTCGGGCTCGCCGCGCGCCATCTTTGCCGAAGACCGGGTCATGCAGCGCACCAAGCTTTATCCGCCCCAGATCACGCAATTCGCACGTCGCTGGGCGCCGGCTTCGACGCGCCCGCTGCCCTTGACGGTGGCCGAAGCCGCTGCCGCCGTGCTCGGTGAGGAACGGTGAGGCTATGGCTCAACACCTGCCCATCCCGGTCGTCTTCGTCCCGCGCAACTCGTTCTTTCACCGGCTGCACCCGGTGCCGAAGCTGATCTGGGCCGTCGGCGCGATCGTGATGGCCTTCGCAACTCGGAATCCGCTCGTGCTCCTGGTGCTGTTTGTGTTGGGTATCCTCTTCATCGCAGGGGCCGGCGTGATGCGCGCGTATGGCCGCGTCATGCTGGTGCTCTTTCCGATCTCACTCTCGTTGATCGTGTTTCAGGCGCTGGCGCCGGCCTTTCCGCAGCCCTGGACCCCCATCGCGGGTTTTGGGCCGTTTACGATCTACCAGGAAGGGATCTATAGCGGGCTCTCGCTTCTGCTGCGGACCTTCGCCGGCAGCAACTTCGCGGTGCTGCTGGTGCTCACCACCCATCCAGCCGATCTCTTTACGGCGCTGCAGAAGTTCGGCGTGCCGCACGAGTTGAACTTCATGGTCTCGGCCAGCCTGCAGTTGATCCCGATCGTCCAACGCGAGTTTCAGATCGTGCTCAGCGCTCAACGTTCGCGCGGGATGCGTGCCACCGGTTTTGGCGCCGCCATCCCGAGCATGGTGCCGGTGTTTGCGGGCACCATCGAGCGCGTCCAACAACTGGCGATGAGTCTGGAGTCGCGCGCGTTCGGCTCCAAGGGCGCCAAGACCAGTTTGCGCGAAGTGCGTGCCTCGGCCAAGGACGGGATCTTCGGCCTGATCGGGATCGTCGTGACGGTCGCGGTGACGGTGCTGGTCCTGCAGTATCAGGCGCAGCTGGATTGGAGCAAGACCCCGTTTATGCCCGATTGGGTGTCGGTCGCGCTGGTGGCCGTGGCCGCCCTGACCTTCATCGCCTTCACCATCGCCCTGTGGTGGCGGGCTTCGAGAGAGTAGCCATGAGCGAACAGACCCTGTTGGATCAGCCTGTGCAGCATCACATTCGTTGCGGCGTCGGCGATGTCGGACGTTACGTGCTCCTCCCGGGCGATCCCGGCCGCGTGCCGGTGATGGCCGGTTTTCTGGACGACGCCCGGTTGGTGTCTAAAAACCGTGAATACACAGTCTATACCGGCAGCCTATTGGGCCAGCCCGTGTCGATCTGCTCGACCGGGATCGGTTGCCCGTCGACGGCCATCGCGGTCGAAGAGCTGGCGGCGATCGGAGCCGACACCTTTATCCGCGTCGGCACCTCGGGTCGCATGCAACCCTTCATGGAACCCGGTGATCTGATCATCACCTGGGGCGCGGTCCGAGACGAGTACACGTCGCAGCAGTATCTGCCGTTGAGCTTCCCGGCGGTGGCGAACGTCGACGTCACGCTGGCCTTGCGGGCCGCGGCGCGCGCCCGCGGGTTGCGCCACCACGTTGGCGTCAGTCATTCAAAGGATTCGTTTTTTGGCCAGCACGAACCCGGCCGGATGCCCGTCAGTCGCGAGCTTCAAGATCGTTGGAACGCCTGGGTGCAGGCCGGCGTGTTGTGCTCCGAGATGGAGGCCTCGACCCTGTTCGTGGTCGCCAGCTTCCTGCGCAAGCGCGCGGGCGGCATCATGATCGCGGCCGGGACGCACAACCCGCTTGGCGATCTGATCGGCACCGCCGTCGACGCCGTCAGACTGCTGATCCAGGACGATCGCGCCCGTCAAGCCACCGAAAGCAGTTCGTAGCTGACGCACCGGTCGGCCACCGGCATTCTCACATTCCTCGGAGACCTCATGACCTTCACCCAGGAACTGCTCCACAAAGCCCATCCGTATATCGACGCCCAGGTGCAGAAGCCGTTTTTGCAGGGCCTGATCAACGGCGATCTGCCGGAGGCCAGCTTTGCGTTCTGGCTCAAGGTCGATTACCCGTACCTGTACAACTTCATCAAAGTGATGTCGGTCGGCCTGGCGAAGTCCAGCGACCCGCAGGACATGTGGGTTTTCCTCGAGCACATCAAAGGCATCCAGAAGGAGATGCTCGACCACGAGGGGCATGCAGCCCGGATCGGCGTGAGCCGCGACGAGCTGCTCACCCATCGACCGAGCCCGCTCAAATACACCTACATGACCCATCAGCTGGTCACGGCCCATCAGGGCGGCCCCGCCGAGACGCAGGCCGCGGTGTTGGCCTGCCAGTGGGGCTACGGCGAGTGCGCGCGGACACTGCTGCGCGCCAGGCCGCTCACGCCCGACAACCGCTACGCGCCGTGGTTCGCGTTCCACGCCTCCGAGGAGCATCTACCCGGATTGCAGAGCTCGCTCGATCTGCTCGACCGGCACGCCGCGCACAGCACTCCCGAACAGCGCGCGCGCTGGGAGGCGATCTTCTTCACCAGCGTCGAGCTCGAAACCATGTTGTGGGATGAATACTTCGAACGCCGGTGGTGGGAGACCTATCCGAAAGCTGAGCTTCCCGGCGGTTGACAGCCCCGACCGACGGCCCAACCCTACGAGGAGGTGACGATGAGCGTCAGTGCCGAACGAGCAGCTCTGGAGAAGCAATATCACATCGAATGCGGCCCCGGTGACGTCGGGCGATATGTGCTCCTGCCCGGCGACCCCGGGCGAGTGCCCGTGATCGCGGCCTTCCTTGATGATGCCCGCAAGATCGCCGAGCACCGTGAATACACGACCTACACGGGCAGCCTCGACGGCGTGCCGGTTTCGGTCACGTCGACCGGGATCGGCGGGCCCTCGACCGCCATCGCAGTCGAGGAACTCGCCGCGATCGGGGCCGACACCTTCATTCGAGTCGGTACCTCGGGCCTGATGCAGCCTGAGATACAGAGCGGCGATCTGGTGGTCGTGACCGGCGCGGTGCGTGACGAGGGCACAGCCAGTCATTACATGCCGATGGCCTTTCCGGCCATCGCCGACCTCGACGTCGTGGATTGCCTGCGCGCCGCCTGTCTGGCGCGTGGCGTGCGCTTCCACGTCGGCCTGTCGCACTCCAAAGACGCGTTCTATGCCGAACTGACGCCGCAGCGCATGCCGATCGCCGACACGCTGATGAAAAACTGGGAGGCCTGGGTCGCCGGCGGTGTGCTGTGCTCGGAAATGGAGGCGGCGGCGCTTTGCGTGGTCTCCAGTGTGCTGGGCAAACGCGCCGGGGGGATCATGCTGGCGTTGAACGCTGAAGCCTCGGTTGAGGAACTGTGCGCCACAGCGGTCGAAGGCGTCCGGCGCCTGATCGCGCTCGATTCGGCCGCCGGCCGGGGAGGCGCGCGATGACCCCGGCAGATCGCGGCGCCAGCCAGGCCGAAATCGATCGCCATTTCATGGCCGAGGCCATCGCCGAGGCCCGGTTGGGCTTCTCGCAGGGCGGCATCCCGATCGGGTCCGTGATCGTCGTTGACGGTCAGATCATCGGGCGCGGCCATAACCAGCGTGTGCAGCTGGGAAACCCGATCCTGCATGGCGAGATGTCGGCCTTTCAGAACGCTGGACGGCAACCGCCGGGCCGGTTGGCGCGCGCCACGCTGTACACGACGCTATCGCCCTGCACGATGTGCGCCGGCACGGCGCTGCTCTATCGCGTGCCGCGGATCGTGATCGGCGAGCACCGGACGGTGTCGAAGACCACCCTGTGCGAGGACTGGCTGATCGAGCATGGGGTCGAGGTCGTCAACCTCGATCTAGACGAATGCGTCGATCTGATGGCGGAGTTCATCAACCGCTTTCCCGAGCTTTGGAACGAAGACATCGGGCGCGAGCATGTAGCCCCACCAAGGAGACGGACCCATGACCTTTCTGGATGAATGCATCGACTTTGCCGGCCCGGTCTGGCAACGCTATCACCACCACCCGTGGATTGAGGCGCTGTTCGCCGGCAATCTGCCCGATGATCGCTTCAACTACTGGCTGGCGCAAGATCTGCCGTACCTGGGTGAGCGCATCTCGGCCGTTGCCTTCCAGAAGGTGCCGCCGCACAACCCCTGGGCCGCACTGGAAGGCGAGTATCTGATCCGGGCCGGTCAGTCGCGGGTTGAGCTCGACCTGCTCGCCCAATACGGCGACTTTGCCAAGACGCGTTGGGCGGCGCGACCGCGGCGCGAGGCGTTCGTGAACTTCTTCGCCCGGACGATCTACGAAGGCGGTTTCGGCGAGATCTGCTGTGCGTTCTATCCGTGCTATTCATTTCCCACGACCTTCGGCGAACGCTACCAACGCGAGAAGCCGCAAGGTCTGCCGGAGCGTCAGCAGCGCTGGGTCGAACAGTGGATCGACCCGTTCTTCATCAAAATGCAGACCGCCACGGCCGAGGGCATCGTCGAGTACGGCGCGCACGCCACACCGTACCAGCGCGAACAGATGAAGTGGATCTTCGTGCGTGCCACCAACCACCAGATCGGCGTCTTTGATGCGGCCTGGAATCTTTCGGACCCCTGGCCCGGCGAAGGCGAAGAGCTCGGCGTGATGGCCGGGCCGCCGCGATAAGCCAAACCCAACGAGAGCCTATGTCTTCCCGAACGGGCCTGCTCTTTCACGAAACCTACATGTGGCACGCCACCGGCACGCAGTGGCTGCCCACGGCCGGGTTCCCGCTGACGCAACCCCTGGCGCACGTCGAAGGCCCGGAGGCCAAGCGACGCATCAAGAACCTGGTCGATGCCTCCGCCTTGGCCGACGTGCTCGTGCCGCTCACGCCGCGCCCGGCGACCCCGGCAGAAATCGGGCGTGTGCACACACCCGAGTACATCGCGCGGATCGCGGCCGAGAGCGCTGGCTCCGGCGGCGATGCCGGCTTCGGCACGCCCTTCGGCCCGGGCGGGTACGAGATCGCGTTGCTCTCGGCGGGCGGGGTGCTGGCGGCGCTCGAGGCCGTTGTGGCGGGTCGGGTCGCCAATGCCTACGCGATTGCGCGCCCGCCGGGCCATCATGCCCTGCCTGACACCGGCTACGGCTTCTGCATTTTCAACAACGGCGCCATTGCCATCCGGCACGCACAAGCGGCCCTGGGTCTGCGCCGGGTGGCGCTCGTCGACTGGGATGCGCATCACGGCAACGGCGCGCAGCACATCTTTTATGAAGATCCCGAGGTGCTCACGATCTCGCTGCATCAAGACAACAGCTATCCCAAAAACAGTGGTACCGTGGCTGAGAACGGCGCCGGGCGCGGTTTGGGCGCCAACCTGAACATCCCCTTACCGCCGGGCTCCGGCCACGGCGCCTACGTCGCCGCCTTCGAGCGCGTGGTCGTGCCGGCCCTGCGCCGCTTTCGCCCCGAGTTGATCCTGGTCGCCAGTGGCCTCGACTGCAGCTACTTCGACCCGCTGGCGCGGATGATGGCGTATAGCGAAACCTTTCGAGTCATGACGCAGTTGCTCATGCAGGTCGCGGCCGAAACCGCAGCCGGGCGGTTGGTCGGCATTCATGAGGGCGGCTATTCGGAAGCCTATGTGCCCTTCTGCGGCCTGGCCATCCTGGAGACGCTCGCAGGCCACGACAGCGGCATCGCTGACCCGTTCCGCGACGTGTGCGGGTTGGCCGGCGGCCAGACGCTCCAGCCGCATCAGGACGCCGTCATCCGCACCGTCGAGCCGCGGGTGGCGGGCGTGCCAGAGCCGTTGGGATCCGAAGGTCGATGACCAGTCTGACCGCGCTTTCGGCGAGCGAACTGGCACGCGGTATCCGCGATCGGCGGTTCTCGTCGAGCGAGGTGGTCGAGGCGCATATCCTGCGTCTTGAGGCGGTTGATCCGCAACTCAACGCCGTCGCCGTACCGCTGTACGCACAGGCGCGGCGAGACGCTGCTGCGGCCGATGCCGCCCTGCGCAGCGGAGCGGTGCCGGGGCCCTTGCACGGCGTGCCGATGACCATCAAGGAGCAATTCCTGATGGCGGGCACCGCCACGACGTTTGGGTTGGCGCGTGAAGCCGGCCATCGAGCGAAAGCCGATGGGCCGCTGATCCGGCGACTCCGTGAGGCCGGCGCCATCTTCCTGGCAAAGACCAACGTGGCCCAGCTGCTGTTCTATGTCGAATCCGACAATCCAGTCTATGGGCGGACGAACAACCCCTGGGACCTCACCCGCACCTGCGGCGGCAGCACCGGCGGCGAAGCGGCCCTGATCGCTGCGCAGGCCTCGCCGCTCGGGATCGGCGGAGACATCGGTGGCAGTATTCGCGAGCCCGCCCATTTCTGTGGAATCGCCGGTTTCAAGCCCACGTCGGGTCGGCTGACGAACTTCGATACCCGCGGCGGGATCTTCCCCGCAGGGCAGGGCGCGATCCTGGCACAGCCCGGTCCGATGGCGCGCACCGTGGAGGACCTCGATCTGGCGATGAAGATCCTGGCTGCGCCCGGCCTGGAGCGGATCGACCCGAGCCTCGCGCCGGTACCGTGGCACGATCCCGCCACGATTGAGGTGAGCCGTCTGCGGATCGCGGTCGTCGTCGACGATGGCTACTTCTCCGCGTCGCCGGCGATCCGGCGCGTGGTGGTGGCAGCGGCTGACGCATTGCGCCGGGCGGGCGCCACAGTCGAACTCTGGACACCGCCCGACGTCGCCGAGGCGATGCGCCTGTTCTTTGGGATCCTGACTGCGGACGCCCTCGATAGCCTGCGACGGGCGCTGGGCTCCGATCCGCCCGAGCCGCAGCTCGAGCTGTATCTCAAAGCCTGTGCGCTGAGCGCGGAGGATCGCGCCACGACAGTCGGCGAGCTGCGGGCTGCCGGCCAGGTGCACATAGCCGCGCTGATCGCGGCGGTTGGCGCGCGCTCGGCCGAGTCATACTGGAGGTTGGTGGAAGACCAGGGGCGCTATCGCGCGCGCTTCCTGGAGCAGCTCGATCAGGGTCGCTTCGATGCCATCATCAGCCCACCCGCAGCGCTCCCCGCGTTGCGTCACGGCGATACGGCAGCGTTGCCGGATTACGACAGTTATGCCCGGGTCTTCAATGTCCTCGGCTTCCCGGCCGGCGTCGTGGCTGCGGGCCGGGTGCGGCCTGGCGAGGAGAGCGATCGTGCGCCGACGCGCGACGGGGTTCTGTTCCGGGCCCGTGAGGTGGAGCTGGGCAGCGCCGGGTTACCGGTGGGCGTGCAGGTCGCCGCTCGCCCCTGGCGCGACGATGTCGTCCTGGCGGCGATGGCTGTGCTCGAGGATCATTTCAAGCAACAGCCCGATTTTCCGCTTGCCGACAGGTGATTTCAGATCGACTGCCAGTCGGAAATCAGCAATCAGCAATCAGCCGCCTCAGCCCTTCTTGCTCGTCCTCCGGCAAGAAACACACGTCGACGGCATTCAGGTTGAGGCGCAGCAGCTCGTCCCAGGTGAACCCCTGGGACGCGAGCAGGGTGTATTCCTGGTTGAGATCGGTGCTAAACATCGGCGGGTCGTCGGAGTTGACGGTGACGCGCACACCGGCGTCGACGAGCGCGCGGATCGGGTGCGGCCGATCCTCGGGCGTGACCTTGAGCCGGTAGTTGCTGTACGGGTTGACCTCGAGCGGCACCTGGGTCTCGGCCAGGTGCGCCACAAGCGCCGGATCGTCGATGGCGCGCACGCCGTGGCCGATGCGCTCGGCGTGCAGGCTGCGCAGCGCGCCCCAGATGCTGGCCGGGCCGTCGGTCTCGCCGGCGTGCGCGACGACGTGCAGGCCCTGACGGCGGGCTTCCGCGAAGACGTCGACGAAGAGCTCGGGCGGGTACCCAACTTCGATCCCACCCAGGCCCAGACCGAGAAAGATTCCGGCCTCGCGGCCCTGCAAGACGAAGTCCAGCACACGCCATTGCGTCTCCGGCTGATGCCGGGCGATATCGGGGATGAAGCGGCAGCGAGTGCCGAAGCGCGCTTCGCCGCGCCGCAATCCATCCTGGAAGGCCGCGATCAGGTCCGCCGCGGGGAGTTTTTCGACCAGCAGCGACGCGCTCAGAAAGGCCTCGGTGTATGTGATGTGCTGCGCCGCCTGGATCTCGAGGAAGCGTTCGGTCATGAACGCGAAGTCCTCGGGCGTGCGCATGCAGCCCCCGGCCAGCTGATAGACCTCGATGAAGTGGGCGAAATCGCGAAAGGTGTAGAACGAGCGCCATTCCTCAAGCGACCGCGCCGGCAGGCTGACGCCGTTGCGCGCGGCCATCTGCCACACGGTCTCGGCGTCGGTGGCGCCCTCGAGGTGCACGTGGATCTCGACCTTGGGCATCGCCCGCAGGCGCGCCAGGATCATGGGGTCGACGTCGGTCGTCTTGTAGATCGTCATCGCGAGATTATACGGCTCGCTCGGCGGGGGCCGCGCCGTCACAGCCGGCGTGTGTGCGCACGCGTTGATCCGGTAGGCGAACCCAAGCCTTCGGCCCCATGTCATCCTGAGAGTGGATGGGCGGTGCCCAAACGGCCGGCAAGAAACGGCGGGAGGCCTTTGTTTCGCTGAGACCCGGTGGCGCGCTCGTATGGGCGGCGCTTGTCGCCGCCCTGTGGGTCGTGGCAAGCGCCGCACTGGCAAGGCCCCCTCAGGGCTGACACTGCATCGAGCGCAGGGTCGACCGCGTTTTGCTTCTCAGTAGGGCCAAGTGCGCTGGCTATCAGACGCGCGCAATGAGCCCGAAGGATTTCCGATCGGACTCCGTGGCTGTGGAAGGCGTCGCCAGCATCTGACCTGCGATCGGCCCCTCTCCCTTATTGGCTATGGATTGCACTTGTCGACCGCCCGAGGCGGCGCAGGTCGCCTTCGCCGATCCTCCCTGCGGCTTCAGCCGCTGGGCCCCAAGTCCGCTCCGTCTCGATATAATCACCGGATGCCTCGTTTTCGCCTTCCCGCGGCCCTCAGTCCGCTGCGGTATTACAACTATCGGCTGCTCTTCAGCGGTTTGCTGGTCTCCATCCTTGGTTCGATGATGCGCAACGCGGTCGTGCTCTGGCACGTGACGCTGTTGGTGCCCGAGAAGGATCGCGCGCTCGCGCTCGGCGCCGTCGGCCTGGTGCGAATCGTGCCGATCGTGATCTTCTCGTTGTTCGCGGGCGTCGTGGCCGATCGCTATGATCGTCGGCGCATCCTGATGCTGGTCAACGGTGTCATGGGCCTGCTCTCGATCACGCTGGCCGTGCTCACGCTGAACGGATCCATCAACCTGGTCATCGTCTACGCGATCTCGGCCGCGATGTCGGGCATCGGCACCTTCGACAACCCCGCCCGTCAGTCGCTCTTCCCGGCGCTCCTGCCCGACAAAGAACTGCCGCGCGCGATCAGCCTGAACATGATCCTGTTCCAGGTCGCCTCGGTCGGCGGGCCGGCGATCGGCGGCCTGCTGATCGCGCGGGCCGGCGTCGGCTGGGCGTACGTGTTCGACGCCGCCTCGTTCGTGGCGCTCTTCCTGGCGCTGCTGTTCATGCGCGACATCCCGCAACGGCCGGCCGAGCAACGCGCGGAGTTCAACCTGGGCGCCGTGCGTGACGGCTTTCGTTTCGTCTTCGGCACGCCCCTGATCCGCTCGTCGATGCTGCTTGATTTCTTCGCCACGTTCTTCGCCTCGGCCATGGCGCTGCTGCCGCTGTACGCGCAGGACGTGCTCAAGGTTGGCGCCGACGGATACGGCGTGCTCTCGGCCGCGCCGGCGGTCGGGGCCCTCATCGCCAGCGTCGCGATGGTGCCCCTGATCGAGCGGATCGAGCATCGCGGCCGCGTGCTGATCGGCGCGGTGCTGGCCTACGGTGTCGCC
>WBZS01001387.1_pt1 | contig 19562 bp, 16 predicted proteins | sample 5204201 | NCBI WGS metagenome assembly WBZS01 (sample SAMN12344357, study PRJNA552823) | activated sludge metagenome | biome: Activated sludge suspended growth; feature: Nitrification reactor; material: Wastewater; isolation source: activated sludge from nitrification reactor of wastewater...
CTGTTGCTCCATTTCTGTTTCAGTTCCTTCTGTTATCAGGCTTCAGGCAGTACCAATATCCCCGGAGGAAAGAGTATTTAGCCTGCACAATCTATCTCCAACTTCTTCAGTTGCCAATTCCATCTGGCAACCTCCCCGTATTTCATAATTACTTCCGTTTCTGAATTTGCAGCATAGCCCGGAGGCATGTACTGCATTACCCATTTTAATTAATGTAAAATGGCAGCCATCAAAAAATCAAAAAAGGCCAAACAGCCTTTGGTAATACGAGTAATTAAAATCATTGTTATAGCACTGTTGAGTGTCATTCTTTTAGCAGCAATTGCAGAAAGGATTTACCACTTCTACAAGCATATAACCAAATAGAAACCGACATGCTTAATAAAATCATTCATTTCAGTATAAAAAATAAACTCATCATTGGAGTAATGACACTGGCACTCATTGTTTGGGGCTTATGGAGTGCTACTAAATTACCAGTAGATGCTTTGCCTGATGTAACCAATAACCAGGTGCAGGTTATTACCCGTGCCCCCACACTGGCAGCACAGGAAGTAGAACAGTTTATAACCTATCCGGTTGAAAGGTCTTTGTCAAATATCCAGGGTATTGTGGAGATGCGTTCCTTTTCCCGGTTTGGATTAAGCGTAATAACAATTGTTTTTAAAGAAAACATAAACATTTATTTCGCAAGGCAGCTTATTTCAGAAAAGCTGAAAGAAGCAGTGGAACAAATCCCCAAAGGGATGGGTAATCCAGAGTTGGGACCGGTTACCACAGGTCTTGGAGAAATATACCAGTATGTTATTCATCCCAAAAAAGGCAGCGAACAAAAATATTCTGCAATGGATTTGCGTACCATGCAAGATTGGATTGTTGGCCGCCAGTTAACCGGTATTGCCGGTGTAGCAGAGGTAACCGGTTTTGGTGGGATTAATAAACAATATGAAGTAGCTGTAAATCCTGACAGGCTAAAGGCTATGAATGTTACCATCCCCGAAATATTTACCGCCCTTGAAAAAAATAATGAAAATACTGGCGGCGCTTATATTGACCGAAAGCCTAATGCTTATTTCATCCGGGGTGTGGGCTTGGTAAAAACATTTGCTGATATAGAGAGCATCGTCATCAAGCAACAAAATGGTATTCCCGTATTGATAAGGGATGTGGCAACTGTGCAGTTCGGTTCACCGCCCCGATACGGCGCATTAACCTACAATGGAGAAAAGGAGGTTGTTGGTGGCATTGTGTTGATGATGAAGGGTGCTAACAGTGCCTCTGTTGTTGAACTGGTAAAAGAGAGAATGGAAACGGTAAAAAAGTCATTACCGGAAGACGTGGAGATTGAAGCATTTTTAGACCGTACCAATTTAATTGACCGGGCAATCAATTCCGTTAAAACAAATTTGATTGAAGGTGCATTAATTGTTATATTAATCCTTGTCTTATTCTTAGGAAACTTCAGGGCAGGTTTAATTGTAGCTTCTGCTATTCCTTTATCATTATTATTTGCGTTAGCGTTAATGAATTTATTTGGTGTGAGTGCCAACCTGATGAGCCTGGGTGCAATAGATTTTGGTTTGATAGTGGATGGTGCAGTAATTATTGTAGAGGCAACGTTACACTTTTTAGGTGCAAAAAAAATAACAGGTAAACTATCGCAGCAACAAATGGATGAAGCTGTGGAAGGCAGTGCAAAAAAAATGATGAGTTCAGCAGCATTCGGACAAATCATTATTCTTATTGTGTATTTACCCATCCTTTCTTTACAGGGTGTGGAAGGAAAAATGTTCAGACCAATGGCAGAAACAGTTGGCTTTGCCATTTTGGGTGCATTGTTGTTGTCGCTTACTTACATACCGATGATGAGTGCATTATTTCTCTCAAAAAATACCAGTCATAAAAGAAATTTTTCCGACAGGATGATGGATTTCTTTCAGCGGGGGTATGCACCACTTTTGCAAGGCGCAATAAAAATTAAATATGCGGTAGTAAGTATAGCAGTGGCCTTAATGGTGCTGTCTGTTATCATCTTTAAAAATATGGGCGGCGAGTTTATACCCACATTAGAAGAAGGCGATTATGCCATTGAATTTGTGTTACCGCAAGGTTCATCCTTATCACAAACAACAGAAACGGTAATGATGGCGGAACGGATGCTGCTGAAATTTCCTGAAGTAAAAATGGTAGTTGGAAAGACCGGGGCTGCTGATATAGCGACAGACCCAATGCCGCCTGAAGCATCAGACCTGATGGTGATAATGAAACCCAAAAGTGAATGGACAACTACTAAAGATTTTTATGCACTGGCTGATATAATGAGAGATAAACTCTCCGAAATACCCGGTGTAATAGCCGAACCAAGCCAGCCCATACAAATGCGGTTTAATGAACTGATGACAGGTATAAGGCAGGATGTAGCCATAAAGATATTCGGAGAAAATTTAGATACATTAGTTGCTTATGCAGATAAGGTTTCAAAGGTAATCAACCCCATTAAAGGTATTACACAACCGCAAGTAGAACGGGTAGATGGTTTGCCACAGATTACGATTGAGTATGACCGGGCAAAAATAGCAGGCTATGGTTTGAATATTGAAGACATAAACCATGTTATCAGTACCGCATTTGCAGGAGAAGCGGCAGGAGTTGTTTTTGAAAATGAACGAAAATTTGATTTGGTATTACGGTTAGATAGCATCCATCGTACCAATTTAGATGATGTGAGTGATTTATTTGTACCGTTGAAAGATGGAAATCAAATTCCTCTTTCACAAATTGCAACAGTAACATTTAAAACAGGCCCTGCACAAATAAGCCGTGAAGCTGGCAAGCGTAGAATCTATGTTAGCTTTAATGTAAGTGGCAGGGATGTAAGCAGTGTGGTAAAAGAAGCACAGCAAAAATTAAATGAAAAAGTAAAATTGCCTCCAGGTTATTATTATACGTATGGCGGCACATTTGAAAATTTACAAAAAGCTTCTGCCAGGCTGATGATTGTTGTACCCCTGGCATTACTGCTTATCTTCTTTATGCTTTACCTCACTTTCCGTTCCATTAAAGAAGCTGCACTGATTTTTACTGCTATTCCCATGAGTGCTATTGGTGGTGTGTTTGCATTGCTGATAAGAGGTATGCCTTTCAGTATTTCAGCAGGCATTGGCTTTATTGCTTTATTTGGTGTAGCCGTGCTGAATGGCATTGTTTTAATCAGCACATTTAATCAATTAGAAAAAGACGGTATTAAAGACATTATGCAAAGAGTAAAAGAAGGAACAAGAATCCGGTTGCGTCCAGTATTGATGACGGCAGCAGTAGCGGCGTTAGGATTTATACCGATGGCATTAAGTAGTGGCGCAGGTGCAGAAGTGCAAAAGCCTTTGGCAACAGTTGTTATTGGCGGTTTGATAACTGCTACGTTTTTAACACTGGTGGTTTTGCCATTGCTGTATATCATTTTTTCAGCCAAAAGAAAAACTAAAGTGAAACCAGTTGCAGCAATCATCACAGTAATTGCTTTTACAGGGTTATCAAACACTGGACATGCACAGCAACCGGTTACTAAAAGGATGCCTGTCAGCGAAGTAATTGCATTGGCAAAAAACAATTTACTGTATGATATAAACAATCAGCAGATAAATAAGGGCAAGGCGCAGATTACGACAGCTACGGCACTTCCTAAAACTGGTGTATTTGCGGAGAATGAAGATATGCGACCAAGTGATAACAAAGGCATTTTAAAAATTGGCGTTTCACAAAGTATTGCATGGCCGGGTTTATACAAGGCACAAAAAAACCTGTACAGCGAACAATTGAAATACTACCAGGCCAATACAGCGGCTATTGATGTAGATATAAAAAGAGATGTAAGAACTATCTATTACCAGCTTTGGTATTTGCAGGATAAACAGCAATTGTATCATCGTTTAGATAGTATTTACAAAACATTGAACAATGCAGCAATTCTGAAAGTAAAAACAGGCGACAGTCCCGGATTGGATAGTATTGCAGCTAATGTACGAATGAGGGAACTACAGGCAATGTTGCAACAGGTTGGCAACGATGTGCAAATTCAGCAACGAATACTGATGCAGCTACTAAATACAGACGAATCTATATTGCCACTGCTGCTACCGTTAGAAAAGTTGTCAATGACTGCTTTAAACGACAGTATTCATCCATTGCTGGCTTTGCAATCACAAAATATCAATATTGCGAATGCCGGTATAGCAGTTATAAAAAATGAAAACAAACCTGAGTTCTCAGGCCGTTTCTTTTCTCAAAGATTGTGGGGAGCCAAAGACCCTTTCACCGGATTTTCAGTTTCCGCAGCTTTCCCATTGTTTGGCGCAAGTGCATATCGCAATAAAGTAAAAGTGGCACAAGCAGAAGTGGCGGTGCAGCAAAAACAATATGATTACAATAAGCAGGTGTTAAGCACCAAGCAGGTACAACTACAGCAGGAAGTGGAAAGAAATAAAAGCATGTTGGCCTTTTATGAATCAACAGGATTGAAACAGGCCAATGAGATTATAAAAGCAGCAACACTGGCTTACCGTGCCGGTGAAATAAGTTTTGCAGAACTATCACAGTTTCTTACACAGGCTATAGAAATTCAAAAAAATTATTTAGAGAACCTGAATGTTTATAATCAATCCGTAATTCAATACAATTATTATATCAATCAATAAACCATAAACGATGAAGAAGTTTTTAATTATAATAACAGTTTCCGCCAGCCTTGTTTCCGTTGTTTCCTGTGGAAGCAAAAGCAGCACTGCTGAAACCAACACTACCGAAGTAACCAAACCGGAAGAAAACCATACGGGTGAACCGGAGAACCCTAATTTGGCTGTTCTTAGTAATGAGCAAATAAAAAGTATTGGTATTGAATTGGGGACTATTGAAGAAAAACAATTAACCGCTGCACTTAAAACAAACGGTGTGTTGAAAGTGCCTAATCAAAACAAAGCCAGTGTAAACTCTGTTTACAGCGGTGTTATAAAATCCTTGTTGATACAGCCTGGTAATGTTGTAAGAAAAGGGCAAACGATTGCCACTATTGCTAATCCGGAATTTATACAGGCACAAAGTCAATACCTGGGCGTTAATGCAAAAATCACCTTTGCAGAATTAGAAGTAAAGAGGCAAAAAGAATTAAATGAGGGTAATGCCGGGGCATTAAAAAATCTTCAATCAGCAGAAACCGAGTTGAGAAGTTTACGGACACTGAAATCAACACTTGCCCAGCAAATACAGTTGATGGGTATTAATCCTGCAAGGCTTTCCAATGGTAAATTAATTTCAGTGTTAGCTGTAACAAGTCCTATCAATGGTGTGGTAAGTAATGTTTCTGTAAAAATGGGCAGCTATGTGGATGTAACTACTTCTGTTGCTGAAATAGTTGACAACAGCCAGTTGCATCTTGACTTGTTTGTGTATGAGAAGGATTTACCCAAATTACAGAATAACCAGACCATTCATTTTAATATTACCAACAATCCCGGTAAAGAGTACGATGCACAAATATTTTCATTAGGCTCATCATTTGAAGGTGAAAGCAAAGCCGTTTCTGTTCATGCAATGGTTAAAGGAGACAAGACAGGGTTGATTGATGGTATGAATGTTACTGCTATTGTGAGCTTAGACAAAACAACAGTTCCTGCCGTACCCAACGATGCTATTGTAAGAGTAGATGGACAGGACTATATTTTTGTATTGCTGGAGAATGTTGCAAAAGACAGCCTGAAACAAAGCGAAAAAGCAGAGGCAAAAGAATTTACATTTGAAAGAGTACCCGTAGCAAAAGGAACAACGGATATTGGCTATACAGAGATAACATTGATAAAAGAAATTCCAAAAGGGGCAAAGATTGTGGTAAAAGGTGCCTTTTTTGTTTCAGCTAAGATGACCAATACCGAAGGTCACGAAGATTAACAAAATTTAAACCGGCAGCTATGTATTTTTACATCTATAAAATTTATACAAATGAAAATGAACAGGCTCAATTGCTGGAAGTGTGTAGTAATGCTGGCTTCCATTCTGGGAATGGTAAGTGCTTTCAGGGCTTAACAATAATTACATTCTTTAATAGAAGGTTGCAGATGGAAACGTCTGTAACCTTTTTTATTTATTAAACCCGACAATAATGGATAACAAACAACATTGGGAAAATGTGTTTACCACCAAAGCCCCAAACGAAGTAAGTTGGTTTCAAGAATATCCAAAAACTTCAATAGAATTTTTGGAATTATTCAGCTTGCCCTTATCTGCGAACATTATTGATATTGGCGGCGGCGACAGCAATTTAGTAGATGCTCTCTTAGCCAAAGGCTATAAGAATGTTTGGGTATTAGATATTTCAGCAGCAGCATTGCAAAGAGCAAAAAACCGTTTAGGTGAAAAAGCCACTTTGGTAAATTGGGTGGTTACCGATATAACGGCATTTGAACCACCAGTGCAGTTTGATTTTTGGCATGACAGGGCAGCTTTTCATTTTCTTACAACTGATGAAGCCATTAATAAATATGTAGCCATTGCAGAACAAGCAATAAGCAACAAAGGCTATTTGGTATTAGGAACATTTTCAGAGAATGGCCCTGAAAAATGCAGTGGCTTACAAATTTACCAATACAACGAAGCATCTATGAGTGCAAGGTTTGAAATTACATTTGACAGGATTAAGTGTATTACAGAAGACCATATTACACCTTTTAATACAGTTCAGAATTTTCTTTTTTGCAGCTTTCAAAAAAAATAAGATGATAAATAAAGACCCTAATCACAAACATACTTACGATGCACAAGGCAGAATGACCTGTTGCACACTGGAAGAAAAAATTTATACCAAAGCTGGTGCAAAAGAATTACTGAAAGACGGCCATAGCCATGATGATGGACACGACCATGACCATGAAGAAGGAGACGGACATGACCATTCAAGCAGCAACCAAACAACATTGCAAATGTTTCTACCTGCAATTATTAGTTTGATTTTACTATTTGCCGCTATTGCATTTGACAATTGGTTTCCGCAAACCTGGTTCACTGGCTGGGTAAGGATTGTTTGGTATGCAGTAGCTTATTTGCCTGTTGGTTTCCCTGTAATCAAAGAAGCGATTGAAAGTATTGGTAAAGGCGAAATATTTTCTGAATTTTTATTGATGTGTATTGCAACCATTGGTGCATTTGCTATTGGTGAATATCCCGAAGGTGTGGCAGTAATGTTATTTTATGCCATCGGCGAAGTCTTTCAAACATTGGCAGTAAAAAGAGCTAAGACAAATATCAAAACATTGCTTGACCAGCGGCCTGATGAAGTAACTATATTAGAAAACAACCAGCCGAAAATCGTTAAGGCAGAAAGTGTAAGCATTGGCGACATTATACAATTAAAATCAGGTGAAAAATTAGGGTTGGATGGTGAACTGATTTCTGAAACAGCATCATTTAATACCGCAGCACTTACAGGAGAAAGCAAGCCAGATACCAAAGCTAAAGGTGAAGCGGTATTAGCAGGAATGATAAATCTGAACACTGTGGCACAGGTAAAAGTAACCACTGCTTACACAGATAGTAAGCTGAGTAAAATTTTGGAACTGGTACAAAATGCAACTGCACAAAAAGCACCCACAGAATTATTCATCAGGAAGTTTGCAAAAATCTATACTCCCATTGTGGTTTTGTTAGCAGTGCTTATTTGCGTAATGCCTATGTTGTTTGTAGAAAATTATGTTTTCAGTCAGTGGCTTTACCGGGCATTGGTTTTCTTAGTTATCAGTTGCCCTTGTGCATTGGTTATTTCTATTCCATTGGGATATTTTGGCGGCATAGGTGCAGCCAGTAAGAACGGAATTTTATTTAAAGGCAGCAACTTTTTAGACATCATTGCCAATATTCAAAACGTAGTGATGGATAAAACAGGTACAATGACAGAAGGAGTTTTTAAAGTACAGGAAGTAAATATAAAACCAGAGAACAATAAAGATGAGATGCTGCAAATGGTAAATGCACTTGAAAGCCAGAGTACCCATCCGGTTGCAACTGCCATTCAACAGTATGTTGGTAATATCAACACAGAAATAAAATTAAATGCGGTAGAAGAAATTGCAGGGCATGGATTGAGAGCCGAAGTAAATGGTAAAGAGTTATTAGTTGGTAATTTTAAATTGATGGATAAGTTTTCCATTAAATACGATATTGACCCAACAACAATAGTTTACACTTTAATAGCCATTGCCTACGATAAAAAATTCGCAGGCTATCTCACCATTGCTGACAGCATAAAGGAAGATGCTCAGGAAGCAGTAAACAAGCTGCACAGCATGAATGTAAAAACAACAATGCTCAGCGGTGATAAAAGTACCGTTGTAAAATTTATGGCAGAAAAATTAGGAATAGATAATGCCTTCGGCGATTTATTGCCGGAAGATAAAGTGAACAAAGTAAAAGCCATCAAAGACCGTAACGAAACAGTTGCCTTTGTTGGCGATGGTGTAAATGATGCTCCGGTAGTAGCTCTAAGTAATGTAGGTATTGCAATGGGCGGTTTAGGAAGCGATGCAACCATTGAAACAGCGGATGTAGTGATACAAGATGATAAACCCAGCCGCATTGCAATGGCGATAACCATTGGTAAGCAGACAAAGAAAATAGTTTGGCAAAATATAACACTTGCCTTTGCAGTAAAAGCAATTGTGTTAGTGTTAGGTGCAGGTGGTTTGGCAACCATGTGGGAAGCAGTTTTTGCTGATGTAGGTGTTGCGTTACTGGCAATATTAAATGCAGTGAGAATACAGCGAATGAATTTCTGACAGTATATTGATTCAGTTTGCCTACAGAATTAGTACAGAATTTTGTAAAAAAGAAGAATGAAAATCCTTATTATAGAAGATGAGGCTGAACTCAGTAAGAGTATGGCTGCATACCTGAAAGGTGAGAGTTTCGTCTGCGAAACTGCTCCTGATTTTAAAACCGCTATGGATAAAACTGAATCATTTGATTATGATTGCATCCTTCTTGATATTACCTTACCTGACGGCAATGGCCTCACTGTACTAAGAGAACTAAAGGCCAATAATAAAGCAGATGGCGTAATCATTATTTCTGCAAAAGATTCTATTGATGACCGTATAGCAGGACTTAATTTGGGAGCAGATGATTATTTGTCAAAGCCATTTCACCTTTCAGAATTAAGTGCAAGAATAGCAGCCGTCATCCGCCGCCGCCGGTTTGATGGTAACAAGGTATTAGTGTTGAATGAGCTTACAATTGATGCAATGGCAAAAACAATTGCGGTTCATAATGTGAGCCTGGATTTGACAAGGAAGGAATATGATTTATTACTCTATCTTGTTACCAATAAAAACAGGGTGATTTCCAAAAACGCAATTGCCGAACATATCTCCGGTGACGGAGCAGACGTTTTTGATAATTTTGATTTTATCTATGCCCACATGAAAAACTTAAAGAAAAAACTGGCTGCCGCAGGCTGTGCAGATTATGTAAAATCAATTTATGGTATGGGGTATAAATTTTCAATTTAAACAATGAAACTGCTTAACAAAACAGTTCGGTATTACCTTCTTTATGCAGGTATAGTGTTACTTGTTGCAATACCCATACTTTATTTCATAATACAGGGAATTGTAAAAGAAGATGTGGATGAAAGCCTGCTGGCACATAAAGAGCAGTTGGTAAAAAAAATAAACAATATGCCAGGTGAAGTCAGCTTTACTTCTGCGGAGGCTATTGAATCTGGTCTTTCAATTATTCCTGGCAGCACTTCACAAATGGGTGACAGTCTTTATTCTTTAAATGAGTACGATAGCATTTCAAAAGAAAATATTCCTTACCGGGTGCTTCAAAGTACAGTGGTTGTTAAAAACTCACCTTATACCATCCGGCTAAAAAATTCTTTGCTTGACAGCAGGGATTTAATAGAAACTATTGTATTAGTTATGGCCATATTATTGCTGCTGGTCATCGCAGGGCTAATAATTATCACAAGGCGTATTTCAAAAAAAGTCTGGAAACCCTTTTACAAAACTGTTGATAAGCTGCACCATTACAGGGTAGATAAAGATGAAGTGTTATCTTTTGAAAAAACATCTGTTGATGAATTTACAGACCTGAATAAAACCATCACCGCTTTGGTACAGCGGAACAGAAAGGCATATCAATCTCAAAAAGAATTTACCGAAAATGCTTCACATGAAATGCAGACACCATTAGCGGTTTTTCAGCATAAACTGGAACTGCTGATGCAGACCAATCCTATAACCCCAGAGCAGGCAGAGTTGATGGAGCAATTGGATAATACCAGCCAGCGTATGAACCGGTTGAACAAAAGCCTGCTGCTGCTTACTAAAATTGATAATAATCAGTTTGTTGATACAGAAACTGTTTCACTAAAAAGTATTATAGAAAAACTGCTGGAGCAATATAAATTTCAGGCCGACATTAAGAATATCGTTGTCAACTTTGATTTGGAGCAAAATAAATTTTTAACTGTCAATAAATCACTTTTAGAAATACTGGTGAGTAACCTGCTCATTAATGCCATCAGATATACAGATCCCGGAGGGCGGGTGGATATAGCACTTAGCGGCAAAGAACTGATAATTGAAAATACAGCGACTGGCAATGGCCTGGATAAAAGCAGATTATTTCAACGATTTCAAAAGCAGGCTGCTGATGGCAGCAGCAATGGTCTTGGGCTGGAAATTGCAGGTAAAATTGCCACACTCTACCAGCTTGTTTTATCATATCGCTTTGAAAATAACCGGCATATTTTCTCTCTTCAATACGGGGAGTAGCCTTTTACCCCTGCGTACAGTTTTACAAATTCTTATTTCAGAATCTCTACAGGTTTGGCTTGTAACCTTACCCGGTTAAGGTAATGTCTTGTATTAAATACAGGCTGCACCCAACCAAATTTTATCTCCTGTATGTCTTTTACTGAAATAAACCAACAATTGGCAGACGGCCAGCAACTCATTAGGGGGTGCATAGCAGGTGACAGGGCTTCCCAGGCAAAGCTCTATCAATTGTATGCCCGTAAGATGATGGGTGTTTGTTTGTGGTATGCCAGAAACCGGGAAGAAGCAGAAGAAATTTTACAGGATGGATTTATGAGGGTGTTCACCTACATTAAAAAATATAATGGCGAAGGCTCATTTGAGGGATGGATACGTTCTACAATGGTGAGTGCAGCATTAACTAAATATCGTAACAAGTCTTATCAATTAAGGCCTGTTGTTCAGTACAATTCTGACACTCATGACTTATCAGAAAATGCACATTTCGCTTCACACTACGATGAAAAGGCTTTGGTACAATTGGTGCAGACACTTACACCTGCCTATCGCATGGTGTTTAACCTCTATGTTTTTGAAGGTATGAAGCACAGAGAAATTGCTGAAGCATTAAATATTTCTGAGGGTACATCCAAAAGCAACCTTGCCGATGCAAGAAAGATATTACAGGACGCATTAACCATAAAAAAAAAGATAGCCTTGCCTTAAAACAATTTGTCTATGGATAAACATTTACATAATCTGGATGATATTTTTAACCAGGCTCATCAGGGGATGGAGGAAGAACCTTCTGCTGCCGTGTGGGACAAGCTTAACTATGAACTGGATAAAAAGAATGCTGAAGATTACAGACGGGGTTTTATTGGCTGGAGAAGAATAGCTATATTATTGGTTCTTCTGCTTTCAGGATTAATACTTTCCGAAATGGATATAATCCAAAGTGGCATACACAAAAATGATAATTCTCAAACCGGCAATAATTCACAAAAGGGTAATACTTTAAGCCCCGATACCAACAATGCTGATTCAGGCTATACTGACAAATCAAAAGATGTAGTTACAGGCGATAACGAACCTGGTGGGCAAGAAACTGTAAACAACCCCCAATCACAATTGCCAGTAAAGAGCATAGAAAAAGAGAGTAAGAATTTTATACCACAAAAATCATACAATAAGAATAACAACATTTTTGAAAACAATGTAGCAGAAAAGAAACAGCAACTAACAAAAGAACAAGTGGCTGATAATAGCACAATAAAAATTGCTAAGAATACTCTTACAAAAAACAAAAAACTAACTAATAATGTTGGAGTTGAAATACAAAAAGGTGATATTGATATAAACGATGAAAGTTCTTCACTGAGTCAGGTAAAGCTAACTCCTGAAATGAGGCTGCCAGTAAACAGGCTAACAGTTTCATCACTTTTAATTAATGAAAAGAAACCACTCACTATTAAACCCCCTGTATTTGCAATAAACACAGCTCCATCCCAGAACAAGCCGGATGGGAAAAAGAAATTCAAGCCCTATTGGAGCCTGACAGCCTATGCTGCTAACGATTGGGCGCATTATACATTAGATAATGATGTTCAGGATAATAATGGACAGCCTGATAACGATAAGGATGAAATAGATAGCCGTGAAAAGCATGAGCCTTCCGTTTCGGCTGGGCTTATGGCTACCTGGCAATTCAGCAAAACTTTTGCTCTTAAAACAGGTGTATCTTATTCAAATACCGCCATTGGAATTGACCCACAAAAAATGTATGCTGTACAATCGCCAGACCGGGGAATTGCTTACAAATACATAACATCTTCCGGGTACTCTTACATCAAACCTGGCTTTGGCTCTCCTCCGGTTGTTGGTGATAGCCTCATTGCTGCCAATGCTCAGCATAACCTGCAAACGTTAAGCCTGCCAATTATGCTACAATATAAGATTGAAAAAAAGAAATTCGCCATACTTCCTTCAGCAGGTATAGCAGCAAATTTTATTACCGGAGCTAATGTAAAAACAGAAGTGGAAGATGCGTTTAACCGGGAAAATGTAACTATAGATAGGTTAAAGGGTTTAAAGAGTTTTTACTTCAGTTTTGTAGCAGATGCCAGCATACAGTACAAACTAAATAACCGGCTTGCTTTTAATATTATTCCACAGGTAAAATATGCTTTGTCATCTATTACAAAGGGCAATGTGGTTAAAACATACCCCAACAGTTTTGGGTTGGGTTTTGGTATAACTTATAAATTTTAATGATAACCCAACCAAAAATTTGCAGGCTGTTGTCTTTAAAATAAATAGAAAGATGAAAAAAATATTGTTTTATGTTGCCGTAACTACGTTAATTATTTCCTGCTCAAAAAATGAGAAAACTGAAAACGAGAATCACTGCCCTGCAATTGCTGCTACAGCGGTGCCGCAGATAGTAAAGGATTCCTTTGCAGTACGCTACCCAACCATGACGGTAAATACCTGGTTTCAAAAAGACAGCATTGGCTACTGTGCTTACTTTATTCAACCGGTAAATCAAAAGAAACTGGCTGAGTTTTCAAGAACAGGTGCTTTCATTTCTGAAGAAATTGATATTGACCATGATGGAAACTTTGAAGATTCTACCGGCCATTCAGACCCAAAAGTTCCCGGTGTTTGCGAATGCGAAATACCTGAAGGCAAATAGTTTGTTTTTCATATACACTTACAGGGTAAAGCTCCCTGTTTTACGGGGAGCTTTTTTTACTTTTTTAAAAGTCTAATACTAAATAGTGTCAGAAAATGAATGAGCATCAATTACAATTAATAGGAGAAGTCAAAAAAGTAGTAACAGAAATATTTGAAAAAAGAGTTGACCCCCGGTTTGTATTTCATAATCTTGAACATACAAGGCAGGTGGCAGAAGCAGCGGAGGGGATTGCAAATTTTTACCGGTTTAATGAAAACGAAAAATTTGTCTTAATAGTTGCCGCCTGGTTTCATGATACCGGCTTTAGTACCGGACGTATTGAGGGACATGAATTGGAAAGTATAAAGATTGCTGAAATTTTTTTACGAAGTTATGATACGGCTTCCGATGTAATAGCAGCAGTATCATCCTGCATCCTGGCAACACAGATGCCACAAAAGCCAAAAAATGGGATAGAAAAAATCATCTGTGATGCTGACCTCTTTCATTTGGGGACAAATCATTTCAATTACAGAACTGAGTTATTGAGGCAGGAGCTGCAATTCTACTATAAAAGAGAAATTACTGAACAGGAATGGAGAATGCAGAACATGGAATTTTTGAAATCGCATATTTATTTCACCGGTTATGGCCAGCAGATGCTTGAGCCGGTAAAGCAGGTATGGATGACAAGGCTGCATAGAAAGGCAGTTGCATAAGGACTTGTATGATGAAAAATCCCCGTATTACTCCTAAATATGAATACTTAAAATAACCGGCTAATGAAGAATGTTATACTATTATTACTACTTGTTTTTGGGCTAAACGTATCGGCTCAAAAAATTACAATCAGTGGGTATGTAAAAGATGGCATAACCAAAGAAGCCCTTATTGGTGCAACTGTGGTTAATGCCAATACCAAAACAGGAACTTCTACCAATCAATATGGTTTTTTCTCCTTAACATTTACAATAACTGATACGATTGAAATACTTATTTCTTATCAAGGCTATAAACTTCAGGCAAAAAAAATTGTAGCGAAAGAAAATCTGCAATTAGATGTGCTTCTTGAAAATGCAAATAACAATCTTGGTGAAGTAGTGGTAACGTCAGGCAGAAATAACAGGAATGTTCAAAAGGCACAGATGGGAGTTATTGATGTTCCGATACGAGCAATCAAAAACCTGCCGGTGCTAATGGGAGAAAGAGATGTATTGAAAATTATTCAGTTACTGCCCGGTGTGCAGGGTGGTCAAGAAGGTACAACAGGGTTTTATGTACGGGGTGGCAATCTTGACCAAAACCTTGTTCAATTAGATGAAGCAACGGTTTATAACCCCAATCACCTGTTTGGCTTGTTCAGCACTTTCAATGTCAATTCTATTAATCATGTGCAATTAATTAAAGGAGGCTTTCCGGCAGAATACGGCGGCAGGCTCAGTTCTATACTAAACATTACAATGAAAGAAGGGAACAAAGCAAAATACCAGACTGAAGGCGGTATCGGCTTACTTTCTGCAAATCTTACCTTCCAGGGGCCGATACAAAAGAATAAATCATCGTTTATAATTTCAGCCCGTCGTAGTTATATTGATTTGCTTTTAAAACCATTTACATCTAAAAGCACCGCCTATCGTTTTTATGACCTGAATGCCAAGATGAATTATGAATTAGGCAAAAAAGACCATTTATATTTTAGCTTTTTTAAGGGTAATGACAATGCAGGCTACACCGGAGCTAACAGCTTTAATTACCATACTGATTTTGGTAATACTACAGCAACTTTCCGGTGGAATCATTTGCTGGGCAGCAAAATATTTTCAAACACATCGCTTATCTATAATGATTATCATCTTGGCTTAGGAACTACACAAAATAATTATTACGAAGTGCTGTACACCGGCATCAAGGATATAAATGCAAAAACGGATTTTACCTACACACCAAACAGCAAGCATAAAATCAAGGCTGGCATTACATACACCTATCATACACTTTACCCGGCGGCTGTTTCAGCCAAAATACCAAGAAGAGGCAACCAGATAACAATTAATAAAGACAGCATAACCAAACGCCCATCTAACGAGTTTGCCTTTTATGCCGCTGATGATTATGATGTTTCAAAAACATTTTCGCTAAACTATGGGGTTCGTATTCCCTTATTCACAAGTTCAGGCACTACCTATACCGCCATAGAACCCAGGGTAACTGCAAAAATTTCTCTGAATCCAACAACATCCATAAAAGCATCATGGACACAAATGAATCAATTTCTTCACTCTGTTCCTAACAGCACGGCATCGCTTCCAACAGATATTTGGCTCAGTAGCAGCGCAAAGGTAAAACCACAGCAAAGCTCCCAGATAGCTCTTGGGTTGTTTAAAAACTTTAAGGATAATAGTATTGAAGCAAGTGCAGAGATATACTATAAGACCATGAACAATCAGGTGCTTTTTAAAGAAGGCAGCCAGATTGTGTTATCTACCAACTTGGATAGCATCCTTGCATTCGGCAATGGCAAGTCTTACGGATTGGAATTGTTTGTTAAGAAAAACTTCGGACGACTTACCGGATGGGTAAGCTATACACTGTCCAAAACAACACAACATTTTCCTGAATTAAACAGAGGGGCAGAGTTTCCGGCTTCATTTGACCGCAGGCATAATATTTCCCTTGCAGGTAGTTATGAACTGAATAAACACTGGACTATTTCCGCTGATTTTGTTTTTTATACAGGTCGGGCATTTACACTGCCAGCCGGAAGAATTACTGTACCTGTTAATGGCTCTTTATACGATGGGACATATTATGATTTTACCAGCCGCAATAATGCAAGGTTCAGAAATTATCACCGGCTGGATGTAAGTTTCGCTAACAAAAAAGTAGTGAAGTTCTGGGGTAAAAAATATGAAAGGGAATGGGTGTTTGGGGCATATAATTTATACAGCAGACTGAACCCCTATTTTGTTTACCTCACCACCAATGCAGACACAAAGCAACCGGAAGCAAGGCAGGTATCATTGCTGCCAATTATACCGAGTGTAAGTTTCAACTTTAAATTTTAAAGCAGCAATTATGAAATTAATTCTTGCATCAATAACAGCAATAGCAGTATTCTTTTTATACTCCTGCGAAAAAACAATTACAATTTCGCCCCCATCATACATTAGCAAACCCAGCATTCAGAGTATGCTTGAACCCGATAGTGTGCCAGTTGTATATTTTAACCGCACTGTTCCTTATTTTGATTCCAAAGTAAGTTTTGCATCACTTGTTATCCGCAATGCGATAGTGCAGGTAATGAGTACCAGCGGTACAGATGTATTACGCTTAGACAGTTCGTATGATAAATTATATTGCCAGTATAACTATTATTATAAAGGCACAATACCCATTCAGCCTAATAAACAATATACACTGAATATCACCAATGGCACAGATGTTTACACTGCCACAGCCAGCACAACAAACCTTACAAAAGCGATGATTGACAGTACGGCCTTTACTGCCAAGTTTAATGACCTGTATGGGGAGCATGAAGGAGTGATAGTTTATTTTAAAGATATTCCAACACAGGTTAATTATTACCGCTACGAAATGGACCGCTTTGTTGATACTTCTACCAAGCTGGCAAGTGCAAATATTGCAAGCAAATGCCTGGGCAGGGATAGTGTATGGGTGCATGAAATTGGCCGTTCAGTTTACAGCGATGTGGGACAGCCGGGACAGCAGATAAAAATTGTGGTAGAACCTGCTTATTCTCATAAAGCAGGTACAAGAGGTTTGGTTTATATACAAACCATTGACAAAAATGCTTTTGATTTCTTTGACCAATTGGATAAACAAAAGCTGGCGCAGTTCAATCCTTTTGTGGAGCCGCTGTTTTTGAGAGACGGGCAGTTCGGAAGTAAAGCCATTGGGTATTTTTCTGCGATGATAAAGAGTAACCCGGTGATGTATGTATATCCCGAATAAATAAACTAATAATTATGAAATTATATAAGCTGTTATCACTGTTGTTTATTCTGTCGTTAAAAGTAAATGCACAGGTTCCTGATTCTATCCCACCTAACCAAAAGAGGAATCCTACTGAACCTCTTTTCTCTTTAAAACAAAGCCTACAGGAAATACGGGATAAAGAAAGGGGACTGAAATCGTTAATCATACCTGCAGGGTTAATTACCTATGGGTTCATTGCTCTTGAAAATGACAGGTTACAAAACTTTGATAACAATATAAAAGAAGAAATATGGACGGAAAATCCGCATCGGCCTATTAAAATTGATAATTATCTTCAATATGCTCCTGCTGCTGCTGTATATGGATTAAATGCTTTCGGTATTAAGGGGAAAAATAATTTTAAGGATAGAACAATGATATACCTATTGTCAAACGCTATGATGGGCATCACAGTTCAATCATTAAAATCTATAACTAAAATACAACGGCCAGATGGATTTGGCACTAATGCTTTTCCGTCCGGTCATACAGCAACAGCATTTGTCGCCGCAGAATTTTTGCATCAGGAGTACAAAGACGTATCACCCTGGTATGGAGTGGCAGGTTATGCAGCAGCTATTACTACAGCCTATTTACGAATGTATAATAATAAGCATTGGTTCAGAGACCTTTTGCCTGGAGCTGGTATAGGTATTCTTTCAACTAAAGCAGCTTATTGGATTTATCCGGCCATCAAAAGAAAATTCTTTAAAGATAAACCCATGAATACACTGGTAATGCCTTTTTACCAGAATGGGGTTGGCGGTGTTTCAGTTGTTTACAATTTTCATCAAAGCAGGTAGTTTTTAGTAGTTAAGGCGCAGAGGAGCTTCTTTCCGAAGCTCCTCTTTTAATCATTCAGCATTTCTTCAGAATTAAGTATAAATTTTAGGTATAAAAAAATAAATAAAATGAAAAAACTATTTGGATTATTAATCGTTGGTGCCTCTGTTTCATTTACAGCATGTGCCCAAAAAATAGATGCCTCAAAAGTACCGGCATCTGTAAAACAATCTTTCACAAAGCAATTTCCCGGAGCTTCTCCAAAGTGGCAAAAGGAAGATGAAAATTATGAAGCTGGTTTTAAGCACCAGGGGCATGAAATGAGTGCCTTGTTTGATGCAAACGGTGTTATGACAGAATCGGAAATGGAAATTAAAACAAGTGAATTGCCTGCCGCAGTATCTGCCTACATCAAAACTAATCATCCCGGTGAAAGCATTAAAGAAGCTGCAAAAATTACCAAAGCAAATGGCGAAGTGAATTACGAAGCCGAGGTAAAAGGCAAAGACCTGATTTTTGATGCCACAGGAAAATTTATAAAAGAAGTGAAAGCATAGTGAGATTTTTCAGGTAGCAGGATTGGGGTGTTAAAAGCACCCCTTTTTTAAATATTTTTTAAGTCATCAAATTATATTATCTAATACAAACACCCCCTCTGTATGAAACTACTAAAACCGCTTTGCCTGTCATTCTTGTTGCTATCTGCCTTAATTGGTAATACCCAATATGCTGATGCACTTATTTCTGAATCTAATGTTCCTGACTCTTTAACTCCTCCAAAATACAATTGGAAGAATCAAAATGAACCCACCCGTTTACAATTTAAGCAATTAATAATCCCGACAGCCCTGATTACTTATGGAGCACTTACATTAGGGAAGGATGAAAACAAGGGCTTAAATGCGGAACTAAAAGATGAGTTGTGGACAGAGCATCCACATAAATTTAATCATGCCGATACCTACCTCCAGTTTGCACCGGCAGTATCAGTTTACCTGTTAAATGCTTTTGGTGTAAAGGGGCAGCATAATTTCAGGGACAGGACAATGATATACCTGATGTCAAACATTTTCGTAAACGGCATAGTCTATCCCACAAAAAAATTAACCCACAGGCTCAGGCCAGATGGTTCTAACTATAACTCCTTTCCCTCCGGCCACACAGCAGAAGCATTTGCATCCGCTGAGTTTATGCGGATGGAATACAAAAACGTTTCGCCCTGGTATGGTGTGGCTGGTTATACAATGGCTGTTGCAACTGGCTATCTCAGAATGTATAATAACAAACACTGGTTTAGTGATGTA
>WBZS01001388.1_pt1 | contig 19549 bp, 19 predicted proteins | sample 5204201 | NCBI WGS metagenome assembly WBZS01 (sample SAMN12344357, study PRJNA552823) | activated sludge metagenome | biome: Activated sludge suspended growth; feature: Nitrification reactor; material: Wastewater; isolation source: activated sludge from nitrification reactor of wastewater...
CCGGAATAGACTCAAGCGTGCCCGGTTCAACCTGCTTTTGACGGTCCCAATCGGTAGGTCCAAAGCCTCGGAGATCTCTTCGTAGCTAAGATTCTCCACGTGGTACATGATCAGCATTGCTTGTTGATACTCCGGAAGGCTCGCGACGGCCTTTTGGATGGAGGTTTCCCGAGCCAGCTTTTCGGTTACGACGTCAGGGGTGTCCCCGGGGTCAACAATCTGCCTCTCGATCTCTCCTGTTTCCGTTTGGAGCGTTTGTTCCAAGCTGACGCTGGGACGTGAGCGGTCCTTTTTCTTTTGATCCAAATAGCAGTTGGTCAAGATTCGGTAGAGCCAGGTCGTGAACGCTGAATTCCCTTTGAAGTTAGGTAGGGCGTTATACACCCGAACAAAGGCGTCGGCGACCACATCGCTCGCTTCCTCGACGTTGCTCGTGAGCCTAAAGGCATATTGATAGGCACGACGCTCGTGCTTAAGGATCAGGCTATTCAATGCATTGCGATCTCCTTTTTGAGCCCGAGCAATCAGGATCGAGTCGTCTGTGGTCGGGATTTCGCTCATCGCGTGCGGGAGGGTGCAGAACGAGCAGCACGTTCAATCGCCTCTTCCTCCTCTTTTCCAAGGTCCCGCTCGGGCTTTCCATCGACCAGCGCCTTACAGTAAACGCGGGCCTCCTGACGTCCGACTAAGCTACTGATCACCGCGCCGTTGCCGTCCTCATCGAAGATTGCGAGCGCAAAACTCTGTTCGCCCGCTACATCGCCAAAGGCGTTGTAGCGCACAAAACCGAGGTAGCGCTTCGCGGACTTCATTTTCTTTTCTAGCAGGTCTATCCTTCGCGTTGAATCTGCCAACTCAGTGTTGATCTGCTCTTGCCGAGACGTATGGTTGCGCAGCATCGCTTCCAGCGATTGCCGGTCACCGCCCCCGGTCACTTCGTTCCATTTGCCCTGCAGCCTCACGAATTTGATCATGAGAATCGTAGAAAGCACAGCGAGGATTGCCGTACAAACCAACAAAACAAGAAGGACGGTCCCGGAACTTTGAACAAGCGAGCGAGTTACAGCATCCATTACACTAAGAAGTTCGCCCCCAAATGGCAAGAATAATGAGTATAGCCCCGGAAATTTCTGGATCCAAGGCGATCCAACAACTCAGATCATGGACGATATTAGCCCGGAACCCATTAAACCCAAGGCCAGAAAAAAGTGGATCACCGGCTTCGGCATCGGTCTGATCGTCGTTCTGGCTTTTGCGATCACGGCTTTCTCAGGATTCAAAATGGTCCAAGTCAGCGGAGAATCGATGACCCCCCTATACCGAGATGGCCAGAAGGTCTTAATGACGAACTGGTATTGGTTAGTTGGACCCGTAAGACATGACGATATCGTCGTGATCAAGGGCAGTTCACCAGGCGAATATCTTTTTAAACGGGCCCAATACCTCTCCGGGGAGACCGTCGACTGGGTCAATGTTCCGCGAACCTGGACAATGGCGTCCGGGCGCTACAAGGTTCCCGAAGGGTACATCTTTGTCATTGGCGACAACCTTGCCGCGAGCAGCGACAGTCGCGATTTCGGGCCCGTACCCGTAGAAGATATTGTCGGCAAAGTCATTCCATGAGAAAGTTTTCAGCAGGAACCTACGGACGTCAGCGGCTGGAATTCTTTCCCGCGCCTTTTCGGGCGCCGTTGCGCGCGTTTGCGGCCCTGATGTTCCCCTGGAAGGATGACGAGATTCTGATCTGCGACATTGAGGACCGAGGCTGGTGCGTACCGAGCGGTCGTGTGGAGCCGTATGAGGACTCCCATGCTGCGGCGGAGCGCGAGACTCTCGAGGAAGCGGGAGCCTTGCTGAGCGACGTTCAGTACATCGGTTGCTACCGAATCACCGATCGGGGCGAGACCCGCTGGGCAGACTGCTTCGTCGCCCAAGTCAGCGATCTAGTTGAGATCACGGCGACGGAGGAATCACGCGGACGCAGGCTGGTTTCAGTGGGAGAACTGCCTGAGATTTATCATCTGTGGACCGATTTGACTTCCGAGGTCTTCACGTTTTCGCGCGAGATTATGCGGCGTCACCGTCAAACGCTTGGCGAATTAGGCGAATCGGCGTAAGCCGAGTAAACTCGCATCTGTGGCAAAAGCGTTCTGGATTCTGTGGCTTAGCTTTTGTTACAGCCTAGGTTGGGCTCAGCAAGATTTCTTTACACGCGTGGTTGAGTCGCGCGCTTCAGTGGCCCCTGCTGTAACTCAAGGATTGGCCAAATACGAGCCTGAACGAGGCTGCTATCTTGGTGCATATCTTGATCTGGATCCCGACATGACTCGAGAATTCATCGATCAGACGGGAAAGCGCCGCCGCTACCCTGAAGAGTTTGAATCCAAGGTGGGCAAAGCTCATGCGATCTATTTCTTCTATCTGGGCTACGGTCAGCGACTTCCGTCCGATTGGGTTGCCTACCTCGATAGCCAGCAGAAGTTCGTCCATATTGCACTCGAACCTAACGGCGGCCTGGAAGAAGTCCTGGACGATCAGTATTTACAAGGACTCGCTGACGCCATGGCGCAGAGCCGGGCGAGAATATTTTTGCGATTCGCAAGCGAGATGAATGGGCCTTGGGTGAATTACCATGGTGACCCTGCGCTCTACCGAGAGAAGTTCAAGCTCGTCGCTCGCGTGATGCGCGAGCGGGCTCCCAATGTAGCCATGGTCTGGTGCCCGTACGCGATGCCAACCTCGCCGATTCCGTCCTACTACCCTGGCGACGACTGGGTCGATTGGGTTGGGGTGAACTTGTACAACGTCACTTACTTCAACCAAAATCGCGCAACCCCGGCGATGCACGTTGAGCCAGAAGACCTGCTTGCCTATGTCTACAATCGCTATTCAAAGCGCAAGCCGATCATGATTTGTGAATACGCGACGACACACTTCTCGGCGCTAGAAAATAAGACCGTCATCCCATTCGCGGTCGATAACATCAAGCGCTTGTTCCGGCTCTTGCCCTCAAAATTCCCCAGGGTCAAGGGGATCAACTATTTCAATTCTAATAACATCCAGGTTGAAACTCGCCGCAACAATGACTACCGAGTTACCTCGAACGCCACGGTTCGGGCCGCATACCAGTCAGCCGTAGCAAGCAGTTACTGGCTGACCGCGCCAGTTCTAGCTCGGTCAGCCCCAACGGTTTCGAAGGAAGTCCTAACAGAGCCGGTAGACCTGGGACAGGTCACAAGGATCATGGCGAACTTCAAGCCTCGCGAAGGGGTTCTCGCAAGGTTCTTACTTGACGGGGAAGTCATCCAAAGCCAAGCCGCTCAGGATGGATACACCACGACCCTGATCCCTGGGCGGCTTAAGGCAGGCGAGAGGATTTTGACCTTTGAGGCCTTTGACATGAGCGGCAAGATTGTGGAATCTAGAACCTTGCTTGTAGTTGTACGGTAGGGTCTTTTGCCGTAGGCATTCCAGTAAAGGGCAACTTGAGCGTACAATGGATTTTGGGAGTGGGATGAGCAACACGGCAGAGTGGCATTACGTAGGGCATTACGGGCAGTTGGGCCCACTCACGCTTGACCAAATGTTCGAGCTGATTGAGGACGGCGTCGTCGAGCGCGACACCTTTGTTTGGAAAGCCGGGTTTGCCGACTGGAGTCCTGCTGAGCAGATCCTTGATTTTGCCGGAGTCCTCAAAGTTTCATCTTCACCCCTCCCGCCTCCGGTCCCTAGCGCGAGACCGAGTCAGTTTGTCCCTGCGATGCCGGTCCAGCCCCAGCCAAGAATGGGCGGCTCGATCCCAACATTTGCTCCTTCCCATTACGGAATGGAAAGGTCTTATATCAAGAGCGATAAGAGTAGGATTTTGGCCGGACTCTTGCAGTTATTGATTCCAGGCGTCGGGCGAATGTATCTCGGTTACGCCGCCCATGGGTCCCTTCAATTCATACTTACACCGTTTGGTTGCGGGGCCGGTTGGCTTTGGTCCATCGTTGATGGAATAATTATCTTGTGCGGGGGTTTGAAGCTGGACGGCTATGGTCGCCAATTATCAGACTAGCACCGTGTCGATACAACTTCAAAACCGTCTGAAATCCTGATGCTCTTAGCTCTCACTCTTGCTGCCACTCTAGCCTTATCACCCCCCTCGGAACTGAAGGCGGGGGAACTTGGGGTGCGCCTGGAGATAGCTTCGCGCGGAACGGTCCTGATCAAGCTCTACACCAAGGAAGCCCCTCGGACGACCACGCGTATTCAAGAGCTTGTCCGGCAAGGGTTTTACGACAACCAGCGGTTCTTCCGAGTCGAGCGCGACCCACGCCCATTCCTAGTCCAGATCGGCGACCCGGCCTCGAAGACTAGACCAATGGACGATCCTAAGATGGGAAGCGGTGGAACAGGTGTGACGATTCCGTTTGAAGACTCTGGGATGTCGAATGTACAGGGCGCGGTTGGTTTGTCGACTTTGCCTGATAAGCGCGATACCGGGGATTGTCAGTTTTATATCTTGCTTGCACCCGCGAAGTTTTTGGATGGGAAGTACACGGTGTTTGGGCAGGTCATCCAGGGCATGGATGTTGTCGAAAGCCTGGCGATAGGAGACCGCGTTGCTAGGGCTTCTTTGATTAAAGGCGAGTAGGTATTTTGACGTGAGCGCCATTGAAGCTGATCAAGTAACAAACAAAGGTCAAGCACATGCGGAACACGTTCTCTCACTGATACTACTGTTCATATGTCTTCGAATAGTATCACCGATCAACCCATGGATATACTTTCTATTGGTACTTACCTTGTGTGGTTTTTGTGTTTGGATCAGCCGAGCACTCACCAAGATTGATAGAAATCTGGGTTGGTCGCACGCAGTAATTCTCATTAGCTGTGCGGCAACTCTATTGCTTCAACTAACGCCTTTGAAGTCTTACGGAACTCTAAGCCTAGCAACGATTTCTTGTCTCGTTATCGGCGGTCTAGGAATTATTGTGTTTGCGTGGTATTGCATCCAGGACCCTATGCCATTGGATGGAAGGTACTTTATATACTGTTTGATGCCGCTAATGTGTTGGCTTTACACTCAAGCTCCGTGATTCGTAGAACGAACTTGAATCAACCTAACTTGCACCTAAAATCTCTGTCCGTCGCCCATCAATACAGAATTGCCAAGAGGTACGTTCTAAGGTGATTGCTTATGGCGCTGAGTTTTCAAACTCCGCTAAGAATCAGGCAGTATGGGGTTTGGTTGTTTTCTTCGTTAGCTTACGCTTTACAGGGCCCGTCGGCGCCATAAAGCTGCTATTTAATCGAGAAAACTTAAGGGTCCTGAACCCGCCAGCGGACATCTTAAATTCCATGAGTCAAGACCTCATAGCTTGGGTCGCGCAGATGAAATTAATCTTAGCGCTAGCTACTGTATTGTTCATTTGCTCGCTTGGAATGTTGATTTACATGATTAGGTATTTCAAGGGCTGCGATCGTTTACTCTGGATCCCCCAATTGCTGCTAACATTAATCCTGCTTGTATACGCCTGGCATATTCGATTCGAGCCTATTAGACTCTGAGGATATTAGATAGTTGACTCATCCCGAATCGCAACTAACTCTTGCAGCCTTAACGAATCAGCTTCCCACTTTTGCAATAGCTCGCGGATGATTTTTTGTAGCTCGCCATGCCTCGTGCTCATCTTAAACAAGTCCGTACCAGGCGCTGGAGTTGCCATCTCTCGCTCAAGGGTTTCGAGTCCTTGTTCTTCGGCGTGAATGCGATCTTCGGTTTGCGCCACTTCTTTTTCCAGCCTAGCAATCTCCTTGCTTAACTCCCTTGGGGTCATCGTTGGAACCGGAGGAGCAACCGCTACCGGCGAAGCCTTGGCAGCTTTAGCAACAGGCTGAGACTTGCGATCGCGAAATGCTCGGTATTCGGGATACGAGCCTTGGTAAATCATCGACCCTTCGATCCGCACATCCAGCGTTTGGCTCGTGATTTCGCCGAGCAGCCAGCGGTCGTGGCTGACGAGGATTAGGGTTCCTTGGTATTCCTTAAGCACCTTGGCGAGCGCCTCCCGCGAGGGCATGTCGAGGTGGTTTGTGGGCTCGTCGAGGAATAGCACGTTCGGGTTCTCGGCGGTGAGGAGGGCGAGGGCTAGCTTGTTGCGCTCCCCTCCGCTCAAGGTACGGATCGGGCGAAAAACGTCGTCGCCCGTAATCAAGAATCGCCCGAGCAGGTTGCGGGCGGGGCCGGTCTCCCAACCTAGCCGATCAATGACTTGCTCCAGCGGCGACAAGGTTAAGTCCAAGTTCTCGGCGTCTTGCATAAAGACCCCAATCTGGACATTCGCCCCCATCCGCGCCCTCCCCTCAACGGCGTCGATGCGCCCGAGAAGGACCTTGAGAAGCGTGGATTTGCCCGCCCCATTCGCCCCAATCACGCCCCATCGCTCGCCCCAACGGACGGTCCAGTCGAGGTGTTGAAACAGCTTCTGCTCGCCAAAGCTCATCGAAAGTCCCTTGGTTTCGATAACGATATCGCCCGCTCGCTGGACTTTGCCAAAGCCCGCCGCCATCCCTTTGTCCTTCTTCGGAGCTTCAACGGCGACGGCCTTCAGCTTTTCCATTTGCTTCAGCCGCCCTCGGGCTTGGGCCGTGCGCTGGCTATTCATGAATCGCCGAACAAACTCGTCAAGCTTCGCGATCTCTTCTTGTTGCGATTCGGCGACCACCGCCTGCCGCTCATCCTCCGCCGCGCGGAGTTCAAGGAATTTTTCGAAGTTGCCGGGATAGCTTTTCACCGCTCCGAACCGCATTTCGATGACTCGCTGAGTTACGTTTTGAAGAAAGACTCGGTCGTGGGAGACGAGCAAGACCGCGCCGCCATAATTGCGAATCCAGCTTTCCAGCCACTCGGTCGCCTCTAGATCGAGGTGGTTTGTAGGTTCGTCGAGGATTAAGAGATCGGGTTCTTCGAGCAGAAGTCTTGCCAGGGTGAGCCTGGTTCGCTCGCCGCCGCTCAGGGCTTTGACCGGTTTCGCCCAGTCGTCTTCTTCAAATCCCATTCGCTTGAGAACCGACTGAACATCGCGCTCGGCGTCGTATCCGCCTTGGTCGATGAAGTGCTCGTGAAGCCGAGCGTACTCGTCGAGGTCCTCGTCGGTCGGTTCATGCTCCAGCTTTTGCGTGAGTTCATCGAGCCTTGCTTGTAGGGTGAGCAATTCTTCTCGGGCTTGCTCGGCGGCTTGGAGGACTGTTTGTTCAGGGTTCAGCTGCGAGTGCTGGCTGAGGTATCCAATCCGAACGCCACGACCGAGCTGGATCGTGCCTTCGTCGGGAGTCAGGTCTCCAGTCAGGATTTTGACGAGCGTGGTTTTGCCCGCCCCATTCCGACCGACGAGGGCAATTTTTTCGCGCGACTCGATGCGAAAGGTAACTCCGGAGAGCACCTCGTCGGCACCAAAACTCTTGCGGACATTGCTGATCTGTGCGACCATGGGGTGCTCTAGTTTACTAGCCGCGCAGCAAGGTCGGCGGATTTGTCAATTGCATCGGCAGGTCCGAGCATTTCGTTGAGCCTGTCGAATGCGTCAAGTTGCGCCTTGCGGGCGGCAGAATTCGGGTCGAGCAGGGGCGTGAGATCATTGCGAATAATGCTCGGGATGGCCTCGGTCTGGATACGTTCTGGCAAAATCCTTTCTCCAAGCAAGATGTTTGGCAAGCTGATGTAGTCGAACTTGGGTTTTCTGAGCCGGTATTCAAACTCCATCCACTTCGACCCGCGATACATCACGACGCAAGGGCACCCGCACAGGGCCGCCTCAAGGGTCGCGGTGCCGCTGCAGACAATCGCCGCCTGAGCGCGCCTCAGGACCCCATAGGTGTCGTTGGCGGTGAAGGTTGCGGCCCCCGCCCCGCCGGAGTCTTTCCAAATGCGTTCAATCTCCTGGGCGGTGATTGTTTGGGCAACGGCAAATTCAAGCTCTAGACCAAGTCCCGCAACAGTCGCAGCGATCACGGGCATGTTGTGCTGAATCTCATGGGCCCGGCTGCCGGGCAATACAGCAATGCGCTTTGCCCTTCGAGTTTCGTCCGACTTAGACTCAGAAATCATCTGCTTCAGCGGATGCCCAAACCAGTGGGCATTAGCACCGGCGCTTACGAGCAACTCAGCAGACCATGGAAACGGGGTCACGATGGCATCCGTGATCGCGGGCAAATCTTTGCCCTGCTTGTCTCGACGCCACGAGCCGGGGGGGATGAAGTACAGGACCTTCCAACCGATAGACCGAGCGAACGCCGCGAGCTTGATATTGATGAATCCGTAGTCAATCGGGATGAACAAACCGGGCTTGCCTAACTGCAAAGCCGTGTGCGCCTGGCGATAACCCAACATAACTCTTGGCCCGACTTTCGCCGCCTCAAGAATCCCTAAGGCCCCCCAACGTGAGCAATCGGCAACCATCATCGCGCCCGCTTCTTTGAGGCGACTCCCTCCAACAGCTTGTGTTTGAGTCAGTTCAGCCCGCTCGCGAATCGCGGAAAGCAAGCGCGCGCCATAGGCATCGCCGCTCGCCTCTCCCGCCGAGATAAAGAGCCTCACGACTCCATCAAGTATTCGGCAATCAACGCGGCGGTATCGACGAGGGCATCCATGTGGGTGCGCTCATAGCCATGGCTGGTGTCCACGCCGGGACCAATCAGGGCGACTTCGGCGCGTCCACCGCTTCGCCAATAGGCGGTGCCGTCGCTGGAATAAAACGGATAGATGTCGGTCTTGAGATCAATCCCTTCTCGGTCGGCGAGCATTCGAAGCTTCTCCGTCATGCGGCGCGAATATGGTCCGCCGCCATCTTTGACGCAGATCGAGCAATGGAACTCGTCGCCCTGCAAGCCTATGCCGATGCAGGCCATGTCGGCAACCAGAAGCTCGGCGATGTCGCCAGGGATTCCGTCCATGCCGCCGTGTCCTACTTCTTCGTAGTTCGAGATCAAGAAAGTAGTTCTTTGTGCAGGCGAGACTCCTGCATCTTGGATCGCTTTGAGCGCGGCAACAACACAAGCCACGCAAGCTTTGTCATCCAAAAATCGGGAGCGAATGAATCCGCCAGTCGATTCGACCCGAGGGTCGAAATAGACAAAGTCACCGACTTCGATGCCGAGCATCCGGGTCTGCTCGGCCTTGCTGGTTACTTCGTCGAGCCGAACTTCTAGCGTGTCCGCGTTCCGCTTTTCGGTCGATGCATCTTTGTTTACGTGGAGGGCGCCATTGGCCAGGACAATCGACCCGCGGACTTGGCGGCCCTGCCGGGTTTGAACCCAGACTCCTTCGCTTTCCACCGTCGGCCAGTTCACTCCGTTGAGCGCCGACAGCCGGAGCCGCCCATTCGACTTGATCTCGGCTACGATTGCGCCAAGTGTATCGACGTGAGCAGTGATAGCGCGGGGCTTGTCTTCTTCCAGCCCTGCCATCTGGGCGATGAGCGCGCCTTTGTGGGTTCGGTCGGTCATTATGCCGAGGCCTTGGAGCTCTTGTTCCACAAAGCTGATTGCCCATTCGGTGTCCCCGGTGGGGCTGGGCGTGTTCAAGAGGTCCGTGAGGAAGCGCTCAAGATAGTCCGGCGAGATCGTAAATCGGGCCATGAGATTCCGTAACTATAGCCGATCAGGGGTCGTCTTTCCGAGCGCGAGCCCTAGTGATCAGCCGGATCGGCGTTCCTTCAAGCGTGTAGTGCTTTCTAATCTGGTTTTCTAAGTATCGCTTGTAGCTAAAGTGCATCAGCTCGGGGTCGTTGCAAAAGAGGATAAAGGTCGGCGGGGTCGTGCTCGCCTGGGTCGCGTAGTAGACCTTGAGGTTGCGGCCCTTACTGGTGTAAGGCCGGGAGAACATGGCCTCTTGAATGAGCCGGTTGAACTGCCCGGTCGAGATTCGGAAGCTCCAGTTTTCGAGCGCCATCATCATCGTGTCGAGCACAGCATTGAGTCCGCTAGATTCTTTGGCGGAGGTGAATCTGATCGGAGCGTAGGAGCACTCGGGCATTTCATCCCGAATGATCTTGATCATGTCCTTCTTGATCAAGCTTTGCTTGCCCGGCTCGCCGTCGGGAGGCTCTTTGAGGTCCCACTTGTTGACGGCAACAACCAGCGCTCTCCCTTCGTCGTGCGCCATGCGCATAATTCGCTTGTCGCCATCCGTCAGCCCCTCGCTGCCATCGACCATGACGAGTGCGCAGTCGCAGCGCTCGATCGCTCGGCTGCTTCTTAATGCCATGTAGAATTCGACGGTGCCCTGGGTCTTGCCTCGTCGTCGCATTCCTGCAGTATCGATAAGCCTTACTGCTTCGCCCCTGTACTGAACAAGCGTGTCCACCGCGTCTCGGGTCGTGCCTGGGATGGGACTGACGATGGCCCTGGTCTCGCCGGTGAATGCGTTCAGGATGGAGCTTTTGCCGACGTTCGGTCGTCCAATGATCGCAAGCTTGACCTCTTCCTTTTTCTCGGGAAGCTCATCCAGTCCAGGAATTCGGGCGATGACCATGTCGAGGAGGTCGGCGACTCCGTTGCCGTGCAAACTACTGATCGCGACGACTTCTTCGCCGAGGCCCAGCGCAAAGAACTCGGGTGCATTTGCAACACGATCAGGGTTGTCCGCCTTGTTGACGGCGATAAGAATCGGGATTTCGACTCCGCGGAGTCGCTTCGCCAGATCGTAATCACCAGCCGTCACGCCGTCAACAGCATCGGCTAGGAAGACAATGACGTCGGCTTCGGCCAGCGCGACCTCGGCTTGGACTCTGATCTGCTCGATCAGCGGGTCGTCATCGCCAAACAGAACTCCGCCCGTATCAACGAGCGTAAACTTTTTTCGCCCCCATGCGGCCTCGGCATAAAGCCGGTCACGCGTGACGCCAGGGAAGTCTTCGACCACGGCGACGCGCTGCCCAACAATGCGGTTGAACAGGGTGCTTTTGCCGACGTTGGGTCGGCCAACGATGACGACGGTTGGGAGTTTGATTTGGCTCACGGGGCTTAGGCGTTGTACCCGATTTGAGGCTTCGAAGCCGGGTAACTTACGGGTCTGTGAGAACCCTACAACTCCTTTTTGTCATCGTTTTAGGTTCGAATTTTGCCTTTGCGCAATCGCTTCGCGCGCATTGGTCGATTACCTCTGGCGTCGCCTTTTCCGTGCCGATTCTGGGCACGAGCGACCAGCGCTTTGGCGTGGTTGCGGGCTTGCAATATGCCTGGCGAGAGAAGCGATTTGACTATGGCGAGGTACCGGGGTATTGGCTTGTCGAGGGCTATTATCTAGGGACGAGCGGAGGGGTTCGTCCTTTCCCCGATGACCGCGCTCATGCGGTTGGGGTGCTCGCCATGATGCGCTACGAATGGCAACCTCACGGCCGGGTGCCGGGGACTTACCTCGAGTTTGGGTGGGGTCTGCAATACAGCGACCATGTGAGCCGAGATTTGGATTCAAATGTGAATTCGACGCCCACCATTGGGGGCGGCTTCTTGTTCTTGGTGAACAAGCGCACGGTCACGGCGGGCTTCCGTTTGCATCACATAAGCAATGCCGGGACGAAGGGAAGTAATCGTGGGCAGAACCAGCTGCACTTCACCGTCGGGTGGCAATTCTAACAACTTATGAATGCATTAAAGAATAAGCTATCGAAATACGCTATGAGGATTACCCCTCTACCAAATGAAGACGGTGGAGGGTACTCCGCAACATACGAGGAACTTCGAGCGACTGTTCGTGGCATTGGCTCAACGCCGAGTGAAGCGCTCGAAATGTTGGAGGAAATGGCACTGGACGGCTTAGAAGGCGAGTCTCTGTCCGAATTTCCTCCCGCTATGCCAACTGGTTGATGTCAATCAACCAGCTTTGCGCATTTCGTCTTCGGTAAGCAATTCCGGCTTTACCTTTCTTGAAATCACGCCGGCGCGAATCAAGACTTTCTTTACCGTGTCGTTGCTCGGGACTTCAAACATTGCATCTTGCATCACGTCTTCGATGATTCCTCGAAGTGCGCGTGCGCCTGTCTTGCGCTTCAGCGCTTCAGCTGCAATCTCTTGCAGTGCTTCAGGCTCAAGCTCTAGCTCAACACCGTCAAGTTCAAAGAACTTTTGATATTGCTTAAGGAGCGCGTTCTTTGGCTCGGTCAAGATTCGCACGAGCGTCTCTTCGTCAAGCTGATCAAGCGTTGTTAGAACTGGCAGGCGACCAATAAACTCTGGGATCAATCCGTACTTCAACAAGTCTTCTGGCAGCACTCCGCGAAGGACATCTTTGTTGCGCTCGGTCTTGCTTTGGGGCTCGCTGCGGAAGCCCATGAGGTTCTCTTTTTGACGTCGCATGATGATCTCTTCTAGGCCATCGAACGCTCCACCGCAGATGAACAAAATGTTCGTAGTATCAATCGGAATATATTCTTGTTGAGGATGCTTTCGACCGCCTTGTGGGGGTACGTTAGCAGTCGTTCCTTCAAGGATCTTTAGCAAAGCTTGTTGAACGCCTTCGCCGCTTACGTCGCGGGTAATCGATGGGTTTTCGCTCTTTCGTGCGATCTTATCGATTTCGTCAACATAGATGATTCCGCGCTCGCAAAGCTCCTTTGCGTTCTTGGAATCCATGGCATCGGCTGATTGATAAAGCTTAAGCAAGATGTTCTCGACATCTTCGCCCACGTAACCCGCTTCTGTAAGCGCGGTTGCATCAGCAATTGCAAAAGGAACGTGGAGCATGCGCGCCAAGGTTTGCGCGAGCAAAGTCTTACCCGAACCAGTCGGGCCGACCATCAAGATGTTTGACTTCTGTAGCTCAACATCCGTGCTCTTATCGGTTACGCGCTTATAGTGATTGTAAACCGCAACAGCAAGAGACTTCTTTGCGTGGTCTTGACCGATCACATAGTTACTCAAGAAGCCAACGATCTCTTTTGGCTTGGGCAAATCTTTGTTTTCGTTGTTCGCAACCGATGCGCGCACCGTTGTTGTTGGTGCTTGGAGGTCCGATTGCACGCCTTCGCTTTGCAATATGTCATTGCAAAGGTCGATGCAGTCCGAACATACCGCGCCATGGAGCCCAACAATGAGCTTTTTGACCTGTTCTTTGGTCTTGCCGCAGAGGCAACATTGATCTCTTCTTTCAACCGTTCGCGCCATTTTAGGATTTCCTTCCTTATTTGTCTCTTTATCTGAGGCCTGGCTCTAGAACTTTATCGATGAGTCCGTAGTTCAAAGCTTCTTCTGCGCTCATGAAATAATCGCGGTCCATGTCCTTGCTTACAACTTCTTCAGACTTGCCCGTCGCTTCGGCAAGAATGGAAGTTAGAATCTTCATATACCGATCGGCTTCATTGATCGCAATCTTCATGTCTGCAAGTTGACCTTGCGCACCACCGCTAACTTGGTGGATCATGACGCGAGCGTTCTTGAGGCAATATCGCTTGCCCTTAGCTCCGCCACCCAGAAGCACGGCGGCCATGCTGGCTGCCTGCCCTACGCAGATGGTTGCCACGTCAGGCTTGATCATCTTCATGGTGTCGTAGATCGCGAGGCCTGCGCTAACGCTGCCGCCGGGACTGTGGATGTAAAAATCGATGTCTTTGTCGGGGTCTTCTTTTTCTAAGAAGAGAAGTTGCGCGATCATTAAGTTCGCGATGTAGTCATCGACTCCCGTGCCGAGAAAGACGATTCGGTCTTTGAGAAGCCTAGACCAAATATCGTAGCTTCGCTCACCACGAGCAGTCTGCTCGATGACAAAAGGGACACCCATTCCAACTGTTTCCATGCCGTAGTTCCTATGTTCGGGTCGCGAAGCCAGAAGCTTAGGCTTTCACCGTTTCAATTTTCGCTTCTTGATTCAGGAATTCAAGTACCTTTTTGAAGATGGCGCGATATTCCAGTTCGCGCATGTTATTCGTTTTGCGAAGCTCGTTCAGCAGTTCGTCGGGCGAGATGTTAAACTCCGCCGCCATTTGGACAAGTTCCTTGCTCAAATCTTGGTTATTAAGTTTCATCGCCTCGCGCTTGAAGATTTCTGTAATGGCGACCGCTCGGTGCACCTGGGTCTTGGCTTCGGTTTGATAGCTCTTCACCAGCTCTTCAACTTCCATGCCGCGCTCTTTGGCGTAGGCTTCAACCGTCGAGCCTTCCTGCTGGATTTCTGTTGCGAGGTCGCGTAGCCGCTGGGCAGCGACGTTTTGCCACATGGTATCGGGAACGTGGATCGTGCTGTTCGCGACGACCGCATCTTGAATCTGCTCGTTCAGTTCTTCTTGAGCATTGCCGCGCTTGGCGATGAGGAGCCGCTCTTTGAGGCGAGCCTTGAAGTCCTCGAGGCTATCAGCCTTGAGTTCTTTGGAGACGAACTCGTCGTCCATGTCGGGGAGGATGATGCTGCTCAGGCTTCGCACGGTGATGGTGGCGTCATTCTCCTTGCCTGCCCAATCCTTCTCCTGGAAGTCCTTAGGGAACTTCATCTTCACGTGCTTCATTTCTTCCGGACCCATGCCTAGCAAGGATTCGTCTAGCCCGGCAAAAGTCTTTCCGACAACGACCATAAAGGTCTTGCCTTCGCCCCCTTCATCCTTGCGTCGAAGGTTGATAACGGCGACATCGCCGTCTTGAGCGCCGCGACCAGTGATCGCTTCGCGCTTGCTCTTGCGCTGGCGAAGAGCTTCGATCCGCTCGTCAACCTCTTCATCGGTCACGTCACTAATTGCCATCGTTGCCTTGACGCCTTTGTATTCGCCAAGCTCAACAATCGGAGCGAGCGGCACGGTGGCGACGAAAGTACATAAACCTTTCTCGCGATCGAATTCGCTCATTTCAACGCCGGGCGTCTCGTGCGGAACAATTTTTTGTTCGTCTAGGGCTGACTTGAAGGCGACTTTGACAATCTCTTCGGCTGCGGCATTCTTCAGGTCAGCTTCGGAGATCATTCGCTCGATCATTGCCTTGGGGGCGTGACCAGGGCGGAATCCGGGGACTCTCAGCCGCTTGCTGAAAAGGCGAACAGCCTTGTCAAATCCGGTCGCGACTTGCTCGGGAGAGCAAGAAATCGTCAGTTTAATCGTGCACGGATTGAGGTCTTCGCGCTTTACTTCCATCGTCTGAGTCGTATTCATTGGACTTTCTAAGTGTACCTATCAACCGTTAACGGGCTCTTTAAGTTCGGCAAGCCTAGTGCTCAAGAGCGCTAATACTTTGCCGCGGTGCGAGATTTGATGCTTTTGCTCCGCCGAAAGTTCTGCCATTGTGCATCCAAGTTCGGGGAGCCAAAAGATCGGGTCGTATCCAAATCCGCCGGAGCCGCTTGGCTTGCGAGCAATCTGCCCTTCGCAAACACCTTCAAACTGTTCGGTCCGGCACTCCGGTCTCGCTAGGGCAACCCAGCATCTAAACCTTGCCCCACGCTCGGAGTCAGGCGTATCTGCCAGGCGATTGAGGATGATTGCCATTTTTTCGGGGAACGGCGTTTCTTCTCCGGCGAAGCGCTTGCTGTACATTCCCGGCTCACCGTTCATGGCATCGACTTCGAGACCTGCGTCATCCCCTACACACCATTCTCCGGTGAAGCCGCAAGCAGACTCAGCTTTGATCACGGCATTCTCCGCGTAGTTCGAGCCTGTTTCTTCAGGCTCAGGCGAACCAGGATAATCAGCGAGAGTCACGATTTCAAGATCAGGAAAGCGACTCCCGAGAATCTGGACCATCTCGCCGGCTTTCTTGGGATTGTGGGACGCGACAACCAGTCGCATCAGATCCCGAGGGTTTCGCGTTGAAGTTGGTTTAGTTGCTGGATGCCTTTTTTCGCTAACGCAAGCATCTTGCCTAATGTCTCGGCGCTGAAAGGCTGGGATTCTGCTGTGCCTTGAACTTCGATGAACTTGCCTGACTCCGTCATGACTACGTTCATGTCGGTCATTGCGGTTGAGTCTTCGGCGTAGTTGAGGTCCAGCAATTCCTGGTTCGCTACAATCCCAACGCTAATCGCGGCGACAGGCTCCTTTAGAAGCATGCGCTGGATCATGCGTTGTTTTTGCATCCAGAGTAGAGCGTCGTAGGTTGCGACATAAGCAGCTGTGATAGCTGCGGTACGGGTGCCTCCGTCCGCGCGGAGGGCATCGCAATCGAGAGTAATGGTGCGCTCGCCCATGGCGTCGAGGTCTACCATAGTTCTCATGCAACGACCAATCAGACGTTGGACTTCCATGCTGCGCCCGTTCGGGCTGCGTTGACCGTCTCGCTGGTTTCGCTGCCGACCGGAGCGGGGAAGCATGGCGTATTCCGCCGTGAGCCAACCCTTGCCGGTGTTTTTCATGAAGGGGGGCACACGGTCTTCGACCGTTGCCGTGACCAGCATGTGGGTATCTCCCATTTGGATGAGGCACGAGCCTTCTGCAAATTTTGCAAAGCCGCGCTCCATCGTTACAGGTCGAAGTTGATCAGCAAGTCGTCCGTCGCTTCGCATAGGTTCGGTGACTTTACCAGGCTTAACATACGTGAGCGATACTATTATTGATTGGCCCTAATCGTGCGGGTAGTCCGAACCGAACATTCAGCCGTGGACCGGATCGTCGGGTACCCTGGTTGGGCACCATTGAACGATCTAACGAGGTGTTCTAACACGTCAAGTTAATGGGGACTAGTACCTACGGACTCTGGACGTGGAACACACGTAGAACATAGAGGACACCGCAGCAGTCATAACTGCCTGACCGGATCCGACAAAGGTGAAGAAACAGAATGTGGCAAAGATTTACTGAGCGTGCTCGCAAAGTCGTCTTCTACGCGCAAGAAGAAGCGCAGAAGTTCGGCGAGGGCTACGTCTCCACCGAGCATCTCCTCCTCGGACTCGTGCGCGAGTCGGATAGTGTGGCTGCTCGTGTGCTCGATCGACTGGGCGTGAGCCTAAGTCGAATCCGTGCCGAAGTCGAAAAGCAACTTCCTCGGGGAGAAGCACGGCCCAGCCAGGAAATGACGCTGACGCCGAGAGCTAAACGAGTGATTGACCTCGCTTACGACGAAGCACGAAATCTGAACAACAACTATATTGGTACCGAACACCTCCTCCTCGGACTTATCCGAGAGGGAGATGGCTTGGCTGGCAGAGTGCTGGCGAAGTTGGGCGTTGAGCTCGAGCGAGCTCGACGCGAGGTGATGTCCTTACAAGACAACGAGACTCATGGAAAAACGAGCAGTTCACGAAGCTCAAGCCCATCAAGTCCGTCGGCAAAGACGCAGACGCTTGATGAATTTGGCCGAGATTTGACCGAACTTGCCCGCGAAGGCAAATTGGACCCTGTCGTAGGACGGCAGGCCGAGATCGAGCGCGTGATGCAAATCCTATCGCGCCGAACCAAAAACAATCCATGTCTTATCGGAGAACCAGGAGTTGGAAAAACTGCCATAGCCGAAGGACTTGCCCTAAGAATCGTGAGTGGCGACATTCCTGACCTGCTGAAAAACAAGCGCCTAGTAGCGCTCGACCTCGCAGGGCTTGTTGCCGGAACGAAATATCGAGGCGAGTTCGAGGAAAGAATGAAGAAGGTGATGGAGGAAGTACGGCGCTCAGAAGGCGCAGTCATCCTCTTCATTGACGAACTTCACACGTTGGTAGGAGCAGGCGCTGCAGAAGGCGCCATCGATGCCTCCAACATCATGAAGCCAGCTCTGGCGCGCGGCGAACTGCAGTGCATCGGAGCAACAACTCAAGACGAATTCCGCAAATACATCGAAAAGGATGCTGCTTTGGAGCGCCGGTTCCAATCCGTTAAGGTTCGAGAACCGAACGAAGAAGAAGCAATTGATATCCTAAAAGGACTACGCGAGCGCTATGAGGCGCACCACAACGTTGAGATCACCGACGAGGCGATCACAAGTGCGGTGACCTTGAGCCAACGCTATATCACCGACCGTACGCTCCCTGACAAGGCGATCGATTTGATCGACGAAGCAGCGAGCCGGGTCCGGTTGCAACAAAGTCTTCCCCCTCTCGATGTGCGCCAAGACAAGGTCAAGCTAAGCAAGATGCAAGCTGAAATCGACCACCTTGTGCGCAAAGCAGGAAGTGACGAAATTGTAAACAAGCTCAACGCGGAGCGCGACGAGCTTGAAAGTTCCATCGTGGAGCGCGAAGACATTTGGCTGGCTGAAGAAAAGCCTGACGCCATTGTCGGAGAATCTGAGATCGCTCAGATCGTCCAAAGCTGGACCGGAATCCCGGTCATGAAGTTGGTCGAAGGCGAATCGAAGAAGCTCCTGCGAATGGAAGAAGATTTACACGACCGCATCATCGGTCAAAACGACGCCGTCGGAGCGGTGGCGCGAGCCATCCGCCGTGGACGAAGTGGTCTGAAGGATCCGAAGCGACCTATGGGTAGCTTCATCTTCCTCGGTCCAACCGGTGTCGGAAAAACTGAACTCGCCAAAGCATTGGCGGCCTACCTTTACGAAAAGGAGAGCAACATTGTCCGGATCGATATGTCCGAGTACATGGAGCGATTCTCCGTTTCGCGACTGGTCGGTGCCCCTCCGGGGTACGTCGGTTACGATGAGGGCGGTCAACTTACTGAGGCTGTGCGACGCAACCCATATTGTGTGGTGTTGCTCGATGAGATCGAAAAAGCACATCCCGAAGTATTCAATATCCTTCTTCAAGTGCTCGAAGACGGACAGCTCACCGACTCGCAAGGTCGAACGGTGAACTTCCGAAACGCCTTGATCATCATGACTTCCAACGTCGGAGTTCGACCAATCGAACTCGACAAGGGACTTGGTTTCCGCGATGTCAAACAAGACCTCAACGACCCACGAACCTACGAAATGATGAAGACCAAGATGCTCGACGAGCTGAAGAAAACATTCCGCCCCGAGTTCTTGAACCGGGTTGACGAAGTTATCGTCTTCCAACACTTGCGCCGAGAAGAGGTCCTGCAGGTTGCAGATATCTACTTGAAGCGAGTGAACGAAGCCGCCGACCAACACGGATTCAAGATCATCCTTAGCGAAAAGGTCAAGGACCTGCTCGTGGACAAGGGCTACGATCCGAACCTGGGTGCAAGACCATTGCGCCGCGCCGTACAACGCTTCATCGAGGACCCGATCAGCGAGCAGATGTTGCTCGGTCGATTCCAACCTGGCGACACCGTTACGGCAGACGTCGACGAAGCCGGAGAGATCATCTTTACGTCTTCATCAGATGGTCACGAAGGGAACGGAAAGGGCAAGAAAGAGCTGGTTAAGAAGTAAATTAGTTCGATTCCAAGAAGAGTTGACCACCCGCAGATTGGGTTGGTCAACTTTTTTTTGTGGCTGGAACTTCTTTGAAGTGGCCCGCCTTGAATGGGATGATATGAAATTACGAACATTAATTCCGGCGTTGTCCCTTACCTTTGCAATGGCCATTCCAATGGCTCATGCAAATCCTCCTGGACCAAAAGCGGTTGCTCCCAAGGTAGCCGTCAAAGCAACATCTCCAGTAAAGGCCGTAAAGGGGCCAAAGGCTACAACGAAGCATCATTCAGCTCACGTTGGCCAGTCCAAGGCGGCCCTGAAC
>WBZS01001389.1_pt1 | contig 19546 bp, 12 predicted proteins | sample 5204201 | NCBI WGS metagenome assembly WBZS01 (sample SAMN12344357, study PRJNA552823) | activated sludge metagenome | biome: Activated sludge suspended growth; feature: Nitrification reactor; material: Wastewater; isolation source: activated sludge from nitrification reactor of wastewater...
TGGCTCATCACCGGCACGGCCAGGTCCTTGATGTCGTCGGGGATCACGAACGGGCGTCCCTTCGCGATCGCCCAGGTCTTCGCGGCCCGCACGTAGGCCAGGCAGCCGCGCATCGACAGCCCCAGCCGCACCCGGGCGTGCCGCCGCGACTCCTCGGCCAGGTGGCTGATGTAGGCCAGGATCGCCGGCTCGACGTGCACGTCGTTGGCGAAATTCGACATCTGCGCCACCGCGTGGGCGGCGATCACCGGGGTGACCTGCGCGGAGCGGTCCCGGTTGGCGGCCTGGGCCATCAGCTCGACGGCGATGTCGTGGTCGGGGTAGCCGATCGAGCTCTTCATCAGGAACCGGTCCAGTTGCGCCTCGGGCAGCCGGTAGGTGCCGGCCTGCTCGATCGGGTTCTGGGTGGCGATCACCATGAACGGCCGCCCGACGGTGTGCCGGACGCCGTCGACGGTGACGTTGGACTCCTCCATCACCTCCAGCAGCGCCGACTGGGTCTTCGGCGAGGCCCGGTTGATCTCGTCGGCCAGCACCACGGTGGCGAAGATCGGCCCCTTGTGGAACTCGAAGGTCTGCTTGTGCTGGTCGTAGACGGTGACGCCGATCACGTCCGAGGGCAGCAGGTCGGGGGTGAACTGGATCCGGCTGTGGGTGCCCTGCACCGTGTTGGCGATCGCCTTGGCCAGCTGGGTCTTGCCGGTGCCCGGGTTGTCCTCGAGCAGCAGGTGGCCCTCGCTGAGCAGGCAGGTCAGCGCGATCCGGATGATGTCGCCCTTGCCGCGGATCGCCAGTTCGACGTTCGCGACCAGCTGCTCGAAGGTCTGCTGGAACCAGGTCGCCTGGTCGTCGGTGATGCTCATGGTGTCGCCCTCTTCCTGCTCATCGTGCTCATGACGGTCTGCTCCCGTGCCAGCGGGACGACACCCCGCCGCATCTCACCTCGACCCACTCGCTGTCGGAGTGGATGCCCCAGTAGGCGTCCGAGATCCGCTCGCCGTTGCCCTGCGACCAGTTGGTCCGGAAGTTGGTGCCGGCGTCGTCGTGCACCGAGCACTGCAGGGTGCCCTGCGCGTTCGAGATCCGGGCCCCCAGGAAGCGGCAGTTGCTGGTGTAGTTGCAGCCCGCGGGGTTGGAGGTGTTGTAGCCGCCCCAGATCAGCGTCACCGTCGGGTCCGGCGGGTCCGGGGAGGTGAGCGTGATCGTCCGGGTCTGGCTGCGGCTGGCGTCGCTGACCGTCACGGTGAACGTGTGGGTGCGGTTGTAGCCGCCCAGGTCGCGGGTGACGGCCCGGCTCCAGGTGCCGTCCCGGGCGTCGGTGCTGGCCAGGTTCGAGCCGTCCACGGTGACCCGCAGCGCGCGTCCGTTCGGGTTGACGTTGACGTCGAAGCTGACGCTGGTGCCGCTGGAACCGTTCCGGCTCAGCGAGAAGGCCTGGATCGGCCCGTAGGCGGTCGCCGACGCGCCCGCCGAGACCGGGCCGCAGCGCTCCTCGTTGCACACCTGCAGGGTGAACGCGTAGGAGACCCCGTCGGCACCGACGGTGACGTTGCGGTCGAACGCCTGCCCGCGGGCGTTGACCGACATCGTCGACACCACCGAGCCGTTGGCCAGGATGCGCAACGTCGAGGAGCGTCCGCGCGAATCGGGGGCGGTGCCCTGGACGCGGATGGTCCGGTCGCTGCCGGTCGGGCTGACCCGCGGCGCACCCGGTCGTTCCGGGGTGCCGATCGCCTGCCAGGACGCCCGCGACGTGGACGTCTTGCCGGCGCCGTTGCGGGCGGTCACCACGTAGCTGTGGGTGGCGCCGTCGTAGGTCACCCGGTCGTCGGTGCAGCTGGTCGACGAGGTGTTGCTGCAGATCGTCTTGGAGCCGTCCCGGGTCACCGAGAAGGTCAGGTCGGTCGGGCCGTTCTTGTCCGGCATGTTCCACGACACCCGCAGCGCGGTCGCCGCGCCGGTGGCGGTGGCGGCGGCGAAGGTCGGTGCGTTCAGGCCCAGCGGCTTGCCCGCCGACTGGCCCTGGATGCGGGCGCCCGGGCCGATCGCCAACTCGTTCTCGGCGGCCAGGGTGATCGAGTAGATGGTGTTGTTGTCGAGCCCGGTGATCACCTTCGAGGTGGCGGTGCCGGCCGCGGTCAGCTTGCGACCGTCGACCAGGATGTGGAAGGTCTTGACCGCGGTGCCCTCGAATCTGACCGGCTTCCAGCTCAGCGTCAGCTGATGGTCCTGCGGGTTCGACACCCGCAGCCCGGACGGCGCGGGCGGCGGCTGATCGGGCCGGATCCGCCGGCTCGACTCGCTCCAGTCGCCGGCGCCCGCCTTGTTCAGCGCGCGCACCTGGAACGTGTACCAGGCGCCGTTGGTGAGATCGGTGACCCGGCAGCTGGTGGCCGGGCAGCGGGTGGTCCCGCCTCGGTTGTCGCGCACCTCGTAGCCGGTGATCGGCGAGCCGTTGGCGGCCGGCGCCGTCCAGCTGAGCGTCTCGGCCTTCGACTGCACCTTCGGCCCCGGACGGGGCGCCGACGGCTTGTCGGGGACGCCGTAGACGGTCAGCGTGAAGCGGGCGGTCACCTGCCGGTCGGTGCGGCCGTGGTCGGCGACGTCGGTGCCGGTGACGTCGAATTCGATCCGGCCGTGGGCGTCGCCCGGCGGAGTGAAGGTGACGGTGGTGCCCGAGATCGTGAACGGGGTGGCCGGCCCGCTCGCCTGGGTGACCTTGACGATGCCGGGGACGGCGTCGGCGAGCGCCGAGGTGATGCCGACCGGCACCCGCACCGGGGTGCCCTGCTTGATGTCGGCGAAGCTGCGGCCCTGAATGGTCGGCAGCGGCGCGTCGGTGACCTTCACGGTCAGGGTCTGGGTCTTCGCCTGGCTGCCGGCGACGCCGATCACCAACTCGGCCGTGGTGCCGGGCGCGGCGGCGCCGGAGGCGGTGAGCTCCAGGCCGCGGCCCACCTGCACGTCGACGCCGGCCGGAGCGGCCCCGGCCCACTGCGCGGTGTAGCCGAGGGTCGCCGCGTCGTCGGGGTTCGGCGTCCAGACGTTGCACAGGCTGGTCAGGTCGAGGCTGCGCGGCTGCCCGCCGGCGGGCAGCGTGATCGGGGCGTCCGGGCAGCGCAGCACGGGTGTGGCCGGCCCGACCTGGACGGGGACGGTGACGTAGGAGGTGAGGACGTCGTCGTCGGTGGCCGACTCGCCGTCCATCACCTGCACGGTGACCGCGGCCGGGCCGATGTAGCCGTCCTTGGCGGTCACGGTGAACCCGGTGTCGCCGGCGGCGGTGATGCCGACCTTGTCCGCCGGGGACGCGGCCAGGGTATCGGTGGTGGTCAGCCGGACGTCCCGGTTGCGCGGCGACATCACCACGTCGCCGAGCCCGACCGTCTGGGTGCCGTTCTCGGGCACCTCGATGGTGGCCCCCGGGCGCAGCACCGGCGCTCCCCCGCCGGACGGGGGCACGAAGACCAGCGCCGCGCTCTGCGCCCCGCGTTCGTCGGTGACCAGGTACGGGATCACCTGGGGCTGGTCGGTGACCGGGACCGTGATCGTGCCGCCAGCCACGGTGATCGCCGGGTCGCCGCGCAGCACGGACGCCGTCAGCCGCTCGTCCCGGCCGTCCGGGTCCCAGGCCCGCTTCAGCACGTCGACCTTGGCCACGGCGCCGTCCACCACGGCCACCTCGTCGAAGACCACCGGCGGGTTCTCGTAGCCCTCGCGCGGCGTGATGGTGATGCCGGCGGCCGGGCCGGTGCCGCCGTTGCCGCGCAGCGCGTACTGCAGCAGCAGCGGCTGCCCGTTCTCGGGCGCCTGGGCGGTGATGAACCCCTCGGCACTGATCTGCACGCCGGCCGGCAGGGTGTCGTTGAGCGCCTGCAGCGGCGCGATGCCGACCTTGTCGCCGCGGGCGATCAGGTCGTTCGCCCGGGCGTCCACCCGGATCAGCGCGCCGGGGGCGGCGGTGACGTCGTCCTGGATCGCGATCGGCGGCTGCGGGGCGCCCGGCGGCGTCACCGCGACCCGGACGACGGCCGGCGCCTGCTTGCCGTAGCGGTCGGTGACCATGATCGAGAAGGTGTCGGTGCCGACGTTGTCCGAGTCGGGGTAGGCCTCGTAGGTGACCGACGTCGGGCTGAAGCCGATCACCCGGCCCAGGGCGGGCGAGGACCCGATGCCCGCCACCGTCACCGAGTCGCCGTCGGGGTCCTGCGAGGCGGTGGGCAGCGAGATCTTGATCCGCTGGCCGGCGTTGGCCCGGGCCTCGATGTCGCCCGGGCGCGGGGCGTGGTTGTCGTCCGGGGTCTCGGGCTGCGGTTTGACCGTGACGCTCACCTCGCCACGGGTGCGCTCCCCGGTCGGTGACTGGGCGTAGTACTCGATGGTGATCTCGCGGGTGTCGGTGAGGCCGGTCGGCGCCACGTAGCGGATCTGGTCGGCGTGCACCCAGGCCTGGCCGGCGTCCGGGGTCTCGGCGGAGGTGCTGGCCGCGTCGTAGAGCGGCAGCCGACCGACCGCCTCGGACCCGTCGAGGTTGCTGACCAGCGAGAGCCGCGAGCCGGCCGGGCTGGTGTCGTTGCCGAGGGCGTTGATCAGCACCGTGTCGCCGTCACGGACGACGGCGCGGTCCTTGCGGGTGATCGGCACGTCGGCGCCGACCGCCTGCAGCTGGGCGACGGTGACGTCGCCCCGGGCGCTCTGGTAGCCGTTGCTGACCGTGTAGTGCACGGTGAACGGGTTGGGGCTGATCCGGTCGGAGCGCGGGGTGAGCATCAGCCAGCGGCCGCCGATCACCGCGACGTCCACGTCGGCCTCGGTCTCGGCCGACTGGACGGTGAGCAGCCCGCCGCGCGGGTCGGCGTCGTTGGCCAGCACGTCCACCCGGACCGGGTTGGTGCCCCGGATGGCGGCCGCGTCGGGCATCGTCTCGGGGACGAAGCTCGCGGCGTCCTTGCTGACCTCGATGCGGATCTGGCTACGGTCGACGCGCGCCGAGCCGTAGGCGGCGACGTAGTCGAGGAAGTACGGCCCGGGGCGGCTGGCGGTCACCGTCACCAGCCCGGAGCGCTGGTCGGTGGTCACCTTCAGGTTGGCCTTGGGTGCGATGTCGCCGCCGAGGACGAGCCTGGCGTCCGGGGTGCGGGGGTCGGAGCCGGGCAGGTCGTTGGCCAGCGGGCGCAACACGATCGGCTTGCCGACCTCGCCGCGGGCGCTGTCCGGGTTGGCGACCGGCTTGCCGCCGGTCAGCGCCTTCTCGCCGAGCACGGTGACGTTGAGGTCCTTGCCCACCTCGTTGCCGGGCACGTCGGCGACCCGGTAGCTGAGCTTCTTGCGGACGTCGGTGGCCTCGCCGCCGGCGGTGTACTCGAGGCGTCCGTCGGGGGTGGTGGGCACCGCCTCGCCGCCGACGGCGGCGTCCACCAACAGCACCGGGTCGCTCTCGGGGTCGCGCCAGTCGCCGAGCGGGGCGACGGTGAGGGTGCCGAATGACGGCACGCTGTAGTTGGGGCTGGTGGCGCCGTCGCGCAGGTAGGGCTTGCCGTTGACCTCGGGCGCCTTGATGTCGACGGTGACGGTGGCCTCGTCGTCGTGGTAGCCGTTGCCGGCGACGTAGCGGAAGCTGAAGTCCCGGGCCTGGGACGGGGTGGTCACCTTGAGCGCCTGGCCGTCGGGGGTGATGTCGACCCGGTAGCCCTCGGGGACGCCGCGGACGGCGGCGATCATCAGGATGCTGCTGATCGAGTCGGTGTCGTTGTCGAGCGGGTGGACGATCTGGGTGCGGCCGGCCCGGGCCCCGAACCGGTCGTCGTTGGCGTGCGGTTCGGCGTCCTTCAGGGCCGGCTTGTCGGACTTCTGCGGATCGTTCGGGTTCTGGTTCGGCTTGGGCTTGATCTGGTCCCAGTTGTCGACCCGCAGCTGCTGGTCGAGGTCGAACACCCGGCCGTCGGCGGCGTCGTTGAGCACCAGGCCGTTGCGGTTGACCCGGAAGACGGGCCGGACCAGCGGCTGCGCCCGGCTGGTGACCGCCATGTTCTCGGCGGTTTCCTCGGCACAGGCCCGGACGACGGTGGTCGGCGTCCCCGCCCAGGCGCCGAAGTCGCAGCCGGCCAGCCGGACCGGGGCGGCCGGGGTGGAGCCGATGCCCTTGGCGACCTCGGTGCTGATGCCGTCGTTCAGGTTGATCCTGACCAGCGACTCCGGCAGCGCGAGCAGCACGCCGGGGGCGTCCGGGCCGCTGAGCTGGAGGCGCCCGGCGACGGCGGCGGTGACCTGCTTGGTGCGTCCGTCGGGCAGGATCACCAGGCCCAGCACCTCGTCGTAGACGACGGCGCTTCCGCCGACGGCGGCCACCTGCACCGAGCGGACGGTGGTGGACAGCGTGCCGGCGACCGGCGGCGTCAGGCGTCCGTCACCGACGCCGATGGTGAGGGTCTTGCCGTTGACGCCGGCGACGTGCACGGTGCCGTCCACGCCGACCGCGAGGGCGACGGTCTGTCCGGTGCTGCCCGCCGGGGGCTCGCCGATGTCGCCCAGCGCGGGCACCGCCGGGTCGAGGGCGCGCAGGTCGGCGACCCGTTCGGCGGGGTCGTAGCGGCCGGCCCAGACCTTGCCGGTGGCCGGTTCGACGGCGGCGATGGTGCCGCCGCGCATGTCGACCAGGGTGCCGGGGCGCAGGTTGACCACCTGGTCGGCGGCGTTGGTGACGGCGGCCGAGTCGATCGGCACCAGCGAGCCGCCGGCCGCGTCGTACTCGACGACCGCCGAGGCGTCCTGTAGGACGTCCAGTTCGGGGGTGCCGGCCGAGCCGGGCAGGTCGAGGAAGGCGTCCAGGCCGACCGCGGACTTGTTGATCCGGCCGTAGGACTGCTCGGCGTCGTTGGTCACCCAGATGCCCGAGTCGTGCAGGTCGAGCTTGTTCACCGGGTAGCCGACCGACACCACCGCGAAGGTGGCGATCACGGCCAGCGCCAGGGTCGCGATCAGGCCGGGCAGCCATCGCACGATCGACCTGGCACGCATGATTTCGGCGAGTCCTCCACCGCTCGGCCGGGTCGACTGGGGTGCCCGGCGACAGAATCTCCTGCGGGCCAGCCTAAGCGAACCCTGTGTCAGCCCCGAATCCGGACGCCGGGGAGCACTCCCCTGCCGGCGTCCCCCGCGCACCGGTAGGCCCTGCCTAATCAGTTCTGCCCTCCCTTATGTGGGAGGGCAGAACTGATTAGGCAGGGCCTAGTGGGGCAGCAGGTCGAGGTCGTCCACGGTGACGATCCGGGCGGCCATCGCGTATTCGACCAGCCGCGCCTTCCGGGACGACGCCAGCTTGCGCGGGCCGCCGCGCAACCCGCGGACGCCGAGGTCGGAGAGCTTCTCGCAGACGTTGTCGAGCTTGCGATTGAATTTGGTGATCGTCCAGCCCAGCCGTTGCGCGGCGGCGCCCGACTGCGGCACGTGCCCGGCGCCGCGGTCGCCGCGGCGCAGCACGTTCTCGCACAGCGCCACGATCAGCAGCTTCTGGTCGGGGGTGAGCTGGACGCGTCCGATCGTCACCGTGCCGTCCGACGCCGGCACCGCCTCGACCGGCTCGTAACTGGAGTCGTCCAGGTAGATGTCGAACTCGTAGGTCGTCGACCCGGCGGTGAACCAGACCACGGTGTGGGCGAAGACCAGCGGCAGTGCGCCACCCGGCGCCAGCCAGGCCTGCAGCCCGCCCCGACCGTCCGAGACCGTCGCGGTCAGCTGCGAGCCGACGTTGTTCAGCCACCACAGCCCCTGCCGCTCGGACACCATCAGGAACACCCGGTGCAGGAACGGATTCTCGTCGTCGACCACCACGTCCGCCTCGCGTCCGATGGTCAACGACTCGCCCGGCCCGCGCTGGTACAGCTCGCCGAGGAAATCCACGGTCAGTGCGCTCATGCCACACATCCCTTCTCGAAGGTTCTGGACGCGTCCCGCCCGCTGGCCCGTTTCACCCGCACCCACAGGCATACCTGCTTGTCCCGAGGCTGATCGGTGAGCCGCAGCCACGGTTCGGCCAGCGGCCGAGGCGTACCGGTCTCGCTCAGCCGGTAGAAGTAGCTGTCGGTGGGCAGCGAGTTGGCGTAGGTCCAGCGGAAGGTCACCGTCGCGCCGTCGCGGCTGCCGGTGATCGCCGGCCTGCCCGGCGGCAGTTCGGCCGTGCCCGGGTCGGGCGGCGGGTCCGAATGGATCGGGCTCGCCGTCGGCCGCGCCTCGGGCCGGACGCCGCCCGTCGCCGCCCAGACGCCGACACCGACCAGGGCGACCGCGACGATCACCGCCAGCCAGATCAGGCCGCGGCGCGGCGTCCGCTGCTGCTCGTCGTCGGCCAGCTCGTGCTCCAGCGAGATGGCCGGCCGGTGCACGGTGGCGTCCTCGGGCCCGTTCACCCCGCGCACCTCGGGCGTGCGGCGCCGGGTGCGCAGGTCCTCGGTCGGCGGGGTGTGCCCGGACAGCGTCTGCGCCGCGAGCAACTGGGGGCCCTGCATGCGGGTCTCGTCGCCGCCGGCGTCCGGCCCGGACGGGCCCGCGACCTCCTCGGCGACCACGATCTCAGTGCGGGGCAGCCGCAGCTCCTGCTCGATCACCTGCAGCGACCGGGCGAAATCCATCGCGCTGGCCGGCCGCAGCCCCGGGTCCTTGGCCAGGCCGGCCTTCAGCAGCCGCTCCAGGGACGCCGGCACGTCGGGGCGTCCGGTGTCGGGCACCGGCTGGTCGCGGATCCGCTTCATCAGCGCATAGTGCGAGTTGTCCCGCCCGGGCTGTTCGAACGGAGACCGGCCGACCAGCAGGTGCCACACGGTGGCGGCCAGCGAGTAGACGTCCGAGCGTGCGGTGGCGGGAGCCGTGACGTAGAGCACCTCGGGCGGCGACCACGGCACCGACACCCCGGTGTCGGTGTCGTCGGCCTCGCTGACCTCGGCGGCGATGCCGAAGTCGGTCAGGCCCGGCGTGCCGTACTGGCTGGTCAGCACGTTGGCGGGCTTGATGTCGCGGTGCAACAGCCCGGCCCGGTGGGCGGTCTCGACCGCGCTGGACAGCTGGATGCCGATCCGCAGCGCCTCGGGCACCGTGAGCCGCTCGGCCTTGACCCGCTCGGCGAGGCTGGCGCGCGGGTAGTACATCATCACCAGATAGGGGCGCCCGTCGGCCGTGCTGCCGGTGGCGTAGACCGGCACGATGTGCGGATGCTCCAGTTGGGCCATCGCGTTGGCCTCGCTGCGGAACCGTTGCGCCACCCCGCGGGCCACGTCGGAGTCGCGCAGCACCTTGACCGCCACCCGGCGGGCGGGCAGCGCCTGCTCATACAGGTAGACGTCGGCGTAGCCGCCCGCGCCGAGCCTGCGGACGAAGCTCAGACCGGGAATGACGGGGGCGGGTCGTTCGGTCACGGGGAATCAGCTCACGGTCCGTCGGTCACCTCGAAGGTGAAGCTGAACACGCCGGCCAGGATCACCTTGGTGCCGGGCTCGATCATCACCGGGTCGTTGGGGCGCAACGTCACCGGATGCTCCCCCGGCGGGACGACCTGGGTGCCGTTGGTGGAGCCCAGGTCCTTCACCGCGACATGCCAGTACTCCAGCCGCACCTCCAGATGCTGCCCGGAGATGTCCTTGTCGGGGTCGATCAGCTTGACGAGGTTGGGCTGCTCACCCGAATGACCGGACGGCACCCGCGGGTTGCGGCCCAGGATGCAGCCCCGGTCGAGCACCACGGTGTCGCCGTTGGAGAGCCGCAGCACGCCCAGCGGCGGACGCGGCACCTCCACCGGTTGCTGTTGCGGCAGCGGCCGGCCGCAGATCCGGCAGGTGCCGGCGTAGGCGGGGCTGAGGTGTCCGGCCGGGCAGCGGGCGGCCACCACCGTCTGGACGCCGGCCCGGGGCAGCTGGTCGCGGCTGATCGTCCGGTCGGACGCCGCGCCCGGCGTCTCGGATGCCGCCGGCTCGGGTTCGCGCGGCGCGGGTGAGCTCCACGGCAGCGAGTCGATGAACGACGGCCGCTCCTCGGGGCCGGCGGACGGCGAGGGCGGCGGGACCGGCAGGTCGGCGAACGGGCTGGTGAACGGCGTCGGCAGGGTGTGACCGGTCGTCGGCGGGGCGAACTCGACGTCGGGCGAGGCCGCCGCGGGGGTGCCGGGCGCGGCACCGGGAGCCCCGGCCGGGAGGGTCGACGTCGCGACCGGTTCCGGGTGCGGCGCCGCGAGGGGCGGAATCGGGACCGGCGGCGGCGCCGGTGGAGCCGGAGTGGGCGCGGGCGGAGCCGACGGGGCCGGGGTGGGCACGCTGGGCGCTGCGCCGGCAGGCGGTGCCGGCTCGTCGGCGGGCGCCGTCGGGCCCGGATCGGCGAGCACCGGGACGTCCTCGGCCGCCACCCGCGGCGGCTCGGCCGAGTGCGCGGCCGAGTGCGCGGCCGGCGCGGCGGGGCGTCCGGACGGCTCCGCGGGCGAGTGCATCGGTGCGGCCACCCGGGGTGCGACCGGCGCACTGCCGGGCTGGCGCTGCAGGCGTCCGGCGAGGACGACACCGCCGGCGGTCAGCGGCAGCAGGCCGGCGTCCGGGGCCTCGGGATCGAGCAGCGCGTAGCCGTCGGCCTGGACGATCCGGTCGGTCCACAGCCCGCGACCCTCGATGGTGTGCGGGCCGGCCTGGGCGCGGAAGCGGCCGCGGACGACGGTGCGCAGCCCCTCGTCGGTGTGCTCGGCGAGGGCGAAATGCTCCACGGCCCGCAAACCGGGGCTGACCAGCAGTTCCAGCACTTCGTCGAGGCCCGCGGAGGCGTCGTCGATCAGGTCGTAGAGGCCGGGGACCAGGCCGGCGTCCGGCGGCAGGTCGACCAGGGCCGCCACCCGCGATCCGCACACGGCGAGCGCCCCGCCCGGGCTGTAGGAGTATGCCGCTGCGCCCATCACCGTTCTCCCTCCAACACCGTCCGCGGCACGGTGATCTCGTCGCCGGCGCCGTCCTCGGCACTCCGGACGTCGACCACCAGCACCGTCACATTGTCGCGCGCCGGCGTCGCCAGCACAGCGGCGATCAGCGCCTCGGCCGCCTCCCCGGCGTCCGGATGGGCGGCCAGGACGGCGGCGATCTGGTCGTCGTCCAGTTCGGAGGTCAGGCCGTCGGAGCACAGCAGGAACCGCTCACCGGGCGTCTGCGGCAGCACCCACAGGTCGACCGCGGGCGCCGGGCGCATCCCGACCGACCGGGTGATGATGTGCCGCGCGGGGTGCTCCCGCGCCTCGGCCGGTTCGATCAGCCCGGCGGCGAGCAACTCCTCGACCTCGGAATGGTCGACGGTCGCCCGATGCAGCTCACCGCCGGCATACCGGTACACCCGCGAGTCGCCCACGTTGAACACCGCCCAGTGCGCCACGCCACCGACCGTCACCTCGGCCAGCCCGGTCACCGTGGTGCCCAGCCCGCGGGCCTCGACATGCACCATGCCGTGCCGGACGACCGCCGCGTTCGCCCTTGCCACCGCCGCATTCACCAGCGCCGGGCGCAGTTCGTCGAGGCCGTCCAGCTCGCGCAGCGATTCGACCGCCAACCGACTCGCCACGTCGCCGGCGGCGTGACCGCCCATGCCGTCGGCCACCACCCAGACCCGATCGCCGTTCAGGAACGCATCCTCGTTCAACGCCCGCACGCGGCCCACGTCGGTGGACGCGCCGACGGCGACGTGCGGCATGGGCTCTCCCTGTGCGTGCGGGCCGGGCGACCCCCGGCGTCGGCGTCAGATTACCAAGCGAAGCCCGGACCGTCGTCAGCCGAGTTCCTCGGCATCCGCGGCCGTGTGGCGCTGACAAGGGCGTTTCAGCCGTCTCCCGCACCGGCCCCACCCGGCTCGGCCGACGGCTGGCCGCGTTCGTGGGAGCCCACGGCCCTGAAATCCGCGGTCCAGATTCGCCCGGAGCGTCCGACACGCCGACCGGGGCCCAACTGGACCGCACCTCTCGGGTCGTCGCGTCCGGCGGGTTCGGGCCCGGGCGTGCACAGAGGACGCACAGGAACCACAAAGGCCGGGCCCGGTTCGGTTCCTTACGGTCTGAACATCGACATCACAGAACCCAGAGATCGACCTAGACCCATGAAGAGGGAACTCACGCGATGAATCCAGTCAGCCTCACCATCGACCTCGTCGCCATCATCGTCTTGGCGTTCGGCGTGTACTTCCAGCGCTACCGCCGCCGCGAGGTCATGGTGGCCATGATCGGCCTGAACGTGGCCGTCCTCGCGGTCAGCGCCGCGCTGGCCGGGGCGTCCGTCGGGCTGGGACTCGGACTCGGGCTGTTCGGCGTCCTGTCGATCATCCGGCTGCGCTCGTCGGAGTTGAGCCACTCCGAGGTCGCCTACTACTTCGTGTCGCTCGCGATGGGCCTGCTGGCCGGGCTGACGCTCGACCCCAGCTGGCTCGGCCAGGCGCTGATCGGGCTGCTGCTCGCGGTGATGTTCCTCGCCGACCACCCGGCCCTGTTCGGCGGCTACCGGCACCAGGTGCTCACCCTCGACCGGGCGATCACCGACGAGAAGGAGCTGCGCACCGAGCTGAGCACCCTGCTCGGCGGCGAGATCAAGCAGTTCACGGTGCAACGGGTCGACCAGGTGCGCGACACCACCGTCGTGGACGTCCGCTACCGGGTGCGCACCGCCGCCCCGCTGGTCGCCGAACCGGACGCCGACGAAGCCCTCGCCCACTGACCGTCCAGGACACCCACGCAGAGAGACGACGCTCATGAACCGACTGACGAATCCCAAGACCTGGCTCGCCGGAGGCGTGGCCGCGGCCCTGATCGGGCTGGTCGGCTGCGCCGGCGTGGCGACCACGGCGTCCAGCACCTCGACGACCACGGCGGCGACCGCGACGGTCGCCCTCACCGCCGACCACGACGACGACGCCGACCACACCTGGGACACCAGCAAAGAAGTCGGCATCGATCTGTCCTCGCCGAAGGCCACCGACGGCGTCACCGTCTCGGACGGCGTGGTCACCATCACCGCGGCCGGCGCCTACCGCCTCACCGGCACCCTGGCCGACGGCCAGGTGGTGGTGAACACCACCGACTCCGGCAACGTGTACCTGATCCTCGACAACGCTTCGATCACCAACGCGGACGGCTCCGCCCTGGTCATCGACAACGCCGAACTGGCCCTCGTCGTGCTCGCCGACGGGACCAGGAACTCGCTCACCGACGGCAGCAGCTACGCGGCCACCGGCGACGACGACCCGAACGCCGCACTGTTCAGCCACACCGACCTCACCATCCTCGGCGGGGGCACCCTCAACGTCACCGGCAACTACGACGACGGCATCAGCAGCAAGGACGGCCTGGTCATCGTGTCTGGCACGGTCGACGTGACGGCCAAGGACGACGGCATCCGCGGCAAGGACTACCTGGTGATCAAGGGCGGCACCATCCAGGTGACCAGCGGCGGCGACTCGCTGAAGTCCGACAACGAGAAGGACGCCGGCCTCGGCTACGTGAGCGTCGCGTCCGGCACGCTGAAGCTGTCGTCGGGCGATGACGGCATCGATGCCTGGACGGCGATCGCGATCAGCGGCGGCACGACCACGGTCGCGAAGTCGGTCGAGGGGCTGGAGGCGAAGAACATCAGCCTGAGCGGCGGCAAGGTCACCGTGACCTCCAGCGACGACGGCATCAACGCCACCGACTCGGCCAGCACCGTCGGCGACATGGAGGCCCAGGCGGGCACCATGCTGAGCATCTCGGGCGGCGAGGTCACCATCACCGCGGACGGCGACGGGATCGACTCCAACGGCGACGTGACGATGAGCGGCGGCACGGTGCGGGTCAACGGCCCCACCGCCAACAACAACGCGGCGTTGGACTACAACGGCACCTTCACCATCACCGGCGGAACCCTGGTCGCGGGCGGCTCGTCCGGGATGGCGCAGGCCCCCGACACGTCCTCGGCGCAGAAGTCGCTGATGATCGGCGTCAGCGCCGCGGCCGGCTCGACCATCGAGGTGAAGGACCCCTCCGGCACGGTGGTGGCCAGCTACTCCCCCGTCCGGCAGATCTCCTCGCTGGTCGTCTCCACCGATCAGGTCAAACAGGGCGAGACCTACACGGTCTACGTGAACGGCACGGCGTCCGGCACCACCGACACCTCCCAGGTGACCAACGGCGGCGGCTTCGGCGGCAGGGGCAGGCACCCCTGATCCGCCGTTCCGGGGACGGTTCTTTTCGTTCGAATTTCGAACGAAAAGAACCGTCCCCGGCATGCGGCTCGGGTCAGCGGCGTCCGGCGTAGAAGCGGCCGAGGAACTCGTCGCGGAACGCCTCGAACTCGCCGGCCTCGATGGACGCCCGGATGTCGTCGACCAGCCGCACGGTGAACCGCTCGTTGTGGATCGTCGCCAGCGTCGAGGCGAGCATCTCCTTGGCCTTGAACAGGTGGTGCAGGTAGGCCCGGGTGTAGTGGGCGCAGGTGTAGCAGTCGCAGCCGTCCTCGATCGGCTCGAAGGCGCGGCGGTGCTTCGCGGTGTTCACGTTGAAACGGCCGTCGCGGGTGTACAGCGCGGCGTTGCGAGCGACCCGCGACGGCATCACGCAGTCGAAGGTGTCGGCGCCGGCGGCGATGGCGGCGAAGAAGTCGTCGGGCTCGGAGATGCCGAGCAGGTGTCGCGGCTTGTCGAACGGCAGTTCGTCGGTGACCCAGCCGACGATGGTGCCGAGGTTCTCCTTCTCCAGCGCGCCGCCGATGCCGAACCCGTCGAAGGACTGCCCGGCCACCTCCAGCCCGGCCAGGTCGCGGGACGCCTGCCGGCGCAGGTCCTCGTACTGGGCGCCCTGAACGACGCCGAACAGCGCCTGGTACGGCTTGTTCGCGCGCTGCGCGGTCAGTTCGGCGTGCGCAGCCAGACACCGGACGGCCCACGCGTGCGTCCGGTCCACCGACAGTTCCTGGTAGCCGCGGGTGTTCAGCAGCGTGGTCAGCTCGTCGAAGGCGAACATGATGTCGGCGCCCAGCTCGTGCTGGATCCGCATGCTCACCTCGGGGGTGAACCGGTGCCGGTCGCCGTTCAGGTGGCTGGTGAAGGTGACCCCGTCGTCGTCCACGTGCGCCAGCCGGGTCTTGCCCTCCGCGATCACGTCGTCGTCGGCCAGCCCGACGGTGTCCATCGCCAGCACCTTCTTGAACCCGGCGCCCAGGCTCATCACCTGGAAACCGCCCGAGTCGGTGAAGGTCGGGCCGGGCCAGTTCATGAAGGCACCGAGCCCGCCGGCGGCGTCCACGATGTCGGAGCCGGGCTGCAGGAACAGGTGGTAGGCGTTGGCCAGCACCGCCTGGGCGCCGAGCTCGGCCACCGATTCGGGCAGCACCGCCTTCACCGTCGCCTTGGTGCCGACTGCGACGAACGCCGGCGTCCGGATCGGGCCGTGCGGGGTGTCGATCACACCCGATCGGCCCTTGCCATTGGCCAGCACCGCACCGGGTGTGAAGGAGAAGGAAGCACTCACGATTCAGCCCCTCGCGACGCTGACCAGGGCAGGGCGCCACCGTCGAGCGGGCGTGGACGAGGCAACGGTGCAGGGCATCGATCAGCGGTACGAAAAGAACCGTCCCCCGCGTACCACTCATGAGTGGAACGAAAAGAACCGTCCCCCGCGTACCACTCATGAGTGGAACGAAAAGAACCGTCCCCCGCGTACCACCCCAACGCTAGGCACGCACGGCAGCTCTCCTCCCGCGGACTGCAACCGTGAAGCGGGCTGGGAGGGGAGCTCGAGGCAGGTAGGTGGGCGTCCGGAAGATCTGCCGAGCTTGCGAGGCGGATTTGGAGGTGGGCGGCTCGGGCTCCCCGCCCGGCCCGCGGCAACGGACTCACGCCCAGGGACGACGACGCGAAGCCCTCAGGCACGCGTCAGGGCTTGCAGCTGGGCGAGCGCGACGACCCCCGCGGTGGAGGTGCGCAGCACGGCGTCCGCGATCAGGGTCGGACGCCCGCCCGCTTCGGCGAACAGGGCCAGTTCCTCGGGGGTCAGTCCGCCCTCGGGCCCAACGATGATCATGATCTCGCCCTCGGTGGGCAGGTCGGCGGTCCGCGGCCAGGCGTCCGCACCCTCGTGCAGCACCAGGGTGCGCGCGGGCTCGGCGATCCGCAGCGCCAACTCGGCGGTGCTCAACGGCGGGCTGACCCGGGGCACCCGGAACCGGCGCGACTGCTTGGTGGCCTCGCGGACGATGCTGCGCCAGCGGGCCAGGGCGCGCTCGACGCGGTCGGGCGCCCACTTCACCACCGACCGGGTCGCCTGCCACGGCACGATCTCGTCGACGCCCAGTTCGGTCAGCATCTCGAGCGCCAGCTCGGACCGGTCGCCCTTGGCCAGCGCCTGGACGACGGTGAACCGCAGCGGCCGGGCGGGGTCGCGCAGCACCTCGGCCACCTCGACCACCAGCCCGTTGACGTCGGCGGTCAGCACCGGCCCCTTGATCGCGTTGCCGATGCCGTCGCTGACCAGCACCACCTCGCCCTTGCGGATGCGGCGCACGATCGCCGCGTGCCGGCCCTCGTCGCCGGTGACGGCGACCGGGTCGCCGACCTCCGGGGAATCCAGATCCGCCAGGAACAAAGCCTCGGTCATTGTGTGAATGCGTCCTTCAGCCAGCCGAATACACCCTTGTGATGCTTCTCCACGGCGATCTCGGCGCCACCCTCGCCCCGCGCGTCGGCGAGTTGCCGCAGCAGGTTGCGCTGGTGCTCATCGAGCTTGCCGGGGGTCTGCACCAGCAGCGTAACGCCGAGGTCACCCCGTCCGGCACCCCGCAGCCGCGGCACGCCGCGTCCGGCGACCGGAATGCGGCTGCCCGACTGGGTGCCGCTCGGAATGGTCAGTCGCACCGTGCCCTGCTCGGGGTCGAGGTCGTCGCGCTCGGCCTCCAGGGTGGGCAGTGTCACCTCGGTGCCCAGGGCCGCCGCCGTCATCGGCAGCTTGATCACCATCTCGAGGTCGTCGCCGTTGCGCTTGAAGGTTTCGTGCGGTTCGACGCTCAGCTCGACGTACAGGTCGCCGGCCGGCCCGCCGCCGGGGCCGACCTCGCCCTGGTGCTCCAGGTGGATCCGGTTGCCGGCGTTGACGCCCGCCGGGATCTTCACGTTGATCGTCCGCTGCGACCGGACGCGGCCCTCACCCGAGCACTCCCCGCAGGGGTTCGGGATGATCGTGCCGTAGCCGCGGCAGACCGGGCAGGGCTGCGTGGTCCGGATGTCGCCCAGGAACGAGCGCTGGATCTGGGTGATGTCGCCCTGGCCGTGGCAGGTCGAGCAGGTGACCGGCTCCGAGCCGTCCCTGGCCCCCGAACCGTTGCAGGTGCCGCAGATCACCGCGGTCTCCACCCGCACCGGCTTGGTGATGCCGAAGGCCGCCTCCGCCAGCGTCAGCGAGAGCCGGACGAGGGCGTCCTGGCCGCGCCGGACGCGTGAGCGCGGCCCGCGGCCGCCCGCCTGGCCGAACATGGCGTCCACCAGGTTGGTGAAGTCGAAGCCGCCGGCCGCGCCGCCGGGGAAGCCGAAGCCCTGCGCGCCGCCGAACCCGCCGGACGCCATCGGGTCGACGCCGCGGTCGTACATGGCCCGCTTGTTGGCGTCGTGCAGCACCTCGTACGCCTCGCCGATCTCCTTGAATTTCTCGGCGGCGTCGGCGGTGTCGGCGACGTCCGGGTGGTACTTCATGGCCAGCTTGCGGTAGGCCTTCTTGATCTGCTCGGAGGTCGCGTCCCGGGTCACGCCCAGCACGTCGTAGTAGTCCTTGGTCAACATCATCCTTCTGCCAGGAAGCGGCCAACGTAACGGGCGACCGCCCGCACCGAGGCCATGGTGCTCGGATAGTCCATGCGGGTGGGGCCGACGATTCCCATGCTCGCCCAGAGATCGTCGCCGTGACTGTACGCGCTGGCCACGACCGAGGTCGACTGCAGCGGCTCGTACGGGTTCTCGTGTCCGATCCGGACGGTGACCTCGCTGGACCCACCAGCCTCACCCAACAACCGCAACAGCACGACTTGTTCCTCGAGCGCCTCGAGCACCGGCTTCACGGTGGTCTCGAACTGGTCGCCGAAACGGGTCAGGTTGGGGACGCCGCCGACCACCACGCGGGTGGCCGGGTCGGCGGTGGTCAGCTCCAGCAGGGTGGCGATCACCACCGAGCCGACCGGACGCAGGTCGGGCGGCAACTCGTCCAGCAGTGTGCTCAGCCGGTCGACGGCGGCCGACGGGGCCCGTCCGACCAACGCCGCGTTGAGGCGTCCGCGCAACTCGGAGAGCTGCTCCTCGCCGGCGTCGACCAGGTCGATCGCGCGCTGCTCGACCCGGCCGGTCGAGTTGACCAGGATGACCAGGCCGCGGCCGGGGGTCAACGCCAGCACCTCGATCAGCCGGATGGTGGCGCTGGACAGCACCGGGTACTGCACGATCGCCACCTGCTGGGTGATCTGGGCGAGCAGCCGGACGGTGCGGCGGACCACGTCGTCGACGTCGAGGGCGCCGGTCATGAAGGCCTGGATCGCGCGCCGCTCGGCCATCGACAGCGGCTTGACCGCCGCCAGCCTGTCGACGAACAGCCGATAGCCCTTGTCGGTGGGGATCCGGCCGGCGCTGGTGTGCGGCTGGGTGATGTAGCCCTCCTCCTCCAGCACCGCCATGTCGTTGCGGACCGTCGCCGGGGAGACGCCGAGGTTGTGCCGTTCGACGAGCGCGCGCGAGCCGACCGGTTCCTGCGAGGACACGTAGTCGGTGACGATGGCGCGCAGGATGGCGAGCTTGCGGTCGTCCAACATGACCCCTCCCTCGGCGCTCGACGACATTGGCACTCTCGGTGACCGAGTGCCAGTCTAGACGAACCGCCGAATCGACGGTGTGCACCCCTCCACCTGCGAATAGGCTGAGCCATCGCCGTCCAGCCCTGTGCGAGGTTTCCATGACCCTGATCGTCCTGATCGCCGCCGGATTGGCCGGCCTGCTGCACGTGTTCATCTTCCTGCTCGAGTCGTTCCGCTGGCAGGACGACAACACCCGCCGGGTCTTCGGCACCACCCCCGAGCAGGCCGCCACCACCCGGCAACTGGCCTACAACCAGGGCTTCTACAACCTGTTCCTGGCCGTCACCGCCTTCGCCGGCATCGTGACCGTGGCGTGGCCGGCGGTGTCCACCACCCTGCTGGTGGTCAGCCTCGGCTCGATGCTGGGCGCCGCGGTCGTGCTGGTGGCCAATGACCGCTCGAAGCTGCGGGCCGCGCTCATCCAGGGCGGGTTGCCGCTGGTCGGCCTGCTGGCGCTGGCGATCCGAATCGCCACAGGTTGACTCTTGCGTCATCGCGCCTTCTGTCAGGCAAGCGGTCGCAGGATCGGCACACTTGTTGGCTAGGGCCCAGACCCCGATCCGGCACCGGGAATCGGGCTGAGCAGCGCGAACAAAGCGAGCAGATAGTAGGCGCCCAGGCCAACAACAATCCCTACGGCGAACCAACCTGCTACCCTCACCAGTCCTCGATTCACCCGGAGAAAAATG
>WBZS01001390.1_pt1 | contig 19539 bp, 9 predicted proteins | sample 5204201 | NCBI WGS metagenome assembly WBZS01 (sample SAMN12344357, study PRJNA552823) | activated sludge metagenome | biome: Activated sludge suspended growth; feature: Nitrification reactor; material: Wastewater; isolation source: activated sludge from nitrification reactor of wastewater treatment...
TCACGGTCCGCACGATCTCGACCCGCACCGAAGCCGCATCGCGAATGCCCGCCAAATACTCGGCCGTGCCGTCCAGCGAACCGATGTCGAGAAAGATGATCTCGAACGGCGGCCGACTATGCTTCAGCACGCTCGGCACCGACAACTTGGTGTACTCGAGCATGCCGCAGCACGGCATCAAGATCGACACCAACCCCGAAGGCGTCAACACCGACACCGGAAAATTCGGATTCACGCCAGCCTTGTCTGCCATGAAAAGCCCCAAGTAACGTGCCGTAGGGTGGGTGCAGCGTACTCGCGCAACCCACCGCCGCCTCGACCGAAAAACCCGCCTCGTTTACGTTTCGCGCTCGCCGCATCCCACGCTTTCGCAAGACCCACGCCCGCCCGCAAGGCTTCCCGCGAGCGCGAAACGTAAACCTGTCCGTAAACGTTCACCCTAACTGGGTTCTGCTCCCGCCGGCTTCGCCTCGTCCTTCTTCCCATATTTACTGACGAGGTTTACCAGCAGCAAATATTCCTGCTGGTGTTTCCGGGAAACTTGGGCCAGGATCTCTTGTTGCTTGTGCAGGAAGCGTTCGCGGTATTCGCCGGTGCGGTCGAGGTTCATGCCCTGGGCCAACAGTTCCAGGGCGTCGCCGAAGTTGTGCTCACGTTGATGCGTGAAAGCCAAATTGAAGCGAGCCCGCACGTCGCTGGGATTGATGTCGAGCGCCCGCAGGTACGCCGACCTCGCCTCGGGCAGTCGGCCAAACTCGAACAGGCCATCGCCCAGCGTGTTCCACAGCTCGGCCGAGCAGGTCGGGTTCAGCGTCAGCGCGATCTTCGCCATGTCGATGCCGGCCTTGATCTCGCGAAGCTGAAAGATCAGAAACATGGCCATCTCGTTGAGCACCACCCAATTGCGAGGCTGCAAGCGAATCGCTTCTTGATAGTACCCGGCCGCCAACTCGAATCGGCCCGACTTCACGCACGCTCGCGCCTTCTGGATCGGCTCCTGCAATTTCGCGTTCGCACCCTCGCTGAATTGCTCGTAAAACCGCGTCACCACCTCGCTCGGCACCTTCTTGGCCAGCAGCCGCGAGTGAATGCCTCGGCCATCGTCGCCCGGCTCCACGAACTGAGTGCCCTTCCCCTCCGCGAAAAACGCCTTGAGCAGCGGAAAGTTCACCCCCACGAACGTCGCCAACGAAAACCGCTGATGCTCGAACTCATCTTCCCGCGAAACCTGCGTTTGACCATAATCGTTGATCAAAATGAAGCCATCGTCCGCCACCATCTCCATCAAAGCTTCTAGCGACTGAATGGCCCCATAACTATGCAACACGCGTTTGGTCCGTCGTCGGCCATACTCAAGTGCAAACTCGCCGTGCGGCAACGTGCGAACATCGACGGGCCGATAATCATATTCGGACGCGAACAACCCATACACTTCGAGCAATTCCTGCCGATCCTTCGGATCGGAGGACTTGGCCCGCTCCCGCAACTGCCCCACGGCCATGTCAGTGTGATCCGAAAGTTTGATGTTCCGTGCCACGCAAGTCCGCACACAAAGCTGCCTTACTTCCTCCTTTTTTCCGCCCGCAAGCCCAGGGGCGAAAGCCCCTGGGGTATTCTCACCGCCCCCAAACTCCAACACCGCCGCTGGCAAACAATCGAGCAGATAATTCAGAAACACCGCCCGAAACGGCTTCCCCGGGCGGCCCGCAAAACACGCATCATACGGCAACGCCACGCCCGGCGTCGCCGCATCCACCGGCCGCACGCGAACCCGCCCCGGATGATTCGCCAACACGCCATGCTTCAGCACGTCCGTCAACATCCGCTCCGATCTGTCCGCCGCCACGTAACAAAGGCGGTAGTAATAATCCTTATGGTGCTTGTGCGAAAGCTCTTGGAGGTGATCGAGAAAGAAGCGAGCGAATAGGCCAACGCCGATGCCGAGTTCAAGGACGTAGATGTCGTCTTCCAGCGTGCCAGCCTGATCGGCCGCGAGCAGACTGGCAAAGAAAACCTCGGCCGCGTTCTTGGACAGGGTGCCGTCGTTGTTGACGACGAAGGGGACGGGCGAAGCATCGGAGATGAACGCCTTGTTGCCGCGTTCGCGGAGATATTGTTGGCCGAGTTCCCATTCGAGGGATGCGGCGAGGGGGACGAAGTCTTGGATGACGTCACGGGTCGGCTGTCCCGCAAAGCAAACATGGTTGAAAAAATCTAAGGTGTCCTGGCTGTTTAAGATCATTAAGATTCACCTACTACCCAATGGTCCCTTGGCGGCTTGATCGAATCCACTAAGGGCAAACAATTGTCCACTACGGCTAAAAAGCACACTTGAAACATCCCCCCGGCAAAACTGAAACAAACCATCCCCCTTACTTCCCTCCCACACCTTCCTTTGAACAAATTCGCTTTTCGCCATTACTTCAAAAAGACTCAAATTAGACGCCAGGTACATAAAATCACCAGTTTTTGAAAATCCTAAAACTCTAACCCCCAGGCTCTGGCGCTCACTCAAAAAGACCAACTTAAGAGAACGAAAATTGTTATCGAACCGATATAATGCCCAAAAGTCAAAATCCGAAATTGCGAATACCCTATTTTTTTCGCATACTGCAACATTTCTGACCTTTATGGGCGTAATCACCTCACCTATGACGCTAATAGGCTTTCCTTCCCCAAAATTGAGTATCTTTGGCGGATCGTCTCGAGTCCAAGCCAGAAAGTTTTCGTGACAATTGTCCAAAGAAATCAAGCCGAGTACATTTTTTCTAAAAGGGAATGCCGAAGCAATAAACCGGCCGTCGCTGGAATCGAATACTTTTACTAAGCCACCTGGCCCTCCCGTAACTAGGCACCGCCCTCCGAGGCAAATTTGGATCACCGTTGGCGGCGCAGAATCAACTTTTACCTTCCAGACAAGACGAGCATCTACTGCGCTCCGCGCCTCTAAAAAAAAGTTCTTAGAAAGTGGAATTTCTGTTGCCAAAAAAAAAATCTTTGAATCATTGGAAAAGCAATAAGCCGACGGGGTACGCATTCTTGGACCACTGTCACTTTTCCAAATAACTCCCCCGGACGAAATCTTGATTACTTGTACGCTCACGATGTCTGAAACGAGTGCCAGATTTTTATCCTTCGAAACTTCAAAATTGACGAGGTTTTCATTCTTAATCAATTCTCCAACCTTCTGGACTTTGATATTGCCAATATTCGCCTGACAAATTTCCAAAGGTGATGCTTGTTTGGAATTCGTGGGCGTGGCGTGAACGGAATCCATGCCATTAGCAATTTGTGGCTCGCTAAGAAAAACATGCACAAAAATGAACAAAACGCAACGGCTTGGCCGAAGTTGAGGGCGGCGACAAGACTGCCTATTTAGCTTATACATGAACATCCCCAGCGTTCAGGAGCCAACTTCTAAAAAATGAAATGCTAACTATTCAAAAAAGGGTTTCCATCATAACTTCAGGCAAATTCCCCCTGCAGGCGCTCCAGGGACTCGCCAAAAAAGCCAATGTTAATCCAGGCTGAACAATTGTTGCTTGCAAGAGTTCCATTCGAGTCGGTCCTGTTCTCCAAAACTTCACACAAAACAAAGCATCACGGAATATTGCTGGGCCGCCAAGACAAACTGAAGCGTCCTTACAAAAAAGCCTCGGACTTCGTCCGATATGGCTTCTTCTGGAGAGAATGTACTTGATTAAGCCAATCAAGTTTTACCGTTGGATGAGAAGGAATGCTAACGTGCGGCGTCGATGTAGAAACTGAAAAATCATCAAAATCTTGTTTAGCTAGCTGAATGTTTGAAGCGCCAGTAACGTTGGCGCCCTTCAAAAAACCAAATCTTTGATAATAGTTCTTGAATACTGTTGCAGTGACAGATGCATAGATTGTCGGGAAATTCGGTAAATATAGAGTTTTAGAAACGGGGTCGACTGTGAACAACAGGTCAACACGGATTCCTTGGCTATTTAGTCCCTCGGCAAGTCGGATTGCACCAAAGCCACCCCAGCTCCACCCCGTTATCGCAATTCGATCGTAAACCGGACGCGCGACACACCAGAGCGGAAAGCCGCCCGGAGTAAATATGGAGTGCAGGTCCGTTGCGGTGTAGTACTTCCCATTCCACTCCCAAGCGCTGGGGGTCTTTAACCTATCAGCGAGCGCTAACGCCTGCAAATAATTTCTCAGTGGGCCACCATAGCCGATTTGGCCTCCATAACTTGTGTCGATTAGGTCATTTCCGGAAAATGGATCGATATAATGTTGTTTAAGTTCATCACTTGAGAAAATTCCACCGCTGCCAAACGGATTATATCCACCATATCCTTCGACTCCGACGATAATTACCTTCATTCCTGATGGATCGACCGAATCACTAGGACGGTTCAATGAATACCGATACAAATTCCCATCGCCCGCATCGAAGCCGAGCGGATCTTGGCTGATCCATCTCCCCGTACTCGCGTCGTAGTACCGCGCCCGGTTGTATTGCAGGTCGATCTCGGCATCAAGTTCTCGCCCCGTCCAGGCGTAGCGGCCACGGTAGGTGCTGTTCGTTTCCGAAGCGATCTTGCCGAATCCGTCGTAGCTGATGGCGTCCAGCACGGTGCCGGATGCGGCGGCGGCCACTTCGCGGATCGAGCCGAGGCGGTCCGTCAGGTGGTAGTAGCCCGTGCCGGTGCCGCCGGATTGGTCGATGCGGGCAAACAACGCATCGACCGCGTCGTCGTGAAGGTATCGCGTTGTCAAAGAGCCATTGCCGTCTAGGTCGGCCCAAACATCGAAATTCTCGGTGCCAATCGGCGTCGGCTTCGCGGGATTCCAACCATCCACCGCGAACTTGGTCACCACCGCCGAGCCCGCTCCCGCTCCGTCCGCATCGTAATCCTTCTCGATGCGATTTCCCCATACATCGTACTTGAAATCGACTTCCTTATCAATCGCACCTCCATCAGTCGCACTATGCTTGGCCCAAATGAGTTGGTTGCGATGGTCGTACGCATACGTCCACGTACTCGCACTGGCTCCCTGGGACTTCTTGGTCAGGTTTCCTTCGTCGTCGTAGGTGTAGGTCCAGACGCCATCGGTCGTCAGGCGGTTGCCAGTTCCCGTGGCGTAGCTGCCGTTGTTGCGATTCCCGTTGGCGTCATACGTGACGGTCGTGGTGCCGTCGGCGAGGAGCTGATCGGAGTTATCGTAGGTATACGTGACTGCGGTGCCGTTGCGGTCTTCGCTCAGCAGTCGGCCGTGCGAATCGTAGCTGTAGGTGTAGGTGACGAACGGGCTCGCATACTGGTCCTGGTGCCGGATCCGCGTGATTTGCCCGGCCAAATCGTACTGATACTCCGTGGCATTCATGAGCGAGCCATTGGTGTAGCGACTGACCGATCCGACTCGGCCATAACCATCGGCCGAGCGTTGCACACGTAGGGTCGGTTGGCCGGAACCGCTAAAAGTGCGGTCGTTGAGCCGATTGAGGGCATCGAAGGTGGTCGTTACGGTGCCGCCGAGCGAATCCTGCACCTGCGTGCGGTTGCCGGCCGAATCGTAGGTGAAGGTTAGGCTCAACCCCAAGGGGCTGAAGACGCTCGTGACCTGGCCCAGGGCATCGTAGGTGAGGGTGTAGGTGCCATCGTAATCGCCGGCCGTGGTTTGGCGGCCCGCTCCGTCGTAGGTGAACGTGAGCAGATTGGCGGTGCTGGTGTCGGCATTGATCCAGGTCTCGCCGGTACGCTGACCCAGGGCATCGTAGCTAAAATCGCGACGGCGGCCGAGGCGATCCGTGGAGGAGATCAGATGCCCGACCGCATCATACGCGAAGGTGGCAGAATGATTGAGCGGATCGGTGCGCTGGGTTTCTCGGCCGAGGGCATCGAACGTGGAGGTCGTCCTGTTCCCTACGGGATCGACGTAGACGGTGCGGTTGCCGTTGGCGTCGTAAACCAACGTGGTTCGGCCATTCAGATGGTCTACCTGTTCGGTGATCCGGCCCAGGGCATCAAAGACGCTCGTGGTGCGATGGCCGAGCGAGTTCTGCGTAGCCACGGGCGTGCCGTAACTGTCGAAGATTGTGGTCGTACGATTTCCGAGAGGGTTAATCGTGGCCGCGTGACGGTTGTAGTTGTCGTAAACGAAGGTCGTGCGTCGTTCGGTGCCGTACCCACCGCCGCCTCCGCCACTTCCACTGCCGCTGTAGGTTCCGCCGCCCCCACCACCCCCTTCGCCTTCACCGTCAATGTAAACCTTCGCCCAAACGCGGCCGTAGGTATCGTAAACCGTGGTCGCCCTGGCCCCCAAGGCATTGATCGTGGCTTCTTCGCGGCCATAGCTGTCGAACTGCGTGGTGGTCCTGTTCCCACGCGGGTCTACCGTCGCCGACTGACGACCCATTGAGTCGAAGACCGTCGTTACCCGATTTCCTAGGACGTTGATCGTGGCCTCGACGCGGCCGTAGCTGTCGTAAACGAAGGTCGTCCTAGCCCCGAGTTCGTTCACTTGGGCCGAGGTGCGCCCCTGTGAATCAAAGACGGTCGTGGTGCGGAAGCCTAGGGCGTTGATGGTCGCCTCAACCCGACCGTACGAGTCGTAGACGAAGGTGGTGAAGAATCCCCGGGCATCTTGCGTGGCAACTTGGCGGTCGTACGTGTCGAACACCAGGGTGGTTCGCTGGTTAAGGGCGTTGATGGTGACATATTGATGGCCGTACGAATCGTAGAGGTAGCTGGTGCGATTGCCAAGGGCATCGACCGACGCGGAAACTCGGCCTTGGCTATCGTAAACCGTCGTCGCCCGAACGCCTAAAGCATTCACCGTAGCTTCCACGCGGCCCAGCGAATCGTATACGGCGGTTGACCTATAGCCGTGCGGATCGATGGTGGCTTCCGGCCGACCGTAGGTATCGTAAATGAAGGTACTACGATTTCCCAACGCATCGATTTGTGCGGAGGTTCGCCCATAGCTATCGAAGACGACGGTCGAGCGGTTGCCGAGCATGTCGACCTGAGCCACGGTGCGGCCGTAGCTGTCGTAAACGGTCGTTGTCCGCGTGTTGAGCGGGCTGATGGTCGCTTCCACGCGGCTCTGGCTGTCGAATACGGTGGTAGTTCTGGAGCCGAAGGGGTCAATGGTGGACCATTGTCGGCCATAGGAATCGTAAACGGTTGTGGTCCGATTTCCGAACGGATCCACGGTGGCTTCGGCTCGGCCCTGCGAATCGTAGATCGTGGTGGTGCGTTGGCCGTATTGGTCGATGGTGGTTTCTTGGCGACCATAGCTGTCATACAGGAGCGTCGTTCGATTTCCGAAAGAGTCGACAGTCGCGGACGTACGTCCTAGGCTGTCGAAGACCGTCGTGGTGCGTTGGCCGTACTGGTCGATCTGGGTTTCGACTCGGCCATAAGAGTCGTACACGGTCGTGGTACGGCGGGAATGGCCGGTGCCATAGTTTTCGATGATGCCGACTTGGCGGTTTTGGCTGTCGTAGACGTAGCTGGTGATGAGTCCCAGGGGACTGGCGGTGCTCAGTAGTTGGTCGCCGGAGTAGGTGTACGTGGTCGTACCGACGCCGGGTTGGACGGTGGTGAGTTGGCGATTGGCGGCATCGTAAGTCGTGGTGGTGCGAGTACCATCGGGACGAATTTCGACGGTGCGGTTGCCAGCACCGTCATAAACGAAGGTCGTGCGATTACCTAGTAGATCGATGGTCGTTTCGAGGCGATGGCTGGCGTCATAGAGAAAGGTCGTGCGACTACCGAACGGATCGGTCACCGACTGTAACATGCCGCTTGAATAGGTATAAGTCGTCCGATTTCCGAAGGGATCGATCTGAAGGGTGATCTCGCCGGTCGTGCCATCGTAGGTCGTGGTCGTGCGATTGCCGAGCTTGTCGATCTCTACGGTTCGTTTGTGCCAAGTCGAATCGTATTGGTAGGTAACGAACGTGCCGTCAGGGTAGGCAATTTGGGTGAGGTCGTGAGTACCCGTAGCATAGCTGTACGTGGTGGTTTTGTTGAGGGCGTCCACCGAGGTCAGCGTGTTGCCCAGCGAATCGTAGGTAAACGTCGCGCGGGTGCCATCGGCATTCTGCACGGACGTTGGTTTGTAGTTTGCATCGTAAACCGTGGTAACCAAATTACCAAGAGCGTCGGTTTCGACGGAGCGACGGGAATCTTCCGTGCTTGCGTATTCCGAATCTAAGCCCTGATAAATCGCTGGGGAGACGCTTTGAGCGCCTGATCCAAAATTCGTCTGCGAAAGTCCGCCTGTCTCGGAATCGTAGGTGTACGTGTGAAGGTAGCCCGCCTGATCCGTGAGTATTCGATCCTGGGAATCGTACGTAAAGATTCTGGTTTGACCATTTGGTAACGCGATTTGGCTTAGATTGCCGTTGCCATCATGAGTCAGCGTAACGGGGCCGCTTCCCGCCGACTGAATCGATGTTAATTTCCCGCTCGTGTAGGAATACGTGTAACTCGCGCCGAAGTCATTCGTGATGCCAACGAGGTTGTCGCCGCTGTAGGTATACGTTTGCGTATGCTGGCCACCCGCCGTTTTGATGGTTTCGAGCTTGCCAGTAGTTCCAAAATGGTGCGTAAACCCGCCTTCGGAAAAATCGAACGTGTTGTCGATGTTCTTGACGAGCGAGCCATGAGGATGAGATGTCGACGAATAGGTGCCGCCCGATTTCGTCCACAGTGACAACGAACCTGTTCCCGCGTTGATCGTGATCCGGTTATCGCTGTCAGCGGATTTCAACTTTTCCAATCCGCCGATGAACCAACCTGGGGTAACATCGCCGCTGTTGCTTTGCCAGAGAGGGTAATCGTCTGAATTCTCAAAGGCAATAGGCTCGAAACTGGGGTTTGACGCCGAAAAATCCAAATCAAAATCGACGGTATATTCATATTCATCCGTTGCGGGGATCGAGGCCGTGACTTCCAACGGTAGCAGAAGGTCATCACCGTCGCTGAGGCCATCCGTTGAGAAAGTTACCCATTCCTGCGTGGTTCCAGCGACGTTCAGCCTGGCTTTGACCGTATCAGGAAGGTCGCGCGACGCAGGTGTGATCAGCGTAGGAGCGATTACTTGCTTGGCCCCGGCAATATCCGACCGGTACTCGAGAGCGGGGCCGCCAAACTCACGTCGGAAACCGTCTTTTTCATTACCAATACTTGGTATCGCCTGGGTCAGCTTCACGGCTCCTGCGGTCGGACCGATATTGCATCCGCAAGGGTTATTGGGGTTCTTCACGCCATATGCATCGAGAATCGTGAAGGTCGTAACGCCACCTGAAATGCCGCAATTGACGGGGTTGGAAATGTGGGCGTCGAACGTTTCATTCGAAACAAGGTCCGGATCGACTTTGATGGGGATTAATCGAGCCAATCCACCATTTCCGTAGGATCCGACCGGAAGTGTGACGGTATACGTTCCGGTGACGTTGATGTAATCGATGCCATTAATCGCCGAACCATCGGACATGTAATAATCGACGGAAACCGTTGTCTCCACGGACACCGGGGGCGAAGCGTTGAACGAAATGTGTAGCGCGGCGTACCCTTCGTAATCCCACACCGTGGTATGCCAGGATGTGATAGTTGCGGTGATCGTTGGAACTAGGCGATTTTCCAGAGTTTCGCCCGCGAGTTGAACGGTGGGCCGACGTCGATTGGATGCCAACCAATATTTTCGCGACGAACGGGGGAAGAATTCGCGAAGGCGAGTTTTCGCGGGCTCGGCCCACGCGAAAAGCTTATCCCAGGAAAAATTCCACTGATTCCATGAGGGGAGAGATATCTTTGCCATCGCTCGCTATCTCCGACGAAAGGCACAGCCTCTTGACGCCGCCAGCCATTGCCGATTGGCGGGCAAAAATGAATTTTTCAATTAACGAGAGAAACAATAGATCTATTCCGCATCTCGAAATGAGGCGGATTATGAAAGGCACAGAACGATTCCTCGGTTTCACCGACGAAAAATGCCTTTAAGAACGTTTGGTATTAGAATCATCTTTACAGGATTTGCAAGTAAAATTTTTTCATTTCGTAAATTTTATTGAATATGACCAATTCTCAGGCTTACGATTGTCAGTGTGGAAAACGAAATCCACTTAAGCGAGCTTTGGTTTCCTAGATATGCGCCGACATTTAGCCGTTCCAGCGGATTCAAATCTGGGTGTGGGACTAAACGTTTCCCGCGAGACAAGTTATGATGGTTGGCCGACCGCGAATTTCCCTTGCGATGATTGTTCGTGATGAAGCTCACCAAATCAAGGAGTGTTTATCCCCCTGGATCCCGGTGGTCGATGAAATCGTGGTGGTAGACACAGGCTCGAAAGACGATACTGCCAAGATCGCCTCCAGCCTCGGAGCCAAAGTGATCTACGCCGAATGGCGTGACAGCTTTGCGGAAGCTAGAAACGTAAGCTTGGAGAACGCTTCCGGCGATTGGATACTCTGGATGGATGCCGACGACCGGATCGATTCAGGCCAGCTGGACAACTTCTGCAATTTGATGGGCCGATTTCCTGACGCCCAATCTGCCTACACGATGAAAGTCCATTCAACGGTTTCAGGCTCGTCAACCCTTGAAGTTTCGCTTGATCAGGTTAGGCTTTTTCCTCGGCAAACTGGCGTGCGATGGAAATACCGCGTTTATGAACAGATCATTCCTAGTCTGCACCAAGCCGGCCTTAATCTTAAACGGACGAATATTGAAATCCAACATACGGGGTATTCAGACGAAAATGTCTGGAAGGAAAAGGTTCGTAGAAATCTCCGACTCCTGCACATGGACCTTTCGGAATATCCCAACGACCCTTTTATATTCTTCAACCTCGGAAATGCTGAAATTGCCGCCGGTAAAATTGATGAAGGGATTATGTGGTATCGCCGATGCATCGAAACACTGCCCAATGGCGACCCATTGAGTATCCGTGTGTCAGTCTTTCTAGCTGAAAACTATTTCAAAACCGGCGACATTCAGCGGAGTCTTACTACGTGCAGAACGGCACTTTCCTTTGCTACGGACGCACATGACGTGCATCGCTGTCTCGGAATTCTTTACCTTGAACTCAAAGATTGGAGCCGAGCCGCAATTCATTTTTCGAAATCCCTTCAACCAGCATGTGATGTTGTCGATTCCTTTGGCTCACGCTCGTTCGATCATCTTCGAGCATTGAATGGACACGCCATGGCCTTGTCGATGTTAAGAAGATGGAGTGAAGCTGAGCGTGCGTGGCAACGATACCGATTGATCGCTCCGAACGACCTACCAGCATGCCTTTGCTGGTCCGACGCCGCCCTACTGTCGGGCAATGCGGAGAAAGTCGAAGCATTTCTGCAAGACCGAACAATCTCTGCTTCGATTCGTCGGTTAATTCGGGCACGCCTTCATTTCGCAAAACGGGAAAATGAACTAGCGAGGCGATTGCTCGAACCTTTGGTTAAGGAATCGCCGCTTATTCCCGCTCAGCTGATGCTGGCCCAAATCTACGAAGAGAGCGGAGAGAAAAAGAAAGCCAAAGCCATTCTGGAGTTCGTAGTACGCATAGACCCAAAGTCTGACACCGCGAAAGAAATGTTGGCGAAGCTGGATCCATAGTGTCTTACCTCAGTCGAATTTGGAATACTGGCGGGAGGGGTTGATCGGTCCTCATTTTCTTTACCGGGCGTTATGAGATTGTTGGCCCTATCGATGACGGCGCGGACAATATTCGCATTCGAGACGGTGAAACTTCTGCCGAGGCTGAAACTCACTGAGGCGTCTGGGTTGGCCGTAGCCTCGCTTTCCTAGACGACGGCATTCGTGGCGATTTTATCTATAAGTGCCCCTCCGTATCCGAGGTTCGCAAGCGTTGAGTCCAAGGGCGCCCGAAAGAGCACCTGCGGGTCACCGACAACCTTGGAATCCAGCGTGTCCTGGAGGGAGAAAGGCATTGGTTCCGACCGATGCTGCTTTTGGTCCGTCCTTGCACGTTACCCCCCTACCCGGGAAATCGCTCCAAAGGATGCATCGACAAGCAAACGCCCAGTCGAGCAAGGGCCAAAGCGCGGCCATCGCTTCGAGGTTGAACACCTCGACCAGGGTCCGGAAAAGATTCCGCAAGAAATTTGAGGATTTTTGCCATTTTGGAGTTGCCGAGAACAGAGGTACGTGTAGGTCCATCGGCGGTGCGCCGATTGCCCGTGCCGGTGGTGTAGCTGCCGTTATTGCGGTTGTCGTTGGCATCATAGTTCACCGTGGTGGTGCCGTCGGCGAGGAGTTGGTCGCCTTCACTCGACCGTAGCTGTCGTAGACGAACGCCGCGTGCGTCCTGCACCGCCCATCGGCGATCGTACGTATCGAAGCTTACCGTGGTGCGTTTGTTTAGGGCATCGATCGTGATGTATTGATGGATAGGAACCGAAAACGGGCGGGGTACGTTCGTTTTCGGAACAGCTTTGGTCTGCAGGTGATTTCACCACTATAAACGTGCCCGTCCCCTTTTCTTCCCCGATCAGATCCATCAGAGCTTCGAGCGATTAAATGGCACCGTAACTATGTAAAACACGTTTGGTTCGGCGTCGGCCATAATCCAAAGCGAAATCGCCGTAGGGCAATGTGCGAACATCGACGGGCCGATAATCATACTCGGATGCGAACAAACCATACACTTCGAGCAATTCCTGCCGATCCTTCGGATCCGTCGACTTGGCCCGCTCCCGCAACTGCCCCACCGTCAAATCGGTATGATCGGAAAGCTTGATATTCCGAGCCACACAAGTCCGCACGCAAAGCTGCCGAACCTCCTCCTTTTTCCCGGGCGACAGCCCAGGGCCGAAAGGCCCTGGGGTACTCTCCCCGCCCCCAAACTCCAACACCGCCGCTGGCAAACAATCGAGCAGATAATTCAGAAACACCGCCCGAAACGGCTTCCCCGGGCGGCCCGCGAAACACGCATCGTACGGCAACGCCGTGCCCGGCTTCATCGCATCGACCGGCCGCACGCGAACCCGCCCCGGATGGTTCGCCAACACGCCATGCTTGAGCACGTCCGTCAGCATCCGCTCCGACTTGTCCGCCGCCACGTAACAAAGGCGGTAGTAGTAATCCTTCTTGTGCTGATGCGAAAGCTCTTGAATATGATCGAGAAAGAAGCGAGCGAACAGGCCAACGCCGATGCCGAGTTCGAGGACGTAGATGTCGTCTTCCAGCGTGCCAGCCTGATCGGCCGCGAGTAGGCTGGCAAAGAAAACCTCGGCCGCGTTCTTGGACAGGGAGCCATCGTTGTTGACGACGAACGGAACAGGCGACGCGTCGGAGATGAACGCCTTGTTGCCGCGTTCGCGGAGATACTGCTGTCCGAGTTCCCATTCGAGGGATTGGGCGAGAGGCGTAAACTCTTGAACGATTACTCGGAATGTCTGAACTACTTCGATCGTATCGTCAGCATTTCGCATTTCAAGAAGACCAGATCGTGCTGTGAAGATTGAGACCGAAAACAACGTATCAAAAAAATCGCCACGTCCCAGCTGAACAGTCCACGACTCCTCACGGCGAACCGTTGGCATTACCTGCTCCGTTGAAAGCTTCTTGTCCCTGCCTGACCAAATGGAATAGCCAGTCACAGCAGCCATCCCTGGTGACGACTTCACGGGATTTCCAGGCTATTTTTGATTCATTGTCGAGTCCAACCGAGATGGCCCAATCTCGATACAACCATCTCACCTGCCTGTCACCGATCTGACTCAGCCACCTTGCACCACCAAACTGCGGTTGCCCAATAGTTCCCCTGCCCGGCCCATAATCGCCTGGGGCGGTGCCTATGATCTTGATCGCGTCTTCGATGCTCATGCCAATCTCAATCTGCTCGAATGCCTGCTGATCAACTTTTGGCACGGAAACGATAAATCGAAAAAAATATGACAATAAGATCATTCCCGCCAAAACCACAACGGCGAAAAATATCCGTTGAAAAACAAATCGAATTTGCATCATCCGCCTCAACGTGAGTCGATGCCAGGCTCCATTCGAGGCAACTAAAAACCTCAACAAGATCCTGCTGAATTCTACCTAAACTCATCTATTAAATAAAAAACCACACTCCCAATTCAAAACCTGTCCTTAGCTACAGGGGGTGCATTTCCGTTTCTGCGTCTGGTTTAGGTTGCTTTGGCAAGGCGTGAAGGGCCGGCGGCTCGGCGGTGTTTGCGCGGACGCGACCAATATTTTTCCCAGCGGCCGTCTTCGCTCAAATACGCCGCTCGCAATTGCAGCATCGACTCCGCTCCGCCTTCAAGCCAAAACTTCTCCGTACTCTTCATCCGACGATTGATCTGCTTGATTGTCGATTCCACTGGCGCGCTACTGATCGGCAGCCCTAACCGACGATATTCCGGATAGTCCATTCGCTCTTTGTTGTTCGTCACGTAGCCCAACGATTCCGCCAAGATCTTTCGCGGATCGTCTGGCGATGCGTCCTTGGGGGGCTCACCTAACTTGGCGGCACCGGCACGCAGGCTACGCATCAGCATGGTCACTTTGCCCGACCAGGCCCAGCGCAGCCATTGCTCGTAACACTGCCAGCCCGCGGCTTTGTCTTTGCCGTGCAACGCGTGGGCTGCGTCATACAGGTAGGCCAGCAGGTGCAGAAAATCCAAAATGCCCAGGAAGCCCAACGGCAAAAGGTGCATCTCAAACAACGTCCAGTTGTATTTCTGACCGTCACACACACAGGCCTTGCGTTTGGCTCGATCCAATCCGCGACGCTGCACTTCCGCCGCCATCTGCCAACCAAACGTGTCGCTGTCCGCCATCGTCGCCACCACCGTGCGAACACGCCGTTCGATGCGTCGCTTCTTCTTGCGTTTGCGCCGAGACTTGACGAGTTCCGTCGGCTTGCGGCCAAGTGCTGGCTTGCCATGCGATTTCACTTCCATCGCCAAACGAGCAGCCTTCGTGGGCTCTAGAAATTTCGAAGGCGGTTCTGGCTGCGGATCACTGCCAACAGCCGTCGAGGACAGGCTCAGGCAACACGCCACCTTCACTTCCTGCCATGCTGCATCTTCCACGCCGCGGCCACAGTTGGCTTCACGCGTCTGCACTCGGCCGCCATCCAGCATCACCGCCGCCACCTTGGGAGCCTTGTCGTACTCACATGTCAGTTCATCGTTTCGGAACTTCGCGATGTCCTCTTCGCGAACCTCGATCCATTCCTGGCCGATTCGGCCAGCGATCCGATGCAAATGCGTGGCGCTGATGTGAACTTCCGCCAACTCGCGAAGGTCGTCGCTAGCGTCTTTGAACGAGCCTGCTTTACTTGCCTGCCGAGTCGCCATTTGAATCAGCCGGGGACTGTAATCTTCCGTTCCCAGATGGAGACGAACATCTAACGGAAAAAAAAAGGATTCGGCATTTCGCACATTGCCAACGTTCCCGCTGAAGTTGAACCTTGCCCGCTCGCGTTGTGACTTGCCGGTCGGGGAGTTTTTCTTTGGGCTTCATCGCTGGCCGACCGGGCAGCTTGCATTTCGGACAACAAGGCGGTGCGTTCTCATCCGGATGAACCAACGGATCTTGGGACAATTGTTCCTCCAAGAGAAACGCAGCAAGTTCCTTGGCAATGAGCACGGCCATATCTTCACGCTCGGTGAACGTGACGAGGTCGGCTTGATTCTTGTCCGCGAACATACGTTCGAAGGCTGCGTCGGTCCGTTTGCGCCATCTCTCGCGCAATTCCGGCGTTAGGCGAGGACGGGAACGAGGAGTGCCTTCCATGGCGAGCCTTTCCAAAAAGCGTCGAATTCCTGTACAGCTGAACGGATTGCCATCCTAACACCTCCTACCCCGCGCAGAAACGGAAATGCACCCAGCTACAGGTGCAAATTTCGTGCTTCAGCGAATGCCCATTACAATTAGTCGACAATCCACAAAACGTCAGAAAGTAGCTATTTACCGAACATCAAAAGCGGGAAATAGAGGACCGGTCTCCCTCCTCAATGAAAGGTTGCTGGGGGGAAAAAACGCTTAATGCCCGTTTTCATACTTGTAGTGCTTGACATTGCCTTTTTTCTCAATCAGCCCGTCAACTTTGTATTTGATCTCAGACTTCTCAATAACATCGAACTTCTTCGCGTTTCCGCCAAATTTCGTCAGCTTCGCAACACCCTTAAACTTGAAGGTTGTGTCAGACTTGTCATTAACGACATGTTGCATTTGCGAAGCATCGAGCCGGATGATTCGAAAATTAGCGCCGTTTGCTAGTGGCATCTTAGTCTTCTGACCATCAGAAAACCGCCCTCCTCCAATCGCATCAAAAATTGGTTCCGGTTCGAACGGCGACTCTTTTCCTTCCGCGCCTTTCGTTCCTTTTTCCTCAACAAACATCCCGTACAAAGGCAATCCCTCTCCGTCGGCCAATTTGATATCCCATTCCAAGAATGCAAGCCTAACTGCAAGAACTGCACATCCAGGCTCAACATCCTGCACTACGCCGTTTACCTCAGTTTTGATTTTCTTTGTGTTTTTAGTCACGAGGACCTGGCCAATGTCGTCCGTGGCCTTAATAGGTTCATAATTGCCCGTAATCGCCACATTAATTTGTCCAATCGCGTGTTCAATTTTTTTCGAATACATTGGAATCGGAAATAGGGCATCTTGCTCGGAAGCCTTCCCACTGGATCGAACCTCTGCACGAACTACTTCAAACAAACCGGAAGGGTCCGTTGAGTTTGTTTGCCGATTTTTGACATACCGATACAAATTCCCGTCGCCCGCATCGAAGCCCAGCGGATCTTGGCTGATCCAGCGGCCCGTAGACGCGTCGTAGTATCTCGCGCGATTATATTGCAGGTCGATTTCGGTGTCGAGTTCGCGGCCGGTCCAGGCGTAGCGGCCTCGGTAGGTGCTGTTGGTTTCGGAGGCGATGTTGCCGAAGCCGTCGTAGGAGATCGCGTCCAGCACGGAGCCGCCGGAGCCGAGGACTTCGCGGATGGAGCCGAGACGGTCCGTCAGATAGAAGTATGCCAACGGACTGCCGCCGTTATCGTCGATGCGGGCAAAGACTTCATCGACGGCGTCGCCACGCACGTATCGCGTTTTCAAAGAGCCGTTGACGTCCAGGTCAGCCCAGACGTCGAAGTTTTCGGTGCCGATGGGGGAAGGCTTCGCGGGATTCCAACCATCGTAGGCAAATTTCGTCACGACCGCCGCGCCGTTTCCAGCTCCGTCGGCATCCACCGATTTCTCGATCCGATTGCCCCATACATCGTACTTGAAGTCGACCTGCTTATCAATCGCACCTCCATCGGTCGCGGAGTGCTTCGCCCAGACCAGTTGGTTGCGATGATCGTACGCATAGGTCCAGGTGCTCGCACTCGCTCCCTGCGACTTCTTGGTGAGGTTTCCTTCATCGTCATACGTGTACGTCCAGACGCCATTTGACGTAAGGCGATTGCCGGTGCCGGTGGTGTAGCTGCCGTTGTTGCGGTTGCCGTTCGGGTCGTACGTGACGGTGGTGGTGCCGTCGGCTAGAAGTTGGTCGCTGTTATCATACGTATACGTTACGGCCGAGCCATTACGGTCTTCGCTGGTGAGTCGGAAATGCGAATCGTAGCTGTAGGTGTACGTGACGAACGGCGTGGCGTAGGCGTCTTGATGGCGAATCTGCGTCATCTGCCCGGCCAAATCGTAGACGAACGCTGTGCCGCCGATGAGACTGCCGTTGTAGTAGCGACTGACCGACCCCACGCGGCCATACCCATCCGCCGACCGCTGCACCCGCAACGTTGGTTGGCCAGAGCCCGCGAATGTACGGTCGTTGAGGCGATTGAGGGCATCGAACGTGGTCGTGACGGTGCCGCCCAGGGAATCTTGGACCTGGGTGCGATTGCCCGCCGAATCATACGTGAAGGTCAGGATATTGCCGAACGGATTGACGACGCTGGTCACTTGCCCCACCGCATCGTAGGCGAGCGTGTAGAAGCCATCGTAATCGCCGGCGGTGGTCTGCCGGCCGACCGCGTCGTAAGTGAAGGTCAGAAGATTGGCCGTGCTGGTGTCGGCGTTGATCCAGCTTTCCCCTGTCTTGTTCCCCAGTGCGTCGTAGCTGAAGTCGCGCCGTCGGCCAAGCCGATCGATCGAAGAAGCCAGATGCCCGACGGCATCATAAGCGAACGTGGCCGAGTGGTTGAGCGGGTCGGTACGTTGGGTTTCACGGCCCAGCGCGTCGAAGATGCTCGTCGTGCGATTGCCGACTGGGTCGATGTAGACGGTGCGGTTGCCGTTGGCATCATAAACGAACGTCGTTCGGCCATTGAGTTGATCGATCTGTTCGGTAACGCGGCCCAGCGCGTCAAAGACGCTGGTGGTGCGGAAGCCGAGTTCATTCTGCGTGGCCACGGCTTGGCCGTAGTTGTCGTAGATGATGGTCGTTCGGTTGTTCAGCGGATTGATGGTGGCCACATGGCGGCTGTAGTTGTCGTACACGAAGGTCGTACGCCGTTCGGTTCCACCTCCCCCGCCGCTACTACCGGAGCCGCTTCCGCTTCCCGATCCACTACCGCTACCAGACCCGCTGCCGCTACCTGAACCGCTTCCCCCGCCTCCGCCCTGGCCCATGCCATCGACATAGACTTTCGCGGAGACCCGGCCATACGTGTCGTACACGGTCGTCGCCCGGGCACCCAACGCATTGATGAGCGCATCGACCCGGCCATAGCTGTCGTACTGCGTGGTCGTGCGGTTGCCACGCGGATCGACGGTGGCGCTTTCGCGGCCACTCGAATCGAAGACGGTCGTGGTGCGATTACCCAACGCATTGATCGTGGCTTCCACTCGGCCATAACTGTCGTACACGAAGGTGGTGCGCGCTCCCAGTTCGTTCACTTGCGCGGATGTTCGGCCCTGCGTGTCATACATGGTGGTAACGCGATTGCCCAAAGCATTGATCGTGGCTTCCACCCGGCCGTAGCTGTCGTACACGAAGGTCGTGAAATAACCGCGTGCGTCTTGCATCGCCCATTGGCGATCGTAGGAATCGAAGATTACCGTCGTGCGATTGTTCAGAGCATCGATCGTGACGTATTGATGGCCATAACTGTCGTAAAGGAAGGTCGTACGGTTGCCGAGAGCGTCGACCGTGGCGGAGACGTTGCCTTGGCCATCGTACACCGTGGTGACCCGGCCGCCCAAGGCGTTTACGGTGGCTTCCGTCCGACCAAGACTGTCGTAAACCGATGTGGTCCGATACCCGTGCGGGTCGACAAACGCCTCTTGCCGGCCTAAGGAATCGTACACAACGGTCGTACGATTGCCGAGGACGTCGATCTGTTCGGAGACTCGGCCATAGCTATCAAAAACGGTGGTGGTGCGATTGCCGAGGACATCGATCTGCACGTAGGAACGACCGTAGGAGTCGTAGACCGTCGTCGTGCGATTGCCGAGCACGTCGATCGTGGCTTCGACTCGGCCATAGCTATCGTAAACCGTCGTAGCGCGATGGTTGTAGCGGTCGATGGTGACGTACTGCTGGCCGTACGAATCGTAAACGAAGGTGGT
>WBZS01001391.1_pt1 | contig 19532 bp, 16 predicted proteins | sample 5204201 | NCBI WGS metagenome assembly WBZS01 (sample SAMN12344357, study PRJNA552823) | activated sludge metagenome | biome: Activated sludge suspended growth; feature: Nitrification reactor; material: Wastewater; isolation source: activated sludge from nitrification reactor of wastewater...
GGCCCCGAAAAAGGAAGAACTCGCCAAAGCCCTCAAACGCGACGACTGGAACGATTACGTCATTCGCTGCGACGGCAAACGAATCAAACTTTGGATCAACGGCACCAAGACCGTCGACTACAACGAACCCGATGAAAAGATCGAGCAACGCGGATTGATCGGGTTGCAAATCCACGGCGGACCGCCGAGCGAAATGTGGTACCGCAATATCCGCGTGAAAGAACTTCCTTAGACAAACGCCAGACAAAAGCTCCCGGAAACCCAGCGTGCCGTTTCTCGCTTGCCGTTTTGCGCTCGCTGCGACCCAAGAAATCGTGGTAACCCACGGACATCTCGGCAAGCCTCCGAGCATTGCGAACCTGAAAAACCTCGCGGCGCGAGGGGAAAATCGAACTCAATGAACAATGAAGGATGAACAATGAAGAAGTAAGTCAAATGCCCTCGATGTCACGTGTTCATTGTTCATTCTTCATTGTTCAGATAGATTGCGGGCGAAGCCCTTGCTGAGAGCGCGAAACGGCACGCGGGGTTTCCGGTAGAAGTTTTTTTGCCGATCGCTTTACCAACGAACCATTGCCGATGAACAAGTGAAAGTCGTTGCCGTCGGATTGGCTTGTTCATTGAACAGGCTTTTTGAACGAAGCCCCATCTTTTCTCGGTGCCGCGCGTGCCACGACTTTCGATCGTGATTCCCTCCTATTCACGGGCCGATCTGCTTCGCGTCTGCTTGCAACGCGTGCATTCGCATGCTCCGGAAGGTACGGAAGTCTTGGTCGTGGACGACGCATCTGAGAATCACCTCATTTCGCGAACGGCGTCTTCCTTTCCGAAAGTCCGCGTGCTTCGCCGAGATCGCCGAAAGGGTTTTTGCGCCACCGTGAACACCGGGTTGGCGGTCGCGCAGGGGGAGATCGTTGAACTTCTCAACGACGACACCGAAGTTCAACCCAGATGGGCCGACGAAGCGCTCGCCTGTTTCGCGGATCCACGCGTGGGTGCGGTAGCTCCCTTGGTGTTGAGTTGGCCTGACGGATCTCGCGTTGATAGTGCCGGAGACGGTTACAGCCTGGGAGGCGTCGCTCGAAAGCTTCAACATGGCCAAGCTATTGATGCCGCGGGACCTCACGTGCGAAACGTATTTGGTGCCAACGGGACGGCTGGCTTTTTTCGCCGAGCCGCATTGGAACAAGTTGGGAATTTTCCGGAACACTTTGGAAGTTACTTCGAAGACATCGATCTTGCGTTTCGCCTCCGACGTGCGGGATGGGGCACGCTTTTCCAACCTTCGTCCCGGGTATTGCATCATGTATCCGCATCCTTCGGAAGGCGAGGCCGACGACTGCTGCAAATGCAGTCGCGCAACGAAGAACGCGTTTTCTTGCGTCACCTCGGCGGCCTTTCTCTCTCGCGAAGTTTGCTCCCCCATCTCGCCGTCCTACTCGGCAAAATGGTGCGTCGCTACGATGAAGGAACGCTGATCCCGTGGTTCGTGGGCCGATTGCAGGCGTGGTCGGAAATCATCCAAATCGCTCAGCAACGACATGAAATGGCGAAATTCACCACCAATCCTGATTGGCGCGCCTGGCAGGTCAATCGATCGATCGTTTGAAGAGGAAGTGTCTTTCATCTCGCCTTCCTCTGTGCTTGCGGAGAAGTCTGAACTACCAAGGATCAAGAAGCCAAGTTCCAAACAAATTCCAAGAACCAAAAAAACAAAAACTCAAACGACTTTGATTTGTTTTCTTTAGAATTGGATTTTGGTTATTTGGAATTTGGTTCTTTGCGGCCATGCCGCGGTAGGGATGTATGGATTATGTTTGGCTTTGCCTGGCCGCACTGATCGCCGGCGGTGTCAACGCGATCGCGGGAGGTGGAACCCTCCTTACCTTTCCCGCACTTCTGAGCGTCGTCTCCGAAATCACCGCCAATGGCACCAGCACCGTGGCACTTTCACCCGGCTCGCTCGCCAGCGTGTGGGGATATCGTCGCGAGCTTCCGGGATTGGGCCGCTGGATCGCTTGGCTGACGGTTCCCAGCTTGGTCGGAGGAGGCATCGGCACCCTCCTCGTCACTGGCATGGATGAAAAAGTCTTTCGGGCCGCCATTCCCTGGCTCATCCTTTCCGCAGCCACGCTGTTTCTTTTTCAGCCCGTGCTCGCACGATACTTTCGCACCATCGCGCCGCACGACTCCCCTTCGACGGCCACCATGGTCGCCATCGTCTTCGTGCAGTTTCTCATTGGCATTTATGGCGGATATTTCGGCGCGGGCATCGGCATCCTGATGCTGAGTTCGCTCTCGTTCTTAGGGTTGACCAGCATCCATCAAACGAACGCCCTGAAATCGTACCTCGCCTTCTGCATGAACGGCGTGGCAGCGATCCTCTTCATTGCGCAAGGAAAAGTTCATTGGCCTTTCGGCCTGGCCATGATGGTCGCCGGTGTGGCGGGAGGTTACCTGGGTGCGAAATTGTCCCTTCAATTGAAGCCAATCTGGGTTCGCATCACCATCATTCTGATCGGATTTGGCTTAGGTGGGTACTACCTCTACCAACAGTGGAAGCCTCAAGTGATCAACCCACACGCGTCACAATGCACTTCAGATAGTTCGATTCGGGACACATGACACTGACGGGATGGTCCGCGGCTGCGCCTCGATCTTCGAGGATCTGCATGGGCCTTCGCAACGCGGCTGCCTCCTGGGCGAGGAGGGCGTGGATTGCTTCGCGGGGAATCACGCCTGAACAACAGCACATGGTGAGGATCGATTCCGGTTCCAACAGTTTGAGCGATTGGCTGATGAGCCGCCGGTATCCGCGTAGAGCTTCCTCGATGGCGGAACCGGTCCGAGCGAATTTGGGCGGATCCAGCACGATCACGCCAAATTTTTCGTGGTTCGCCACGAACGCATCGAGTTGATCGAACACGTCGCTTTGGCGAAACTCGAAATTGGAAAAACCGTTCCTTCCCGCATTGACACGCGCGATTCCCAACGCAGTTTCCGATGAATCGACGCAGACCACTTGGCTCGCACCGGCACGTGCGGCATGCAAGCCAAAGCCACCGGCGTAGCAAAAAGCATCGAGAAATCGCCGGCCTCGCGCCAACTTCGCGACCACCTGCCGATTGTCGCGTTGATCGAGGAAGTACCCTGTCTTTTGTCCTTCCGTCAAATTCACTGCGAAGACCAAGCCCTCTTCTTCGATCTCGATCGTTTCGTGCGGAACGGCCCCCGATAGCAAACCGTCGAGCGGGTCCATCCCCTCGAGTTTGCCGATGCCTCGTTCGTTGCGAACGTAGATCCCCTCGGGGTGCAAGTTCTCGACAAGCAGTTCTTGCCACATCTCCCGGCGAAGCGCCATCGCCAAACTGTTGAATTGTACGACCAACCAACGATCGTATTGGTCGACGATGATGCCCGACAGTCCGTCGGCTTCACTAAAAACCAGGCGACACGCTTTGCGAGCACCGGTCAGGTTCAAGACATCGCGGCGAAGCCGAACCGCCGAGGCCAAACGCTGGCGAAAAAACTCGGCATCCAACGCGATTTCTTCATTCCACGAATACAGACGCACTTGGATTTTACTGCGAGAGTTGTAAATGCCACGCGCGACGAAATGATCGGCGTGCGAGACGAGATCGACGACGTCTCCATCGGCCGGTTGGCCTAGCACGCGATCGATCGCACCTGCGAACACCCAGGGATGCATGCCATAGAACGGTTTGGCGCGGCGAGGCTTGAGCTTGACTTGCGGATGCTGCATTCGATCGATCCAACCGAAGGTTCACCGACCACTTCCACGACGACGCGGTTAGAAAATTCCAATCGCCAAAATCCAAGTTCCAAACAGTTCCAAAACAAGCTCCAAATCTCAAAACCAAGAACCGGCGGCCGAATCGAAATTGGGAATTTGAGTTCTGTTTGGCATTTGGATCTTCTGCCGTGATTGGATTTTTTCCTCCGCGACTCGGCGGTACTTTAGAGCAAGTACCTAACGCATTGCATATGGTCCGAGCCTGAGCGTCAGCGAGGGACGCTTCGAGAAATCCCACGCTGACACGCAAGCTCGGAAACGGATGTTATGGACCTGTTAAACGCTTTAGTGCGCCTGAACGCCTTCGATGTACGCTAAAGCTTGTTTGACGGGATCGGTGACGGTTCGGCTTTGTAGCGACGCTCGGATCCTGCGAAGCAAGTCGGTTTTGTTGATCGGCTTGGTGATGAAATCATTCGTACCGACTTCGACGGCACGCTCTATATCGTGGTGCTGATCAAGTGCCGTCACCATGATGACTTGGATGTCGCGGGTGGCGGGGTCGGCTTTCAGCCGTTTACACACTTCGAAGCCGCTAATCTTCGGCATCATGACATCCAGAAGAATCAACTCGGGATGCCAATCTTTGACTTTGCGAAGGGTGTCTTCACCATCGGTCGCGGAAGCGGTTTCGTAATCGGTGGAGGCTAAGTAAGCTTCCAGCAGTTCCACTCCCTCGGGGTTGTCATCCGCGATCAGAATTCGCGAAGCGGGCATAATGGCTCCTTGCGTGAAACCTTGATCAAAGCCCAGGGACAGCCGTCCCTGGGCTTTTTGTTCCTCAGCATGTTCCAATGCCGAGGCATTCGCACGGCACTCTCATCCTAGAAAAATCGCGTCACGCCGGGACGGGCGACAGGTGGATTGGGGGGTGCCGTCTCCCAGGTCAGCGCCCCCTGGGGAACCAGGTTTTCTTGCGAATTCAACGCTTGGTCCCACGTAACCAAGGCTCCTGTGTAGCAAACCATGCGTCCCAAGATGCCCATGAGCGTGCTTTTCGCCATCCACGCGCCATCGTTGATTGGGTTGCCGGCACGAATGCTCGCGAACAGTTCGTTGTGTTCGGATTGATACATGTCGATGTCGCGACGCTGCTGGGCAGCGGGATAACGCCAAGGGCGTTCGCCCGTGATGCTGTACGACGGATTGCCACCGGCACCCAACAAAAAGCCCCTGCCCTTGGTGCCGAACACGGAATCCGAAGTTTCGCTATGACAACCCGCTTGTTGTCGGCAGAACGCGAAACAGCGAACACCGTTCGCCCATTCATACACCACGGCCATGTGGTCGTAAATATGGCCAAACTCGGGTCCCGTGCGGACTTGGCGGCCACCCAGGCCATAAGCTTTAACGGGGTATTCGTTCTTCATCAACCAGCCCATCTTGTCGAGGCTGTGGATGTGCTGCTCGACGTTGAAATCGCCCGAGAGCCAAGTGAAATAAGGCCAATTTCGGACCTGCCATTGCATGTCCGTCCAGCCCTGCTCTCGCGTTCGATGCCAAAGGGCACCGGTGATGTAATTGCAATGGAGCGTGGTGATGTCGCCCAATTCGCCGTCATGAATTCGGCGAACGGTTTCGCGCATCGGATTGTAATAACGCCAGCAAAATCCCGCGACGAGCGCCAATCGGCGTTGGCGAGCTTGCTCGGCCACTTCGATAACCTTGCGAATGCCGGGACCGTCTACCGCCATCGGCTTTTCGCAGAAAATGTGTTTGCCCGCACGCACCGCCGCTTCCAAATGTTGGGGCCGAAAACCCGGCGGCGAGCACAGAAGCACGACGTCGACACCTGAATCGATGACCTGCTGATAGCTGTTGAACCCCGTGAAACGCCGTTCACGCGGCACGTCGATCTTGGTCGCGATGTTGGGATTGCCTTGCAGGGCGCGAAGCGAGCCTTCCACCCGATCTTCGAAAGCATCGCCGACCGACCACAATTTGACGTCGCGATCCGCGAGCAACGCTTGAGACGCCGCCCCGGTCCCTCGCCCACCCGCACCGATCAAACCGATCTTCAACGTGGAATTGCTGCCTGCGTGCACCAAGGGCGTGGCGGCTAAGGTGGCGGCGGCGCTCAGGGCCGCGGATGATTTGAGAAAGTCTCGTCGCGTCTTTGCACTCACGGATAATTCTCCTGATGGAAAGTGAGGGTGTTTCTTCCAATCCGAACACGATGCCAACTCGTCGGCCGTGTTGTCGGGGGCGGGATTTCGACCAGCTTCCGATTTCGATCCAAATCCACTCACCGAACGCGGACCTGCGATCGGAAAAAGGAATTTGTTAGCAAGCAAAACCGAAGTTTTACGAAACGTACATAGTTTATCACCGCACGTGCGTCTCTCCCAAGCCTTTTTCCGCTCCCAAGCCTTTTTCCGCTCCCAACCGTTGAATTTCCGCCCAGACGGTTCGTTTGGCATCGTAGTTTGCCAGAGTCTGCTGAAACGCACGGGCGCGATTTCGATACGTTGGATCCGTCATCAGGGAGGTAAGGTCGCCGACCACCGCCCGAATCTCGGGTCGAAGCCTTCGCCCCAAGCCGTGGTGCACGATGCGAGCGGCATGGTCAAAATGGTCAAAATCCTGAGGCCAAACCAGCATCGGTACCCCCGCACGCAGGCAGCTATACACGATGCCCGTGCCTCCATGGGTCACGGCTACGTCGAATTTTTCAAGGTATTGATCATACGGAAAGTATCCGTGCTGGTGAAAGTTTTCTTGCACGCCATGCGACGTCGAGCCCGGCTGCCCGTGCGTGAAGTGAAAGACGAACTCGGGTAGCTCACGAGCCACCTTTTGAAAAAAATCGCACGTCGCACCTTTCGCCCACGCCAAGTGCGTCCCCAAACTAATGAGCACATGCCGTTTGTTCGGCTCGAAGTTTGGCGCCACGTGCGGAAAGTTCGGCCCGCCCGTAAGCGGACCGACGAATCGAAACGCCGGCGGCCAATCGCGTTCGAATTCAAACTCTCGCACTCCCAAGCCAAGGATCCGCTGAGGCGAGTAAACGATCTCGAACCCATCGGGCCGATAAACTCCAGGGATTCCTAAAGCGCGAAGTTCTCGCGCGAAGATTCTTCCCAGGGTGCGTTTGAACCCGTGCACCAGCAAGCGTCCGCATCGATCGCGAATTCGGCCAAAAAAATCGGAGCGAGGCATCCATCCGCCCAGGTAGGAAGGAACGCCTGAACGCGTTTCGATCGCACAGGGGCTTGGGCACGATGTCCACCACGGAATCCCAAGTGATTGTGCGGTAAGGCCCGCCAAAGGCACCGTGAAATCCGCCAACACGAGATCGGCGGGATTCGTTCGCCAACGATTTCGAAGTTCCTGGCCTAGATCTCCCATCAATGCCAGGTTTCGCCGAAATTGTTCGGAAAGATGGCGAGGATTCGAGCCCACGCGATGGCCCGGATTGGCGATGGCGTGAACCTCGTGTTCCCGCCCCACCAGGAACGGAACATCTTGAAGACCCATGTGCCGAATCGCAGGCGAAGCGTCTTTCGTGCACAGCACTCGGATTTCGGACATTCCCTGATTCTGAAGAAAACTCGCGAGATCCAGGAGCGGAAACAAGTGCCCCGCGAAGGGTGGCGCGACGATATCAAGTTTGAGCGCTCGCCCCATGGCCCCTTCCCCGACGGATCTGGATGCTCGAAAGCGGCTTACCACCGAGTTTACGGATAACACGGATTGATTCTTAGGACTTTCTTGATCCGTGAAATCCCTGGTTTCGTTTTGATTCAAAAAATCTCGTTAAGCCGTTGATCCAGGTAATCATGGGCGAATTGTAGCACGGATGGGTTATCAAGGTAGTCGAGGTGTGCGAGGTTGGGGATGCGAAGGTCTGGCTCCGGAAAGAAGGGGCGCGAGAAAAGGTCCTTCGCTCCTTGCACCAGCGTGTGCGGAATCCTTGGTCTGCCCCAGGCGACAGGACCGAACGCAAGGATCTCGATTCGGCAATTGGGCGCGGAGAACGCCGCCAAGTTCCGCAGGATTTCGAATCCACAACTGAGGGTGAAGACGAAAAGCCGATGCGTGGATTCCGTAAGCGCCCGCCAATGCCAACGCGCCGCTTTGCGAAAGGAAGGCGAAACCGCCGACTGGAATTGGCGGTAATTTTGCCAACTCGCGGCGAGGATCGGAACAGGACGATAGGTTTGGTTCGGGCAGGGAAGGAACGGAAAATTCCAGTAGACTTTCCATGCTTCCGGTGCCGGGAGGACGCGAAGAAACGCCGATTGCACCGGGCTCAACGCACACGTTCGCGGATCGCTCAAACCACTCACCAGAACCAATTTTCCCGGCGTCCACGCATGCGAAAAGGGCGGACGATGGATCAGCATGGCAACAACCCATGACCCCGCGATTGAAGTTGCCCGCGTTCAAGGCAGGCTTTTGGAAGGCATGCCTCCTAAGGGTTACCTTTGTCGCAGAAAAACGCCTCTCAAAACCAACCGTTATTCGGGCAACGGCTTGCCACGGGTTTCAGGAAGGAACGGCAGCACGAAGAAGCCGACCAAAAAGACCGAACACATCGTCACGCCGGCGTAGCGAAGACTTTGAATTGGGTCGTCTGCCATCTGTTGGAATTGGGCTTCCAACCAGGATTTGACCAACGGCCCGATGGCGGCGATGAATCGGCCCACGTTGTAACAAAAGCTGGTTCCCGTTGAACGGAGACGCGTTGGAAAAAGCTCCGGGAAGTAAATGGCGTATCCCCCGAACAGCGAGAGTTGGCAGAATCCCATGATCGGAACCATGACGAAGATCTGCCAAAAATCCTGTAGAAACCAGAACACCGCTGCCGTGCTGCAAAACGCCGCCGTGAGCGCAATCGCGAACGAAACCTTGCGGCCAATGTTCTGCGCTAGCATGCTAAACCCGTAGATGCCAAAGAACGCGCCGAAATTGATCATCAGCGACGTGTAGCTCGACCACCGCGAAAGCCGACCACCGATCATCGGTTCAGCGGTTTTTTGCAGCGATTTGAGATCGTCCGGAAACGCTTTACCTGTCGTTTCGTGCTCTCGGATCGACAACCATTTTTTGGCGAGTTCCTCATCGTTTTTCTTGGTCGCCAAATTGGCTTGTTCTTGATAAACCTCGGCGGCGACGCCTTTGCGTTGGACGTAACGGATAAGGTCCGGAGTGAAAAAGCCGACCGACCACAAGCCGATGACTCCCGCACATGCCAAGATCAAGCCGAGGATGGCGTGTTTCCGCCAGAGCGGATCACGAAACAGTTCCGCATACGATCCGAGTTGGGAGGCAGGCACGGCTGATTTCTGCAGCGGAGGCTCGCCCTCTCGAATCGAGGTATCGTCGGCCACTTTTCCCGAAGCCTTCTGCCATGCCTCGGGTTCCTTGAGCCCGCCCCGAATCACCAACGCCAACAAGGCGGGCAAGGCACCGATCACGAACATCACGCGCCAGGGGCTGGTCACCAAACCTTCCTCCTCCGCGATGCCCAAGCCAAGATTGATGAACGCGGCCGTGATGTTGCCCACGGCGGAGAGCGCCTGCAAAAGGCCCAACGCATTGGTGCGAGCGGCGGAAGGCATGACTTCCGCGACCAACGCGACCCCGACGGCAAATTCACCTCCTACGCCTAATCCCGTAAGGAACCGATAGAAAGTAAAATCCAAGACACCGTAGGAGAGCGCGCTAAGCCCCGTACAGATCGAATACACAAGAATGGTGATGAGCATGGTCTTCGCCCGGCCGATGCGATCGCCCAGCATGCCGAAAAAGAGTCCCCCACACGCCCAACCTGCGATGAAGAGGGAAGTGGCAATATCGCCCGCCGAACTCCGCCGAAGCGCGGTCATCTTGGGATCTTCATCCTTCGTGGCCGGGGTGACGAGTTCTTTCATGGCCGCGGGACGCGCTAATACGAACAACTGCTGATCCATCGTGTCGAACAGCCAACCGAGCGCGGCGACCATCAATACGAACCAATGGTAGCGGTTTAAGTGCTTGTACCACGGCATTCCGGACGAATCCCCGGCGGCGGCTGGCTCGGTATCGATATGCATCACGGTTTCCTTTCGGTTTTGAATGGTTTGAAGATAGGAAAACCGCTGCCGAAAGAAAACAAAAATCCCGGCGCTTTTGCGACGAATATCGTTGAGAAGCTTTTCGAGAGCGCTCACCTGACTTGCCAAGAACTTTGAAAAATCAAAGATCCCGCGGCAAGGTCACAGAAAAGCAACAAGTTCAATGAACGAAAGGATCAAAATCATGGAGATTCGTTTTCTTTCCAAATTCGTACTTGTTTGAAACTTGGCATCTTGGACCTTGGTACCTTCCCTCCAGAGAACGCTTAGGGACGTTCTGTTGCCACGCTCACCGGAAATTTGGCTTACGAAAAACCGAAGGGCATACAGGCACGGTCGAAAAGCCATGCTACGTCACGAATACAAAATACACCTACTTGATGCCGTGCATTTGAGAATCCACGTATGCGGGTTCATGGCACGGTCAGCGAGGGGTTCTGGAAATACGCAGCAGATGTCTTAAAATGGACGCATCGCCGAGGTGGTGTAATTGGCAGCCACGCAGGATTTAGGATCCTGTGCCGCAAGGCGTGCGGGTTCAAGTCCCGCCCTCGGCAATTCCCCTATCACTTCTCTCTTCAAGAAGGAACTGCCCATGCGAATGATGTTGCGCACGATCTTGACCGCGGTGGTCATGGTCGGAGTTTCCTCGGCCGCGTTCGGCCAAACGGCGTTCAAATACCAGTTCAAGCCCGATTCCAAGCTCGGCTACGTCATGGACATGAAAATGAAAATGACCATGAACGTGGCTGGCAAAGAAATCGCCATCAATCAAAAAATGCTGATGGATGTCGATTGGGCCATCGGTAAAGTCGCCGAGGATGGAACCGCTGACGTCAAAATCACGTACGGCAAAACGCAAATGACCATGGAAGCCCCGTTTGGCAATGTCGAAGTGAGTTCGGACCAGACCGACGAACCCGCCGGTCCCGTCGGACCCATCCTCCTCAAAGTCGTCAAAGCCATGGCCAAGTTCGAAGCGAACATGAAGGTGGCCCCCAACGGCGAAATCACCGATTTCAAGGCGAACGACGAATTGGCGAAGGAATTGGCGCAGCTTCCAGGTGCCGACCAAGTGGCAAAAATGCTCGATAGCGAATCGATGAAATCCAATATTCGCGATACCACGATGCTCCTGCCCAAGACGGCGGTTCAAAAAGGCAGCAAATGGAAACAAGATATTTCCGGGAAAAACGCCATGGGCAAAGTCACCGGCGACCGGGAATACACCTATGAGGGCAGCGAATCTCGCGATGGAACGACCGTCGAAAAGTTCAAAGTCGTGCCCAAGATGAAAGTCGAAGTCACCGTTCCGAACGCCACCATCGAAATGAAGAAACAAGAAGGCGCCGGCACGGTCTATTTCGACAACGCCAAAGGCCAAATCGCCGAGATGATCAGCAACCAAACCGTGGAAATGGAAGTGCAAGTCGCGGGCATGACCATCGAACAAAAGATGGACATCACCAACACCCTCAAGCGACGCAAGTAGTGTCTGTCGGCTCCCCCTCTCCCATGATTGCGGAAGGTTTGAAGAACCAATCATTAAGAAGCCAAGATCCAAACAAACGCCAAAGTCCAAAATCTCAACAAAATCGGTGGAACCATTGATTGTCTTTTTGGAATGGGTTCTTGGTTGGATCTTGGCTTCTTGAAAATTGGTCCTTTGCGGTCATGCGGCGTTCGGTCTTAACGATTCAAACGCCCACGGAACACCAACGAATGGTAACTTTGCGTCGTCTCGCGGATCGAAGTGCTTAGCGTTTCGATTTCAGGCGTGCGTCGTCCAACTTCAGCTCAAATCCTTCCAACGCGAAGTTTCCTCTCCCGTCTCGTACCTTCAAACCGCCTGTAGCGATTATTCCGTCCGGTGAAAGATTAACTTTGGCGAAAGGGGCGGGGTTCGGGCTGTTTCGTTTCGAAAAAAAAGAGATAGTGGAAACGATGGATCCTCGGTAGGTGCCCTCTTGGAAGGACTACAACCCTCGGCTTGCGCCCGGTAGGCAAGCCTCGTTCCCCCTGCGATGTCGGTCGGCCATGAAATCGTCTCCCCGCCATTCTCGCCGGATCTTGCTTGCACTCGCGTTGGTGTTCGGTCTGATCCCCTGGAGCGATCGGCCTGGCGTGCTTCGCCTTGCGTCGATTCGCGCAATGGATGGCACTGCGGTCGCGACCCCCAACAACGTGGTGACCGCCGCACCGGTCGAACTGGAAGATCCCAGTTGCCTGATCAAGGATCCGCCTCCTCCCGTCCTCAAGGTGAAGGTGCGTGTTCCGCAGCAATCAACGTTCGAACAAACGCTTATCTACAAGATCTGTATTGAAAACTGTTCCACCTCCGAAGCGCACAATGTGATCGTGAAACATTCGTTGCCCGCCAGCGTTCGCCTGATCAAGGCCGATCCCGAGCCTGCCAAAGGCGAGCCGGAAATGCAGTGGGGGCTGGGAACCATCGGTGCCAGCGCGACGCGCGAGATCATCCTGCACCTTCAACCGACCATGAAGGAAGACATCAAAAATTGCACCCGAGTGCAATTCGAACATGGCGTCTGTTTGACCACGCGCATCGCGGCTTCGGCACCTGGTACCGAACCGGGTGGCGCGGGTCCGCGTGTGATGCCGATTCCGAAAGACGGCGAATTTCCTCCAGGAGCCGGCAAGGACTTCATCCCCGCGCCGCCAATCCCCGTGCCTCAGGGAAAAGGCCGCCCTCCGTTGATCGAGGGTTCGGCTCGGCTTCAGCTCCAAGTCGCGGGACCGACGGCTCGGTTTCTCAACCAAACCGCCCGCTATTTCGTCACCGTCAAAAACACCGGAAACAAGACCGCCACCAAAATCGTGGTCAGTGCCGTGCTCGAAGGCGGCGATTTCGTCTCGTCCAACCCACAAGGCATTCCGATCCTCAATACCATCGCCTGGAGCCTCGATTCGCTTGACGCCGGCGCGGAAAAAATGTTCGAACTCGTTTTCAAGGCGAAGAACAAGGGCCGAGCCTGCGTGAAGTTTCGCGCCGTGGCGGATCAAGATGCCGTCGCCATCAACGAACATTGCACGGAGTTTCTCGATGCGTCGACCTTGCATATGGAAATTAAGGACACGAAAGACGCCATCGGACTTGGCGAGCGAACGTCGTACCCCATCCTCGTGAAGAACCAGGGCTTCGTGCCGTTAACGAACCTTCGCCTTCGCGTGTTCACGACGAACCATCTCAACGTGCGCACGGCCGCCGGTCCGGTCGACGGCGAGCAAAAAGACGGGCCACCCACCCCGGGCGGAAAATGGCTGGAGTTTCCGATCGTTCCAAGATTGGAAAGCCTGAAAGAAATGCGCTACCGCATCGACGCGGACGCGATCGCGGCGGGCGAGGCTCGCGTGCTCGTCGAAATCCGTGCCGACGAACTGGAAGTCGGCCCCGTCTCCGAACAAGAAAGCACCACCATCTTCGCCGACAAACGGTGATTGCAGTTGGTTTTCAGTTTTCGGCTTTCGGTCATCCGTCTTTGAGCAAGTAATGAATGCCTTGTAGACGGTCCGAGCCTGAGCGTCAGCGAGGGTTTCTTTCGCTGCGTCCCTCGCTGGCGCTCAGGCTCGGACCATTTAGAACGCACGTGAACGGTTCAATAACTTCTACGCGAGTTGTAACGGGTCGCGTTCATCTTGGCTGGCCCACGTCTCGATATCGGGAAATTCCTTTTTGAGGTGATCGACAAGGGCTTCCACACCGGGGCGTTCGGTCGTGTAATGGCCGGGCAGAAGAAGCGCCATGCCGCCGGCTTGGGCGGCCAACAGATCGTGAAAACGCATTTCGCCGGTGAGGAACGCGTCCGCACCTTCACGTCGGGCATCGGTCCAAAATTCTCCCGCAGCACCGCAGGCGATCGCAACGGTTCGCACGCGTCGGTTCGGCTCGCCACACCGATGTAGAAAGTTTGCTCCCAAATTCTTTCGAACGCACTCAGCCAATTCCGCGAGGGTTTGCTCTTTCCGCAAATTTCCGATACGTCCTTCGCCTGTTTTCAGCTTCATGAGGCGTAAGGAATAAACATCGAATGCGGGTTCTTCGTACGGATGGGCCGACCGCATCGCTTGCACCACGTCTTCGACACGCGATTCGGGACAAAGGGTTTCTAAACGCCATTCCGCGACTTCTTCGCGATGGCCTTTTTTCCCCACGGCCGGGTTGGTTCCTTCGGTGCCGAAAAACGTGCCCGTGCCGGCGAGGCGAAAGCTGCATTCGCGGTATTGCCCGATCCCGCCGGCACCGGCTTGAAATAACGCGTCGCTGACCTTGGCCAACGCCTCGTCTGGCACGAACACGGTGATCTTGCACTTGGGACGATCGCGATGTGAGCGAAGGGGCCGCACGTCGGTGAGGTGCAGGCGATGCGCCAAAATATCGTTGATGCCGCCGTCGCAATTGTCGAAGGCGGTGTGTGGGCTGAAGACGCTGATATTCGCACGCGCCAAATCCCAGAGCATGCGGCCTTCCGGCGTGGAATCAGTGATTTTTTTTCCGGTTTTGAAGAGGATGGGATGATGCGTGACGATCAGGTCCGCCGACTGTTTGCACGCCTCAGCCACGGTTTCCGGCGTGACCGTCAGACAGGTCATGATTTTGCGAACCGGATTGTGTCGGTGGCCCAGGAGCAAGCCCACGTTGTCCCATTCGGCCGCCGTCGAAAGCGAAGTGAAGCGTTCCAAAAAGTCCGCGACGTCCGCCACGCTGGGCATCTTTGGTTGCTCCTGGAATCCTTGATATTTCCGGCATTGCGAGGGGTTTTATTCGCGTGCTTCGGGAAAACAAACGACCGCCAAGATCAAGAGTGCCGCGACGGCACCGATGCCATATTCGGTGATGGGCATCTCCCCACTTGGCGCGGGCGGGGCCGGCTGGCCAGGCGGCGTTGCCGGTGGCTGGGCGAAAAGCGAGCTACCGAGCGCCAAGAACAAAATCCAAGCAAAAAAACCAGCCGCGATCCGTTTCATACGGAAACCCCAAAAACCTCCGTCAGCCAGGATCCCCTACCCCGCCGCGGAGAAACTTAGCTTAACGCCAACGCCCCCAACCCGCAACGGGGCACGTCTCGAGGAGGCTAAATTTTGTGGCAAGGTTTAGGCGCCGATCTTTAAAACGTTTGACAATACCCCTTCACGAGCCGCGACCGTGAGGGAGCGTTCGAATGGACACTACGTGCATGCCTCGCTCCCTCACGGTCGCGGCTCGTTTTGTCACAGGTTTTTAGGTCCAATGCCCTGGAGAGTCGAAGGTGCCGGCCTCGTATAAATGGGCTTTGCTGAGCTTGGCTCAACGCAGCGCCTCGTCATGGGGATAGCGTTCCTCGCCCACGTTTCGCTTCGCCAAGCCGTTTTCCGCGCCAATACGCCGGATGCACTCTCGGCTTTCCAGAACGTTTTTTTCTTCCCGCGACATTCACCTGGTGGTACCGTGTCGCGGTGGAGTCGATCACGCTCTTGCCGGAGGGGAAACGATGGTTCGGTGCATGCGACTGATCGCGGTCATGGTTTTGGTGGGGAACCTTCACGTGGCGGCGGCGTTTGGCCAAACCACGGAGCCGGTGGACGTGGAAGGCCAACCGTTGGCGCGGAACGTCGAACGGTTATTGCAGGCGCTCGATTTTCTGGGCCATCCCCTGGAGAAATCCAAGGAGTTGGCCGTCCGCAAAGGCATCGACACCATGGACGCCCTGGCGATTCAGCGGAATCTTGATTCGGAAGCGTTGTTCCTGGTGCATCTCAATCCGGAATCTCGCGTGAAGGTGAAGCGAGGCTCCGCCAAGGCGGCGCTGCAACAGGGTGGCTACACGCCGATGATCGTGAAGGTGCATAACGAAAGCACCGTGACGAAACCGTTACGCATCTCCAGCCCCCAGGCGTTGCCCATCTACTCCCGCGGCAAAGCCGGCGAAATCAAAGACATCCGCGATCGATTCCTCGATGTATCGATGTTCAACCAACAACCGCTTACGGATCGGCTGAGCGGATTGAAAGTTGAGTACGGAATCGCTTTGATCCATTCGAGCCAAGCGGGAAAACGCGAGGCGACCATCGTTTTCGACGTGGGCCAAGGGACGCAAGACTTGGGCTTTCGCTCGGAAGTGCCCGTGCTGTTCGAGGTTCGCACCGCCATTCCCGTGAAGTTGACCGCGTTCGATGTCGATGGCAGTAAAACCACCGCCCGATATACCTTTACGGACAAGATGGGACGTATTTACCCGCCCAAATCGAAGCGCCTGGCGCCGGATTTCTTTTTCCAGGACCAGGTCTACCGCCATTCCGGCGGCATCGTGATGCTTCCCCCTGGGGAACTAACCATGACCTACGGGCGCGGACCAGAGTATCGCCTCAACCAACAAAAGATCACGATTCCCGAAAAAGGCGAAGCGGAATTCACCGTGCAGCTTCAGCGCTGGATCGATCCGGCAAAATATGGATTCTATAGCGGCGACCACCACATCCATGCCGCTGGTTGCGCCCATTACACCAACCCGACCGAAGGCGTCTTCGCCGACGACATGTTCCTGCATGTCAAAGGCGAGGGCATGCACGTGGGCTGTAATCTAACGTGGGGGCCCTGCTTTGAGTTCCAACGCCAATTCTTCGAACCAACGCCTCACAAACTGAGCGAACCGTTCACCGTATTGAAGTACGACATTGAAGTTTCAGGGTTCGGCTCGCAAGCGCTGGGGCACGTGTGCTTGCTAAACCTACGCGATCAAACTTATCCCGGTTCGGACGGTACGAAAGAACGCGGTTGGCCCACCTGGACCACGCCGCTCATGAAATGGGCCAAGAACCAGGGTGCCTACACGGGCTACGCCCATTCCGCCAACGGCTTGCAGGTAGATGCCAAGGCGGCGAGCAAAAGGCTCCTGGACCGACTTGGCGGTGGCAAATCGCAGAAGATTTCCCTGGATCAGGCGAAGGCAGGATTGTTACCTGAATCATTTACCAAGATCGACAGCAACAACGACGGCGAAATCTCCGCCGACGAGATGATCCAAAGCCATCTTCGTGCCGCCCAGACGCTCCCCAACTTGGCGGTGCCGGAAATGAATGGCATCGGTGCCCAGGAGATTTGCGTGACCTCAGCTCAGGGTATCTGCGATTTCATCAGTGCGATGGATACGCAACGCATTCCCGAATGGAACATCTGGTATCACATCATGAACTGTGGCTTCCCCCTCAAGGCGAGCGGCGAAACCGATTTTCCGTGCATCACCGGTTCGCGCGTGGGCCAAGGTCGTGTCTACGTGCAGCAGGGCAAGATCGATCGGATCGAATGGAAGGACTGGGTTGAAGGTCTGGGAAAAGGTCGATCCTACGTTTCCGATGGCTACGCGCACGCCCTTCAATTCACCGTGAATGGAAAAACTCCCGGCGACAAAGCCGATCTGATCAAGCCGGGCAAGGTTCATGTGAAAGCACGCGTGGCTTTCTCCGGCGATGTCGCACTTGGGACCGCGGTGGGCGGACAGGTTCCTTCGGGGAAGGATCGCCTCGTCGAAGTCATCGTCAACGGGAACGTGGTGGCCAGCAAAAAAGTCCCCGCCGACGATAAGGAACACGATCTCGACTTCGAGATCAACGTGGACCGAAGTAGCTGGATCGCGCTACGCCAATTCCCGCAAATGCACACCAACCCCGTCAGCGTGCTAGTTGGCAACGAACCGATTCGTGCGTCGCGGAAAAGCGCTGAATGGTGCATCCAGGTGATCGAGCAACTTTGGCGGGTTCGCAAAACCGCCATCGCCGCTCCGGAACGTGACGAAGCCGAACGCACCTTCCAATGGGCGATCGAACGCTACCGCAAAATCGCCCAGGAATGTCCCGCCGGAAGCTAACGCCGTAAAACGATGGTGGTACGGACCGCCAATGCTGACCGCCAGCAAGGGAGAAGGTTGTAGCCTCCCTCGCTGGCCGTCAGGCTCGGATCCACTAAGGGAATTTGTGAAGCGGCTGAGGGCAATGCGTCAACGGTGAACGTACCACCGATAAGGCGTTTTACTTCCGTTTTTTATTCGCCATTCGCCGTTTTTTGTTCGTTCATCGGTTTACTTCGGTGCGAGATTTCCGGGAGCGTGAGATACCCCCAGCGTAGGGCTTGATCCTGTACGTAATTCTTGTGCAGCGTCAGGGCGGTGATGGCTTTGGCGAATTCGTAACCCAGATAGAAAGCGTGCGAAACATCGATCGTGAGCCGTTCGCATAAGGCATCAAAAAGGTCGAACGGATCGGTCCCTTCCAGGAAAACATCTCGGCTCAGAACAACCAGCTTGCCACGTTCCGCGAAGATACGCACGTTGCGGTCGGTTACCTGGCTGGCCAATTCCCGTAACGCGTCTTCGCCGAATTCCCGAAGTTTCGGATCGCGTAACAACACGAGGTCGGGCATCAATTTTTTGGGAAGCGTGCGATTTTTGCACGCGTGGTAGACGAGCCTGCGTGCGAGGTCCAGTTCGCGAACGCTGCTGCGTGCCCAATTGATCACTTCGGTGGTGAGCACGCTGCGGATGCCCATTTCCTGGCAAAAACCCAACAGCATTACATTTAGACCAGCCGAGTCGGCATCGGTCAATTCGGTGAGATTACCCACCCCCATCAGCATTTCCTTATCAGGAAATCGCTTGCGAGTTTCCAGGTAACGACCAAGGGAATTTGCGAAACCGAAGCCGATCGGTTCGAGAATCGGATCGAGGCGGTGCGAGACGTGATGGCATTCCAGAAAATCGACGGTGGCTTCCAGGGTGTCGAGCCGATCCGGGGCATCGGGAACCGCCACCACTTCGCAGCCCCAGTCGATACAGGCTTCGCGATTGCTGGCATTCACACTCAAGATTAATTCCACGCCTGCCTTGGCGCCCGTCTCGGCTTCCCAGCGGTCAAACGTGTCAAGCGAAACCCGCATCCCTTCGCCGCACAACGCGGACACGGTTGCCCCCACGTCCCGCCAACGAGCACCCGGCTCGCACCCAAGGTCAATGCAATTCGCACCGTTCGCCACCGCTTCCTTCGCGATGCGAAGGACGTCGGCCTGGGAAAGCCTGGGCGCATGATTGATTTCCGCCAAGATTTCGACGTCGTATTCCTCCAGGGAAAGCGGAGTTTGAGCCGACCCGAAGAACTCCGGCAGATCACGTAAATCCTTCGGCCCGCGTTCCACGGAAACGATCTCCCAAGCTTTACGTAGCAGATCAAGATCGCCGGAGCATAATCCGGGAAGGTAAATTCGATCGACGTTCGAAGGTGGCTGGTGGTGGGTCTGAATCCAGGGCACGGTCGCCAACGCGGCCACGGTGATGGGGAGGACGCCGATCGACCATTCGAAACCTTTTTGCGGACCCAACTGGGAAAGCACCCGGCGAAGCGAGGGCTCAGCGAGCTTCCCCGTGACGAAATGATAGTGAGGCATGCAACCGTTCTCCGCCTCGGTCCGCCGAGTGAGAGACTTTCCGGGAAGGCGACCCATCCTTGGTCACGTAGGACTTGATGGTCGAGCTAGTGCTCTTTCCAAACTAAATTTTGAGGTTACAGGTTATGGCGAACTCACCCGTGGGCCTTTCGGCCCACGGCTTTGTAATTAGCAAAGAAAGCCGCGGGCCGAGAGGCCCGTGGGTCTCCACAACTCCAAACTAAATTTT
>WBZS01000904.1_pt1 | contig 19514 bp, 12 predicted proteins | sample 5204201 | NCBI WGS metagenome assembly WBZS01 (sample SAMN12344357, study PRJNA552823) | activated sludge metagenome | biome: Activated sludge suspended growth; feature: Nitrification reactor; material: Wastewater; isolation source: activated sludge from nitrification reactor of wastewater...
CGCATTAAACCGCCGATTGATGATGTTGAGGCTGCTGCCCAGGACGGGCAGGATCAACAGCGCGATCGCCAGCCCGATCAGGCGCTGCACGTCGCCGGTGGGGATCGTGTGATCGATCAGGTCGCGCATGATCAAGGGGGTCAGCAGCGACAACCCGGTCGAGAGCAGGATGATCGCGAGCATGGCGAGGATCTGCCCGCGATAGGGTGCCGCGTACGTGAACACGCGCCGCATCAGGGCCCAGGTGACCTGGGGTCGTTCATCCGGGGCGTTGAGCATTCCACCCCAACCCCCGTGAGGTCCGCCGCCCCGCATCATGGAAGATCGGAGCTCGTGTCGGTCTCCGGCCGGCTCTCCGCCGAGGCCGTGTCGTCGGCCGTCTTTCCGTCGACCGCCTCGTTCTGCGATGCGCCCGACTGAAGATCGTTGATGAACACCTGGAGCACCTGGACGGTCTCGGTCAGCTTCGGCATCACGATCATCTTGATCCGGGCGACTTCGGCCTGCCCGTTGGTCGTGATGGTGTAGACCCGCACCGTGCGTTTGTCGGGATCCTCCCACTTGCCTTCGATGAAGCCTTCCTTCTCAAGGAGGGTCAGCAAGGGGTAGATCGCGCCCGGGTTCGAAACCCACTGGCCGTTGGTGCGTTGCGCCAACAGGTCCATGATCTCGTTGCCATAGCGCGGCTGTTGAGCGATCAGGTGCAGGACATAGAGCGGCAGCAGCCCTCCGCCCTTGCTGAGCAGCGTCGCCACAAAGGGGTTGAACGTGTCCATCCCCTGATGCCACGGGCTAAAGCGGCGCCCGCCGAAGATCCAGTGATCCTCGGGCCCCGTGCCGAAGGTCTGGCTGAAGAACTCGCGCCAGGCCTCCATCTCCTTGGGCGATAGCGCCTGCCCGACCGGGATGTCTTCGCCGCGCCCGTGATGGCGTTCGTCGCGCCATTCCGACCAGAAGTTCCGGCCGCCGTGGCGTTGATCACGATGCCCGCGCCATCGCTCCGACGGGTCATGAGGACCATGTCCTCCATGATCCTGCAAGCTGTGTCCGTGCGGACCATGGCCGTGCGGACCATGGCCGTGCGGGCCGTGTCCGTGCGGGTGGTGTTCCCTGACCCAACGCCCTTGTGGATTATGTTCGCCTGTGGCGTCTCGATCTCGCATAATGCTGTGTTTTCCTTCTGTTACTCTAAATCTTGTTGTCTACAATCATATTCGACTCAATATGATTGACGCCATTATGCATCGAATCCGCCGGCTGTCAATCGGCAATTCGGTCGCAGTTGCTCCGACGAGGAGCCGAAGACCGAATCCAACGACAGAGGCGTGCCTACGCACTCCCTGCTCCAGCTGAGAACACCTGACCGGTCTCGGGCATCTGGGCAGGGCAATCGCGTCCCATTTTGCGGCGCAGTTTCCTGCCGCGGGTTTCGCGGATGACGCGGATTGTGGAAACACTCAGCCCATCTGCGAAATCAGGCCCGGACAGGTTTTGATGCGATCGCCCTGGGCATCTGGGCGGGAGGATCGTGCTGATCGAGTGGGTCCGGCGCCCACAATGGGGCTCCGCGGAGAACGCAACTCCGGAGCGGTGTCGAGTCGTGGACGAATTGTGGCTCGCCGAGCTGTCGGGCGTGACCGGTGTTTGTCTGCCGGGCCATGTCGACCGGCACCGTGCCGTGGGCGCGGGTCTCTTGCCGACCAGGATTACTTCTGTTCGGCCAACCAATCGAGCGCCTGGGCGCGCATAGGGAAGGACTGAATGGTGCGGTTCGTGAGGAAGGCCACGGCATTGAGCGCTGCGGCGCGCAGCCCTTCGGCGCCGACGACGGCCGATGCCAGGACGAAGGGCGTGTTCCGCTGCGCCCATTCCTTGAGGACGTCCAGGCCTTCTTTGTCGTAGCCGGCGCCCGTCACATCGGTCAGGATGCGAACGCTCCTCGGTGGCTTTCCCACGATTAGCGGCACCGAGGCCTGGATGACGTCCTTGGCCTGCTGGGCGTTCAGACCCGTGCAATCGACCAGCACGACCACGACGCCGTTGTGCGTCACAAGACGGCACCGGCTCTCATTCGGCGCTGCTGACCCCGATAGTGGTGCTGTGGTACCCATTCGTCTCGAATGTAGCACGCCCTCTTTTTAGCTGACGTGAAAACGGGATGAAATGGCTCCGGTGAACTTGACGCCCGGACGACGGAAGAGGCCGTCCGATCGAGTGGCTCACCCATTCTCAGCGCACATAGAAATACAGTTCGCCGGGCTTCAGGGAGTGGACCTTGAGCTCGGGCGCGATCCGCCGGGCCTCTTCACTCAACAGCCCGGCCGGGATCGTGTTCCAGGCGTAGAGGTCATTGTGTCCCTCGATGAGCACATCCCAGTGCAGGTGAGACGCCAGCCAGACCGCCTCCGAAGGCCACAGGTTGCCCGTGATGCCATACGAATCTCGCCGCGCGTCACGGCCATTGACGGCCACGATCCCGAGGTCGATGGGCGGCAAGCCGCGGACGTGATCCACGATCGTCGGAAGGGGCAGCGTATCGCCGGAGTGAAAGACGGCGACGCCGTTGCCTTCGATCAGAAAGCTCAGCCAGCGATGGCCCTGCACCGGGTCGTGCTCGATCTCGTAGTGCGCGGCCGGGATCGCGGTCACGCGCAGGCTTCCCAGCTGAAACGGTTGGCCGACTTGAGGAACGAAGCGCCGCGCCGGAGGAATGCCGGCCTCATCGAGCAGATCGGCTGACCAGCCGGTCGCGACGATCCGACTATCCGGCGACGACCGGGCGAGAGGCCCGAGTGTCAGCGGGTCGGTGTGATCGATGTGTTCGTGGCTGCACAAAACATAGGCGGCGTTGGTGACCTGCGCCGGCTCCAGCGGCGGCGGAAAGGCTCGCGCAAACTCGGCCCGCAGATCGGTGGAGCGCAGTGCGGCGACATCCGACAGACATGGATCGATGTACACGATCTCGGTCCCGATCTTGAGCGCGTAGCCCATCTGGCCCAGAGCCCAGAGCGCCGCGCAGCCCTTCGGGACCTCGAGCGTGTCCATTTGTTGGATCAGAGCCTGTCCGGAGTAGGTGGTCATGGGTCAACCCGTCCTTGTGCGGAGCGCCGAAGACATGATCGAGAAGGGTATCACGCCCGGATCTCCACACCTCGCCTGACAGGGCCATCGAACCTCCCGCGCGAAGAGACAGGCGAAAACCGGGGTGACGCAAGGGTCGGGCGGTGCCCCGACCCTTGCGTCACCCCGGTTTTCGCCCAACCCCCTCCTGGCCGAGAGGTAGCGAACGGAGTTTTCCAGCGGCGCTTGACTCGATGGACACAGTGGGATTACTTTGTTCCATCCGAGCCGCGTCAGATCAGCCAGCACCCAGGGAGGGCCGGCATGAAGATCCATCTCGTCGACGGAACCTACGAGCTCTTTCGCCATCACTACGGCGCCCCACCCCGGAAGGCGCCCGATGGCCGCGAGGTCGGCGCGACGTTGGGGCTGGTGCGCAGCCTGCTGATGCTCGTCAGCACACCGGGGGTGACGCACGTGGCCTGCGCCTTCGACCACGTCATCGAGTCTTTTCGCAACGACCTGTATGCGGGCTACAAAACCGGCGCGGGCACAGATCCGTTGCTGCTCGCTCAGTTCGCGCTCGCCGAAGAAGCCGTGGCCGCTCTCGGGATCGTGGTCTGGCCGATGATCGAGTTCGAGGCCGACGACGCCCTGGCCAGCGCGGTCAGGCGGTTCAAATCCAACAAGACCGTCGAACAGATCGTGTTGTGTTCGCCGGACAAGGACCTGGCGCAACTGGTGTCCGGCAAACAGGTGGTGTGCTGGGATCGTCGGCGCGAGATCATCCTCGATGAGGCCGGTGTCGTAGAGAAATACGGGGTCCGGCCGGCATCGATACCTGATTGGCTCGGCCTCGTCGGCGATACGGCCGACGGCTTCCCCGGCCTGCCCGGCTGGGGGGCGAAGTCGGCGGCCGCGGTGCTGAGTCGGTTCCCGCATCTCGAGGACATCCCCGTCGATGCCGCGAAGTGGCGGGTGAAGGCGCTGACGGAAGGGCGTGCCACACGCCTGGCCGCGACGCTCGCCGAGCGCCGCGACGAGGCCCTGTTGTTTCGGAAGCTGGCGACGCTGCGACAGGACGTCCCGCTCGGCGAACGGCTGACCGACCTGAAGTGGCAGGGCGCCACGCCACGCCTGCGCGACCTCTGCCATCAGCTGGGCGATGACCGCATCGTCGACCGCATCCAGCGCTGGCGTTGACGCGAAGAGCAGAGAGGCGAACCGCGAAGCCGCGAAGCGCGCACAATGCTCTGCGCGCATCGCATGCTTCGCGGTTTGACGTCAGCGGCAGAGCCGGTTTCGACTACCAGAATCCGGCATGCACGGCGCGCGCCTCTTGATCGAGCTCGGGGCACGGGCCATCGATCGCCACGGAACGCTTCGTGTGCGAGAAGACCTCACGGCAAGGTAGCACCAGGTGGTCGGGCGACGGCCCGACGATCCCGTACAGATCCTCCTCGCTCAGCGCGAAAACCACGCGCCCGATCTGGCTCCAGTGGATGGCTCCCGCACACATCGCGCACGGCTCCGTGCTCGCGTACAGCGTGCACCGAGCGAGTTGCTCGGGGGTGTATTCCTGGCCGGCCGCGCGCACCAGGTTGGTTTCGGCGTGACCGGTGCAATCACGCTCGGTGAGGACCGTGTTTTCGCCCTGCATGAGCACCTGTCCGTGCTCATCGACCAGGATCGCGCCGAACGGGTGGTTCCCCATGCTTCGCGCCTGGACGGCGACCGAGATGGCGAGACGCAGGTAACGAAGATCATCGGCTGTCATTGAGCAGTCTCCCTATGGTTTTTGGACTGTGATCGGTCATCGCGGCCCGCCGGGTTCGTCGATCGGTGGCGCCGGCATCGCCTCATGATCGCACGATTCTCCGAGCGACAAACGGGCGGCTTTGACACGTTCTCGCACCCCTCTCGCATCGGGCGGCTACGCTTTCGACAGGCGCGACACCGACTCGGTGCTCCAGGCTTGCTCCTGACGCGTGGCGACAGGCCCTCGCTGCGCCAACGCGGCGCCGGTCGGGATCCATGAATCCGCTGTTTTGTTGCCTAGTTCAGACAGGAGCGATCTAATCACCACCTGCCTGAAATCCTTAACCCAGGAGATCACTGCCATGCCGAAGACACGGACCAAAGACACGGCCGCGCGAACCTCACCACCCTACTCCGATCGCGTCGCGCTGTTGGCCGATGCCGCGCAACGAGCCGCTCGTTATCTCGCCGACGTGGAAGATCGCGCCGTGTACCCGCAGCCCGAGGCGCTGGCGGGAATGGCGGCGTTCGACGAAGACTTGCCTTCAGAGCCGGTGGACGCGGCCGAGACCTTGGCTCTGCTCGATCGCGCCGGATCGCCGGCGACCGTGGCATCGGCGGGGGGCCGTTACTTCGGCTTCGTCATCGGCGGCGCCCTGCCCGCAACGCTTGCCGCCAGCTGGCTGGCCGGCGCATGGGATCAGAACGCCGGGCTTGCCATCGCGTCGCCGGTTGCCACCCGGCTCGAGTCGGTCGCGCTGCGCTGGCTGGTGGACGTGCTCGGTCTGCCGGCCGGGTCCGGGGCCGGGTTCGTCACCGGCGGGACGATGGCCAACTTCGGCGGCCTGGCGGGTGCGCGACACGCCGTGCTGAAGCAGGTGGGCTGGGATGTGGCGGGCCAGGGCCTCTTTGGCGCGCCGCCGATCACGGTGGTCGTGGGCGACGAGGTCCACGTCAGCCTGCTCAAGGCCCTCAACCTGCTCGGGCTGGGCCGCGATCGGGTCGTGCGTGTGCCCGTCGACGGACAGGGGCGCATGCGCGCCGCAGAGTTCCCTAAACTCGGCGGCCCGGCGATCGTGTGCGTGCAGGCCGGGAACGTGAACACCGGCGCGTTCGATCCGATCGGCGACCTGTGCGATCTGGCGCATGCCGCCGGCGCCTGGGTGCACGTGGACGGCGCCTTTGGGCTTTGGGCGGCCGCAGCGCCGCAGCGCGCGCACCTCGCGGCCGGTATCGACCGGGCCGACTCCTGGGCTACGGACGCTCACAAGTGGCTCAACGTGCCGTACGACAGCGGTCTGGTGTTCTGCCGCCGCCCCGCTGATCTGCGCGCGGCCCTGGCGCACAGTCATGCCGCGTACCTCTTTGAGCGCGAAGATCGCGAGCCGATGGAGTTCACGCCCGAACTTTCGCGCCGGGCGCGCGGCGTCGAGATCTGGGCGGCGTTGCGCACGCTGGGTCGCTCGGGGCTGGCGGACCTGATCGAGCGCGGCTGCCGGCAGGCGGCGCGATTCGCCGAGGGGCTCCGGGCTGCGGGCCACACCGTGCTCAACACGGTCGAACTCAATCAGGTGCTCGTGTCGTTCGGCGATGCGGAGCGAACGCAACGCGTCATCGCCGCCGTCCAACACGACGGCACGTGCTGGGTCGGCGGCACGGTCTGGCAGGGTCACGCCGCCATGCGTATCAGCGTCTCGTCCTGGGCCACGACCGACGACGACGTCGAGCGCAGTCTGGCGGCGATCATCCGCGTGGCTGCCGAGGAATGATGCCGCGCGTCGGATCGTCTCGGTTGTGATCGGCGCCAAGCACACCGGCAAGACGACGCGCTGAGCGCGGTCGTGGTCTTCGAAGCGCAAGAAGTCTCACGGATCTCGACCTGAAGGTCAATGAACCCGCGACCCGGCCAGCATATGGCGGCGTTGAAGGACGCCACCGCCCTGGGGCGTCTCGTGTCGGGTCGTGGTCGACGCGCCTATAATCGGCTCAACGTCAACAGGCCCACATCCATCCCTACACACATGAACCCTGTCATCCTGGTACACGGCGGAGCCGGCAACGATTTCGACGACCGCATCCCGGAGTTTCGCGCCGGCGTCGAGCGCGCGGTCGAGGCCGGCTGGGCGTTCTTGGAGCCCGGCGGCTCGGCGCTGGACGCGGTCGAAGCGGCCGTTCGCGTCCTCGAAGACGACGCCACTTTCGACGCCGGCCACGGGTCGTTCTTGAACGCCAACGGCGACGTCGAGATGGACGCCATGGTGATGGAAGGCGCGGGGCTGGGCTACGGCGCGGTCGCGGGGCTGCAGCGCGTCTCCAACCCGGTCAGCGTCGCGCGCCTGGTGATGGAACGCACGCCGCATTCGATCTTCGTCGGTGCCGGCGCCGAGCAGTTCGCGCGTGAGATGGGCGTGCCTGTTTGCCCGATGGAGCAGCTCGTCGCGGGCAGCAGCACGCATCTCCTGCACCCGGAGGATCGAGTCTTCCGGCCGGACCGCCCCGGCGACACGGTCGGCGCGGTCGCGCTGGACGCCAACGGCCTGCTGGCTGTGGCGGTGTCGACTGGCGGAACGGCGGGCAAGATGCCGGGCCGGGTCGGCGACAGCCCGATCATCGGCTGCGGCGGTTACGCCGACAACTTCCTGGGCGCAGCCGCCGCCACCGGCCACGGCGAGCCGCTGATGAAGGTTTTGTTCACCAAAACCGCCTGCGACCTGATGAGCCGGGGCCAGAGCCCGCAACAGGCGGCTGAGGAAGTGCTCCGCGTGCTTGAACGACGAACCGGTCGCAGCCAGGGCGGCATCATCCTGATCAACCCGGCCGGCGAGGTCGGAGGCGCCTACAACACCCACCACATGGTGCACGCCTGCCGAAGCGGCAAAGTGAACTGGGTCCGAGATTGAGGCACCTACGCGGATGGCGCTGACGGGTCGAGCTTCACACAAAAAGAAACGGCGCGGGTCGAGCCCGCGCCGTTTCTTCGTTTTCTCGAAAAAGTCGATCAGCGTCGCGGGCGCATGAGCGCCGCAGCGCCCACGAGCACGGCCAGCGCCGCAATGCCGCCCGCCGCCACGGCCACGGTCTTGGGCTCCATGCCCGGCATGACGACCTTGCCGTCGCCGTAATCGGCGAAGAGTTGTCCCCACTTGGTTTGAAGCGCGGACTCGACCCGCGGGCGCCCCACAAACGGGTACCAGTACACGTTGTGATAGAAGTTGCTGGCGAAGAACGACCACGGCACGATCGGCGAGCGCAGCAACGGCTTCTCCAGCGGCTTGAGCGCGCCGTGATAAATCATCTTCTGGCCCTTGCTGGCGAAGGTGTCGGTCTGCTCGAAGTTCCAGGCCGGCTCCCCGTCGATGTCGTAGCCCACGATCTCGATCTCGCGCGGGTCACCGACGCCCAGCCCCATTTCGTGTGCCTTGCGAATAAACCGGATCGACATCGGGTCAAAGCCCTGGAGCTTGGCCGAGACCGCGTCGATGGCCACCTGGTCGGCCGAGGCCAACAGGATGTCCTTCTCGTGCCAGCGCATGGCGCGCGGACCGGGGCCGTCGCCGGCGAAGGTGCCGTCCATCACGGCGAACAACCCGGGGTGAATGTCTTGCTGGATCATCAACAGGTCGACCAGGGTGTCGTGGATGACCGAGTGCGTCCAGTGGCGGTTGCGATGAAGCAATCCGCCGAAGGCGTTCTTCATCGCGCCGGTGATGGTCGTGAAGACGTGGGTCTTGACCGTCGGCAGGTGGACGATGTTCTTGCCGACCAGCGCCCGCGGGATGAAGACCCCGTCTGGGTAGACCTTGTCGAGAACCAGGAACGGCCGCTTCGGCTTATACTCGAACCACTCGAAATCCTCCTCGTAGAGGTAGATGCACGGGATGCCGAGTTGATCGGTGACGAAGCGGTGCTTGTTGTTGAACTCGCCGTCTTTGGCGTTGACCACCACCGTATCGTTGTGTACACCCACCAGGTCGTCGTAGCCGGCCGCGCGCAACCCGCGGGCCACGCCCTCGATCTGCCACGGGGCCGACGAGCAGGCCGGGTACCACGTCTGCCAGGAGATGTTGATCTTGAGCGCCGTGGTGTTGCCCTGCGGCAGCGCCTGACGCACGCCCGCCAGTTCCATCACACGGGCGTAGTCCTCGAGCACGGTGCCGGGTTGGGTTTTGACAACGGCGACTTTGCCTTTGCCGGGAAAGTTCGTCATACGGGTGACCTCTTTTCGATTAGCGGGGCAACGGCTCGATCGGTTCGCAGGAGGATCTCGGGGCTGGCTGAGCCGCCGTCATGGCGGCCGGGCTCCACCCGGGAGCAGCGCATCGGTCGGATTGGCCTCATCGGCCAAGCCGTTTCATCGCCCAGCCATTATATCGAAAAGGCTGTTTGGGGTCCGCCGGCCGGCTCCGCGCAGCAGGGCAATCGCACCAAAATTGGCTTCGACGCTTTCTTGCCGCGGATTGCGCGGATTTCGCAGATGGGGAGCGCGTTTCCACAATCCGCGCAGAGACCCACCCAGGCCGTATCCTGGCCGATCCGGTTTGCCCCGACGTTCGCGCCACCCCGTTTTCGCCTGTCGCTTCCCGAAAGGATCGAGCGATGTGCCTGGATCACTCCGAAGGAATACTGACGTCAGGAACGCAAGATCCATTGGATTCGGCGTTAACCCGATGGGATAATCCAGCGACCTGTTCCGCCGATCCACATAGCGAACATCTGCCCCGGTCCCGTGAACTGAGCCGACAGTCATTTGGGCTGAGCGTCATGTCATATTCGTTCCCGTCGTCCGTCTTTCATCACATCGCCCGCATCGCACAAGCTCAACCCGAACAAGTCGCCGTCGTAGACGGGCCGACGACGCTGACCTACGCCGCTCTGGTTGATGATGCTCAAAGGCTTTCTGTCCGATTGATCGCAGCGGGCGCCGGCCCGGAACAGCGGGTCGGCATCGGCGTCGCACGATCGGCTGCAGCCGTGATCGCCATCCTGGCCGCGGACTGCGCCGGTTGTGCCTTCGTGCCCCTCGATCTCGAAGCCCCGGCGCAACGGCTCGCGTACCAGCTCGACGATTCGGCCGTGTCGATCGTCATCGCCGCTGAGGGCGCGCGGACACGGCTGGGCGACTTTACGGGCACGGTGGTGCCGGTCGTCGTGCCGGGGGCGCTCGCGACCGCGTCGGTGTTCGCACCCGACCGACATCCGCGCAGCCTTGCCTACGTCCTTTACACCTCCGGCTCGACAGGCCGACCCAAGGGCGTTCTGATCGAATGTCGGGACTTCGCCCAACACTGCCGCGACATCGCCAGTCATCACGGCTACGGCCCCGAAGACCGTGTCCTCCAGTTCGCGGCGTTGGCGTTCGACGCCGCCCTCGAACAGATCTTCGCGCCGCTGGTCGCGGGCGCCACGGTTGTGCTGCGCGACGACGACGTCTGGGCACCGACGGCATTTCACGCCCGGCTGCGCCAGCACGCGATCACGGTCGTGGACCTGCCGCCGGCGTATCTCCATCAGCTCGTACAGAGTTGGGCCGCGACGCCCGACACGCGGCCCGGTGCGCCGCTGCGGCTCGTCATCGTCGGCGGAGAACGTCTGCAGCCTGAGACGGTCCGGCTCTGGCAACAGGCCGGGCTCGGCGCCGTTCGCCTGGTCAACGCCTACGGCCCGACTGAGGCCACCATCACGGCCATCGCGGGTGAAGTCACCGACGCGGTCTCCGACACGATCCCGATCGGCGGACCGCTGCCCGGCCGAGCGGCTTATCTGCTCGATGCGCGGGGCGCGCCGGTGCCGGATGGAGTCGTGGGCGAGCTCTACCTGGGCGGCCTCGGTATCGCACGCGGCTATCATGGCCGGCCGGATCTCACGGCCGAACGCTTCCTGCCCGATCCCTTTGCGACGGACACGCCGGGCGCCCGCATGTATCGCACCGGCGACCTGGCGCGGCGCCGACCCGACGGCGCCATCGAGTTCCTGGGCCGACGCGACCGCCAGGTCAAGCTGCGCGGGCAACGGATCGAGCTCGACGAGATCGAAGCCGTGCTCGCCAGCCAACCCGGTGTCGCCGAGTGCTCGGTCAGCCTGCACACCGACGCCGCGGCCGGGCAACGACTGGTCGGATACGTGGTCAACGCGGGACACGCGCCCTCGATGGCGGCGTTGCGCCGGAGCCTCGCCGAAGCGCTTCCGCCGTACATGATACCCAGCGCCCTGATCGAGCTCGCTGCCCTGCCGCGCTCCAGCTCCGGCAAGGTCGACCCCACGCGACTGCCGGAGCCGGACTTCGACGACGAGGCCCGCCCCTACGTCGCGCCCCGCAATGCGATCGAGGCGCGCCTGGCCGCGCTCTGGCGCGATCTCCTGGGGTTGACGCGGGTCGGCGTGACCGACAGCTTTTTCGAGCTCGGCGGCCACTCGCTCCTCGCCGTCGAACTCGTCACGCGGATCGAGCACGGCTTCGGGGTCGCGCTGGCGCCAAGCCGCCTGTGGGCTGCGCCGACCATCGCCCGGTTGGCGGACCAGATCACGCCAGACGTCGATCGCGCCGCACAGCCGTCGACGCTGCTGCCGCGCGCCGGGCATCGGGTCGCCTCTTTCGGCCAGGAGCGTCTGTGGCTCCTCGACCGCTGGCAGCCCGAGACCGCGCTGTACAACCTGCCGCTGCTGTTCAGGGTTGGGCGGATGCCCGCGCGTGAGCCGTTGCGCCGGGCGTTGTGCGATCTCGTGGAGCGGCACATCGCCCTGCGCACGGCCTTTCGCGCCGATGCCGAGCGGCCCGAACCGACAGGCGAAGCGGCCGTCGACGTCGACTTCACGGTGCACGATCTGCGCGCGCTGCCGCAGACCGCGCGCCCGGAGGCCGCGCGCGACCTGTGGCGGCGCCTCGCGCACCGCCCGTTCGACCTTGCGCGCGGCCCGCTGGTTCGGATCGACCTGGCGCAGATCGACGACGACGCCGGCGAACTCCTGCTCAATGTCCACCACATCGCCTTCGACGGCTGGTCGTTGGGCCTGTTCCTGGCAGAACTCGCGGAACGCTACGCCGCGCATCTGGGAGGGACCGCGGCGCAGGTGCCGGAGCCGGAAGTCACGTACACGGACTACGCGAGCTGGGAACGCGAGCAGGCTTCGTCGACGACCTGGGCGGAGCATCGCGCGTTCTGGAAACGCTACCTGAACGGCGTGCCGCAATTGCTCGAGCTCCCCACCGACCGACCGCGCCCGGCGCGTCAGACGTTTCGCGGTTCGCGGCGAAGCCTGCGCCTGCCGCGTGCACTCATCACGCACCTGGAACGGCTGACGACGACCGAACGCACCACGACATTCGCCGGGCTGCTGGCTGCCTTCCAGATCCTGATCGGGCGAGCCACGGGCCAGACCGATTTCGTGGTCGGCATCCCGGTCTCCAATCGCCAGCATCCGGCGACCCGCGACCTGATCGGCTTCTTCGTCAACACCCTGCCCTGGCGCGCCGACCTGACCGGTGCACCGACCTTCAGGGAGATCGTGGCCCGGGTCCACCACGCCGCCACCCAGATCCTGGCGCACCAGGAACTGCCGCTTGAATCCATCCTGGAGACGATCGGGCTGGAGCGCGGCACGGGCCGCAACCCGCTGATCCAGGCGCTCTTCGTGCTGCAAGATGCGCCGACGTCGATCGCGCAGCCCGACGGCCTGAGCCTCGACTTCATCGAGGAGCTGGACACGGGCTGCGCCAAGTTCGATCTGACGTTCACGCTCGAGGCCCTCGCCACCGATCCCCACGTCGTCGTCGAGTACAACACCGATCTCTTCGTCGCGCCGACGATCGATCGCTGGCTCGCTCGTTTCGCGGCCGTGCTCGCCGGCGCGCTGCAGGCGCCGGATGAGCCGATCGAGTCGCTCGACACCCTGACCGACGACGATCGCGCGGTGCTCGACCACACCTGGCAGGGCCCGGACCTGGCGTTCGAACCGCACGCCACCCTCTCGGGCCTCTTCGAGGCGCAGGCGGAACGCACGCCGGACGCCGTCGCGTTGCGTTTCGATCACCAGGCACTCACCTACGCGGATCTGCTCGAACGGGTCGACCGGATCGCGCGGCGGCTGTGCGCGCACGGCGCCGGGCCGGGGTCGCTCGTCGGCGTGTGCCTGCCGCGCGACGTCGATCTCGTCGCGAGCCTGCTGGCCGTGCTCAAGACCGGCGCCGCCTACGTGCCGCTCGATCCCGCGTATCCGGCCGAGCGCCTGGCCTTCATGCTCCACGATTCGGGCTGCAGCCTGGCCCTCAGCACGGCGGCGTTGCGCGGCCGTCTGCCGCACGCGGATCTGCGGGTCCTGACGTTGGACGACGCCGATGACTGCGAGCCGGCGGCCACCCTCCCCGCAATCGATCCGACCGGGCTGGCCTACGTCATCTACACCTCGGGCTCGACCGGACGGCCGAAGGGCGTGATGCTGACGCAGCGCAACGCCGTGGCCTTTCTGGCCTGGGCGACGACGTGTTTCTCGCCCGCCGATCTGGGCGGTGTGCTGGCGGCGACGTCGATCTGCTTTGACCTTTCGATCTTCGAGATCTTTCTTCCGCTGGCCGTCGGCGGCACCGTGGTGCTGGTCGAGAACGCCCTGCACCTGCCGACCTGTCCACAACACGACGCCGTGACGCTGGTCAACACCGTGCCCTCGGCCATGACCGAACTGATCGCCATGGGCGGCGTGCCGGCCGGCGTGCGCGTCGTCAACCTCGCCGGTGAGCCGCTCAAGCGTGACCTGGCCCAGCGCGTGTATGCGTTGCCGCACGTGCAGCGGGTCTACAACCTCTACGGGCCGTCGGAGGACACGACGTACTCGACGTTCGTGTGCGTGCCGCGCACCGAAATCGGCGAACCCACCATCGGGCGACCGATCGCCAACACGCAGGCCTACATCCTCGACTCGGATCTGCGGCGCGTGCCGCCCGGCTCGGTCGGCGAGTTGTATCTTGCCGGCGACGGCGTCGCTCGCGGCTACTGGCGCCGCCCGGACCTGACGGCCGAACGCTTTCTGCCGAACCCCTTCGACGCCCGCGGCGGACGCATGTACAGGACCGGCGATCGCGCCCGGCATCGCTGGGATGGCGAGATCGAGTTCCTGGGTCGACGCGATCACCAGGTCAAGCTGCGCGGTTTCCGCATCGAGTTGAGCGAAGTCGAGGCGACTCTTCACCGTCACCCCGCCGTGGCCAACGCCGTCGTCGTCGTGCACGACGACTTCGCCGGCGGGCCGGCGCTGGTCGCGTATGTCGAACGCGATGCCGCGCACGCCGGCGTCGACGGGCTGCGGCCCTTCCTGCGCGAGCATCTGCCCGAGTACATGGTGCCGACGCTGTGGGTCGACCTGGAGCGCCTGCCGCTGACCCCGAACGGCAAGGTGGATCGCGCCCGACTACCCGCGCCCGACGGTGGACGGCGCACGAGCGTCGGCCCGCGCGCCCCGGCGACGCCGATCGAACAGGTTGTGGCGGACCTGTATGCCGAGGTCCTGGGCCTGCCCACAATCGGCGCCGACGACGACTTCTTCGACCAGGGTGGGCAATCACTGCTCGCCACGCAGGTCGCCACGCGCCTGGAGCGGCTGTTCCGGATCAAGGTGCCGCTGCGGGTGGTGTTCGAGGCCTCGACACCGGCGCGCCTGGCGCAACACGTGACCGTTCTCGAGACCGTGGCCGGTCAGAGTGAGCGCCTGGCGCAGCTGCATCTCAAACTCAAGGCCATGACGCCCGAGGCACGCCAGGCCCTGTTGGCCCGGAGCGCAGCCGCACCATGACACCCGACACACCGATCACGCCCGAGGGCCTGTCGGCCGAGGAGCTCGCGCTTCTGGCCGAGTGGTCGGACGCGCAGGCGAGCGAAGCCGGCGATCGGATCCAGGCCGGGCCGGCAGGCGCTGACGCGCCGCTCTCCTACGCCCAGGAACGGGTCTGGTTCCTCGAACGCCTGCACACCGTCGGCCCCACCTACCACCTGCCCTGCGCGTATCGGCTGCGCGGCGCGTTGAATGCGGATGCGTTGGCGCGTAGCCTCGCCGCCGTGGTCGCGCGACACGCGGCGCTGCGCAGCGTGGTTGTGCTCAACGGCCAGGAACCCGAGCAGCACGTCGTGCCCGAGGCGACGCCGGACTGGGCCGTGATCGATCTGACCGCGCTGGCCGTCGAGCCCCGCGAGGTCGAGCTGACCCGCCGGCTGCGGCTGTCGGCCGACCGACCGTTTGACCTCGCCACCGGACCGCTCCTGCGCGCCGAACTGTTCAGGCTCGCGGACGACGAGCACGTGTTGCTCGTGACCCTGCACCACCTCGTGGCCGACGAGTGGTCGCTGGCGGTGTTGTGGCGCGATCTCGCCGAGCACTACGCCGCGTCCGGTCGCGGCCGATCGGTGGACCTGAAGCCACTACCTGTTCAGTACGGCGATTACGCGCGCTGGCAACGCACGCGGCTGGCGAGCGGCGCGCTGGACGGGCAGCTCGAGCATTGGCGCAAAACGCTGGCGGGGCGCCTCCCCGTGCTCGATCTACCGGCCGATCGATCGCGCCCGCCCGAGATGACGTATCGCGGCGGCCAGGTCCGGGCCGAGGTCGAGACCACGTTGTTTGCGGCGCTCAAGGCGCTCGGACGTGGGCTCGGCGCGACGCCGTTCGTCGTCATGCTGTCGGCCCTCTTCGTCCTGCTCCATCGCCTGACCGGCCAGACCGACCTCACCATCGGCTTCCCCACGGCCGGGCGTGTGCAGCCCGAGCTCGAGGACCTGATCGGCTACTTCGCCAACACCCTGGTCGTGCGCGCGCGTGTGGACCCCGCCATGTCGTTCGCGGCCCTGATTGCGCAGGTGCGCGAAGCCGTGCTCGAGGCGCTCGCGCATCAAGAGGTGCCGTTCGAGCGCCTGGTCGAGGTCGTGCGACCGGAACGGGACCCGAGCCGTAACCCGCTCTTTCAGGTGATGCTCGCCTATCAGAACGTGCCCAACGCGAGGCCGACGCTCGAAGGTCTGCGCGTCGAACCGCTCACCATCGATCACGACACGGCCAAGTTCGACCTGTTACTGACCCTGAACGACGTCGATGAAGCCGCCACCGGCTGGCTCGAGTACAACAGCGCGTTGTTCGACATCGACACCGCCGAGCGGATGGTGGAGCGCTTTCTGACTCTGCTCCGCAACGCCGTGGCGCGACCGGACGTCGACATCGCGGATCTCGAGATCCTAACGCCTGCCCGGCGCACCCAGATCGTGGATGAGTGGAATGCGACAGCCGTCAACTGGCCAGAACCCGACGCGACCCTGATCGACCTGCTCGAGGCGCAGGCCGACCGCACGCCGAATGCGCCGGCGATCGGCTTCGAAGGCGCCTGGCTCACATATGCCGAGTTGCACAACCGCGCCGCGCAACTGGCCCGGCATCTGCAGGATCTGGGCGTCGGCCCCGACGTGCGCGTCGGCATCTGCGCCGAGCGATCGATCGAGCTCGTGGTGGCGCTGCTGGCCGTGCTCAAGGCGGGCGGCGCCTACGTGCCGCTGGACCCGGGCTACCCGCCCGAACGCCTGGCGTACATGATCGCCGATGCGCGCGTCCCCGTGCTGCTCACCCAGGCCCGCCTCGCGCTGGACCTGCCGCAGACCGACGCGCGCCTTTTCAAGCTCGACGCCGACTGGCCGGACCTTGCGGCGCTCGACCAGACGGCGCCGCCGCGGGCCATCGCGCCTCGGCACCTCGCCTACATGATCTACACCTCCGGGTCCACCGGCCGTCCCAAGGGCGCCATGAACCAGCACGACGGCATCGTCAACCGCCTGCGCTGGATGCAGGCCGAGTACGCGCTCACCACCGATGACTGCGTCCTGCAGAAGACGCCGTTCAGTTTCGACGTCTCGGTCTGGGAGTTCTTCTGGCCGCTTATGGTCGGAGCGCGGCTCGTCCTGGCGCGCCCCGACGGGCACAAAGACCCCGCGTACCTGATCGACACCATCGCGCGCGAGCGGGTCACCACCCTGCACTTCGTGCCCTCGATGCTGCAACACTTCGTGGAGGGCAGCGGGCTCGACCGGTGCGCGGCGTTGCGGCGCGTGATCTGCAGCGGCGAGGCCCTGCCTTTTGACCTGCAGCAACGCTTCTTCGCGCGGCTGCCGGCGGGCGTCGAGCTGCACAACCTGTACGGCCCGACCGAGGCCGCCGTCGACGTCTCGGCCTGGGCGTGCACGAACGACGGCACGCGCACCAGCGTGCCGATCGGCCGCCCGATCGCCAACACGCGCCTGTACGTGCTCGACGCGCGCCTGCGCCCTGTGCCGATCGGCGTGGCCGGCGAGCTCTACATCGCCGGCGTCCAGGTCGGCCGCGGCTACCTGGGTCGGCCCGATCTGACCGCCGAGCGGTACCTGCCGGATCCGTACGCGCCGGCGACGCCCGGCGCGCGGATGTACCGGACGGGCGATCTGGCCCGCCATCTCGCGGACGGCGCGATCGAGTACCTGGGTCGCGTCGATCATCAGATCAAGCTGCGCGGATTCCGCATCGAACTGGGCGAGATCGAAGCCGCGCTGGTGCAACACCCGGCCGTGCGCGAAGCGGTCGTAATCGCACGACGCGAAGCCAACGGCGAACCGCAGCTGGTGGCCTACGTCGTGCCCGCTGCTCGCGCGACGACGCCAACAGGCGATCTGCGCCGCCACCTGGCCGAGCGTTTGCCCGAGCACATGCTGCCGGGCGCGTTCGTGGAGCTGCCGGCGCTGCCGCTCAACCCAAGCGGCAAGGTCGATCGCGCGGCGTTGCCGGCGCCGGTGCGTGAGCGCACCGACGTAGCGACGCTCGTGTCGCCGCGCTCGCGCCTGGAGTTGACGATCGCGGCCGTCTGGCGCGAGGCCCTGGCACTCGAAACGCTCAGCATCCACGACAACTTCTTCGAGCTCGGCGGCCACTCGCTGCTGCTGCTTCGCGTCCACGCCCGTTTGCGCGAGGCGCTCGGCCGGGATCTGGCGCTGATGGATCTGTTCCGCTACCCGACCATCGCGGCGCTGGCCCAACACCTCGATACACCCGCCGACCGCCCGATCGCCCATGACCCGAACGTCTCGGCTCAGGAGCGCGCCCGTCTGCGCCGAGAAGCCCAACAGACCCGGCGACGGACGCCGGCCCAACCCCACAAGGATCCGCACGCATGACGTCGAACTCCAGCCCTGCGGGCGCCGTCGCCATCATCGGTGTCGCCTGCCGCCTGCCCGGCGCCGCGAACCCGGGCGCCTTTTGGCGCAACCTGTGCGCGGGCACCGAAGCGATCACGACTTTCTCGGACGAAGCGCTGTTGGCCGCCGGCGTCGATCCGGCGACGCTGGCGGATCCCGCGTACGTGAAGTCCGGCACCGTGCTCGAGGACTGCGACAGGTTCGACGCGGCCTTCTTCGGGTATGCGCCGCGCGAAGCCGAGATCCTCGACCCGCAGCAGCGCCTGTTCCTTGAATGCGCGTGGGAGGCGCTCGAGTCCGCCGGCGTCGACCCGGCGCGACCAGCCGGGCCGATCGGCGTCTTCGCCGGGTCAGGGCTTAGCCAGTACCTGCTCTACCATCTGCTGCCCCGGCCCGAGCTCATGCGCGCGCAGGGCGAGTTCCAGGTCTTCAACGCCAACGACAAAGACTTCCTGGCGACGCGGACCTCGTATGACCTCGACCTGCGCGGCCCCAGCCTGTCGATCAACACGGCCTGCTCGACGTCGCTTGTGGCGATCCACGTCGGGTGTCAAAGTCTGCTCAACTTCGAGTGCGACCTCGCGCTCGCCGGCGGCGTATCGCTCTCGAACTTCGGCCCGGCCGGCTACCGGCACGTGCCCGGCAGCATCCTCGCGCCCGACGGCCGTTGTCGGCCGTTCGACGCGGAGGCGCACGGCACAGTGGCGAGCAACGGCGCGGGCGTGGTCGCGCTCAAGCGACTCGCGGATGCGCTCGACGCGGGCGATCCGATCGTGGCCGTCATCCGCGGCACGGCCATCAACAACGACGGCGCCGCCAAGGTCGGCTTCACGGCGCCGAGCGTCTCCGGGCAGAGCGCCGTCATCGCTCAGGCGCTGGCCAACGCCGACGTGCCGGCCGAAACAATCACGTACGTCGAGGCGCACGGCACGGGCACCGAACTGGGCGACCCGATCGAGATCACGGCGCTGGCCGAAGCGCTCGGCGGGCGGTCCGCAGACGCGCCGGCCTGCGCGATCGGCTCGGTCAAGTCGAACCTGGGGCACCTCGACGCGGCCGCCGGCGTCATCGGCCTGATCAAGACCGCGCTGATGCTGCAGCACGGCGAGCTTGTGCCGAGCCTGAACTTCGAGACGCCCAACCCGCGTCTCGATCTGGCCGCCGGTCCGTTCGTCGTCAACACAGCGCATCGGCCCTGGCCGGGCGGAACCGAACCGCGCCGGGCCGGGGTCAGTTCGTTCGGCATCGGCGGCACCAACGCGCACGCCATCCTCGAAGAGGCGCCGGCGCGCGCCGAGCCAGGGCCGACGCGGGCGCGCCAGCTGCTCGTCTGGTCCGCAAAGAGCCAGGCCGCTCTCACGACCGCGACCGGGCGCCTGGCCGACCATCTCGCGACGGGCGCGGACGTCGCCGACACGGCCTACACCCTGGCTCTGGGTCGCCACGCCTTCGAGCTGCGACGCTTCGCGGTCTGCGCCGGCGCATCCGAGGGTGAGAAGATCCTGCGCG
>WBZS01001392.1_pt1 | contig 19494 bp, 16 predicted proteins | sample 5204201 | NCBI WGS metagenome assembly WBZS01 (sample SAMN12344357, study PRJNA552823) | activated sludge metagenome | biome: Activated sludge suspended growth; feature: Nitrification reactor; material: Wastewater; isolation source: activated sludge from nitrification reactor of wastewater...
AGAAGGGCACCATCGATGCCGCAGAGTGGGTCGGCCCCTATGACGATCTGAAGCTCGGCTTCAACAAGGTGGCCAAGTACTACTACTACCCCGGCTGGTGGGAAGGCGGGCCGCAGCTCACCGCCTACGTCAACATCAAGCAGTGGAACGCGCTGCCGGGGGAATACCAGACGATTCTCGAAGATGCCTGCATGGTCGGCCACATCGACATGCAGACCCGCTACGACGCCAAGAACCCGAAGGCGCTCAAGGAACTGATCGGCAGCGGCACCGTATTGAAACCGTTTCCCGCCGAAGTGATGGCCGCCTGCTACAAGGCCGCGCTGGAACTCTACGACGAGACCGCGGCGAAGAATCCGCGTTTCAGGAAAGTCTACGATGCCTGGCGCCGCTTTCGCGAAGAGCAGCTGGAATGGTTCGCGGTGGCCGAAAACCGCTACGACAATTTCATGCAGGCCACCCGCAGCGTCGGCCGCAAAAAGTAGCCGGCAACGCCGGCTCGGTCAGCGCAGCGCCGAGGCCAGGATGGACGAGTAGGCGGCGCTGAACTTCTCGCAGCGCACGATCCACTCGCGCGTGCTCTTGGGCATCGGCGTGCGCGCCCGGGTGATGAAACTCACCAGGTCGCGACCCTGGCGAATCAGCGCCACCGCGTCGTCGTAGCCCTGCAGCTGCTGCGGTGTCCAGGCCGGCGAGCGCGCCGGCACGAGGGCCATCAACTCCTCCGCCGCAACCACGAAGTTCGACCAGACATCGAATATCGCGCCGTCCGTGCGCAGGGTCTCGCACTTGGCTTTGGCGCGGTCGGCGAACGCAAGTGCCGGCGCGTCGATGCCACGGAAAATCGGCAAGGGATCGAAATTGCGGATCAGCGTGTCGACGATGCGGTCCACGTCGCGCATGGTCAGCGCGATCTTCACGTAGCGGCTCTCGTAGAACGCTTCGAGCGGCACGCTGAAGGCCTTGAACGGTTCGCCCCACAACTCGTCGATGCCTTCCTCGCCGCTGTGGTGCAGCACCAGCCGGCCCAGCGCCAGCGCCTCCTGCAGGTGGCGGCCGCATTCGCGCATCAGCGTGTTGTCGTGGGCGATCTCGACGCCGAGTGCCTGCAGCTCGACCAGTTTGGTCAGGATGTCGGTCGCCCGGTTGAACAGCGCGCCGGCCAGCATCGCGCCCTTGACGCGGCGGTGCGCGGCATCGGTCTCGGCTTCGTAGGCGCGGCGGGCTTCGGCGAGACGATAGCCGGGCACGTTGAGGCCGTGTTCGACATGGTTGAACAGCCGGCGCGTCAGCGCGTCGATCAGGCGCTTCTTGGCCGTCAGCGAGTCGGCGGGAACCTCGTAAATCTTGATCCAGTAGCCGTAATAGTAGCCGCGCAACACGCCATCGATTTCGCTGCGGGTACCGAGCGCAATTTCCGTTTCCATGCCGAGGGTCGATTCCGAAGACGGGCCGGGACCGGCATTCTACCCAAACTCCGCGAAAAATTGTGCGCCGCAACAACCTATGCCGGATCATTGCCCGGAGAACCGCACCAGCCGGGCATCTGCAGCCACCGGTGCCCGCAGATCGCCATCTGGTGCGGCTTTCGGGCCATGCGCGGTTCGACGGCCTCATGCTGCACGGCGCGCCAGATGCGCACCGTGCGGCGCCCCCGGGCGCGATCGCCAGTCGTCGGTCGTTGGTTGGCGGTGAGTCTTAGAGGCGCGAGGTTGATGCGCTCGCATTCGGTGGGTTACGCTGCGTTAGCCAGCTCTAAGTTCCGTTGCGCTTCGGCGGCCGGCTAACCAGCGCGTTGGAGAACACCCAATGAATTCACTCAAGTCAGTTTCGCCGGAATTTGCGGAGATGATTGCTACTGCTCTGTGTGATAGCGGGCATGCGGAGATCGTATCCGAACTGGAGCGGAGATCGATTCAACGATGGATGTACGATGATTCGCTCTCGTCTGGGTACATTTGTTTCGTTGCTTCACGGCCCATTCCGAACTTGCTTCGACCTGTTGCGCCGATTGGCACGACGATATTTCTCTTACCTGAGCGCGGTTTCAGTATTGACCTCGGCCGAGACGGACGGTTACTCGGAATCGAGTTCATCGGCCACTCAGAGACTGTTGAAAAACTGAAAGCTGCAAGCCCGGGAAGGCCCGACTAGCGACGATCTCGCAGGGTGCAAGAAGCGCAGCGCACTGCACCGGCCAATTCCGTCGGGGTCAATACCGATAGCGCCCCGCGCCTCTATCGCCTCACCCCGCCCCCGCCTCACGATTCGCTGCGCGCGTCGCCGGAAAGCGGCTGGAATTCGGCCTCGCGCGAATGCTGCTGGCGCACGGCGGGGTTGTACTTGAGGCAGTTGGGCACGCAGTCGCACTCGAAGGCGATTTTCATCAGCGCGATCCGGCCTTCGTTCTTCAACTGGAAGAGTCGCGGCACCACCTTGTCGCGCAGCGATTCCGGGTCGATGGTATTGACATAGATGAGGGTGCCGCCCTCGAACCCGGCCGGGTTGGAAACGCGCCACTTGATCTGCACCCGCCAGGGCATCGGCACGTCGGCATCGGGCGGTTTGTAGTGCCATTCCTCGTTGCACGGAATGCCCGGCCCCATCGCGGCGTGGCAGGCGTGGACGAGATCCGAGAGGCCGCGCAGTTCCTCGACCGAGTGGTTCCACGGCTGGCTGCGCTCGCTCTTGGAGTAAATCTCGAGCGTCGGGAAGCGGTGGCCGAATCCGGCGTAGGCGATCGCGTGGTCGTTCTCGGCGAACACCAGGTTGCGGTAGGCCGCGTAATTGACCGCCTCCTCGTTGTAGATGTTGGGATTGGCCCGCACCAGTCGGATCTCCATGTCGTTGGAGACGCCGCGCTCGTCGATGGCGACCAGTTGCTTGTGCAGGTGATCGAACGATGCGCCGGCCGCCTTGAGCCAGTTCTGGAACACCGCCACATAGCGCACATAGCGGTTCGACAGGTAGATGTCGCGCAGCGCCTCGATGGTGAAGCGGAAGTACTGGTAGTGCTCCTCCGGCGTCATGGTGCCGGATGAGGCGAGCTGGTTGCCGTTGGTCGCCCCGGCGACGAAATGCTGCCGGCCGATGATCAGTTCATGGCCGCCGCCGAAGAACGCGTTGGCCGCCGCCAGCTTGTCTTCGGCCGAGGTCTTGCGCATCGTCTGCTCGTCGACGCCAGAGAGGCGCATCCGCGACTCGACGATGTCGAGCACATGGCGCCGGCCGCGCTCGCTGGCGAGGTAGGCGCTCTTGCGCGCCTGCAGCGCCGGCGGCAGGACGTACTGATAGTTCTTTTCCCAGTAATCGCAGGAAACGATCTCGAACAGGTTCGGCACGCGGCGGAACGCCCAGTCGGTGTCGCCGACCTCGCCGGCACCCAGCCCCTTGAGCGTCTCCCAGCCGGCGGCGGTTCGCACCAGGCGCGCCTTCTCCGGCGGCGTCTCGTACACCCGGTTGTGGCAGAACGCGCAGTGCGCGCCATCCCTGGCCGGATCGAGCGGCGCACCCGGCTTGTCGTCGTTGCCGAGCGGGCGATGGCCGCGCCCCGGCACCGTCCACACCTCGGTGCCGGTGAACGGATTGATCTGCTTGATCGTGCCATCCCGCATGCGGATCAGGTAGTCCGAGACGGGCATCGTGTCTTGCATCATGGCGCTTGGTCGACTCCGTGTGGCGAAGAGCCGACATCATACAAGCGGCGGCGGATCAGACCAGCATTACCGTATCCGAATAGCGCGCAACGGCGGCATCGGCGGTGAGCAGGCGCATCGGCTCGGCGAGCGCCTGCGCGACCAGGATGCGGTCGAACGGATCATTGTGGTGCCAGGGCAGGCCGGCCAGCGCCTGGGCGTGCGCACCGGTGACGGGCAACTCGACGTAGCCGCTCGCGGCGACCGCGGCGCGAATCTGCGACAGGTCGACATCGATCTTTCCCTGGCTCGCCTTGATCGCCAGTTCCAGATACGAGGCGGTGCTCACCGCGATCTCGTTGCCGTGGTCGAGGATCAGCGGCTTCGCCTTGCCCAAGCGCGCGTCGCCCGCCAGCGCCCAAAGCAGGACATGCGTGTCGAGCAGAATCCTCATGCCTCGATGCCGAACTCGCGCAGTTCCTCGGCCGACAGCGGTGCATCGAAATCGTCGGGCAGGGCGAGCTTGCCCTTGAGCACGCCGACCTTGCGCACTCGAGTTGTCGCGGCCAGCGCGACCAGTCGCGCCACCGGCCGGCCGGCCTTGGCGATCACGACCTCCTCGCCGGCGGCGGCATCCTCGACCAGTCGCGACAGATGGGTTTTCGCCTTGTGGATGTTGACGGTGCTCATGCCGATCTCCTTTGAGACTTAGTTTAACCTAGTCCAGTCGGCGGCACAGCCGATGCTGCGCCGGCGCGCGGTCCGGCCACGCGCCCGACGGATTCTCATGCGGGCCGGCTGGCAGGCTGGAAGCCGCATGAATAGGCGATCTGCGCCATGGGTGCCGTGGGAGCCGCGTGGACTGGACCTTCCAGGGCAGGCCACGCCAGAAGGTCCATCCGGCGCGGCTTTCAGGTCATCGGCTGGCCAGCGCGAGCCGTGCGGCCAGCGCGACGAAGATCAGCGCGGCGAGGCGGTTGAGCAGCGCTTGCGCGCCCGGCGCGCGGGCGAGCCATTTGCCGAGGCGCGCCGCAGCCAGCGCGACGGCGCCGAATACCAGCAGCGTGGCGACGATGAACACGCCGCCGAGCACGAGGAACTGCGGCGCCAGCGCGCCGCGTGCCGGGTCGGCGAACTGCGGCAGGAACGCGAGGAAGAACAACGTCACCTTGGGGTTGCTGACGTTCATCACGATGCCGCGGCGGTAGTACTGTCCTGCCGTCAATGCCGGCGGCGCGTGCGCGGCGCGCGCCGCACCGGCGCGAAACGCCTGCCAGGCCAGCCACAGCAGGTAGATCGCACCGGCGGCTTTGAGCGCGGCGAAGGCCAAGTCCGAGGCCTGGATCAGCGCCGCCAGCCCGAGCGTGACGGCGGCGGTGTGCACCAGCAGGCCGGTGCACAGGCCGAGGGTCACGATCAGTCCGGCGCGCGCGCCGTGCAGCGTGGCCTGGGTCAGCACGAACAGGTTGTCCGGCCCCGGCGCGATGCCCAGCGCGAGCGAGGCGACAAAAAATGCCGCCAGGGTATCGGGCGCCATCATGGCGCGCGCTTGGCCTCGCCGGGCAGCTTGCTTTCTTCGAACACCTTTTCCAGCGCGCGGCGGGCTTCGTCGATCTCGGCTTCGCTGGTGTCGGCAAATTCGCCTGCCGGCGTGCCGATGCCGAACACCCGCCGCAGCGCAGCCGCATCCTCCTCGATCTGCCGCGTCAGCGGATCGCCGCCAGCGGCGCCGGGCGACGAAGCATCGCGTGGCACCACGATCTCGATGCGCTCGGTATCGACTCTCGCATGCTTGTCCAGCCGGGCCGTCACCAGTTGCGGAAAAGCGATCACCAGCCCGACCATCACCAGCTGGATCAGCACGAACGGCACCGCACCCCAGTAGATGTCGGTGGTGCGGATCGAAGCCGGCGCCACGCTGCGCAGATAGAACAGCGCGAAACCGAATGGCGGATGCATGAAGCTGGTCTGCATGTTCACCGCCAGCAGCACGCCGAACCACACCGGGTCGATGCCCAGCTTGGCCGCCACCGGCGCCAGCAGCGGCACGACGATGAAACTCAGCTCGAAAAAATCGAGAAAGAACGCCAGCAGGAACACCAGCAGGTTGACGACCACCAGAAAGCCCAGCACCCCGCCCGGCAGCGAGGTCAGCAAATGCTCGACCCACAGGTCGCCGCTGACCGCGCGGAAGGTCAGGCTGAACACCGTCGAGCCGATCAGGATGAACAGCACGAAGGTGGACAGCTTGGCGGTGCTGTCCATCGCCTGCCGCAGCAGCGCGACGGAGAGCCGTTTGCGCGCCAGCGCCATGATCAGTGCGCCGGTCGCGCCCATTGCGCCGCCCTCGGTCGGCGTCGCCACGCCGAGGAAAATCGTGCCGAGCACCAGAAAGATCAGCGCCAGCGGCGGCAGCAGCGTGGTGGCAACGCGCAGCAGCAGCCTGCCCCCGCGCAGCGTGCGCGCCGCCGCCGGCAGGGCCGGCGCCGCGGCCGGCCGCAGGATGCTCAGCACCAGCACGTAGGCGGCGTAAAGCGCCGTCAGCAGCAGGCCGGGGATCAGCGCGCCGGCATACAGGTCGGCCACCGACTGGCGCAACTGGTCGGCCAGGATGATCAGCACCAGCGAGGGCGGAATGATCTGCGCCAGCGTACCCGAGGCGGCGATCACGCCGGCTGCCAGGCGTTTGTCGTAGCCGTAGCGCATCATGATCGGCAGCGAGATCAGGCCCATCGAAATCACCGAGGCGGCGACCACGCCGGTGGTCGCGGCGAGCAGGGCGCCGACGAAAATCACCGCAAAGGCGAGCCCGCCGCGCAGCCGGCCGAACAGCTGACCGATGGTGTCGAGCAGATCCTCGGCCATGCCCGAGCGTTCGAGGATCAGCCCCATGAAGGTGAAGAACGGAATCGCCAGCAGCGTGTCGTTGGACATGATGCCGAACACCCGCTCGGGCAGCGCCTGCAGCAGCGCCGGTTGCAGCAGGCCCAGTTCGATGCCGACGACAGCGAACAGCAAGCCGTTGGCCGCCAGCGCGAAGGCCACCGGATAACCCAGCAGCAGGAACACCACTAGCGCCGCGAACATGATCGGCGCCATGTTCGCGATCAGGAAGGCGGTCATGCCGGGCCGCGCTGGCGCGCGATCTCCTCGGCCAGTTCCTGCTCGGCCGACTTGCCGCGCTGCCCGGCCAGCGGGTCGGGTGCCCGCCCGCCGAGGAAGGCGATGCGCTTGACCAGTTCCGAGACGCCCTGCAGCGCGAGCAGCGCGAAGCCCAGCGGAATCAGCAGCTTCACCGGCCAGCGCGGCAGCCCGCCGGCATCGGACGACAACTCGTTGCTCGAATACGCATCGATAAAGGCCGGCCACGACAGCTTGATCATCATCAGCGCCAACGGCAGCAGGAAGAACAGCGTGCCGAGGATGTCGATCACGGCCCGCGTGCGCGGCGACAGGTGGTTGCTGATCACGTCGATCCGCACATGCTCGTTTCGCAGCAGGGTGTAGCCGGCGCAAAGCAGGAAGATCGCCGCGAACAGATACCACTGCACCTCGAGGAAGGCGTTCGAACTCAGGTTGAACGCCTTGCGCATCACCGCGTTGGCCGCACTGATCAGCACCGCAATCAGCACCAGCCAGAGCATGCTGCGGCCGACCCGCTGGTTCAGCGCATCGATCGCCCGCGACAGTCTGAGCAACGCATTCATTTTGAGTTCTCCTGCGCCATCCGTCCTTGCGGCAAGCCCGACGCGCGCGGCCGGGGCGGCCAGTGGCGAGGCTGCCCGCTATGATACCCTTGCGTTTCAACGACCTTGCGAGCACGCGGGGCGCGAATTGCGATTCCGCGGATATCCTGGAACATGACCCGATTCTGTCTGGTTCGACACGGCGAGACCGACTGGAACGCGCAGCGGCGCATCCAGGGCAACCTCGACATCCCGCTCAATCCCACCGGCATCGCGCAGGCGCATGCCGCGGCGCGCGGTCTGGGCAGCGCCGGGATCGAGCTGATCTACAGCAGCGATCTGGCGCGTGCGCGGCAGACCGCCGAGGCCATCGCGCAGCATGCCGGGTTGCCGCTGCGCTTGTGCAGCGAGTTGCGCGAACGCTGCTACGGCATCTTCGAAGGGCTCACCTACGACGAAGCGCAGCGCCGCTTTCCCGATGTCTACGCGCGCTTCGAATCGCGCGACACCGCCTTTCAGGTGCCAGAGGGCGAGAGCCTGCAGCAGCTGGCCACCCGGGTCGAGGTCGCGCTGCGGCGCATCGCCGCCGATCACCCCACGCAGACGGTGCTGGTGGTCACCCACGGCGGCGTGCTCGATATCGCCTACCGGCTGGCGACCGGCCGCGCGCTCGATGCGCCGCGCGATTTCGTGATTCCCAACGCCGCCTACAACTGGATCGACTGGGAACCCGGCGGCGCGCAGGGCCGCTTCGTGCTGCGCGCCTGGGGCGAACTGCTGCACCTTGACGAGGCGCTGGATGAATTGCCGGGATGACCGGTAAGGCGGCGGTGTCCGGCACGCGGGACTCGCAGCCCGCGCCTCCAGCCGCGCTTCCACCCGATATCGCCGCGCGACTGCTCGGCGCCGTCGAGGCGATGGTGCGCGAGACCCACCCCGACCGGGACATCGATGTGCGGCTCGACAGCCGCATCGAACGCGACCTCGGGCTCGACAGCCTGGCCCGTGTCGAACTGCTGTTGCGCCTCGGCGATGTCTGCCACACCCGATTCCCGCCCGAGGCGCTGAGCGAGGCGCAGACCCCGCGCGACCTGCTGCGCCTGGTCGGCCGTAACGATGCCGACGACGACGCGGTGCACGGCGCGGCGCCCGCAGTCGGCGCCTCCAGCGTGCCCTTGCCCGACACCGCGCAGACGCTGGTCGAGGTGCTCGAATGGCATGCGGCGCGCCAGCCTGCGCGCCAGCATGTGATCCTGTACGACGAGAAGGACCCCGGCCGGATCGTCAGCTACGCCGCACTGCTGCTGCATGCGCGGCGCATCGCCGCCGGCCTGCTGGCCGAAGGCGTCGAGCCCAGGCAGACGGTCGCGCTGATGCTGCCGACGGGCATCGACTACCTTGCCAGCTTTTTTGGCGTGCTGCTGGCCGGCGCGGTGCCGGTGCCGATATACCCGCCGGCACGGCTGTCGCAGATCGACGAGCATCTGGCGCGCCACGGCCGCATTCTCGCCAACGCCGGCGCGGTGCTGATCATCACGGTGGCCGAGGCGCAGGGTGTCGCTTTGCTGCTGGGCAGCGTGGCGCCGGCGCTGCGCAAATCGATGACCCCGGCCGAACTCGAACGCGAGCCGATGGACATCCTCTATCGCGCCGGTGCCGACGATCTGGCTTTCCTGCAGTACACCTCGGGCAGCACCGGCGATCCGAAAGGCGTCATGCTGAGCCACGCCAACCTGCTCGCCAATGTGCGTGCGCTCGGCCATGTGGTCAAGGCCAGCAGCGAGGATGTGTTCGTCAGCTGGCTGCCGCTGTATCACGACATGGGTCTGATCGGCGCCTGGCTGGGTTCGCTTTACCACGCGATGCCGCTGGTGCTGATGAGCCCGCTGACCTTTCTGGCGCGCCCGGCTTCCTGGCTGCGCGCGATCTCGGAATACCGTGGCACGCTCTCGGCCGCGCCCAACTTCGCCTACGAGCTGATCGCCCGCAAGCTGCCCGAGGCCGAGCTCGAGGGACTCGACCTGTGGAGCTGGCGTCTTGCCTTCAACGGCGCCGAACCGGTGATTCCGGCCACGCTCGAGGCGTTTGCCCAGCGCCTGGGCGGCGTCGGCTTTCGCGGCGCCTCGATGACGCCGGTCTATGGTCTGGCCGAGTGCTCGGTCGGGCTGGCGATTCCGCCGCTCGATCGCGGCCCGCGCATCGACTCGATCGACCGCGAAAGTTTTGCCCGCGAGCGGATCGCCGAGCCGACCGATCCCGGCGCGGTCAGCGCGATGCTGGTGCCCGCCTGCGGCCGCGCGCTGCCGGGCCACGAGATGCGGGTGGTAGACGAGTTCGACCACGAACTGGCCGAACGGCGTGTCGGCAAGCTGCAGTTCCGCGGGCCGTCGGCAACCCGCGGCTACTACCGCAACGACGAGGCCACGCGCAAGCTGATGCGCGACGGCTGGCTCGATTCGGGCGACTACGCCTACCTGCACGATGGCGAGGTCTATCTGACCGGCCGCGCCAAGGATCTGATCATCCGCGGCGGGCGCAACATCTATCCCTACGAGCTGGAGCAGGCGGTCGGCGCGCTGGCGGGCATCCGCAAGGGCTGCGTGGCGGTGTTCGCCGCCATCGATCCGGGCGGCGGCACCGAAAAACTGGTGGTGATGGCCGAAACCCGCGAAACCGCCGCCGAGCCGCGCGCGCGCCTGACCGACCAGATCAACCGCGTCTCGATCGATGTCGTCGGCATCCCGGCCGACGAGATCGTCCTGGCCCCGCCCTACACCGTGCTCAAGACCTCGAGCGGCAAGATCCGCCGTGCCGCCTCGCGCGAAATTTTCGAGCGCGGCGCCATCGGCGGGCGCCGCTCTTCCGCCTGGTGGCAGATCGCGCGCCTGGCGAGCGCGGCGCTCGTTTCGCGCCTCTCCACGCATCTGCGCTCGGCGGCAAGCACGGTCTACGGACTCTACGCCTGGCTGGTTTTCGGGCTGCTCGCCGTGCCGACCTGGACGATCACCGCACTGGCGCGAAAGCCCACCGTCGGCAGGCTCACCGTCCACATCGCGACGCGGGTCTTTCTTCATCTGATCGGCATGCGCGTGCGGCGCGTCTCGCCCTCGCGGGTGCCGGGCAAGCCGCATGTGCTGGTGTGCAACCACGCCAGCTATCTCGATTCGGTGGTGCTCTACGCGATACTTCCGCCGCAGGCGCGCTATGTCTTCGTCGCCAAGCGCGAGCTGGAAAGCCACTGGTTCCCGCGCCTGTTCCTGCGCGGCCTCGGCACCCTGTTCGTCGAACGCTTCGCCGCGCGCCAGGGCGCCGAGGACGCGCAGGCGATGGTCGCCGCGCTCGCCGCGGGGCAGAGCCTGGTGGTGTTTCCCGAAGGCACCTTCTCGCGCGAGGCGGGGCTGCGCTACTTCCGCATGGGCGCGTTCGTCGCCGCTGCCAAGGCCGGTCTGCCGATCGCCACCGCCGGACTGCGCGGCATGCGCGCCGTGCTGCGCGACAAGACCCGCCTGCCGCGCCACGGCCGCATCGAATTCGAACTCGGCGCGACCCTGGTGCCGAGCGCCGACGACTGGCCGGCCGCCGTGCGCCTGCGCGACCAGGCGCGCAGCCAGATGCTCGAACTGTGCGGCGAACCCGACCTGGGCAACTGGCCGGCCGCCTGAACCGCCGCACCGCGGCACGCGATCCCGCCGCGGCATCGCTGCAAGCCGAGTGGATTGGTCATCTTCAGACGGGGTGCCCCGCGCGCCGCATGGAATGGCGCTCCCGGCGGTGGCATGCCGGGGAGCGCCTGTTCATGCGGGTTCCAGCCTGGCCGACCGGGAGAAATCGTGCGCTCACCGGCCAGGGCAGCGACCGAATCGAGCTTGGCGTATCCCGCTCCTTTCCGCTCGATATGGTCGTGAGCCCGTCGCCGGACTTCACACCCTTCCCCTCACAACGGGCGCTTGCTCACCGCCATCGCAGATCAGTCGCGTGAAGCGAGCGACGTGAGAGAGGCGTCAGCGCGGGGCCGCCGGATAGCGCCGTTTGATCTCCGCCACAGCTCGGGCGAGAAGCTTTTCAAGGACCGGCATCTGAACGTCCGAAAGCCGCTTGAGGTAGAGGCAAGCCTTGCCAAGTCTGTGCTTGCCGAGATCGGCCAGAAGACTTTCCGCTCCCGCGTAACCTGCGGCCATGTAAACGCTGAGATCGCCTTTGCGCGAGGAGAATCCGACAACGCAAGCGTCGCCCTCATGCCCGCTCGCGTACCGGTAGTGGTACTGATCGAAACCGACGATGCTCGTGCCCCACATCTTCGGCTTGCAGGCGGTGACCTTGGTCATGAGCTTTGCCAGTTCCTTGCAGTCCTTGCGACGGCCCTCGTCTTCGATCGCATCCAGGTACGCGCTTACGCTGGATTCGGTTGGCTTGGTCTTGGCCTGGTACATCGAGACCTCCGCGACAGACGGTGCTTGTGATGCGCAACCTTGTTTCCGGCAGAGCGCTGCACCGCCGGATCTGCGAGCAGAACCACTATCCGCGTACTGCCTGCCGCTCCGCTTCAGTGAGTACGGACGGAACAGCGATCGGTGTGACGCCATCCTCCGCAAAGAACGGTGACGGCCTGGACTTCCCGAGCAACTTGCCTTTCAACATGAAGGGCATCACTGACAGTATGGCTTTCAGATTGAACTTCTTTGGCGTGCCGACGGGCGGAATCCCCTGCGCGTAGCGACCCATGATGCGGCTGCGAACGGGCCCCAGCACTCGGTCGAGCTTCTGTGCATCCCCTCCGGCCGTGTACACGCAGCGCAAGAAGCCGGCCCAAGGTACGCCAGGCCGTGTGTTGGCGATAGGTGTGTTACAGCACGAGGCGGAGAAACGAAAGGTTCCGGTTGGCGACAGGCGTGTGCATCTCAGATGTTCTCGCCCACGAAGGATCTCCACATCAGCAGGATAGGCGGGAATCACCTCGGTGCCTCCATTGTCATCGAGCAGGTCGGTACGCTTGAGGTGCCGCAAATACTTCTGACAGTCGTCGCAATAGCAGACCAGACGTCCTGGCGTGTTGTTCGGGAAGGCCTTGAGCTTGGCGCGGAACTTCCCGCATTGACATTGAATTTCCATGGTCAAAGCCTTTCTCCTTGGCGGCCTGCACAGAGCGCGCGGGCAGCAGCGTGGATGTGATGTCTGACTTTGCTGTCGGAAGACAGCATCGCCGTTACACGCCGGCGCATTGCGCATCGATCCGGCCGACGATTTCATCGAATGACGGCCTGCTAACGGGTTTTGGCTGGCGGGATGCAAGTCCCACCACGACAAAAACACTGTAAAGGAAGCTGTTGCCGTCCACCATACGGAAGGCCGCATTCGATGTCCATTGGGTAACGAGATTCGACCCTCGACGGCGATTCGTCGCGGCAAGGACTTGCGCGCTTCGCCGGCGCCGCAGGTCTGCGCGCCGCACCGATATTGGGGCTGCGGGCAGGCAGTGCCAGGATCGAGCATCCATGCGGCGCCTGGCATCGCCTGCCCGCCGGTCGCCACCGCCGGACTGCGCGGCATGCGCGCCGTGCTGCGCGACAAGACCCGCCTGCCGCGCCACGGCCGCATCGAATTCGAACTCGGCGCGACCCTGGTGCCGAGCGCCGACGACTGGCCTGCCGCCGTGCGCCTGCGCGACACACATTCCGCCGACGCATCGCTGCAAGCCGCGTGGATAGGTCATCTGCAGCCTGCCTTCCCTGGATAGCACATGGAATGGCGCTGCTGGCGGTGGCATGCCGGAGAACGTCTGTTGATGCGGCTTCCGGGTTTTGCAAACGCAAGACATCGAACAACGCCGACAAGAACCCGCCGCCGAGACATTGGTGGACTGTCCCCCCGTTTTGTTGTCCCCCTGTGCTCTCTTGGCCAATAGACAGGAACCCCAGTATCCCTGCTGCTGGTGACGGGAAGAACAAGATCTAACGCATCGCGTTTCGTGCGGAGCGCCCCCTCTTGAGCGCCGGGTCGGGCGATGGACTGCGCGAGGCCACGGCAAGGGGGGTGCCCCGAAAAGTCGGAGCGGGCGGGACTGCGATTGATCGAGGCGAAACCACAGCGGCTCTCACATCCAGTCTCTTGGTATGTAGTGGTCGGTAATGCAGCCTCTCTTCCCGACCTCTTTGCACCCCTTTACGACAATCTCTCTTGGTTTTACGTTTTGATTCATTGCCCCAACGTGCTTCTTGGCTTTTTCAACTGCTTCTTCGCTGGTGTTGGCGGCTACCGTTGTTACTGCCAGACCTTTGTCATTTCCTTCGATGTCGAGGCATACTTTGAATAGCTTGGACATTCGATTCTCCTGTGTAGATGCGAACAATTGGTGGGAAGGCAAGGTGCTCACGCCATAGACGCCCGACGTGGAAGTTAGAGGCGCGCAGCTCTTTGGCCTGTCCGCTCGACTGGAAAGTTGGGTGTCGCCACTACCCCGTCAAACACGCCGCCTTCACAAGCTTTGTAAACGGCTCGGTTCGGACCTTATCTCGATGGAAATCTCCGTTCGCCGCGCCGTACACAATCTTTGCCGCGTGCTGCAGGAGCTGGTCGGACTTCGTCGTATCCCAGATCGATTTCCAGAGACTTTCGGACAAGCGCGCCATCTCGTGAGAGTTTGGCCGGGGAAGCACAGCCGAAGACTCCAATAGCCGAGCGGCCATCAAGATGTGATATCGGGCGGACTTGTATGCGGATGGCAGCGAGCCATTTCGAAACAGATACTCGAGCCGGTAGTGTGCAGAGGCAGCGTAGTAGTAAGACTCCAGCCGGTCATCTGGTCCAAAGATCGATTTGCCCAACTGCTGCAAGAGTGCGCCGTATGTTCGGGTTGTTCTATGGGGCTCCTCAAGAAAGGCCGATGCATATGCTCGAATGAGAATCGTGGGCGTGATGATTCGAGTCTTCTCGATACCTGACCCGGAGCTAAACTGCCTTGAGCGGCGCTCGTAGTAAAGGCGCTGTGGTTCTGGAAAGGTCGCGAAGTAGGCTTCCAACTTCTTCTGAAAGTCTGATAGAGCAAGGAGTTGCTCTTCCTTCACCTCCGTTTGACGATTCGTTGCCTTCACAATCGAAGCGATGACGTCTTCATCATCTGTCGCTATCAAGCGCACTGGAACAACCACTGACGCATCAAGTAGAGCGCGATTGTCAAAGAGTACGTGACTGGTTTGGCAGCCATTAACGATCTGGTAGTCCTCGATGTGAAAGCGATTTCCTGTTGCACGCAGAGTCTTCGCGATTATCGTCACGCCATTGTTCATTAGCGCAAATCGCGCACGGTGAACGTCAGACTGAAGGGAGGACTTGATCTCGGTGTTTACTGTGTTGTACTGCTGCCAGTCCCGTACGTTGTCGTAGAAAATGCTCTTGAGAATGCCGCCACTTCCATCGTCGAGCAAGGCCAGGAAATCGGGCGCTGGGAGAAGCCCGAGATACGCTTCCTTTACGCCAGCGCTCTCTGGAACGACGGTCTTGGAGGCAAAGGTGAAATCCCTTGCGACTGCATTCTTCGACTCGTTGTAATAGCGTTGGATTGCATCGGCGCCTACCGGCGTAAACTCTACTTCTCGGAAGATGTTCAGTTGCGCTAGGTCTTCAACCACGGCCGCACGGCGGGCTTCTAGTGCTCTGTCATTTGCCCAACGACCAGTCGTGGCGTAGAACAGGCGACAGACAGGATTGCCTCGGGTGAAGCGACTGCTGCGTTGGTAGACCGCAGCCATCACTTCCGCTAGCGCGCTCACGCGTTCGTTTCGTGGAAGGGTAGGTTTGTCCTTAAAAAAATCGACGACTCCGAAGCCAAACTGACCTATCTTCGCCGCCTCGAATGACGGAGATCGTTCAGCCTGTACAAAGACGAACGTCGCATCAATGAATCCGTTCGTCGCGGCCAGTTCTTCGACGAACTCGGCGTCGGTAACAAGTGCTCCATTGACGATGACGGCGATCGCATCAATCCCAGTATCGCCGCCCGACCCGGTAACGACGTCGCCGGTATCAAACGAGTCCTCGAGGGAACGACTGATGGTGAGAAATGACGTAAAGTGCTCAAAGCGGGCATCTTCAGGCTGCGCCCCTAGCTGCGCCTCTTGGGAGAATTCGTCAAGCAACGATCTTGTGATTCGGTCCATAAATAGAGTTTGGCGCGCAGACGCCGTCCGAGCCTGATTGAGACGCCCAACTTTGACATCGGGAGACAGCGTCGCCGTTAAACGCCGCTGTCTGAAGCATTGATCCGGCCGACGATTTCATCAAATGGTGGCTTGCTGACGGGCTTTGGATCGGATGCAAGTCCCACCACGACAAAAATGCGGTCAAAGCTGCTGTTGCCGTCCAGCATACGGAAGGCGGCATTCGATGTCCATTGGGTAACGAGATTCGACCCCCGACGGCGATTCGTCACGGCAAGGACTTGCGCGCTTCGCCGGCTGCGCAGGTCTGCGCGCCGCACCGATATTGGGGCTGCGGGCAGGCAGTGCCAGGAGCAAGCATCCATGCGGCACCCGGCATTGCCTGCCTGCAGATCGCCATTCCATGCGGTCTCCAGGGCAGGTGCTTGCGGAAAATCGGCCTCGGGCCGTCGATTCCCACCGCCTCGCCAACGACCTGGCCGGGCAGGCGCAGATCATGCCGCTGGCGGCCGGTCCCGCGGCCGGAGGGTGAAACCGGCTTGGTTTGCGGATGCGCGCGCGGTGCGCGGTGCGGCGAAGGCTGACGGATTCGGCGGCGAGTGACGGAACGCGACCCGCCGGGTTCGTCGTCAGGCCGCTGCCGGTTCGATCAGGCGCATTGCCAGCCAGCCGAGACCGCAGGCCAGCACCGCCAGCGATGCGGCGCTGTGCGCGGCCGAGCGTAGGGCGGCGCCGCGCAGTTGCGAGGCAATCGCCAGGGCGACGACGACGATCGCCACTTGCAGCGCCTCGATCCCGAGGTTGAAGCTCAACAGCTTGAGCAGCCAGCCTGGTCCCTGCGCCGCGTCGCCCAGGGTTTGCGCCAACGCGCCGGCGAAGCCGAAGCCATGGATCAGGCCGAACGAAAACGCCAGCACGGCGCCATGGCCCGCCGCGCGCCGGCGCCAGGCAATGAGACCGACATAGGCGACGGTGAATGCGATCGCCGGCTCCACCCACGCGCCGGGCGGTGTCACCCAATGACCGGCTGCGAGAATCAGGGTCAGGCTGTGCGCCACGGTAAATGCGCTGACCAGTTTGACGGCATCGCGCAGGCGCGGCGAGAGCAGGAGCAGGCCGAGCAGGAATGCGAGATGATCGAATCCGGTTGCGATGTGATGGACGCCGAGCGCAAAGAATGCTGCAAGCGACGAGGTCGGGTGCGCGATGGGTTCAGGCGGCGACGGTGTCGCGGCGGTGTCGAGCGCCTGCGCAATCGGCACCGGGGCGGCAGTGCCCACCGACTCGGCGGCAGCGGCGGGCGCAGCAGGATCGTCACCAGCCACCGACTGCGCAAGCGGGGCGACGGGTGCCGCCTTGCGCGACGCCGCCGGTGTGGCGGTCGCTGTGGCCGCTGTCGTGACGCTCCCCGGCGCCGGCAGCCAGCGAAAGTCGAACTCGGCCGACAACTCTTGCAGCAGGGCGCCATCTTTCGGATAACGGGTCAGCCCGTTGCTGCGGTCGTTGCGCGCGATGGCGCCGTTTACCTCGAGCGATTTGCTGCCGGCCAGCAGGATTTCCTTCCAGCCGAGGTCGCGGGCGCGAAAGTCGTCGCGGTAGCGCGCGCGATGCGTGCCGCCCGCAGGCAAAGGCGCCTCGAGCACCACTTCGAGCATCAGCACGTTCAGTCCCGCCTCGCCCTCGCCAAGCCGGTAGGTCGGCGCATCCGCTTTCCATTGCACGGCCTGGCCGTCGATTTCGAGCCGCACGCCGGTAGCGAGTTTGTTGCGCCAGTCGCGTGCGAAGCGGCGCCATTCCGACGCGTCGGTCGCGCCGTCGCCATCGGAATCTGCCTCGTCGGCCGCAGCCAGGGTCGGAATCTCGGCAAAGTCCATGCGGTAGCGCAGCGCCACCCCGTGCTCGGAGAGCGCGAGTCGAGCCTGCCGGCTGACCGTGTTGTTGCCAAGCGGGTGGGCGCTTGCGGTCATGGCCGCCAGGAGCATCGCGATGCCGAGCAGGGCGGCGATCGATGCCTTCCGAATGGACGAAACCTTCGTCATGGCAGGTAGCCGGCTTGCGTCGACACTCCTGTTGCCGGCGGGCCGGCCAGCCAGTGCGCCAGTTCGCGGCTTTGCGTGCCGAGGCGCCGCGCGCGCTCGGCATATTGAGCGGCTTCGGCCGGTCGGTTCATCCTTTCCAGCACCCATGACAGTTGCGCTTCGCTGAAGATGTCGGGACGCCGCTGCAGTTCGGCCAGCGCCAGCGCATGGGCCTGTTCCGGCCGGCCATCGAGGGCGTGAAACTCGATGAAATCGCGCCGGGCCAGACCGCCTTGTGCCGCGTCCAGCTTCGCTTGAGCGCGAAGCTGCCGCGACAAACGCACCGTCTCGCGTTCGTCATGGCGCTCACACGCGAGCTTCCACAACGCCAGGCCGTATTCCGGCAGGGGCAGCAGCGCGCGCGCTTCACGCCAATGCGCGGTCGCGGCCTCGCGATTGCCGGCGGCCTGCAGCGCCTGCGCCAGCCAGGCATGCGTTTGCGCGGTAGGTGGCCGCAGCGCCTGCAGCAGTTCCACCGCCGCCTGCGCCCGCCCGCTGTCAACCAGCAAGCGGGCCAGATCGCCGGTAAGCCATGCGTGTTCTGCGTGACCTTGCGGCGCCAGCGCCAACGCCTGCTGCGCGAGTTCGGTCGCGCCCGCCAGATCGCCGTGCAGAAAGCGAAGATGCGCGATGCGCGGATACGCGGCCAGCGGGGCCGCGCGGTCGGCGAGCGTCTGCGCGGCGCTCACCGCTTCGTCATAGCGGCCGAGTTCGGTCAGCGCATCGACGCGAAGCGCCAGCGCGATCGGCTGCGCCGGGTCGCGTGCCAGCGCGCGCTCGGCCCGTTCGAGCGCGGAGGCGAAATCATGCCGGCCCATGTTGATCGAGGCGCCCAGCGCGATGACGCGCGGATCATCGGGAGCATGCGCCTGCAAGGCGGCAAGCTGCCGCCCGGCACGCTCATGGATTTGCGGATCGGCGCTGCCGCGTGCAGCCTGCAGCGCACGGGTCGCCGCGTTGACCGAATTGGCCGAATCGACCGAGTCGGTCCGGCGGTCGGCGGCCGCGCAATCGACCGTGGCGCACAGCGTCGCCACCAGCAACAGCCTGCCAACGACCGAGCGATCACGCCAAGCCAGGAATCGCATCACGTTCTCCAAAAAGAGGACGCCGCCGGCGTGCCGGTCGGCGTCCAACTGTCGCAACTAGAAATTGCCGAGCCCGGCGCGGCCGGAATACGGCGTCGGCAGGAATGGGAACTCCTTGGCGATGCCATTGGTCGTGACGTCGAGCTTGTTGCCGGCGACCGAACCGTAACCGGGTCCGTCGCTGGTGCCGGCACCGGGTGCGCCATCGAGGAAATTCACGCCGTCGCCGGCGCGTACCTTGATGTAGTCGGGGCCGCCGACCACCCGCACGGCGATGTCTGTGACATCGTCATTGGGCCGCCGGCCGTTGGGGAATCCGGCCGGATCGCCGCCCAGCGCGGCACCTAGCCGGCTCTGGTTCTCGGGCACCGTCGGCGCGACCGACAGATCGAGACGCAGCAGCTCGGAACAGGGATTGCCGCAATTTTCGCCGTCCAGCGGTTGTCCGGGATACTTGAGGAACACCTGCAGCAGATCGGTCCGTGGCGCCGGCGGCGTCTTGACGCCGAAGCCGCCGAACACCAGGTCCAGCGCGGTCTGGATCACCGGGGCCTTGTAGAACGACTGGAACTGGCCTTCGCTGGCGGGGCTCTGCGAGTTCCAGTAATCCTTCCTGGGTGTATTGATCAGCAACTCGTTGACCAGCGGATTGGCCAGACGCCCCACCTGCACCAGGTCGCCGATTTCGAGCGGCGCATTGTCGGTGCGCAGTACGCGCAGTTTGGGCCGCGAGGTCGAGGCATAGACGCCGATGGTCTTGTTGTCGCTGTCCGCCGTGGCCGGTTTGCCGTCGCGCGTCAGGCGGGTGATCGGCACCTCGATCGCGATGGTCGACACGTTGGTGTTGGCGAACC
>WBZS01001393.1_pt1 | contig 19492 bp, 19 predicted proteins | sample 5204201 | NCBI WGS metagenome assembly WBZS01 (sample SAMN12344357, study PRJNA552823) | activated sludge metagenome | biome: Activated sludge suspended growth; feature: Nitrification reactor; material: Wastewater; isolation source: activated sludge from nitrification reactor of wastewater...
AGTCGCGCCGCTTGGGCGAGTTGTTCGATACCGACGCCACCCGTGCCCACGCCGCTGAGCCGTGCCACGCGGTGGTGGTGAAGGCGACGTCGTGGGGCGACGGGGCGGAGGTGGTCGAGGTGTGTGTCGATCCCCGCCGTCACGACCCGCGCCGGATCGCGGATGAGAAGAGCGACAGCGATCTCGCTGCCGACGCCACCCCGACCCGTCGCCCCGGTGGTGACGATTCGCACGCCAAGCGCACGGCCCGCCTCGCCCGCCTGGCGCATGCGACCGACACCTTCGCCAAGGCTCGGGGTGGGTTCTCTCAGGCCGATCTGACTCGCCTGGCGTTGCGGTCGGTGGTGTTGGAGGCCGGACGCGACGCGATCGCGTTCGCGGCCACCGTCCTTGGCCTTGACCAGCCCCGCGACGCCACCGCCGCCGATCTCCTCGACGGCGTCGACACCCCCGCCGGGTTGGTGCGGGTCGCCGGGGCCGTCGCCCTCGGGCTGGCCGAGGGACGCATGTACTGGTCGGCATCGAGCGGCCAGTGCTGTGACTACCTCGACGTCCTCGTCGCCACCGGCTGGAACCCCGATCCGTGGACCGCCGCGGTCATGAATGCCACCGAGTCGGCCTGACCGTCGAGAGCGGACCCACTGGGCCGGTCCTGCCCGACACCCCCGGGCAGGACCGGCTCGCTTCGGGTGTGAGTTCGGGAGCGTTATCGGGAGCAACTCCGGGACTGCGATGTGCTCGCGGCGGTGCCGTGGCCGCCCTGCGGGCGGGTGCCGTGACCGACCCCCGGTGGGTCGGATGCCGTGGTGGGCCGCCGTCGCCGTCGGGGTCAAGCCCCTCGTTCCTCGGGGCCAAGCCCTGCGGGTTGACACCGCCGTCGCCGCCGACCCTCTGCGCCCGTAGGGCGAAGCCCGGCCACCCGGTCGGGCCCGGCACCCCCGGTCGGGGTGGGTCGGTCGGGGAAGCCCGACCCGCCCCGCCCGGGCTGCCAAACGCCACGCGAACGGAGCCTGTCGTGACCATCACCTCACCCGACCTCACCCCGACCACCCACCTCGACACCGGCGCAGCCGCCGTGCTGCTCACCGTCGACGCCTGGCACGACCCGCTCGTCGAGACCGCGGCCGGTGCGATGCGCACCGACAGCGACGACGCGCTCGTGTGGTACACCCCGACGATCGGCACGATCGGCATGGCGATGGCGCATCGGTTCAGCCGCCACGCCTCCGACGGGCCGTCGTGTTGGACGATCGAGGACATCGCCCGCACGTTCGGGATCGGCAGCTCCGCCGGCCGGGTGTGGCACTCGATCGACCGTTTGGAGCGGTTCGGGATCATCCGCCGCACCGGCGACCTGCTCGCCGTACGCCTGTGGCTCCCGCCGCTCCCGGCCCGCATGCAGGCCCAGCTGCCGGGCTACCTCGCCGACGCCTACACCGAGCGATGACCGGCACCGCACACCCGGCCTCGGCGCGGTGGCGGTTGCACGCGGCGTGCCGGGGCGACGGCCCCGCTCTGTTCTACGACCCCCACCCCACGACGGTCGTCGCCGCCCAAGCGATCTGCGCGGCGTGCCCGGTCCGTGCCGCCTGCCGTACCCACGCTCTCGACGCCGCCGAGCCGTTCGGGGTGTGGGGCGGCCTCGCCGCCGACGACCGCCCGACCCCACTACCGGAGGGACCTCCCGCACCAGGTCCGGCACCGAAGGTCAGCGATGACGAGCTCTACGACCTGTTCATCGACGCCGATCCCGACAGGGTCGCGCTCGATCAGCTGCTCGAACACGTCTGGCTCCCGACCGCCACCGCCTACAGCACGCTGCAACGAGCGGTGCGCCTCGGGGTGATCGAGCACTGCGGCCGCAACCTCTACCCGACCCGCCACTGAACCCGGTCCCGCACCTTCCCAGGCGCGCGACCGGCCCGGCGCGTGTGCCGCGGCTCAACAGCCGTCGCCGGTGGTGGCGCCAGGCCGGTGTGCCGTGGCGCCGGCCTGGTGGGCCGGCGGTGCCGTGTCGCCCACCGCCCGCTGCCGTGTCAAGCCCCTCGCTGCGCTCGGGGCCAAGCCCTTCGGGTTGACACGGCCGCTTGCGGCGGTGGGCCAGACGCCCGGAAGGCGAAGCCACCCACCCCAACCTTCGGAGGAAACGTCATGCACGCCAACGACCTGTTCACCACGATCACTGCCCAGCTGATCGACGACATCGAGACCGGCGCCGCCGGAAACTGGCGGATGCCCTGGCACCACCTCGCCGATGCTGGCACCCCGACGAGCATCGACCAGCGCCCCTACCGCGGGATGAACGCCGTGTGGCTCGCCATGATCGGCGCCGCCCACGGCTGGACGTCCGGCTCGTTCGGGACCTCCGGGCCTGGCAACGCCATGGCGCCCAGGTCCGACGTGGCGAACGCGCCACCCAAGTCGTGTTGTGGAAGCCGACCAACCCGAAAGACCCCAAGCCGGGCGATGACAGCGACGACACTTCTGCCGGCCGTGCCCGGCTGATAGCCCGTGCCTTCGCAGTGTTCGCGGCCGAGCAGTGCGACGGCGCGGAGGAGATCATCGCCGACCGCAACCAGCGACAGGCCGAGCGCGACACACCGGAGCGGATCGACGCCGCCGAGCACTACCTCACCGCCGTTCAGGCCACGGTGATCGAAGGCGGCAACCGGGCGTGCTACCGGCCCGCCGATGACACCATCCACGTACCGACGCTCGCCCAGTTCGACACCGCCGCCCACTACTACGCCACCCGAGCCCACGAGACCATCCACTGGACCGGCCACGCCGACCGACTCGCCCGCGACCTGACCGGCAGGTTCGGTGACGACGCCTACGCCGCCGAAGAACTCGTCGCCGAGCTCGGCGCCGCCATGTGGTGCGCCCAGGCCGGGCTGTCCGCCGTCACCCGAACCGATCACGCCGCCTACCTCGCCGGATGGCTCCGCATCCTGCGCGCCGACGCCCGGGCCCTGGTCACCGTCGCCAGTCGAGCCCAAGCCGCCGTCGACTGGCTCAACGCCCACACCGGCCACACCACCAGCGACACCGCCGAGCTGGTCGAGCGTGAGGAGGTCGCGGCGTGAACCGCCCGCCGTACCGCCGCTGCGACGAGATCGTCGCCTACACCTACCGGGCCGCCCTCTACTGCCCGGCCTGCCTCATCGAAACCATGATCGCCGACGGGATCGCCGCGCCCGCCGCCCGTGACATGCCAACCGATGACGTGCTCGAGCAATGCGCCGGCGCGATGGGCATCGACCAAGACGACGACACCAGCTACGACACCGACGAATTCCCCAAACCCGTGCTGCTCGATTGGGTTACCGACGCCGACGTGTGCGCCCGCTGCGACGAACCGCTCTGACTGCCGCAACGGCCGGCCGTCGCAGGATGCGGCGGTCGGTGTTGCTGGCGGGTGTGCCGTGACCGCCCTGCGGGCGGGTGCCGCCTATCGTCGTTCATGTGCACGACGATGTTCGATCCGCCAACGACGTCTTCGTCCGTGCCGTGAGCGCGTTGTCCGATGCGCAACTTCGAGCGCCGAGCCGCTTGCCCAACTGGACCCGCGGCCACGTGGCCGCACACGTGGCTTTGAACGCCGAAGGTTTCGTCGAAGTCGCGAGTGCGCTGCGGTCGGGCCAGCGGGCTTTCATGTATCCCAGCGGCCTCGCCGAGCGCGATCAGGCCATCGACGATCTCGCGCTCGCATCCAGCGAGGAACTGACAGCACGAGTTCGCGACGCGGGTCTTGCGTTCATGGAGGCGTGGGACCCTCTGCCGCCGATCGGCGACTGCGCCACTGCTCCCGGGTACCCGACGTTCTCACCCTCCACCGTGCTTCAACGCCGCCTGCGCGAGCTGCAGGTTCACCTCGTCGACCTTGCCCTGCATGACTTCGGGGTCGAATGCTGGTCGGCGTCGTTCGTGGACTCGGACCTTGGGCTGCAGTGGGCCACCGTCGAGGCCCGAACTAACCAGCCCGTCGCGGCCGTGGACGAGTTCGGCGTCTTGTGGCGCGCAGGGCGCGTCCTCCACGAACACGAGCCGGTACACGTGTCTCGCCGGCTCCTGCTGGCCTGGGTACTGGATCGAGGCCAGATCGAGGGCCTGCCGCTGCTCCAACCCTGGTCGAACCGCTCGAAGTGGGAGCACCTCCCGACAACGGCCTGAGCTACAGGCAACTCGGGAATCGCCGGCTTCTACCGTCGCTCGCCATCCGAACCGTGGAGGCGCACATGAACGACTCGATCCGAGAACCGGCCGGCTACGACTGGGCCCACTACGGCCGGCACCGGCTCCGCGCCCCTGACGCCGTCATCGTCGAGCTCCCCGTCCCGGTCGAGGCCAGCTCGCAGGTGTGGGTCGCCACGATCTGGCCCGACGACCGCATCCCCGGCGGCTGGGCCCGGGCGTTGTGGGAACCGACCGGACGCGGCTGGCGCCTCCCGCTGCAAGTCGCCGCTGGCGACGTGATCGAGTTCGGCGCCGACACCCCAGCGCGCGCAGTGCGGTGGTTCGGGATCATGGACGCCTACGACCCCGACCGGTGGGCGACGTTCCAAGGCCCCTACCCAACCCCGGGCGACGCGTGGAGTGACGCGCAGCGTCTGCTCGCGCTCGAACGCTTCCAACCAGCCCTGCGAAGCGAACCCGACCCGCCGCCACGGCATCGGGAGCGGACCGGAAGACACGCCCGCCACCACCGTCGCCCCCGATAGCCCCACCGACGAGCCCGCCGTCGACCGGGCAGCCGAGCCGGGAGTCAGCATCGTTCAGTTCACAGAGGTATCACCGGGCGTTGTGCACGGGTTTCGGGAGTTTGATCGGGAGTAACTCCGGGAGTTCGGTTCCGGATGCTCGACCTCGTGTTGAGCATCGCCAAGCTCCGTGTGGGCCAAGAGGCATACACGCTTTCCGGGGTCGCCCAGTCGCTGGACGACTACTACACCGGCCGCGGCGAAGCCGACGGCGTCTGGCTCGGTGTCGGCGCCGAACGCCTCGGGCTCGACGGCCCGGTCGCTGCCGACGACCTCCGTGCGGTGCTCGCCGGGATCGCCCCGGGGACCGGCGGACTGACCCCGGACGGCGAGACGTTGCGAACGCATCCACGGCGCGTGCCAGGGTTCGACTTGACCTTCAAGGCTCCCAAGTCCGTGTCGGTGCTCTACGCGGTGTCGGACGATCCTCGGGTGCAGGGTCAGATCATCGAAGCCGGCGAAGCCGCCGTACGTCAGACGGTCCAATGGTTGGAGCGCGAAGCGATGCGAGTGCGCCGCGGTTCCGGGGACGCCGCGTACTTGAACGACCTCGCAGCCCGCGACCCAGAAGCAGCCGAGCAAGCCCGAGTGCGAGTGCTCCCCGGCCGCGGTGTCGTGGCGGCGACGTTTCGCCATCGCACCAGCCGCGCCGGGGACCCGCTGCTGCACTGGCACACCCTGATCGCCAACCTCGTGGAAGGCCCCGACGGCCGCTGGGGGGCGTTCGTCCACCCCGAGCTGTACCGCAACGTCCGCGCCGCCGGCGAGTTGTTCCAGACCGCGCTGCGGGCCGAGCTGACCGATCGACTCGGGCTCGAATGGCGCCCAGGTCGCCACGTCCCCGAAGTGGCCGGCGTCCCCCAACACCTGTGCGATCAGTTCTCCAAGCGGGCCGCCGAGATCGAAGCGTGGCTCGAAGCGACCGGCACCCCCAACGACCGCGCCGGCCGCCAGGCAGCGGTGCTCGCCACCCGCAAAGGCAAACCCGAGGTCGAAGGCGAACGCTTCGACGCCGACTGGAAGCTCGACGCCCTCGCCGCCGGATGGGGCCCCGCCGACGCGGAAGCTCTCATCACCGCCACCGCAGGACACACCGTCGGGTTCGACGAGGTGTGGCGGCTCCCTGACACCGACCCCGACAGCGGCGCCGTCGTCGATCGCACCGTCCCGGTCGAGGAGTGGATCGCTGATCTCGGCCGGGCCCTTACCACCAACGACACCACCTTCGGCCGCCCGGACCTGGTGGAGGCGATCGCAGCGCGGATCGGTGACGGCGCCTCGGTCGCGACCGTCGACCGGATCGTCGCCCAAGTGCTCGCCTCACCCCAGATCGTCCCGATCGCCGATGGCGACACGCAACGGTGGACGACGACCGACATGTTGGCCGTCGAGCGCCGCTTCCTCGCCACCGCCCACGACACCCGCAGCACACGAACCCCGGTCGACCCGGTAGCCATCGAGTACGTGATCGCCGACATGACGTTGGGCGACGATCAGGCGGCGGCGGTGCGCACGCTCACCGGCGCTTCCGATGCGGTGTCGGTGCTCGTCGGGCCGGCCGGGACGGGCAAGACGTTCACCCTCGACGCCGTGCGCGCCCTCTACCAATCGGCCGGCCACGACGTGATCGGCGTCGCCCCGTCGGCTCGCGCCGCGCACGAACTGGCGACCGACGCGCACATCCCCGACCATCCACAGTCAGCTCGGGGCGTGGGATCGCGGGTTCGACCGACCCACCGCCCGCACCGTGCTCATCGTCGACGAAGCCGCGATGGCCGGCGTCCGCGAGCTCGAACGCGTCCTGCGCCCGGTGGTGGCGGCCGGGGGTCGGGTGGTGCTCGTCGGCGATCACCATCAGCTCCCCGAGATCACCGCCGGCGGTAGTTTCGCCGCGCTCGCCACCAACCCCGAGGTCACCGTCGCCACCCTGACCGTGAACCGTCGCCAGCATCACGCCTGGGAGCGCGACGCCCTCGACGAGCTCCGCCAAGGCCACGTCCCCGCCGCTGTTGCCGCCTACCAGGCCAACGACCGCATCGTCGTCACCGACGACCGCACAGCGATGATCGACGCGGCGGTCGACCGGTGGATCGACGCCCACCGCAACGGCACGGTCCCCGTGTTGCTGGCGGGCACCAACGAACTCGTCGACGCCGTCAACCAGGCGGTGCGCGCCCGGCTCCTCGACGCCGGCATCCTCACCGACAACACCGAACACCTTGCGGTCGGTGAGCGGCTGGTTATGCGGATCAACGACTACCGCGCCGCCGACATCGACGGCGCTGAGGTGGCGGTGCTCAACGGTCAGACCGCCACCCTCACCGGCCGCACCGACGACGGTGGCCTCGTCGTGCGGATGGATCACGACGACACCCTCGTCAACATCGAACCCGTCTACGTGCAGGCCGGTGGGGTTGACTACGCGTACGCCACCACGGCGCATCGGGCCCAGGGCGGCACGTGGGACCTGGCCATCGCCGTCGGGCTCGACGGGCTGTATCGCGAAGCCGGCTACCTCGTGATGTCACGGGGTCGGCAGTCGAACTGGCTGGTCGTCACCCAACCCGAACTCGACCGGCTCGACGGCGAGATCGGCCGCCACGACAGCGCCCTCCCGCTCCCCGTCGAAGCTCCCGAGGAAGTCGAGGACCTCGTCGAACGGCGGCTGCGGGCATCGCGCCGCAAGGCACTCGCCACCACCCGAGACCCCCACGCCGCCACGATCGACTGGCTCGCCACCACCCGCCCGCTGGCGGCGCTCGAGAAGTGGGCCGCCCACGCCTCAGCAGTCGACGCCGCCGCCACCCAACGCCTCGGCCACCATCCACAAGTAGTGCGGGACCGGATCGCCCGGACCCGTCACACCGCCGAGCACGTCGCCGTCGGGCAGCGGGTCAAGGCGTGGGACCGTCGTAACATCGGCACGGTCACCGCCCTCGACGATCCCGCCGGCACCGTCCATGTCACGTTCGTGTCCGCCAATGGCAGCGCGGCCCGTCGGTCGCTCGGATGGGGCGACATCACCATCGTGGACCCCACCACACCGACGCCACGAGTCCTCGACGGTGACACCCGGGCGCTCGTCGACTCCCTCGTCGATCGCCTCGATCACCAGCTCGAGAACTGGACCGGCCACCTCGCCCAACACGGGGTGGAACCCGACGACGCCCACGTCTACCGTTCCGCCGCATCGCTCGCCGTCGATCGCAACGCCGCTGCTCTCCAAGCGGCGGAGCCGGAGTGGCTCCTCGAACTGCTTGGCGCCCGCCCCACCCACGACCCGGCGGCCACCCAGGTGTGGGAGGACGCCGTGCGCGACCTTGCCGCCGCCCGACTTCGTCACGCCGTGATCAGCCCCGCCGAGCCGACCCGCACAGACCGGTCGTCGCCGGTATGGGCCGACGCCGGCTCGGCCGTGATCGACGCCCGCCAATGGCTCGACACCAACCGCAGCATCGAACCCGCGAAGCTCGTACGGCGGGACAGCGCAGAGTTGCGGGAGCGCGGCAGTGAGCTCGACCGGCTCCTCGCCACCGCACCACCGGACGTGCGAGGACTCATCGACAGGATCATCGGTGGCGAGGCGTTGCCCTTCGACGATCTCGACTCGGTCCTGTACGACGCCCTGTCCACGCGGGACGCTCGACGGGCATGGATCGTCGAGAACTGGCCCTACGTCGTCGAAGCCGCCGAGATCGCCACGGGACTTGCTGCAGATGCGGCCGAGATGACCATCGACGAGTTGGCGTTGTGAACAGCGCGCTCGGGCGGGTGGTCTCCCGCACGGTTGGCGTCAAGGTTGGGTGGGCCGAAGCGCGGTGAGCGCCAAGGTCACGAGTTGCCGGAGGCCGTCGTCGCCTTGCACCGTTCGGGGCTCTCGCAGATGTCCGGTGATTTGCAGCTGAGCCAGGCCATGGAGCAGCGCCCACAGCATCGTGGCCATCTCGCGTGGTGGCCCGTCGCCGAGCTCGCCGTCTGCCTGTGCTCGTTCGACGAGCACCCCGAGCGCCCCCATACCGGCGTCGGCGGCTTCCTCGATGGCGGCCGAAGGTTCGGCCATCGGCGTGTCACCGAAGACCAGCATGTAGTGATGCGAGTGCTCCACGGCGTAGCGCACGTACGCGAAACAGGCGCGAGGTAACGCGCCATCCCCGCCGCGGCTGCTGGCCTCGCTGATCGCCGCCCCGAGATCGTTCAGCGTTTGCAGCGCGAGCGCCGCGAGCAGATCGGCCTTGTCCTGGAAGTGTCGATACGGGGTCGATCGAGACACCCCGGCAGCCGCGCCCACGGCTCGCAGCGTGACCGCGTCGGGGCCGCCGGACTCGAGCAGCGCGCTGGCCGCGGCGACCACCGCGGCGCGGGTCGGACCACCGTCGGGCGGGCTCATGGGCTCAAACGATACCCGACGACTGTTGACAGTGTCCGCAATCCGACTATGCTGACACTGTCAACAAACGAGCAGGAGCACAACATGACGACCGAACAGACCGACGCCAACCCCAGCACCGCCGGTGACCGAGCCGAGATCGACAGGCTGGCCGAGCGCTACATCGGCGTGTGGTCAACCGCCGACGCGACCCGGCGTGATGATCTGGGGTCGGCGGTCTACGCCGAGAACGCCGAGTTCTTCTCCTCCGAAGATGGGGACCTTCGCCTGATCGGGCGGAGGAGCATCCTGGAGAACATCGGGAAAGTCAACGAGCGCGACGTCCAAGGTCACGGGTTGGTGGTGCGCCACGTCGGTACCTCGGTGAACCATCGCGTCGTGAAGGTGAGCTGGCAGATGGCGACCGCACAAGGCGGCGTCGCCTTGGAAGGGGTGAACCTGCTCGTGCTCGACCCCGCCGGCAAGATCGCACAGGACTACATCTTCATCGGCTAGCGCCAACACAGCGCCAGAGGGACAGCGACTCAGCCGCCGCCACGCTCTACTCCAGGCGGTCCGGCGGGAATGATCGGCGATGGAGCGGATGCGGCCACTGGAATCCGGCGTTGTACCGCTCCGCCATCACTGTCACCCATCGCCGCACCGCGACCTGCGTCTCGGCTTGGCGTGCAGGCTCTCGGGACAGGACGAACGAGGTGGCTCCTGGGGTGCCGTCGCCAGAGGCATCGGCCGACCACCCCGCAGCTTCGGCGAGCGCATCCCAGACGGTGAGACCCGGGCGGTAGCCGCCACGGAGATGGTCGACGGCCGAGACGAGGTCGAGCAGCCAGGTGCCGCCTTCGTCGAGCGGCTCGTCGTCGTGCGGCGTGTTGGTGAAGGGGTGGTCGGTCATTGAGCGGGTTCCAGTCCGGTGGAATCGATGCTGCGAGCGAGGAGGTCGAGGCCGTGGGTCGGGTCGGTGGCGAGCGCCGGTCCAGGCGCGGGAAGCCCGGCGAGCAGCGCGGCCGTGTCGAGATCCAGGCCGGGGCGGAGCGCGACGACGTTCGACGCCACTGCTGGTTCGAGCCACGACGCGATCGACGACGGGTCGATGCCGACATCGCCGGATATCTCTGCCGCAGCGTTGCGGTCGCCGTCGCAACGCAACGTGGTGACGTCGAGCACGATCGACGCGTCGGTGGTGCCGGCGAGCGCCACGGCGGTCTCGACGGGTGAGAGGCCGGCGGCTTCGGACACCGCCGCGAGTTGGTCGGCATGCGCGTGACGGCCTGCCGCGACGCCAAGGGCATCGGCGGGTTCGACGACGGTCAACATTCCGGTGACGAACGTGTCGGTGCTGGGGGCGTGGGCGACGAGGTGATCGACGATGACCGAGGTCGGGTGTCCGGCGGTGGCCATGGACCCGGCGGCGAGCTCCCACATGCGTGGGTCGTCGGGCAGGGTTCGCAGGACGTCGCGGGGTCGGACGGCCATGATCTCGACGGGGGTGCAGCCGGCGGTGCGCATCTCGCTGGCGGTGGCGTCGAGGAGTTCGGCGGCGAGGGTGGTGGGGACGTGCCAGCGTTCGTGCAGCACCCGTATCCCGTCAGGGATCGGCACCCCAGCTGTCGGTAGGACGGTGGCGGCGGTGGCGGCGTCGATCCCGTCGGCTGAGAGCACTGCGACGGTGGTGGCGGGGCTGAACCCGGCGGCACCGAGCAGTTCGACCAGTTCGGCGGCATCGGCGCCGGGGATGCGGGCGGCGTCGTGGTCGGTGAGCCGTCCGCCGATGAGGTGGGCGAGATCCGCGCGGGTGTAGAGCCCGTCGTTGGCGAACGCGGCGAGTGTCCGATCCGACGTCGCCGGATCGGAGATCGCAGCGACGCGGGCGACGCGCCGCCCGGCCAGCTCGGCGTGCTCTCGTGCCTCGTTGCGTGACGGTTGGAGGCAAAGGAGTTCGAGGCCGTCGGTGGTGGGGGTTTGGATGGCGGGTTGCCAGCGACCGCCGGGTGCGGGCAGGACGTAGAGGGTGATGTCGCCGGTGAGGTGCCACAGCTCCGCGGCGACGGGTCGTCCGGCACGCGGCATCTGTTCCCACCCTTCGACCGCACCCACAGGCGACGGTCCGGTGTCGGTGACTGGTGCGGTGAGCGCCGGGTACCGATCGCGGACGGCGGCGACGGCTTCGGCGCGGGCGTCGTCGAGGGTGCGGGCGGTGCCGGTCTGCAACAGCCCCGAGCCAGTCCGGGCGGCGATGTCTTCGAGCCGCCAGGTGGCACCGTCACCAGTCTCGACCGCCGCGAGGTAGGCGGACTTGTTCAGCCGCAAGAACGCACCCCGCCCCGCAGCGTGCTCCCCACGGGCGGACCACTCGGTGGCGGTGTAGGGGCCGACGGTGACCCATCGCCCGATGGGAAGTTGCTCGAGCGACGCGGCGGGGAGCCGATGCCGGCGGCCGGAGGTGACGACGCGGTCGTCGATGATCTCCATCCGCGGGAGCGGCGAGGCGGTGAGGTCGACGCCGATGGCGACCCCGAGGGCGGCGGTGAGCTTGCGGGCCGGTTCCAGGACGTCCTGCAACCGCTCCCACCGCTCCCTCGAATCGAGGGCGCCGGGGTCGAACGCGGCGAGGCCACCAGTCGGATGGTGGTCGACGCGGTCGAGGACGAGGTGGGCGACTTGGGCGGCGAGGGTCGGGTCGAGCGGCGGCCGCTTGTGGGAGCGCCGCAACCGGACTGCTGCGTCGATAAGCAACTGTTGGGGGTCGTTGGTGCGAGGCAGCGGTCCGCGGATGGTGGCGCCGGCGACCTTGCGGACGGCGGCCAACAGGTCGGCGTCGCCGGTCGGGCCAGACAGATTCGCTGGCAGTGTGACCGGTTGCAGGGTGCCCGGGGCGGGCTTGCGGGCGAGCTGCCCGGTCTCGAACACCGGTCGCCACTCCCACCGCTCCACCGCGGCGCGAGTGGGGCGTTGCCCGCCGAGGTACGGGTCGGGTTCGCTGCCGCCGGTGGTGATCGGCACCCGTACCGGGTAGCCGTGCTCCCCGGCGCGCACCGCGCACCCACGGTCCTCGGTGGTGGACGGGACGAGCCGCCAGGTTTCGGGGCCAGCGACCGGTCCGTCGACGCCGTAGGAGGCGAGGAGCACCTGATTGCGGGCCGAGTAGTCCAACCATGCCCGGCTCCCGACCAGCGCGTCGGACCACTCTTCGGGCGTCCCGAGCCGGCGGGCGGCCCACCGGTCGAGGTGCGCGGTCATCGCCTGCAATGTCGGGAACTCGATGCGCTGACCCTGCACAGCCATGTCGGGGACGATGCGCAACGGCACTCCCGGAGTTGCTCCCGACCGAACTCCCGAAGTTGCTCCCGAACGCCGCTGTCGGTCGGTTTCGCCGGTTCGTGGCCCTCGATGGATGGCTGAGCCGAAGAGTCGTCAGACCGACGCCAGCGTGACCGAGTTCCTCGACCCGTGACGAACTACATCGAACGCCTCGACGACCTCGACCACGCCGTGCTGGTCGAGTTGATCGACCGCAGCGTCGCTCTCGCCCGCCTGTAGATGGGGGTCAGTTCGTCGATCGGGTGACGGGTTGGCGCAGGATGGTGCGCAGCTTGTCCGGCGCGGCTCGTCGTGGGTCGCTCAGATAGATCTCGTGGTGCTTGCCCGTCATGCGAAGCTCGCTGGCCGGGATGAACTCGTCGTGCATCGCAGCGAGCACCGGACCTTCGTCGTCGTAGGCGCCGACGTGAAGGGTCTGCACGCAGAGCCCCTCGTCGAGTGCTTGGAAGCGGAGCGCGTCGAGTGCCGGGGTGTCGCCGCTGGCGGCGACCTCTTTGATGACGGTGTCGAAGGCGTCGTGGCTGATCCAGTCGGGCGTCATGATCATCGCCGTCCAATCCCAGCGGGACTTGTCGCGAGCGATGGTGAAGGCGTCCATGTCGTTCGACCACCAGAGCGCTTCGAGCGGCATCACGACGTAGTCGCGGTCGAGTTCACGTTTGCTCCAGAACTTCAGCTTGTAGGCGACCGGGTACAGGGTCGCGAGCGCGTCGGCGTAGGCGACGGAGGTGTTGGGATCGCCGTGCCCGTCGATCATCAGGTAGCGCATCGTCGGCACGGTCACGATGTCGAACCGGCCCTTCGAAGCCTGGTAGGCGGGGATCTCTTTCTTCAGATCGGACTTCACCCCAAGCCTCCTCTCGCCGGGTAGATGTCCTTCGACAGTAGGTCCCCTGTCGGCTGCCGACGAGGATCACGAGGCACACGCAGGTGCACAGCGAACGACGTCTCGGGCGCCGACCCGTTCGGAACGGCCGGCGCCGATACCGAGGCGGGTGCCGCATCGGTCGCAGTAGGCGACCACCCGGTTCCGCCCGACCAGGGCCGGCTCGGTCGGTGACGGTTCGAGTCGAAGCTGCCCTTGCCCCGGCGCCGGTCCCGACCGTGGTGGCCTCGAACGCGGAAGCTGAGCGCCAGGGGACGGGTTGCGTGGCCCGGGCAGGCTGTTGACCGACTCGGCCAGCACCGCCGGGTCGAGCACCGGCGACACCGGACCACGTTCACCAGCACGCGTCGGACATGTCCCCGTCGTGGGTGGCGCCACCGGCTTTCCGTTGTCCCGTTTGGGCACGAGCGCGGTGAGGGTGCGGTCTTCCCACCAGCGCACGGCGCGCAGGTGGATGGGCGGGAGGGTGCCGTGGAGGAGGACGGCTTCCTGTCGGCGCATCTGACGGATCACGTGCGCCGGCAACAGGTCCTCGCGCTGCACGTGCTCGGACACAGTCCGACGTCCACCGCCGGTGTCGGCGGACCATCCTCGCTGGGCGACGTGTTCGGTGCCGGCGACCTTGGACACGTACTCGAGGGTCGAGAGGTCGTCGGTGCCATTGAAGATGATCTTGGAACGGTGCCCGCCGAGCACGGCGTCGGCGAGGGACCCGTAGCGGTGGTTGATCTGGGCGCGTGATTGCCAGCCGGTGACGAACATCCCGCCGAGCCCGGCGATGGTCGACACTTCCTCGGGGAGCCAGCGCAGCTCCAGTTGGCCGGCTTCGTCGATCACGATCAGCAACGGCTTGGCGAGTCGGCGTCCGGCGATGTCCCAGGCGTGGATCTGCTCGCGAAGGTCACCGAGGAGGCCGCCGAGGACGGGTGCGAGGCGGGCGAACTCGGTCGCCGGCGCTGTCAGGTACAAGGTGTTCGAGCGGCCGTTGTCGCCTTCCATCAACCAGTCGAGATCGACATAGCGGGGCGTGCGGTCCCAGAGCTCGTCGGACCAGTAGGCGTCGCGTGGGTCGAGCGACGCGGAGTGGGCGACCGACGATTCGGTCCAGGCGTCGAACGCGAGGCGGGCGGTGGCGTAGATGCTGGCCCGGATGCGCGGGTCTTCCTGTTCGAAGGCCATCAACTTGGTGACCGCGTCCTTGGCGAGGAGTTGCACTTCGAGGGGTTGGCGGGGAGTGAGGCCGGTGCGGACGAGGTTGTTGACGGTGGGGTCGGTGATCCCGACGTGCATGTACGCCCACGACGCCAGCCGGCTGATCGTCAACGGCTCCCGCACCGTGCCGCCGCTGTCGCCGGGGAGGAGTTGGGAGAGCCCGGCGAGGCACATGTAGGCCGAGGTAAGCGTCTCGCCATGGGTCGCCCAGAAGTCCCCACCGGTCACCCCCTGCCGAGGGATCGCGGCAGCCAATGCCCGGCCGGCGCGTAGCGCCCCGGAGGTGGTGGTCACCTCCCGTAGTGGTGTCCAGCGGGCGGTCGGGAGGCGGGTGACGCCGCCGGGGTCGAACACGGCTAGTTCGCCTCGTGCGGCGCGGGCGGTGGCGGTGGCGTCGTAGAGGTCGCGTTTCACCGACAGGGCGACGACGGGGCCGTCCCAGCCGATGATCCCCGCCGAGGCGAGCACGGTCTTGCCCGCCCGGGTCGGGCCGATCAGCGCCACCGAACCGCGATCCCCTTGGATCGCCGCGGCCCGGCGCCCGGTCATGGGGTGGCGTTCGCGGTCCTCGGTGGCCAGCAACGGTCCGTTCGGGGCGAGCCGGCCGAGCAGCAGCCGACCCGTCGGCGGCTCTGACGACGACACCACCAACGGCGCCACGTCCCGACGGCGAGCGACGCGGGCTTCGGCCGGCACCCCGAGCCGGGACCGTGACGGCGACGCCAATCGCCGCCACGCCCAGACGACACCGCCGGCGAGCACGGCGACGGCAACAGCGACGAGTGCGGTGCACGCCCAGTAGGCGACGGGGCCCGGCAACCCTGTCGCGTTCTTGCCCCATGCGGCGGCCGGTTGCGACGGGTCCGAACCGAGACGGCCCAGGGCGCCGAAGGCGTCCGCGAGCCCGCCGTGTAGCTGTCCGCCGGTGACGGTGGCTGCGAGCCCCGCGCCGCCCCAGGTGATGGCGCCGATGGCGATGAGGACGCCGCCGATGGCGACGAGGGCGATGTCGGCGCCGGGTGAGTGGGCGGCGCGTTCGGGAGTTCGGTTCATCGCCACGGCCGCATCCGGGAGCGAACGAACCGCGTCGGGAGCAACTCCGGGACTGAACCCGGGAGTTGGACCGGGAGTCCCGTTTCGGACGCTCGCCGCATCCCAACCGATGCAAGGAGCGATCCGTGAACCTTTACCGAACCCTCGACACCGAATACCGCCACCTCCGCCGGCAAGGTGTCCCCGAGCACTGGCGCCTCGACGTCCCCTCGATCGACGCCCTCGTCGAGACGATCCGCACGGACAGCCCCTGCAGCGACCAACTGCTCGGCCGGCTCATCGAACTCGCCGGCAGGGATCAGCGGGCGGTCGTCGTCGCCGCCTACGCACTGGTACCGCTGCTGCGAGCCCGGCTCGGGCGAACCGTCACCGACGAATACCGCAGCGACGCGCTGACCGAGTTGACCATCGTGCTGCTTGACGCCCCGACCGTCGGCACCCACCTCGCCCGCCGGCTCGTCAACCGGGCCCACACCCGCGTCCACAAGGCCGCCCGCCGGGTCACGCATCGCGGCGTCGTCAACCTCGTCGAGATCACCCCCACCGATCCCGACCTCCTCGCCCGCCGACGAGACCTCGCCCACGACGATCTCGCCGACGACGTCGCAGCCCGAGTCGACCTCGCCCGCTTCGGCAACGCCGTCGCTGACGCGGTCGATGCCGGCGCGTTGTCGCCGGTGCTGTGGGACGCGTTCCGTGACCACCGAATCCGCCGCGCCCTCGACACCACCACGCCAGCGTGCAGCGCGGTGCAGCGCAAGCTCGCGTCGCGGGCCTCGGCCCGTCTCCGGCCTCTGGTCGATGAGTACCTCCACGCCGCATGAACCCACCCACGTCGGCGGCGGATCGCGACAGCGCCGGCCGGTCACGCGGGCCGGTGTCGCCGATCGAGCCAGTCAGCGCGGCCGAGCCGCCAGTAGGGCGTCGGACCGACATCGAGTTGCACCTCGCGGTCGGGGACGAACCCGAGCCGTCGCAACGTGGCCACCGATCGGAGGTTGGGCGCATCGACTCCGCCGAACACCTCATCGAGGGTTGAGTTCGCGAAAGCGTGATCGAGCACTGCGGTTGAGGCTTCCACTGTGGCGCCCGTACGCCACCACGTCGGCACCAAGCTGTAGGTCAGTTCCACGAGCAGTTCCGATGCCGCGGATCCGTCGGGAGGCCCGACACGCAGGCCGCACCAGCCAACGAGCGGCGCTTCCTCGTCGCGGGTTCGGATGACCCAACCGCCCCAGCCGGAGGTTGCGTGGTCGGATTCGCTGGCGGCGACGACGGCCTCCACGACCCTGACATCGACGAGCTTGTCGTCCCACAGGTACTCGCGTACTGCGCCATCTCGCCAGTGCTCGACCAGAGCCGGTACGTCATGGGAAGTCGGCGGACGGAGTCGGAATCGTCCGGTTTCGAGCACGGTCACTCCGACAGTGAAGCCGCGGGCCCGACGCGCGCGCCGACCGATTGCCGGGTCGCTCGTTCACCGGTCGTTCAGGTCCAGGCCGAGGCTGTGGACCCGTGCAGTGGTGATGGCGCTTGCTCGGTGCCGGTTGACCGGGTCGGGTCGGTAGGCGTCGGCGACGCGTCGACTGGCGAGTGTCGGCCAGCTGCCGTCGGGAAGCTGCCAAGAGGCGATCAGGTCCACTGCCTCGGTCATGGCGCTGTCGGGAACGTGGAGGCGTTGGGCGAGGTCGACGAGTTCGATGAGGTCGATGAGGTAGTCGCGGGGAAACGCCGGGAGCATCCACCGGGTGCCGTGGGGGTCGGCTTTGGTGTGGCCCGACAGCGCGATGATCGTTCCATCGGTGCGGTGCATGAGTCGACGGTCGATCAGCAGTCGCCGCATCGCGTCGAGGTGCGCGTCGACGGGAACGTCGATGCCGGCGTCGCGTGCGTCGAGCAGCGCGCCGCAGGCGGGGACGAGGCCGAGTAGGCAGGTCGTGGCGGCCATGCAGCCGCCGTATCGGTGCCGCAGATACTCGCCCCATATCGGTCCGGTCGGCTGGTGGTAGGTGGTGTCGCCGTAGACCACGGGTTGGTAGGTGACGATCCACTCGAGCAGCGGCACGGCGTCGTCGAGCCGACGGCTGCGGACCATGAGCCGGGCGAGCATCCCGGTGTAACAGGACAACACCCCGTCGCGTTGGCCGGTGATCGTGCAACCTCCACAGGTGGCGGTTCGGGCGAGGAAGTCGAGTGCGGGCCCGAGGCTGGGGTGGTCGACCAATCCGGCTTCTTGGAGCGACCGGGCCGCGAAGATCGTCGTCACGACGCGACCGGTCGGCGTGGCTTGCTGGCCGAACGAGCCGTCGGGGTTCTGGCGTTGGCGGAGTTCCTCGCTGGTGACGACGCCCACGGCGCCAAGGCTAGATGTAGATCCCAGGAGCGTTAGTCAGCCGTGAGGCGGCTGGCGGGGGTTGTGTGGCCGAGGGCGCTGTGTGGTCGTCGGTGATTGTAGAACTCGAGCCATGGTCCGAGCGCCTGGTGGGACAGAGCCCCGCGGGGTGGTGGGAAATCGAGTGTGATGCTCGATGTGTTCAGCTGGCGAGTGCCGGCTGATCGGGGTCAGTGTCGCGCGGTTGGTTGAGTCGTGCCATGGATGTCTCGGAGAGGTAGCGGCGAGCGATCGCCCACTCGTCGTGTTGGTCGGCGAGCACGGCCCCGATCAATCGGATCGCTGCCGCGTCGTTGGGGAAGATCCCGACGACGTTGCTGCGTCGCTTCACTTCCTTGTTGAGGCGTTCGAGCGGGTTGTTCGACCAGATCTTGCGCCAGTGAGCCGCGGGGAACGCACAGAACGCCAACACGTCGCCGCGTGCCCGGCGCATGGACTCGGCGGCTTTGGGGAACCGCTCGGCGAGGGTGTCGGTGACTTCGTCCCAGCGGGCCTCGACCTCGGCTCGGGTGCCGAGCGCGAAGATCGACCGGAACGCCGCGGCGACCATCTCAACGTGGGCTTTGGGGACGGTGGCCAACAGGTTGCGGGCGTAGTGCACCCTGCAGCGTTGCCACGATGCTCCGGTGAAGCACTTGCGGATCGACGCGGTCAGCCCGGCGTGCGCGTCGGAGATCACGAGGCGGACCCCGCCGAGGCCGCGGTCGCGGAGTGATCGCAGGAACCGGGTCCAGAACGTCTCGTCTTCGCTGTCGCCGATGTCAACACCGAGGACCTCACGGCCGCCCTCTGCGGTGATCCCCGTGGCGATCACAACGGCTCGCGACACGACCTGGCCCAACGCGTCGTCGCGGACGTTGATGTAGGTGGCGTCGAGGTACACGTAGGGGAAGCCGACATGTCCGAGGGTCCGGTTGCGGAACGCGTCGACGCGTTCATCCAGACCGGCGCAGATCCTCGACACCTGCGACTTCGAGATGCCCGTGTCGACTCCCATCGCCGCAACAAGGTCGTCGACCGATCGGGTCGAAACGCCGTTGACGTACGCCTCCATCACGACCGCGTACAGGGCCTGATCGATACGGCGGCGAGGCTCAAGCAGTTCGGGGAAGAACGAGCCCTTGCGAAGCTTCGGGATCCCCACCTGCAGGTCCCCCGCCTTGGTCGACAAGATCCTCGGGCGGGTGCCGTTGCGGTGCGTTACCCGATCATCGGATCGTTCGTAGCGGCCAGCCCCGATCTTCTCGGCAGCTTCGGCATCAATGAGTTGTTGCAGCGCCCACTGGGCGAGCTCACGGACTAGGTCGGTGCCGTCACCGACACGGAGCGCGTCAAGCAGTTCGGACAGGGCAGAATCGGACAGGGCCATCGGTGTGATCTCCTCGTTGTGCACTTGGTCGTACACACCGAGCATCACGCCGATGGCTCACCACATGGTGGACCAAACCGCTCCCCGAAACCCCACCACTCCACGGGACTCATAC